>ENA-OQCE01000059-OQCE01000059.1-human-gut-metagenome-genome-assembly--contig:-NODE-59-length-46052-cov-2.631747_pt1 | contig 46052 bp, 49 predicted proteins | sample MGYA00242495_ERZ504572 | MGnify/ENA primary metagenome ERZ504572 (study PRJEB26092, sample SAMD00036228) | human gut metagenome | host: Homo sapiens | study: EMG produced TPA metagenomics assembly of... | reverse complement strand
TTCCGGCTTCATCCATTCCAGTTCAGCCTGTATCTCCAAAACAGACAGTAAGCGGACTGTCAGATCTTTATATGCTGCCATCCGTTTGGATAGACTCGACTGAACAGCAGCCTTGTCCAGTTCGGTCTGAAAATAAGAGTCGTTCTTTAACTCTTTCATCATAGCAACCAGTTCCTTTTGGGTCCTGTCAAGCTGTTCAGAGGTAACTTCCTCCTTTATCTCACAACTGGGTTGTGCGGATAATGTACCTCCACTCAACAAACTGAAGGTCACACATCCTGTAATCAATAACTTCTTCCACATAGATGTTTATTTAATAACAAATTCGTCCATCGCTTTCCCATCCAGATACTCTTCATCCTGCGAAGCATACAGACCATCCATGATATAATCCACCTGCGGGAATGCAGCCAGTATTTTACGGATAAGTGTTGCTTTATCGGATTTATATATCGGAGCATTGGTATTCCACAATTGATCATGAATATCCTTTTCCGGTGCAGAAATGAGGATTTCTTTGATCTCCATCTGCTTCAGACGATTCAAATCGGCATCCAGACTGACCTCGTTATTCAACAGCAACGACAGGGCCGGAGCTAATGTAAAGTTCGGGCGGTTCACCTCCCCGACCAGTTTCTGAAGCCCCTCTATCGTATCAGGCGTACGGCCGACAGACTGTCTCAGCAACAAACGGATATTTTTCTTTGCCGCATAATCAGATAATACCTGGAAGGATTCTTTCAGCGAAGCATAAAACTGTTCCATCGTATAATTATTTTCGATGGTCCGCTGGGTAGAAATCAACAATTCGTCAGCACCTAGTATTTCCATCTTATCGATAACTCCTTTCATCGCCTCCATACTCTTCTGATAGAAAGGAGGATCATTATTTACAATTCTCAAATCCGGATACAGGTTCAGCCCCGAAGTCAGGTCGACCGTCATTTTCAGTTTCTGCCGTCCCAGCCAGCCGGCCTCCTGTTTCAAAGTCTCTTTTTCCCGGTTATGCAGATAACGCCAGTCGATCACGACACGGTCATAATGTTCGAAGAATGTCGGGCGTGAAAGGATTTCTTCCTTTACATCCTGGATATTACGCAGTACAAGCGCCCGTCCGATCGTATTCGCTACTGGAGTACTTTCCGGCATAACTGTCACGTCTGCCTTATTATCCAGGCAGACGCGGAAAATACGGACATTTCCACCAGCTATCGTATGGGCTGTGTTTTTACCAAACGATGTGTTCAGCATCACCTTAGGTGCATAGCCTACTGCCTGCATCTCCGAGCAATCGGTCGGTAATTCTTTGATATAAACTATTTTTCCCGCCTTTGTTCCGATCGAAAACTCTTTCGGTTCCCAAGACTCATTGGAGATCAGAACCGTATATTCGCCGTTTCCTCTCGTACAGGTCACAAGACTTAACTCCGGATTGGTTTCAAACAGTTGCACAGAAGTAAAAATATCTTCCATCAGTGCTTTCGTATGGTTCAGTATTGGATAAGGTTTATCCAACGGCTTTTCTTCCATCACCTTTACAGGCAATTCACATTGCGGTTGCTCTGTAACGCCATACGGAGAAGCGAGAACTGTCACTTTCCCTTTGCCTGCATTCAATTCGATGGCAGCCGGAAATTCATTACTTTTTTGCAATACAGTAGCGGAAGCCGGATAGATTAATTCGGCTAATGTGTAAGGAGCACGCTCCTTGAATGACTCACCTTTATATGTAATCGGTGCAGTACATACCTTTGTCTTTTCTCCGGTACGGATACCGGCTATTCCATCCGGCATGTTCTTCAATGAACCAGCGTAATGACCAGATGACCACCAGCGTGTATATAGGCATTCAGTTTATCATTAATCTCCTGCCCCGGATGCAGTTCATCGGCAATGACCAATACCGGATATTGTTTCAATACCCACAGCGGGGCATCACTCATCAGACAGTCAGCAATATCTCCGTAAGGGTTCGGAGTGATAAACCCTCTTTCATCTTTATAATAGGAAGCATCCTGATAACCCGGATACAAAACATCAAGCATTCCGTCCGTCAGATAATCCGGCAACTCATACGGCAGATTCCCCCATACTTTATAAGCCTGTCTGGAATATAGATGACGCGGGAAAGACCAGCCGGAAAAGAAATCGGTCATCAATGCTACCGGTGTGTACATCACACCCGGATCACCGTATTTATCTACCATTTAACCGCACTCTGCTGTATCTTTCCGATGGGACTCAGCTTCTTATCATCTATCCGCATGGACCTTCAAAACCGACAGCCACACAATCGTACATCAAATGAGTATAGATCAACCGTTTCAGCAATCCGAGAGAGGTTCCCTTCAGCGGACCTCCGCTATTGTAATCATTATCGATACCTTCCGCATTCGAATCGTACGATTTCCATCCCCAACGATTCCATACGGAAGCATTTCCGAACCAGTTTACACCATACTGTTTCCCGGCTCCACGGATAAATGAATAATAGATCTGTGAGTTAGGCAAACCCTGCGCCGTTTCAGCTCCGATCAGGGTATAAACGCCTTCTTTCAGAAAATAATGTCCGAAGTTCAGAGAAACAAGCGTCGCCATTTTGTTTCCCAACTGATCGCCCATTTCCTGAAAATGACGCTGGAAATTAAAATATTGTTGTTTGCGATCTGCCCCTAAAGGATACATACGGGGAGCAAAACTACCGACATAACGCCCATCCTGTTCACCGTTATCCATGCCCAGCCAATGGTCGCCCAGTTCTTTCTCGAAAAGATCGAGTACGCCGTCCGGGATAACGAACTGGGTCCAGTACCCACCAGGACCAGAACCGGGAATATATCCCCAAAGGTCGAACAGATACAGGTTTCTTCTCTTTATCTCGGCAACGACCTCTTTCAGATTATCCTGAAAAACCAGCGGATAGGAAACCCACAGGATATCCCCTAGTTTATCTTTCACCACCCATTGATCGAGCTTTTGCTTGTAATCTCCGGAGAGATCACGAAGGCTATAAACTGAATTTTGTTATTAAAGAAAGAGGCATCCGGCGATTTCACATGATGACGTTGATAATCGGGATGATGGGACGGGGGCATTTGATAGGGATACAGCTTAATACTGTTCTGTGCAAACGGTCGGTCAGGATACAACAATCCCAACGAAACAATAAGTATAAAAATCTTTTTCATAAATATTTATTATTGTTGTTACATTAACATAAAGACAACTGATAAACCGATTATCTTTTATCACAACAAAGTTTTGTTTACTTTTTGCAAATCAGCATCTTTTCGTCCATAAAAAAGTTTATAAACGAAATAAATATATATATTTTCAAATATAGATCTATAAAAACTGTTCAAATCAGATTAATCCAAAGAAGTCGAATAAGTATTCTTTTAGAACCAAACGAAGTTGCGCTAACGCCTTCTTCTGATACAGTTTTACAGTATTAATAGAAATACCCATTTCTTCCGAAATCTCGGCATAGGTCAAATTTTTATATCGGCTCAGTTCAAAAACCCTTTTATACTGGAAGGTAGTTTCTTTCACTGCTTTATCAACCCGCTCTATCAACTCCCTAGAAAGAACGTAATCGAGGGGAGATTCATCCAGAGAAAACAAAGTACTCCTTTCTACAACAGTATCATCCAACTCCACATATTCAGGTTGATTTTGCCTAAGGTATGACAAGCACGCATTATGAACAGCCCTGACTAAATAAGCCCTGACGGAAGTAATAACCAATGTCTCTCTGTTTTCCCATAACCAGCGAAATACATCACCGACAACCTCCTCTATTATATATTTTTCCGTGATGTAAGAACGTGCCTCATAACAAAGAAAAACATAGTACTTTTTGAATAAAAGCTCAAAAGTTTTTATGATTTCCCTTCTTCAAGTCTAAAATCTCACCAACGACAGCCATTCTCCCTGATTAAATGCATTCCCTTATTAATGCATATATATATGTATTTCAGTTTGTTAATTAAGCCTCAATACCATTTGCCAAATAAAAATGGCTAGAAAAAACGTTCCTTTTTTTTAGTCATTTTTTCAGTCTTGTTCATTCAAATAGATATTGCCACTAAAAGTACTAAAAATGTGAAAGATAAATCCTTTTCTAAGCCAAAAAAAATAACAACTCCGAGAAAATAAAAATGACTAAAAAAAAAGGAACGTTTTTTTTAGTCATTTCTTTTTAATGGCTAAAACTTTAATTATCAAAGAAAATACCAGGAAAATCAACTAAAAAAACCTCCCTGGTATTCCTTTTTTTAAACTACATTATTAAATATAATTCGGATCTTGAACCAGAACACCACCAGCTTTATCAATTTCACTCTGTGGCAATGGGAAATAATAGAATGCAGGCTTAAAGACCTTTATATAAGTGGGTAGTGCAGGATCAGCTGCACCATTCACTAATTTTTCCATTAATTTCCAACGTTTTAGTTGAAAGTAACGATGGCCTTCAAATACAAATTCTACACGCCATTCATTACGAATGCGTTCACGCATCTGCTCTTTAGTCAAACCGGTAGGTAACTCAGGTTGACCGGAACGAACACGGATCTGATTAACCGCATCATATACTTTCTGAGTCGGTCCGTTTACTTCATTTTCTGCTTCAGCAATCATCATCAACACCTCGGCATAACGTAAAATAATTACATCCGCATCAGATATAGTCGAATAACTCGGCTTTTCTTTTGTCGGCTGAATCAACTTCATCATTCCAAATCCTGTTTGCATCTGATTGGTAATTGTTACCGGCTCTCCATCTTGTCCATCTATCGAGAAATCAGCTACACCACTATGGCAAACCGTTTCATACAAACGACGATCGCGATTTTGGAACAATTTAGTCCTTTCAGCTTTATTAGCATCTCCTAATTCTCCGGTAGCCAGTAAAGATTCATCGACTGGGACAGTCAACGGAGATTCACCCCATTTCAGACCATCTGTACACTCAAATGCATCTACTAAATCACGAGTCACACCGCAAGTAGTCCATGCTGCATAATACAAGTCCATACTATGGGTTATATTCGGTGCCAAATAACGAACGGAGAACATAATCTCAGGAGAAGCCAGCTGCTTGGAAGATATAAAGTTATCACGCATCCGATCCGCCAAACTATACCCATTGATTGATTCCAACAAAGAAACAATATCCCCCATTTTAGAAGGATCTGCATTTCCTTTATCATCGTAGGCTTCAGCAACATGAGACGAGCCTTAAGTGCTTTCAAAGCACCCGGAGAGAAATATCCGGACATTTGGGCATCAGAATAAGGTTTATCCGGCAAAGCAGCTATGGCTCCGTCAAAATCATTCATTATCTGAGCATAAATATCAGCACGTGAAGCTTTTGCCTGATACATGTTATCCATTGTCAAAGACTCTGTAACCAAAGGAACTTCCCGATAACACTGGTACAACCAGGAATAAAAATATCCTCTCAATGCTTTCGCTTGCGCAAGCATAAAAGATTTCTCATCAGCAGACATATCAGTTCCTTGATAAGCTTCCAAATTTTCCATCAATAAATGAACACGAGCTATACCTTGGTAACAATGCTTATACATGTAAGTCACATACCCGGAAGTATTCGGATCTAAATCACCTAAAGCAATCGTCTTAGTCTTTCCGTATGTATCCTCGTCATGCTGGCAAATGGAGTTGTCAGTAAGATTATCAAAACAAGCCACAATTTGCGACATGACTCCCGGCCATTCATATACCATAGAAAAACTTCCTGCCAATGCAGATTGAAAATCACTCTTTTTCTGCCAAAAAATAGACTGTGAAGGTGAAGAAGGGGGATCTTTCTGTAAAAAATCACTACAAGAAGTAGTAGAACTCACTAACAAAGCCGAAGCCAATATAATATTTACTATTTTTTTCATTGCATTCTACTTTTAAAATTCAACATTCAAACCAAATGAACAAATTCTATTCTGTGGATAAACAGCAGCACGTCCATCACCTTCACGCTCCGGATCCAACCCATAGAATTTCGTAAACGTCAATAAGTTATCCCCTGAGAAATAAACTCTTACTCTCGACATCTTTACTTTATCCGTAACAGATTTAGGCAAAGTATAACCGAACGTCAAATTCTTCAAACGGAAATAAGAAGCATTCTGCAACATATAAGTGTTTGGTCTGGTATTCTTATTACCGCCCAAATTATCAAAATACAGACGCGGATGTTCAGCATTATACGGATTTTCTTCCGTCCACATGCCTTCTATATATTCACGTGTCGGAGCAGATCCCTGACGGAACGGATAAATTCCCCACTCGTTTGTATACCATTTCTTACCCGAAACACCTTGTCCCTGCAAAGACAGGTCGAAGCCTTTCCAGTTTGCTCCTAGATTGACGGAATATTCAAATCCGGGGAAACGTCCTGAAATAGGTACACGGTCATTGTTGTCAATCACGCCGTTATTATCCTGATCCTTATATTTCAAGTCGCCAGGCAATGTGTTGTCATTAAACTGTTTCGGTGAATTTTTTACTTCATCTTCCGTTGCAAAAATACCGATGCACTCCAGCATATAGTATTCATTATAAGGAAGTCCTTCTCTTCTCAGTTTATATCCATCTATTTCTTCCGCACCAAACTTAGTCAATTTGTTCCTTGAACGGTCAAAATAAACACCGGCATTGTATTGCAAACCTTTGAAGACACCGTCTGTAATCATGTTATTATAATTGAAAGCAATTTCAAAACCTTTGTTTTCAACTTCTCCGCTATTAACAGTCGGAGCTTCCAAACCTAAAATGTTTGAAACCTGAGATTTACGTAAAATGTCTGAAGTCACCTTCTTATACCAGTCAAATGTTACATTCAGTCCATTAAACACCTGCAAATCGAAACCAACATCAGTTATAGTCGTAGTTTCCCATTTGATATCACGGTTTGCATATGCTTTCTGCTGATAACCTACCGTTTCTGTTTTCTTATCAAACGGATAGTTAGAAACACCGGCAATCATTGCCTGATAAGGATACAGACCAATGTTCTGGTTACCCAACTGTCCCCAAGAAGCACGGATCTTGGCATTATTCAACCAATTCAGATTCAAATCTTTTATAAAATCTTCTTCGGTAATACGCCAACCGGCAGAGAATGATGGGAAGATACCCCAACGATTTTCTGAAGAAATACGGGACGTACCGTCATAACGCATATTTGCTTCAAACAAATAACGTTCTTTAAAATTATAGTTCAAACGGGCAAAAACAGACTGAATAGCCCATTCTTCCAATTTACCTTCATTAGACCAGTTCGCATTAGATCCCGCATCAATCACCGGCAGATCGAACGCATACTCTTTTCTGAAAGCTCTTACCGTTTCATACTTTTCAGACTCCTGCTATAACCAGCCATGATATTGAAATTATGATACAGGTTCGGAGTTGTGAAATCATATTTCAGATAGGTATACAAATTTGTATAAAAACGCCGCTGGTCTTCTACCGTCAAGCCGTTTGCTCCTCTATCCAGATAACCTGTTTGTTCACCTGTATGATAGTCATAAATAGGGACATCAGAACCTCCCCATTCCTTCCATTTGTTAGATTGCAAACGAACGGCACCTTTCGTGTACCAGCTCAGTCCTTTGGCCAATTTAATATCCAACCACAATTGCGCATTTATATCGAAATCCTGATAATTCTTATTCGTACCCGTACCTATGATAGCCGGCATATTCTTATTGTGAGATTCGAATGAATAAGCAGAATTTGTCCAACGGGTAACTCCTGACCCATCGTCCGGCAACCAAGCATATAAGTCGGAGCTTGCGACATCGTCGAAAGTAAAACGTCACTTTGTCCCTGACGAGGTTCATCCCGATCACCATACATCAAATTGGTGTAGGTACCGATCTTGATAAAATCCGTAATTTGTGAAGTCAAATCGACAGTTGCATTGTACTTTTGGTAATCGAAACCTTTCAACGTACCCGGCTGGTCTACAAAATTCAAAGCCACATTATACGTAGTCCTTCCTGCATTACCGGCGATCGACAAATTATGGTTTTGGACAACAGCCGGATTAAACATATAATCCAACCAGTCAAAATTAGGATACTGTACGCTACCACCACCATTCCGGTAAGCATTGATCTGTTCCTGCGTATAACGCTCTCCAGCACCGGAATTCGCTTTGGCAAGATTATACAGTTCCATATATTCGGCAGAATTAGTCACCAAATCATACATACGGGTCGGATTATAAATCGCCACATTACCATGATAAGCAATATGCGCTTTGCCATCCCCTTCTGCCCTTGTTTCGTTGTAACTAGGATCACACCATTGGCAGCACGCGCACCATAGATAGCGGCTGAAGCAGCATCCTTCAATACTGAAACACTTTCAATCATACTCGGGTCCAGGTTAGAAATACTGCCCGGAACACCATTTACCAATACTAGCGGATCGGAACCGGCATCCGAGAAAGTACCCTGGCCACGCACACGGAAAGTGGTTGCTTCAGCACCCGGTGCACCCAAACCCTGGTTAACACGCAAACCCGGAACTTGTCCCTGCAACATGGTTGCCGCATTCGTAACCGGACGTTTCGTCATTTCTTCACCGGTTACAGCCGTTACCGCACCAGTCAAGTTCAATTTCTTCTGTGTACCGAAACCGACCACAACCACCTCATCCAATGCCTGTGAATCTTCTTTCAGGATAACAGATATAACAGATTTATTCCCCACAGAGATACTTTGTTCGATATAACCGATATAAGAAATCTTTAATGTCGCTCCATCAGGCACATCCAACGCAAAATTACCATCCGCATCCGTCACTGTACCGATTGTCGTTCCTTCAACTACCACATTCGCACCGATAATCGGTTCATTATTGGCATCCAGCACACGGCCTGTAATTTGCTTAACCTGCTGCATCACAGCATTCGATCCCACCTGTCCGGCACGGGTAATCACCACATGACGATCATTGATTTCGTATCGGACATTACGTCCGTTGAACAATACCGCCAATACTTCATTGATTGTCTTATTATCCAGGGATACAGACACTTTTTCATCCAAATTCAAGTCTTTCACATCCAGACTGAATGAAAATTCGCTTTGGCTCTTGATGGATTCAATAGCCTCACGGATCGTGGCATTTTTAAGATTTAAGGAAAGCATATGTTCAGTTGCATAAGTACTCGCACTAAGCGAAAGCGTTCCGGCAACAAGAAATACACCTGCTAAGTTCACCAAACGTCCTGCCCTTACAGACAGCAAGTCCTGAACAGATTTTCTAAATGTTTTTTTCATACTTCACTTGTTTAAGATTTAACTTTTAATCACTTCATTTTTTGGGGCTTATGAATTTTTCCACCCATGGTTACAATTACTTTCTCCTCATTCACATCTTCTTTTTAGTTTGACTTATATTAATTGAAAATTCGAATCTCTTCCGATTTTATCTCATACCGGAATTTATTACCGGATGACAATATCTCCAGGACCTTCTCTACCGATACATTTTCCTGAAAATCAGAATAGTAGACTATCTGCTTCAGCTTATCACTTTCTATCCGGATCGGTATGTTATAAAGACGTTTCAGTTCTTTGGCTATTTCTTCCAGCGGAACTTTATCAAAGGTCATTGCTCCATTGCGCCAGTTATCTATATGGCTGGCATCCACTGAATCCACCTGCATGCTCAGGTCTGCTTTCCTGAGGGTAAACCTCTGATTGGGTTTCAACTCGACCGGAGCGGCATCGATCAAAAAATCTCCGACTTTCACCGCGCCCTCTTTGAGGGTTACTTTCAACTCTGAGTCTTCTTCATAGGATTTTAGATTGAATTTTGTACCAAGTACCTTTACAGACAATTTCCCCGTACTCACCACAAATGGTAATTCCTTATTCTTGCTTACTTCAAAATAACCTTCACCTGTCAGTTCCACTTTTCTCGAAGCCTTGGCAAAGTTTGAATCATACTTTACCTTACTCCCAGCATTCAGCCAGACAATGGAACCATCCGGAAATGTAATTTTAGATTTTGCTCCGTCCGGAACCTCAACCACATATTCCCTATATTCTTCCACAACTTCTGAAACTCTCCCTTCCGACTGCCACAAAAAGAATAAGGAAGAAATTCCGCATATTAAAAGAATGATAGCGACAACCGAAAACCTCAACGTACAACGATAGAAATCGATTCGATTTACCTGTTTTGCTTTCTTATTAAATCGATTGATAGCACCTGTCACATCGAATTCTTCCGCATTCGATATCACACCGGTCGCTTTCCATATGGCAACCTGGGCTTGGAAATAGTATCTGTTCTCCGGCTTTTCTTTGATCCACTGTCGCAAAACAGTATGCCCTTCAGCCCCCAGAGATCCATTCAGAAACGATTGTATATAATTATCTATTTGATTCATTTGCTCCAATTAAAAACATCTGAGTATCGACACTCATTTAATAAAGGCGCAAAAAAGAAGAGGGAGGGTATATGATTGGGAATATTTAGTTAATAAATAGTTTCCCTCAAAGGGATTAAAAATAAACAAGATCTTCTAAAGCATAAAAATAAGGAAATACATTAGTAAATACGAAGTCATATATATTCAACTCTTTCGAAATTTTTTTTGTGAAGTACTAACTCTTGTTCTACCTTCTCTGAATATATATTTATTTTAAACAAATAAATTCAAACAGGCTCTAAGTTTAAAAAAAATATATAGTGAATAATGGTTGTATTATATTAAACAATATGAAAATACTCCTGTTATTGTCGCTGATTAGTACAATGTGTTCTTGTCTACATAAGAATGCCGACGAGGGAATCTGGAAAAATCTGCCAGATAAAGCGACCATCGCCAATACAAATAAGGATAAATATAAGGATTCGTTTCTCGTGGATAGCTTGGGTAAGACAATATATCCAAATTATTATACGGATCTTATGTTAATACCACATATGAATTGGTCATAGGGATTGTAGGGGATACATCCGTATATCGAGATGAGATAAGAAAAATACTCGGTAATAATTTGTTCTTGAATTACCGAGTGCGAGTATTCATATAATCATTTATTGTCTAAATCAATAGTTCGTTAAAAATTCGCCAAGCCTAAGCGGCTCTGGCAGTAAATAAAATGAGTTCTTTGAAAAGTTTGTCAATAACTTGCATGTCTGGGTTAATCCCAAACACGCAAATAAATCGTGAGTGCTGATAAAAAGCACTTGGAACAAATCGTGATCCGATTGCGAAAAGGCTTGAAGGATATCTTTCTTCTGGCTTTCCAAATTATACTGGAAACAGACTTGTTCAAAGTTGGCTGACAGAATGTGAATCTACTCTTTTTATCTATCTGAATTGTGTATTCAGTTCGTAATATAACAAAGATAGTAAAGTTTCTTTGCATAGCCAAGACTGTCGGACTGATATAGTCTAAATTATCCCTTCTAAATCCAAATAAGTGAACTGTATTTCATCGTTTAAGTTTATGATAAGCCGGTTATTTTCTTTGTCATAACAGAAATCGGTTATCATGTATCCGGTTTCCAGGGTTTTGAGGTAATTGCCATTTAAATCGAAGACCAGGAACTTTGTTGGATAGTAGGCGTCTGTGCGGTGATCGCCACCGGAATAAAGGGCCAGAATCTTATCTCCACAAAATTCAACTCCGAGAGAATAGTGCTGGGTTTGTGTTTTTTCGTTTACCCATTTCGGGCCGTAGATATTACATTTTAAATTCCCGTTAAAATCACAGATGGTCATCAGGTCGTATTGAGTATAACATTGGACATATAATTGGTGCTCTGCGGATGCAGCGTATATGAAGCGGACTTTTTTCAAATCGGGATATTCGTATGGCATAGGATTTATTTCCCCGGTTGCCATATTCCATCTGGCAACCGAAGGTTTATAATCGTTGTTACCTATCGGTCGATGATTTTGGCAATGCAAAGTGTGTCATTCAAATATAAATAATCATCCGGAAACAGTTTTTTCTTCATATCTATTTTTACACTTGGCTGATATTCCGGAGTCGTTAAAACACTGTCCAGGTCGTAAGCGAATATTTTCAGTTTGCCGTGATCCGATACAAAGAAGCGGCGGTTTGTCTCGTCGATTCCGACATGGCCTATAATTGTAATCTCATCCGGACCTTGTCCCTGATATGTACTGCTGGCAAGATGTTCGAATGTGTTTTTGTCAAACAGATGAATGAGTTTGTCCGGTGAATTATAATCGGTGACAATTAAATAATTGTCGATTAGATAAGTCCTCGATATCCGGCCTATCAGCACATCTTGTGTTGAAAACTCTTTCATTTTGTCCCGTACGTCGACCACCTGATCCCGTTTACTCTGGTGTTTTTCTGTTTCAGAATCCTGACTGCAACTCCAACAGACAGCGATCAATAAAAGGTATAACAATTTATTCATGACTTTATTTGCTTTTAATATGTTGTCACGATACAAATATACGAATATTATTTAATTACGATATGATCGTAACGGCTTTGTCCGAATTATTGATAGACATGAACTATATTTTTGTTTTTCATATTCTTCATGATGAGATATTGGATCAGCCGGAGGCATAAAGATTCGGAATCTGTCAAAATAATTGCTATCTTTGTCGCCATTTGATATTAATAATTTAAGAAAGAAAATGGAAACAGTAGTAAGTGGCATTCGCCCAACGGGTAATTTGCATCTGGGGAATTACTTCGGAGCAGTAAAAGGATTTTTGCAAATGCAAAATGAGTATAATTGCTTTTTCTTTATTGCAGACTGGCACTCGTTGACTACACATCCGCATCCTGATAATATCCGTAACAGTGTAAAGACGATCCTGGCCGAATATCTGGCTTGTGGCATCGATCCGGAAAAAGCAACCATCTATCTTCAGAGCGATGTGCGCGAAATTCCCGAATTGTATCTGTATCTGAATATGAATGCAGGGATCGGCGAGTTGATGCGTACTACTTCTTTCAAGGATAAGGCACGCCAGCAGTTGCACATCGACCGTGTCAACACCACGGAAGGGGATGTGGAAAAGGAAATTTTCAACGAAGGCAATAAACATAGCGTAAGCGCCGGTTTGCTGACCTACCCGACTCTGATGGCTGCCGATATCATTATTCATAAGGCGGTGAAAGTACCGGTAGGGAAAGACCAGGAACAAAATATGGAAATGGCGCGCGTTTTGCCCGTCGTTTCAATGCAACTTACGGAGTCGAATGTTTCCCGGAACCCGCCTCTTTCTATTATTCCAATAAGGCGATCAAAGTTCCCGGACTGGACGGATCCGGCAAGATGGGGAAGAGCGAAGGTAATGCTATCTACCTGATCGACGATGAAAAGACAATCAAGAAGAAGGTGATGAAAGCTGTGACAGATGCAGGTCCGACGGAACCGAACAGCGTGAAACCCGAACCGATTGCAATCTGTTTACGATGATGGAGATCGTATCGACAAAAGATACTTTCGATTTCTTCAATGAGAAATATAACAATTGCGAGATCCGTTACGGAGATTTGAAAAAGCAGTTGGCTGAAGATATCAATAATTTCTGTGCTCCGATTCGTGAACGTATCTTGGACATTCGTTCCAACGAAGACTATTTGGCAAAAGTAGCCCGCATGGGAGCCGAAAAAGCAAGCGAGAGCGCTGCGAAAACGTTGCGTGAAGTGCGTGAGATTATCGGATTCAGAGGATAAGCATATTCAGGCTTACTATATTTGAGGCACGGATTGCACCGACCTCACGGATGAATTAAAACCGTGTAGTCTGTGTAGTCCGTGTTTTGTTTATGTTTGCAAGGCAGGTGATTTTGTGCGGTATAATTTATTAAAATCATAATAAAGAACCTGAAAATCGGATTATTAAATGGAAAACTACTTTACTTTGCAGTGAATAGAGACAAGTAACAAATGTATGGCGGCAATATCTGCGGGTGAATTTGAACGTATTTTCAAGGAGTTTTATAAGCCCTTGTGCCTGTTTGCACTCCGTTTTACAGAAAAAACGGAAGATGCCGAGGACGTTGTGCAGCAGGTTTTTGCCGATGTTTGGGATAAGAACAGCCATGATATGGTAATTGCTAACTTTAAATCCTATCTCTATCAGGCGGTACGGAACCGTTCCCTTACGCTTATCGCCCAGTCTTCCGATATGTTACAGACAACGGAATGTATTGCTGATATAGAAGACCTGTCGGAAGAGGAACAGATATATCAATCGGAACGGGATGCGCGTCTTTGGGCGGCTATCGACGGATTGCCTGCTGAACGGAAGAAAATATTTCTGCTTTCCAAGCGGGACGGATTGAATATCAGGAGATTGCGGAGGAGTTGCAGATTTCCATTAAAACAGTTGAAAACCAGATGGGAAAAGCATTAAAAACTTTGCGGGAAACTGCCATACGGATTTATTGTTTCTTTTTTTCTTGAATGAATAGGGGTTTTTTCAAATTTCCGGTCTTAGTGATAGAAAGGTTAAATGTTTATGTATCACTAATACAAAAAAGAAAAATGAAGAAATTCGTGTTATTTGTGATGTTGATGATGAGTGTGGTATCGGTGAGCGCACAACGATGGTCGTTGACGCCGGAAGTCGGGATGACGGCCGTCAAGAGAGGCGGCTTTTCTTATATCGATGAACCGGGATACACTTGGAATGCCCGTTGGAAAATCGGAGTTGGAGTGGAGTATGTTGTTAAACCGGACCGTTTTTCATTGAAATCGGGGTTGTATTATGCTCAACGGGGATATTCGAGACAATCGACTTCGTTCGGGAACATTTACCCGACAATAGACGATCAGTCGGAGTCTACTTTTAGTAAAAGCTATTATAAGACGAGGCGTCATTTCTTGCAAGTCCCGTTGATGGCGAATTTGTCATTCCGTTTAGCGGATAATGTACGGTTGAATCTGGCTGCCGGTCCTTATATCGCTTATTCGATGGGAGATAAAAATATAGCTGTGTATAATGAATATACACCGGGTAATAGTAGCAGTCATGAAAGTTATGGCTCTATCTATTATGGAGGTAATGGAGGTTATTTGTATGGTGGCGGATGGGTAGAGAAAGGTTTTAGTCATGAAAGTTGGACGCACGATAACTCTTTCGACTGGGGACTTTCGTTTCAGGCAGGATTGGAAATAGGCTCCTGTGTGATGAATGTCGGTTACGATGCCTCTTTGGGCAAGGAATACGAATATGATTCGGTCGACTTGAAATACCATACTTTCAGTTTATCTGTCGGGTATAAATTTAAATTAGGAAAATAAACAATGGAAAGGGTTGTGGCAATTGTCCATTATCAATTGTCAATTGAAATGAAGAACAACGAGCGAGATGATAGATTTGAAAAACGCCTTCGTTTTGTAGTCCGGCACTACAAAGAGGGGAGCTTGGATGAGGATAAGGCTTGGAAACGGTTTGCCTTTCGGCAGGGAATCTGCCGCCAGGTCGCTTTTCGCCGTTATTGGATGGCGGCCGCTTCTGTTGTGCTTTTGCTTATTGGATTCGGCACTTTTTTATGTGAAAGAGCGTAATAATCCCGAATGGGTATCTGTCGCTACTGTATCGGGGCAATTAAAAGATGTTTATTTGCCGGATAGCACGCTGGTTTCTATGGCCGGAAATTCGACACTTCGGTATGATGTGAAGAAATATGGAAAGGAAAGACGTGTGGTGGAGATGACGGGAAAAGCTTTTTTCCAGGTGAAGAGGAACGAGGCGCGCCCCTTTTCCGTTCATACTGCCATGACGGAGGTGACGGTTTTAGGTACCAGCTTCCAAGTTAGTGAACAACCGGACATGACGGAAGTCGATGTCGTTACGGGAAAAGTGCGTTTTGCTGCCGGAAAGGAGCCTGAACCGGTTATCCTGACAGCGGGAATGTCGGCCTCTTATTCGAATGAAAAGAAAGAAATAGATATCCTGAAGGAAGAGAATCTGAATAATCTTTCCTGGAAAACGAAGCAGTTGAGGTTTAACGATACGCCTTTGGAGAAGGTGATCAGGGACCTGAACGAGTATTACCAGGTGGAGATCATCAACAAAGTGGATTCGCCGGATTCCCGACTGACCGCAACATTCAACGATCTGCCTCTTGACGAAGTCCTGATGGTTATCAATCAGACGTTGGATATCCGATTGGTTCCCCGGAAAGATAAATAAAAAATATGTATCGTGTTTACCTATTTGTCATCGGGATTTGTATATGTTGCCCGCTGATCGGAGCGAAAGAACCTTTGCCCCTGTTGGCGGACCCGACTCCTACTGTCACGCTGGATATGAAGCGGGTACGTTACAGGATATTTTGCTGGAGATCGAAAAGCAGACCGGCCTGTTTTTTTCCTATGAATCGTCGATGTTGAAAGAATTCCGCCATGTTTCGTTGACGGCGCGCGACGAGTCTCTTTCTTATTGCCTGAAACGGTTGTTCGAGCCTTTACCTCTTGTTTACCGGATTACGGGACGTTATGTTATATTGAAACGGAAACCCCGGCAATATACCATCAGTGGGTTTGTGCGGGATTCCGTATCCTACGAGAGTCTGATTGCGGCAACCGTGGTGGAGCGTTCTTCCGGAAAAGGATCGGTTTCCAATAATTACGGCTTTTACAGTATTACGCTACCTCCGGGGAAAGTGGTGCTGTCTTCTTCTTATGTCGGCTACGAGCCCTGTTTCGTTACGTTCGAGTTGACCTGCGACACGATGATCGATCTCTCCCTATCGCCTGCCGGGGTACTGGGGGAAGTCGTGATAAAAGGAATTTCTCCCCGGTCGGATGTTTTGAACAGTCGGTAGGGGTGTCGGATGTCCCGGCAAGCCGGGTGAAATCGTTGCCGGCCCTGTTGGGCGAAACGGATGTTGTCAAGACTTTGCAACGGCTACCGGGTGTGACCGGAGGAACAGAAGGCATGAGTGGCTTGTTCGTGCGGGGAGGTGATGGCGACGATAACCTGTTTTTGCTTGATGGAAATCCGGTCTATCATACAGACCATGTGTTAGGCTTCTTTTCGGCTTTCAATCCGGATGCTGTGAAGAATGCCACTTTTTATAAAGGAAGTTTTCCGGCAGAATACGGCGGGAGACTTTCTTCTGTTGTAGATGTGCGTACAAACGAAGGAAACCGGAAAGAATATCACGGGAATATCTCGATCGGCTTGCTGGCGGCGCGTGCCAATCTCGAAGGGCCGATCATCAAGGATCGGTCTTCGTTCAACGTGTCGGTACGGCGTACTTGGATGGAATTGATTACCTGGCCACTCATGACGCAGTGAACAAGAAGGCCGATACTGAATGGAAGGGGGGATACCATTTCTACGATATGAATGCTAAAGTCGATTATTCTTTTACGGACCGTAGCCGTGCTTATCTGAGTTTTTACATGGGAAGTGACAGTTATCGTAACGGTGAGGATTCGAAAGATATACATGGTGAAGATCGGGACTTCCGTTGGCGCTGGGGAAATCTGATCGGGTCTGCCGGGTGGAACTACCTGATTAACCGGAAACTGTTTGCCACTTTCACCGGAGGATATACCCGCTATCGTTCGCATATAATCCAGAAGCAGAATGCTTTTGTCTCATCGCCGGATAAGAGCGGACAGGTCTATTTTCAGGAAGGGCATTATCGTTCGGCTATGGAAGATGTGAGTCTGAGAGCCTCTTTTGACTATCGCCCGAATGTCGACCACCGGGTCCGGATGGGAGGCGATTACCTGTTCTATCTTTTTCGTCCCGAACAGAGCAATATGAGTTCCTGGTATAAGGATTCGGTTGTTTCGCAAATGAATAATACGGTCTTTTCGCATTCCTTGATTCATGGCCACGAAGTTTCCCTGTATGCGGAAGACGAAATGTTGCTGACCGACCGGTTGCGGGTGAATGCCGGGTTGCGCTTTACCCTTTTCCATGTGCAAGGAGAGACATACCAGTCATTCCAGCCCCGTTTTTCCGCCCGCTATCTGTTAGGGCGGAACCTGTCGGCAAAAGTGTCCTATACGAAGATGAACCAATATATCCATTTATTGTCCAACAGCTATATCAGCCAGCCGACGGATATCTGGGTTCCGGTTACCGGGAATATCCGTCCGATGCATGCGCATCAGGTAACGGGTGGCCTATTTTGGCATTATAAAGAATTGGATTTCTCGGCTGAAGGCTATTACAAACGGATGAATAATCTGGTGGAATATAAGGATAACGGTCCGGTTCTTCCCTCTTTTGAGGGGTGGGAAGACCGGGTCGGAGTGGGGAAGGGACGTTCTTACGGCTTGGAACTGATGGTGCAGAAAAAGACCGGGCGGTTTAACGGATGGATCGGGTATACGCTCTCCTGGTCCGATCGCTGGTTTCCGGATGGGACGGTCAACAAAGGACATCGTTTCCCCTCCAAATACGACAACCGGCATAAAGTCGATATCGTCGCTTCCTACAAACTTTCTAGGAAAGTGGAGCTGACGGCAGCCTGGATGTATAAGTCCGGTAATCACCTGACGATTCAGGATGTGCAATACCGCCCGTTACCGGAGCTGACGGAGCGCGGCTATCAGGAGGAGCTTAGGTGGGGATATGGCGAGAACGCAAGTTCGCGCAACAATTACCAGCTTCCGGCTTACCACCGGCTTGATTTAGGTGCTAATTTCTACCGGTATAAGAAGAACGGGCGTATGGGAATCTGGAACCTGAGTCTTTGCAATGCCTATTTTAAGGCGAATCCTTTCTCAGTCCGGCCTATTTATTATCAAACGGAAAAAGGGCGGGAGGTCGTGTTGGAGCAGACCTTGTTGTTTCTTTTCGTCCCTTCCGTTTCTTATACATATAAATTCTGATGGCGATGAAGAAGATACTGTTTGCCTTGTGCCTGCTTTTGTTTGCCTCTTGTACCCGCGACGTGGTGCTGGTCCTTCCGCCCGTTTCTCCACGCCTGGTGCTGAATGCTTCCGTTTCGCCGGATACGGATGTGACGGCTTTCTTGTCCAAAAGTTGGTTTGTCTTGGACACGGTTACGGACGACGGGGTCGAGGATGGCAGCATACAAGTGTTTATAAACGACCGTTTGCAAGGACGTATGCAGCCCGTTTCCGATAGCCGGTTTACAGGACGGTACGTGTTGCCCGGATGCCGTGTGAGGGCCGGCGATCGCTTACGGCTGGAAGCAGAGGCGGGTGGTTTCGATCCGGTAGGGGGAGAGACAGTTATCCCGGATCCGGTGGAGGTGTTGTCTGTCGATACGGTCCGTTTTACCCGCTTTGGTTATGGAGGATATGAATATCCTTCCATACGGCTGTATGTCCGGTTCCGTGACAAGCCGGATAAACGAAACTATTATCGCTTGATAATTGAAAAACAGACAGAGTTCCAGAAGGGAGACAGTGTGATAACCTGTAGTTCGATGTACCGGTCAGAACTTAATTATACGGATTGGTTGGGTGTAGTTTATGAAGATCCGGTATTTCGTTCGACAGTGACGAATCCGGTTATTGAACAGTTAGATGGGACGACTTGCCGGGGCACGTTTACGGACGATATGTTCGATGGCAAAGACTATACGGTCCGCTCTTCTTTCTGGCCTGTCGATAGTTCCTTTAAGGGCGATTCTGTAACGACAACGGTGCATTATGATATTCGTCTGATGGCTATTTCGGAAGAATACTATCGGTATCTGGTTGTAATCCGTAATTTCTCTATCTCGTTGGGTGATGCTTACTTAGATGGTTTGGTGGAACCCACCGCCACTTATACGAATGTCGAAGGTGGTTTTGGAATTGTTGCCGGTTGCCAACTGGCCCATCGCCGTTTTACAATGCCTTTCGGTGATAAAGAACCCTCTTGGAATCCGTTTGCCGTTTATGATTGATTTAAAAAAATTTCCGGATCGAGTAGGGGTTTTTCCTGTTTTCCTGTCTTATGGATGAAAAGTCAATAAAGATAAGATGAAGAAGTTTATGTCGAGAGGATGGTTTACCTGTGTTTTTGTGTGTTTGAGTTGTTTTTTGATATCGGAGAAGTTGTTGGCAGAGGTAAATGGTGGAGATGAGGTTCGAACGGTTACATTGAACATGTGGAACGTTTCTTTGAAGGAGATTCTGACAGAGATCGAGAAGCAGGCCGGAGTGACTTTTTCGTATGAATCATCTTTGTTGAAAGAGTTTCAGAAAACGAGTTTCAAAGTGAACGATGCTGCATTGGACGATTGTCTGGCACGACTTTTTGCCGGCTATCCGTTCGTGTACAAGAGGACAGGAAATATTGTCGTTCTGAAACGTAAACCCAGACAGGTCACGATCAGCGGTTTTGTGCGGGATAAAACTTCCGCAGAATCCCTGGTCGGGGCTTCTGTGTATGAAGTGAACAGCCTGAGCGGTGTGGCTGCCAATACCTATGGATTCTTTAGTCTTTCGTTGCCTGTACCGTCGGGCAGTGATGGTGCTCCCGTTCGTTTGCAAGCGTCTTATATCGGTTATGAGAGCCATCTGTTCACAATTCCAGTGTTGAAGCAAGACACAGTCTTGGTAATCGATTTGCAGCCTAATGCCGCAATCGGAGAAGTGTTGGTGACAGCCTTGGAAACAACCCGCCAAACGGTCCGTAGTACGCAAATGGGAACATTGGAGGTGAATCATGCTACTATTCGTGCGACTCCGACTTTGTTGGGGGAGGCCGATATTATCCGGACCTTGCAATTGACACCTGGAGTGTCGGCTGGGACGGAAGGTATTTCTGGTTTGTATGTCAGGGGTGGAAATTCGGATGAGAACCTTTTTCTGGTCGATGGTAATCCTGTCTATCAGGTGAATCATATCGGCGGTTTTTTCTCTGCGTTCAACAATGAGGCGATTAAAGGCATGAATTTCTTCAAAGCCGGTTTCCCGGCCCGTTACGGCGGACGCCTTTCTTCGGTGGTGGATGTGCATACCAAGGAGGGGAATATGAAAGAATTTCATGGATCCGCCTCTTTAGGGTTGGTTTCCGGTAATCTGAATCTGGAAGGGCCGATTTGGAAAGACCGGACTTCTTTCAATATAGCGCTTAGGCGTACGTGGTTGGATGTGCTGACGGCTCCTGTGCTGGCGATTGTAAATAAGAAAAATAAAAAGAATGGGGAACGTATTAATGTCCGTTATGCTTTCCATGATTTGAATGCTCGTATCGACCATCGTTTCAGCGACCGGAGTAGGATGTATTTGAGCCTCTATAACGGGAATGATGTCTTGAAAGTAGGAAGTGAAGATTTTGCTTATTCCGAATATACAAGCGAATATCGTAATACGATCGACGCCTATATGCGTTGGGGGGAATTTGGTCGCTTCTGCTGGCTGGACGTATGCGTTCAGTAATAAGTTATTCGGAAAATTGTCCGGTTTCTATACGCGATATCGTTCTAAAATCAGATATAAAGAGGAAGATGTTTCCGGTAAGGAAGGTGATTCCGGATATAAGTATTCTTTGGACGAGACGACCAATGTGACAGGAATCACGGATTTTGGTGTTCGTACCTCGTTTGATTATCGACCGGTGGCGGCACACCATATCCGTTTTGGCGGTGATTACCTGATTCATTATTTTCAACCGGAGTATAACCGGATGAAAGCATTGGACAATAGTCTGCCGGATTCTATGCAGATTGCTAAAACTTTTTCCGACGACAAGTTGTGGGCACATGAATTGGCTGCCTATGCTGAAGATGATTGGTCGATTTCCGATGCTTTTCGTTTAAATGTCGGACTTCGTTTCAGCCTGTTTAATATTGATAACAGGACGTATACCGGTATTGAGCCGCGTGTTTCTATGCGCTGGTTGCTTTCACCGGATGTTAGTTTGAAAGCTTCTTACTCCCGTATGAACCAGTATGTACATTTGATCAGTAACAGCTTTATGGATTTGCCGACTGATTCTTGGATGCCGGTGACTAATAAGTTGAAGCCGCTTGTCAGTGACCAGATTTCTTTGGGTGGTTATTACAATTGGAATCAGCTATTGGATTTTTCTGTTGAAGGTTATTATAAACGGATGAACAACTTGTTGGAATATAAGGATGGTTATAGTCTGATTCTTCATCCGTTTCATGGGAAAATAAGATGGCTTCCGGTGAAGGGCGTGCTTACGGAGTGGAGTTTATGGTTCGTAAGCAAACAGGAAAAACAACCGGATGGGTCGGGTATGCGCTGGCGTGGGCAGATCGCCAGTTTGACGAAATAAATAAAGGACGGCGCTATCCTTCCCGTTACGACAATCGGCATAAATTGAATATTGTTGTCATGCATAAACTCTCCAAAAAAGTAGAGCTGTCGGCTGCCTGGACTTATTCGTCTGGTAATTATACAACATTGTCACTGGAAAATTATTATCCGAGTGACCATCTGCACCAACCGGGAGAAAGACCTTTCTGGGGGAATGGGACTGGTGAAGATTATTATGACCAACGTAATAATTATCAACTTCCTGCCTACCATCGTTTGGATGTGGGCATTAATATATATCGTCCTAAAAAGAAGGGGCGTATGGGAATTTGGAATATTAGTATTTATAACGTGTACAGCCGGATGAATCCTATCCTGGTTTATAAAGGAGATGTCAAAGAGGAGGCTGGATCAGACGACTATGGGAATCCGAATGTCACCTATCGGAATGCATTCAAGTCTATTGGTATTTTTCCGATCATACCGTCGGTTTCATATACATATAAATTTTGAAGGAGGAAAAGATGAGATATAATATTTGTATATTGGTTTTGTTGTTGTTTGTCTTGTCCGGTTGCGAGAAAGAGATAAATTTGGAACATATGCGTCCTGAACCCAAACTGGTGTTGAATTGTCTGGCCGTACAAGGTGATACACTATCGGTAGAACTTTCCCGTACCTGGTTTTATGCGGATAATAAGGTCAAAGATATTTTTGTGTCTGGTGCGGATGTAAAACTTTATGTGAACGATGTGTTCCGGGAATCATTGTCCGAAGTGGCCGTAAAGTATGAAGAGCTTGATATCGATGCCGTTCGTTACAAATCTTCATCTTATATACCTGTGGCGGGCGATCGGATACGCCTTGTGGCTTCTCGGAATGGTTTTAAGGATGTGGAGGCCGTGACGGAAGTCCCTCGCCCCTGTTCTGTCTCGGGTTTCGAGCTTCAACAGGAGAGTGTAAGAGATACTACTGAATGGTTTGATGATGCATATATACATTTGGCTCAAAATAATACCGTGTGCTTCACTCTTCACGACGAACCAGGCGAAGACAATTATTATCTGATTTATTTCCGTCAGGGAAATATTTGGGGAGGAGAAAACGATACCGTTTATTCCTGGTATTCTTTTAGGCCTGATTATGGTAGTGAACCGGTATTTGCTGTTCAGAATTCGGCTTTAGATCAGATTTTCGGATATGATGGTGTGGGTGGTTATAACGGACTCGCTTTTTCGGACGAGTTGTTCGATGGGAAAAGCTATCAGTTTAAGATCCCTTGGAAAATAAGTCTTAGCTATACTCAGAGTGTCGATTATACCCCCTACATATACCGTTGTTATCTGTATTCCGTTTCTCGCTCCTATTATAACTATATGAAAACCATGAATGATTTGTATGAGAGTGGCTTTGTCGGCGATCTGGCGGAAATAGGCTTTGCCGAACCGGTCCGCATCTATTCGAATGTAGAAGGCGGAACCGGTATTTTAGGCGGCAGCTGCATGGAGTCCTGGGAATTTACAAGTGAATGATCAAGTCTACGCTGACCGGATAATGGTCCGAAATCCCTTCAGTTTCTATTCCGTTGTGGATATGGGCGTCGACACACCGGGAAACCAGGGATGGAGAAACCAGTATATAATCCAACCGTTCGCTTATCCCGTGCAGACGGGTGTCGCCATGTTGCCATCGGTAAAGGAAAGCGGTCGGGAATGTCGTTCGTTTATCGGCAGGGACATACAAACGGCATATATCGGTCAGCCCGATGGATAGGAATTGGGACAGAACTGAATAATCAAGCCGTCCGTCACGCATATTCCGGTATGTTTCTTGTTCGGCATCCCATTTCTGCTTGTTTTTGATGAGTTGGGCGTGTGTTTCCACCCAATCGGCGTCGAAAGGCGAATAGGCGTTGAAATCTCCCATGACCATACAGTTGTCCAACTGATTGTCCTGTATGTATTTTGTCAGCATTTGCGCTTCTTTCAGTCGGAACTTCCAGTCGTGAGGGCTGAGATGGGTGACGATGATATCCAATCCATACGTTTTTACGTGCAGCATGCCGTGCCAGAAATCTTCTACTTGTTTCTTTACGACCGTGATCGGTTCGTTGGAAGTTATGCCGACCGGGTATCCTTCTTCTTTCACGATGGCATAATACTTATGCCCGTATTCGGAGGCTAGTTGGCCTAAATTTTTTTCTGTAAATCCAACCAGTTCGGTTATGGCCAGAATGTCCGGTTGCTGTCCTTTTATCCAGTCGATAAAGTTTGCTCGCCGGGAAGCATCATGTTCGAAACCGTTCCAAATATTGTAGGATATAACCCGTAGTTTCTCTTTTCTTGCTGGTTGCCCGTTGCTTGTTATGGGAAATAACGATATGAGCAGTAAGGTATAGAGTATATGATGTAGTTTCATGGTTCTATTGTTTTGACACATTTAAAAGTGGGTGTTGCGATAATTTTGTCTATTATTTCTTTATGTTCAGTTACCGATCCGGAACATTCCGATCTTGCCTGCCGGATAGAACATGAACTGGCGTTCCATCTTTCCGCGGATCGGATTGTATTCGTAGTTAACCCCTACGCCGACCCTGAAGCCGCTGTCGTTCACCTTGAATTCGAATGCTCCGCCTACGTTTGTATGATTGTAAAACGGGTTCATCAGCATATGTGGGTTGTTTCTTTCGTTGTGATCGTAAAACGTATATTGTCCCCATCCTCTCACTGTCATCCAGTCGGTCACGTCATAGCTGGCCATCGCATTGAACCGCCATGAATTGGGGGGAAGGATTGAACGGGGTGAAATAGCGTCCGCCGAAAGCGCCTCCCGACAGGGAGAACCGGTCGTATGTCCATAGTAGTTCCGTGTTGATCCGGGTAAGACCACCGATGCCGGGCCATGTGTATTGTTGTCCGCTTGTGATAAAGGCCACTTGTTCGCTGACGGGGATGATCGATACTTCATGGAAATCCAATGCCATCGGCGAAACACGTCTTAACATCGGTGTGTAAGGATTGAAGAAAGGCTGGTAGGCAGCAGATGAAATAATCATGTCCATCGGGCGCTCCTGTTCATATGCGGATTGGACCGGAAGATCGGGAATGAATTCACGCAACTTGGCTTCGATCAGTTGCCTGTCCGATGGCGTGAAACTTTTGTATGTGAATTTGGGCAGGTTCAAGTCGAAAACCGCCCGTTTGGGTACTGCCACCATTCGTCCTTCTTTGGTTCTGATCCAAGTCAGATCAGATTGTGCTTGCAAACATAATGCGCACAATAACAATATGATTAAACTAATTCCCCGCTTCATACAACAACTCATTTAATTTCTGCGAAGATAAAAATAAATTTAGATATTTGTGTACAAATAATGAAGATCGGTGCAACTATCCGGAAATCTGTTTCATCATGTAATCAGAGAGTAGCAAGTATTTATGGACGAACAACTGTTAATCGACGGATGTAAGCGTGGCGAAGCATTGGCTCGTAAAGAATTATATGAACTATACGCACCTGCCATGATGAGCGTGTGTGTCCCGGTCAATTTGGTGATTAATTTGTGGGACAATCCGGATTGGAATGTGTACGTCTCCGGGGGCATGATAGAGAAAGGAGTGCGCTTCGAGTTTTGAAAATCAATGGCATAGTATAAACTATTATGTGCTTCCGCTTGTTATATTTTATAGTTACTTAAAAAAACAGGCGATGAAATTCTTTATTGACACGGCTAATCTGGATCAGATCCGGGAAGCAAATGAATTGGGTGTACTAGACGGTGTTACCACCAACCTTCTCTGATGGCGAAAGAGGGTATCAAGGGAGTAGAAAACCAGCGTAGACATTACATCAAAATCTGCGAAATGGTGAATGGGGATGTGAGTGCCGAAGTGATTGCCACAGACTACGAAGGCATGATCAAGGAAGGTGAGGAACTGGCCGGACTAAATCCGCATATCGTAGTGAAGGTCCCTTGTATAGAAGCCGGAATCAAGGCAATCAAGTATTTTTCAGGTAAAGGCATCCGTACGAATTGTACGCTTGTCTTTTCTCCGGGACAGGCATTGTTGGCGGCCAAAGCGGGTGCGACGTATGTTTCTCCTTTTGTCGGCCGTTTGGACGACATTGCGAGTGACGGAATCGAACTGGTGCGTAAGATTGTTGAGATGTACGATTACTACGATTACGAGACGCAGGTGCTGGCAGCCTCCATCCGTTCTACACAGCATATCATTCAGTGCGTGGAAGCCGGAGCCGATGTGGCAACCTGTCCGCTTTCTGCTATCAAAGGCTTATTGAAACATCCGCTTACCGATAGTGGCTTGGCAACTTTCCTTGCCGACTATAAGAAGGTGAACGGATGATTTTCTTCCTTTTTTTATTCACTCTTTAGCTTTTTACCGGGTTGCTCGAAGCTGCCCGGTAACTGTGCCATCCTACCGTTAGTAATGTGATGGCCAAGACGATGCCTCCGCCCATTAGGAAATAGAGTGGGGAAATGCTTATCCGGTTGGCGAAACTTTCCAGCCAACGGTTCAGCAGTACCCAGGCAAGAGGTGTTGCAATCACGAATGCCACTGCTATCCATTTGACGAACTGTCGGATCAGCAGTAACATGATGCTTCGTGTGCTGGCTCCATTCACCTTTCGGATGCCGATCTCTTTGGTCCGCTGTTTGGTCGCGTACAAAGCCATTCCAAACAGGCCGAAGCAGGTCAGGAGGATACTGATGATGGAATACATCAGCAATAAGTTCGCCATATCGGTCGTCCTGCGGTTGCGTTGCATGAATACTTCGTATACATCTATATAGGTGAAGTATTCATTAGGGTTTACCTTTTTCCATACCGCTTGTAACGTTTCCATCCCTTCCTTTTTCTGTTTTTCATTCAGTCTGACATAGAGTGTCCGGTAGTGTTGGTTGCCAGCGTTATTGAGATAGATCAAGGAAGGCATCGCTTCTTCTTCCAGCGTATTGATATAGAGGTCGCTGACAATCCCGCAGATTGTACATGCCTGTTTTGGATCCCCGGCCAGGACATTTTGGAAGGATTTGTCATACCGGCTGACCAGTTGGCCGACAGGGTTTTCACCGGCCGGGATCAGTATGTCCGCATATCTCCGGTTTATGTAGACTGGTTGGTCATATTTCTGCATGGCTTCCCGGGGAGCAGTCCTTGGTGGATTTGTAGGTTCAGGGTTTGCAGGAGATCTTCTTCGCCCATGTATTGGACCGACGAATAGTAGGATTCTGATCCATCTTTGTTTTCAACAATGATCTGTTGGAGCCAGGCGAAGAGGAGGGAACCTCCAGCACGTGTGACGGAGACTATTTCCGGTCTGTTCTTCAGTTCGGCTGCGAATGTGTTGACATCCAGTTTCCCTCCTTTCCAGCTTCCGATTTCGATTAGATTGCGGTAGCATTCGCCTTTCTTTTGTGTCAGTTTCAATTGTGCATGGATGGTGAGTGTTCCGATAACCAGCCCGATGGAGATGATATACTGCATGACGGAGAGAGCGGTGACGACCTTTCTTTTTTTGTTTCCGGTGAAGAACAGGCGGTAGTTGCTATCCGTCAGGTTGGCGATTTTCCGGCTCATGTAGCAAGCTGGGATAACGGACAGGATTAGGATTAGTCCGCAGATAGCGGGTAGCACCTGCCTGTTCAGAAAAAATCCGGTGGTGATCCTTCCGGACATGATCCGGTTGAAAACGGGGATCAGGTCGTGGGCGATCAGCAACGAGAGCAGGAAGGCGATGCCGACCGTGAGGAATGTATCCAGAAACAATTGGTAGTTCATCTCTGCTTGTGTGGCTCCCATCAGCTTTTGTGTGTGTATGATCCGTATCTGTTGGAGGATCCGGGAGAAACTGAGATTGATATAGTTAGAGCAGGCGATCAGCAGGATCAGTAAGGCTGATATCAGCCCGATGAGTAACAGCGATTGCTGGGAACGGGCGATATAAGGAATCGATTCCTGCGTATAGTGTTGGAAATAGGATTCTTGCAAGGTATAGAAATAGTATCGCCCTTTCTCCTGTTGCAGGGTAGGGACTCCGTCTGCTTTGATCTTTTGGGCGAATTGTTCTTTGTCGAACGAGGGGGAGACTTTCAAAAGGGCGACTCCTCCACCGTAATAGTCTTGTCCGATACCGGTGAGCATGTCGAATTTGAGGTAGGACTGAGAATGTTCTTTCAATACGGCAGCAATTTGGAAAGGGCGGGAAAGGGGTGTTGTTTCGTCCTCATAACGTATGCCTCCGTCCGCCAGGTCTATTTGGACAATCTTTCCTACCGGGTTTGTTTTTCCGAACAGTTTCCGGGCACATGATTCGCTTAGCGCGGCTTTGTCCGGGGAGGCAAGGGCGTCATGCAGGTTGCCGTGCAGTACTTCATATTCGAAGAAGCGGGCAAAAGTAGTGTCTGTTATGGTAATCAGGATTGGGTCGTATTTTTTATCCCCTATGGTGACGGAGTTGCAATCGATTGAGCCGAAGCGCAGATAATCTTTCACTTCCGAATATTGCTCTTTTAGTTGAATCGGGATCTTTCCAACAATAAAAGATACCTTTTCTCCTGACTTCAGCGGCGAATCCTGGGCCATATAGACGATCTTTTCTTTGTTCGGATTATCAGCTCGATGTTGAATTCATATATGACGAAGGCTGCCAGCAGGTTTGTACAGGCAATCCCGATTGCCAAGCTGACAATCGAAATAATGGAAAACGTTTTATTGCGCCACCAACTACGGAGGACCAGTTTGAGTGCTACGGCTTTCATGACTTTTGTTTTAATACGGATCAAAGCTATCCCCTTTCTGTGGATGTCGCAAAGGATAGTTTCTTTTTTTCTTCGGGAAACCGAAAATTTGTCTAATTATTGGACAATGGGACCGTCATTGAGTGAAGGGAAATGTTTAGGTGTAACTTGTTTTCGACAATGTCGAGAATATATGTAACATTGTGGGGAACAAATTACGTTTGATTGCGGATTTCTTGATAGAAAATATAATTTTGTAATCAGAAAAAATGAAACTATATGCTGGATGGGAAAATAATTCTTGTGGATGATAACGAAGCAGTGTTGAAAACATTGAAAATGATTCTGGCACGCGAGTTCAAGACGGTAGTAGGAGTGTCCGTGCCGACACTTTTGCCGGCTTTGTTGCGTGAGGGCGATGTCGATATTGTCCTGCTGGATATGAATTTTGTGACCGGACGGCAGGATGGAAGCGAGGGCTTGTTTTGGCTGGATCGGATTGTGGGGCGTCCCGATCCGCCGCAGGTGGTCTTGATCACGGCCTCGGAGATATTGAACTGGCGGTTTCCGCCTTGAAAAGGGGAGCGGCTGACTTTGTTGTCAAACCGTGGGATAACGAGAAGCTGGTAGCGATTTTACAAGGGGCTTTCCGGCGCAGGCGGAAGGTGCGGACAGAAGCGGCTTCGATGAGGCGGATATCGGCAGAGGAGGAGAATGGGCAGGTCGTTTCCCTTTTGGTCGGGGCTCTGTTAAAGAAATACGCACAGGCGTATGGAAAACAATTGCCGGTTGTCACTTCCGGCGGATTGGATAAACTCTCCGGTCTGATCCGGCAAGGGGATCTTTCGGCTTTGCAACAAACAATCGAGCGGGCTGTCCTGTTGACGAACTTGTCTTCGCTGGGGGCGGACGATTTCCATATCGAAAAAACAGCTTCCGCATCCCGTCCGGTGACATTGGAGGAGATGGAGAAGCAGTTTATCAGTGAGGTGCTGCGCGAGAAGAACGGCAACCTGACACTTTGTGCCCAACAGTTGGATATCAGCCGGCAGACGCTATATAACAAGATACGGAAGTACGGTTTGTAGCCGGATAGACACCCTTATCGTACAACGATCATTACATAATCCCGTTCATGCACTTTCGGGTTATCCAGCAGTTCGACCAACTTCTTTTGCTTGGGCGAGCCGGTGCGCTTTACCAGTTCGCGCATCTCGGTGACGGTACGGAGCATGTACAGGCAATCGTCCGTTTGTCCGTCCGGCCAGAAAGGCATCCCGTCGTCTAGGTCGTTAATGAAGCCCCTGTTTTTGTCAGCCGGCAGCATGACCGTGCGTCCTTCTTCTTTCAAGTAGACTGCCTGGTGGGTCAGGCTCGGTTTGTAGTCATATTCCCAGCCGAGCCAGTTTGCGATGATTCGTCCCCCCTTTTGATAAAGGCCCATGAACAAACCTTTGGGGTTCTCGTAAAAAGTTTTCAACCACATTTTGCCTTTGGGGATTTTAGCATCCGCCATCTCTTTCAGGTTAAGCCCTTGCTCCCCGTAACGGATAGCGTAGAGCGGGGCGACGGTTTGCGGATTGCGTAATTGGTAGACGGTGTCGCAATAGGGCATCATGAAAGTCATCCGGTCTTGTCCGGTGTTCCAGTAAAACGTTTGGAAGAACGGAATGTTGTCGGTCATCGTGCGCGGGGCCAACTCCCCTTCTTTCAACCTGAATTTGCAGAGCGTATCGCCTTGGAGGTTGAACGTCGTGATTCCGTCCGGTTCTCCCGTTGCCTCACTTTGGTTACATAAGGTATAACCAGTGGAGGAGAAACCAAGTAGTTTGTCGTCGCGTCGACCGAGCGGATATTTCTCGATGGGGCTTTCGGGGAAGATGTAACTTTGGATCGTCAGCATCGTATCCAGTGGCGGCAAGACACTGATGCAGGGGATGCTGTCCGTCCCGGTTCTCCGCGTTTCCTGAGTCTTCCCGCTAAGGGCGACATACATGCGGGTGGTTTTCTTATCGTAAAACATGTTCTGCCCGTTCATCTCGTTGTTCCATTTATAAGCCAATGCCTTGAAGCCATACCGTTTGCTCGGAATACCTTGTTTCCGGTAGTAGATGCGCGGGTTGTTGAATGTGATAAAGGCATTGCTATCCGGTAGCTCGATTGCCTGGGTGACGGTGAACCGGGCATCTCCGACGGTATAGTATTCGATCTCGGAGGCGATCTGGCTCAACTTCAACGGAGCGGGTTTCCTGGAGGCTTGTTCCACATCTACGATTTTTACGGGTTCGGAACGGTCTATCTGGGCTTCCATCTGTGGGGCGGCCGGGATGTGCCGTGCTTTTTCTTCCGTCTGCTTGCATCCGGTCGTTATCAGTAAAACGGATAGGATACCTATGGTAAAAAGGTGCTTTTTCATCTTGAATCTGTATTTGTAGCGAATGTAATGATTTATTATGAGCCTGTTTAAATTTCCCTGAAATAAATTTTGCATAGCCTTCATCGGCCAGCTTTATCTCTTTATAGGATTATTTTGAAAAACAACTGTCATACTATCACTAATTTCCTTTTATCAATTGAATATCAATAGACACAAGCAATGATAGTAGGTATGATGGATGCCTATTCCATCTATCATACTATCACTAACCACCTGTCCGATATTTTTTTTCACATTACTTATTTTCAATAACATAATAAGATAAACTCATTGACACCCGGGTCTCGATATCATTGACACTCGGGTGTCAAGACCGTTCACATCCGGGTGTAAAAAGCCTGTAAACGGGAATCTTCGGCACTTTTTTCTGCCTGTTTGAAGCAAAATAAGTCACGTGTTTCATGAAAAAAGACGGCATCTCCTACAGAAAAACATCAATACAACTCTCAAAACCAACAAATGCTAAATTCAAACAGGCTCTTAGCAGCAAGCATAGCAAGTAATATTTTTTAACGTTCCAAATCTATTCAAAACAGTCTTTTTTCTATCGAAATGACAATTCGCATTCTATCTTTGCGTCACAATTTTTTATCATTCATTGTAAATCCAAAATATATGTTTTCCATCGAAAAAGCAACCCTTGCCGATTGTCCCCTTATCCAGACTCTGGCATCCAATATCTGGGAACCGACCTATGGTTCCATCCTCTCCCGCGAACAACTCGACTATATGTTCGAGATGATGTACAGTAATGAAAGCCTTCAAAAGCAAATGAGCGAACTTCATCACCAGTTCTTCATCATCTATGCCGACGGTGTCCCTTCCGGCTACTTGTCTATCGAGACCGTAGAAAAGGATTTATATGAATTCCAAAAAATATACTCTTTGCCTTCCCTACATGGTTCGGGAATCGGGCGTTTCATTATCGAACAGGGAATAGCCTACCTGAAAACGATCCATCCGAGCCCCTTTACGATAGAACTGAACGTAAACCGCCACAACCCAGCCGTAGGTTCTATAAACATATGGGATTTCACGAACATGCAACCCGTGATTTCCATATCGGGAACGGCTATTACATGAACGATTACATAATGAGAATGGAGGTAAAGGAATGAACGTACGCCTAAAACCGATCATGTTTGTCGGGACTTGTTCCGATGCAGCAAAAGCGTTATCAATGCAGCTTTCTGCCGTATATTCAAGCAAGACGGATATCATCCGGCACCATTCAAGGCGCAAAATATGTCACTCAACTCCTACTCCACTCCCGAAGGAGGAGAAATGGGACGTGCACAGGTGGTACAGGCCGAAGCCTGCGGGATCGCCCCGCATACGGATATGAACCCGGTGTTGCTGAAACCGACGAATGATAAAAGCTCCCAAGTCGTCTTGAACGGCCGGCCGGTCGGAAACATGTCGGCACAGGATTATTTCGGTATGCAAAACCAAAAAGAGGTATTATTCAAAGAAGCGATTGAAGCCTTCCATCGCCTGGAAAGTCGCTATAGCCCGATCGTCCTGGAAGGGGCCGGTAGCATTTCCGAACTAAACCTGCGCGACCGAGACATCACCAATATGCGGATGGCCGAGCAGGCAGGAGCGGCCACCTTTTTGGTTGCCGACATAGACAGAGGCGGCGTTTTCGGATCTGTTTACGGAACAATCGCCCTTCTGAAGCCGGAAGAAAGAGTTTTGATGAAAGGGATCATTATCAATAAATTCAGGGGAGATGCATCTCTTTTTGACGATGGCAGGAAGATTATCGAGGACTTGACCGGTGTGCCGGTAGTAGGTGTGATTCCTTGGTTTCGCGATATCAAAATCGAAGAAGAAGATTCGGTCGCCCTCGATATGAAACACAATACTTACCGGGACGGAAAAATCAACGTGGCGATCATCTTGCTGAAACGAATGTCTAATTTCACCGACTTCGACGTATTGGATATGGACCCTCGCTTCAATGCCTATTATACGAACAATATCGACGAGATAGAAAAAGCAGATATCATCCTGCTTCCCGGCTCTAAAAATACACTTTCGGATCTTCAAAGCCTGCGAGCGTGCGGTATAGCCGATGCAATTATCCGTGCCCATAAAAACGGGAAAAAAGTTATCGGCATCTGTGGAGGGTATCAAATGATGGGAGCACGCTCGAGGACCCGAAAGCCATCGAAGGAAACCTGCCCGCCGTTCCCGGACTGGGCCTGCTACCGCAATGTACGATCATCGAACCGGAAAAAATAACTCGCCAAAGCACCTTTGCCTTTCTGCCTGGGCTATGCAAGGACGGTTCCTGTAAAAGCGGTTCGCGAACCATCTCCTACGGCTGTCGCGGCTACGAGATACACATGGGACGAACAACTCTGCTTGGCGACGTTCCAGAAAGTCCGGTGGCCGTCCTCGACGACGGACGGACGGACGGTTATTATCTGGATAACACATGCTGGGGCAGCTATATGCACGGAATACTGGATAACCCGGAAGTCCTGGACAATCTGGCCGAAGGATTTGATAAAGAAACAACAGACCACCCTTTCGACTATGCAGCATTCAAAGAAGAACAATACGACAAGTTGGCGAATTTAGTCAGGAAACATGTCGATATGGATTATATCTATCGGCAACTGGTTTGACAATTGTCAATTATTTCAACCGGTCCACCCTGGCAACGTCATCTAGTTTGACACAGACTGTAGCCCCTAATTGTTCAAGGTAAAGAACTAAATGATTCTTTTTAATCTTCTTTACTTTTCCGGAAACATGTTTCATGGCTCCGCAAAGGATCTCGACCTCTTCGCCGGGGCATAAAGCATGTTCGGATGCTTGGTCGAGAAAATCCTGAATGGCATCGATCTCCTTCTGGCGGACAACGGCCGGTTTTCCATTGTAATAGACGATACGGGCCACGCCATACACTCGGGTCAGATTTCTTAACTCCGGGTCGGTACACCGTACAAACAGATAAGAGTTAAATAATGGCAACTCCACGATTTTGACACGGTCAGACCAAACCCTGGGCGCACGATGAAGCGGAAGCCAACACTCGACTCCAAGCGCATCGATCCGGTCCCTCACCTGCTTTTCCGCCCTGGGAGCGGTATACAACACATACCAACTTGTCTTATCGGCGTTTATCTTAAGTTCTTTTTTCTCCATAACGTACACAAATATACGACTATTTTTCATACATGGAATGGCCCATATTCAATAAACCTTTATCCATTCCCGAACGAGCCGGATTAATCTTGTTATTTTCCCTGAATATCAATAATTATCTCTGTACGAACAAATATACACACTATTCAAGAGAAGACTTATCTGAATTTCTTTGATGCTGAATGTATGTATATCGACATCAATATATTTCAAAAGCCGAATATTCCGGAAGACGATCAGTAGGACCATCATCGAGAGTTTGAACGAGGCAATCGGGGTCGACTCTGTAAAAGGTTCCGGTTCTACTTTCTGGTTCACACTACCACTCGAATAAAAACGCGGTGTGCAAAACAGTCTTGTTCCCGTACTCCACATAGGATCACATAAAACAGACCATATAAATATCTGATTGATAAGACCTGTTCTTTTGCCCCCCCTGTAGGAGCGGAGACAAGTACATTTTGACACACCGCTTTTCATTACTTTTGCATCGGACCCACCGATGGCGGAGGATTTCCAATCCCCCATTTCTTATTTGCTTTCGGCCCCATCTTCAGAGACAGGACACCGCCGGCGGTAATCCGGCTATGGTCAAACCAAGGCCCACTCAACTCTTCGCCGTTCAACGTGACCGATTGCACATATTTATTATCATGGGTAGCACCATCTGCTACAATCTCGAACACGTTACCATCGCCGAGATCAATCTTCACATCCGAAAAGACCGGACTACCGATATTATAAGTCGGAGATCCCGGTGTCACCGGATAAAATCCCATCATACTAAACACCACGAAGGCAGACATACCGCCACCGTCTTCATCACCCGGAACTCCCATCAGGTCGTTACGGAACCACTGGTCAAGCAGGACACGGATGCGTTTCTGCGTCTTCCAAGGTTGTCCGGCATAATTATACAGATACGGGATATGCAGGCTCGGTTCATTTGCCATCGAGAACATTCCGACATTGCCGGTATGATCAGGCAAAAACGATAGAATTGCCACTTGGACATTCCTAAAGGAGTATCAAACATCGAATCGAGAGCAGCCGTAAAGACCTCGTTTCCTCCGATAAGCGAAACCAAGTCGCCGATATTGTGTTGTACATCCCAACGATAAACATAACCATTATTTTCATCATAATAATCGCGAGCACCCAAACCACCAGAATACCGATAATCCACACCTTCGATAAACTTACCGTCCTTATCCTTCGGATGGAAGAAACGGGTTTCCGGATTAAAGAGGTTCCGGTAGTTATAAGACCGGGCAAGGAAATATTCCGCATCCTCTTTCTTACCCAGTTCGGCCGCGATCTGAGAAAGACACCATTCGTCATAAGCCGTTCCTAAGGTAACGGCAACCGGTTGGCGCTTTTCCCACGGAGAGACATCTGCCACTGTTTCTTTTTCACCCGGTTTCAAAGCCGGAATATAGCCATGTTCCTTATAAAATTCATCCAACCATCCGGAAGGAGCCGCCGACCAGGGGATCAACGTTTTCTCTTCGATACCCTTACGGGCTGCTTCATATGCTTTTTCAAGATCGAAACCACGAACACCTTTCCGCCAAGCATCGATAACAGTGCAACGGCATGGTTGGAGTTCATACGGCGGGAGTCACCGGTCACTTCAGGGAATGTCGGCATCCAGTTCGTCCCCATCTGCTGGGCCATCAAGAGATATGAATTGATAATATCGGTCTCACGTTCTTTATCGATCAGGATACGAAGCGGATGGGTAGCACGATAGGTATCCCAAATCCAGTCGTCGGTATAGAACGAATGGCCACCGTCTTCATGTATCTTGCCATCAAAAGCACTATAGTATTTACCGTCTTCGCTCAGATTCACCGGACGTTCATAACAACGGTATAAGGAAGTATAGAAAACGGTCTTGTCGTTTTCACTTCCTCCACTTACCTGTATCTTACCTAAAGCATCGTTCCATTCGTTTCGTCCGATCCGGGCGATTGCACTTACATCATATGAGTTGATCTCACGCTCCAGGTTCTTCCGGGCTTGCTCTGTGCTAATAAAAGAGATTCCATAGCGCACACCGATCTCTTTCTGACCGGAGAAAGCCAATGCCAAGGCGGCATCTTTTCCCTCTACGGACGATTTACCGTACTTCACGGTTCCACTGGTCAGGACACCGGATTTCTCCGGTGTCTTGTCTGTTTCGGCATACAAATAGACCTTTGTTTCCTTATCTACATATTGAAAACCACTGACAGTGTTTCCATCACATTTCAACTCTCCATTCCGACTATTGAACACCAGATAAGCCGGTCCATCTTTCTCGAACGTAAGGCTATAAACCGCGCTCTGGTGAGATGGAGCATAATCGACCTCGATATTCGCCTCATCCAAATATACCTGATATCGATACGGGACAATCTTTTCCCGATCGTAACTATACTGGATAACAGGTTTCAGACCCGCCTCATCACCCTGATAAGGACTCAGGTTGAAAGCCGAACTACCTCGATGGCTTGTCACGATGAGAGGCAACCCACCCAACCGGTCTCCCGTAAAATCACCACGTTCGGGATAGACACGCAACATGCTGTTAGGCAGATGGACGGTCGGATAAGTCGGCACCAACAGATGGCTGATGTTCCCCATATAAGGGTTAACATATTCTACCGGTTCTTTCGGCAGGTTATCGGCGATCAACCGTTTTCCTTTGACATAATACCTATCGGCAAACATCATGATGGCAACTCCGATCACGACGCCCAATAAAAATTTTCCTGTTTTCTTTAATATCTCCATTGTTTATTTCTTTTGTTTTTCATTTACTGAAAATGAATATGGAAAATCTTCCGGACTCACTCCTCTGTTCATATTCGGCTCATCTCCCATTTTGATATCCAAGACACCGCCTTTCAGCAGTTCGAAATGTTCCAGATAGTTTTTCGTATAATTCTTTCCGTTAAAAGACATAGACTCGATATAGATATTCTTGTCGCTGTTCTCCGGTGCATTGACAACCAAGCTCTTTCCATTTTCAAAATGCAAAGTGGCTTTCTTAAACAAAGGTGCGCCCAATACATATTGTGTCGTTCCGGGAGCAACCGGATAAAAGCCAAGAGCAGAGAATACATACCAGGCGGAAGTCTGTCCGTTATCTTCATCACCACAATAGCCATCCGGTGTCGGAGTGTACATACGGTCCATCACCTGACGTAGCCAGTATTGGCTTTCCAAGGCTCACCGGCATAATTGTACAGATAAATCATATGCTGGATCGGCTGGTTGCCATGTGCATAGTTTCCCATATTCATAATCTGCATTTCACGAATCTCATGGATAACCTGTCCATAATAACTATCATCAAATACGGGAGGAACAGCAAATACGGAATCCAGCATAGTGATGAATTCTTTTCGTCCCCCCATCAAATCGATCAATCCCTGCGGATCGTGAAAAACCGACCATGTATAATGCCAGCTATTCCCTTCTGTAAAAGCATCTCCCCATTTCAACGGCGAGAAAGGAGTCATGAAGTTGCCGTCCTTATTCTTTCCGCGCATCAATTTGGTCTCCTTATCAAACAAGTTTTTATAGTTCATTGCACGTTTGGCATACAAATCCAGTTCTTTTTTGGGACGTCCCAGATCTTTTGCAATCTGGTAGATACACCAATCATTATAGGCATATTCCAACGTACGAGCAGCATTCTCGTTAATCTTTACATCATAAGGCACATAGCCCAATTTGTTGTAATATTCATGTCCTAAGCGGCCGGTAGAAGAAACCGTCGGATGTACATTTTCCGTTCCGTGGATCAAACCTTTGTACAATGTTTCGAGATCATCCACCTTTATACCTTTGACGTAAGCATCCACCAAAACCGAAGCGGAATTGTTGCCCACCATACAACCACGATGTCCGGGACTTGCCCATTCGGGGAAGAAACCGCTTTCCTTATAAGCATTGATCAAACCTTCCTGCATTTCTTTCGACATGGTCGGGTACATCAGGTTCAGGAACGGGAACAGACTACGGAAAGTATCCCAGAAACCAGTATCCGTAAACATATAGCCCGGCAATACTTCTCCATTATAAGGACTATAATGTACAACTTTCCCTAAGGCGTCTATTTCATAAAACTTACGGGGAAACAGAAGCGAAACGGTACATGCAGGAATAGAACGTCCGATACTGGTCCAGAGTGCCACCTTCCACTTCGATCTTACTCAACTCCTTATTCCAAACATCTTTGCCTTTTTGTACCAATGTGTCAAAATTGTCAGAACCCAACTCTTTCAGATTGAGCGAAGCTTGTTCGAAACTGATAAACGAAGAAGCGACCTTTGCATGTACAATCTCGCCTTTCGTCGTCTTAAAACCGATAACGGCACCGACATGGTCGGATTGTTGCTCACGAACACCTTCCTTCAAAGTTGCATCGGCAAAAGTTGCTTCATAAGTGAAAGGTTTATCAAATTCGATAACGAAATAGTTTTTGAAATTATCCGGTACACCACCGCTATTCTTGGTCGTATAACCGATAACCTTGTTTTCTTCAGGGATCACTTTGATATAGGAACCTTTGTCAAACGCATCCACTACGACATAGGAATGTTCGTTTTCCGGGAAAGTGAAACGAAACATGGCAGCACGATCAGTCGGTGTCAGTTCGGTTTTCACATCATGCTCTGCCAGATAGACTTCATAGTAGTACGGTTTTGCTATCTCACTCTTATGAGAGAACCAACTGGCCCGTCTATCCTGATCAAATTCAGGAGTACCGACAACCGGCATGATGGCAAACTGCCCGTAATCATTGATCCAGGGACTTGCTGATGGGTTTGTTTAAAGCCACGTATCTTATTGGCGGTATAGGTATACCCCCATCCATCCCCCATCTTACCGGTTTGCGGGGTCCAAAAATTCATACCCCAAGGACGTGCTATAGCCGGATAGGTGTTACCGGTTGATAGCTCAAACGACGATTGCGTCCCCATTAAAGGATTAACAAACTCTACCGAGTCAAAAGCACCGTCTGACGCAACGGCAGGCCTTCCCAGGCAGGTTAGCATAGCAATAAGAGCAAAAGCCCATATACTTTTTTTCTTCATTTTTATTTATACGATTAATATTCTACTTACAAAGATAAGTCAAACAACTCCTTAAGTAAAAGCAAGTAATGTGGATTTTTCTCAAAAATCAATAAAAAGGGAGGTTACCCATCTATGAACAACCTCCCTTCTGATCAAAACTGCTTTTTAATGAGTCCTGATATCAACTCTATAGTTTGAACTTATACAGTTGCGCCATCACCTTCTGGTACTCATTCTGCAACTGCATATGATTCTGCATACTCTGATAGAGCGTGGTGACGTCTACAAAATATTCGATCATCGAGATTTGTCCCGCTTGGATCGCCTTATTCAACAACGCCAGGTTATTCTGGCTCTCCAGCACTTCGCCATATTCGTCGATGGAAGTCTTCAAGGCTACCGACTGGTTATAGAGTTGGAGCAATTCATTCTCTACCGCCGTCATCGTGCTTTCCAGTTGCAAATCGGTGTAAAGGTTCTGTGCTTTCGCCTGTTTCACATTGTTGCGGTTTGAGAAAAGAGGAATACTGATGCCGACCAAAAAGCCATTGAAACGTTCGCCACCCGAAGATGGTTCATACGGTAACCCAACTCAAACGAAGGCAGCCCCATCGTCTTGTTGACACTGATTTGTCTCGATGATACGGCCTTCGCACTTTGCAAAGACAACAGACGCCGATCATTCTCCAAGATTTCCTGGCGCAGGTCGGCAAACGAGAGCGGAAGCTCCACAACCTCGTAAGCCGTATCAGTCAACTGAATAGCAATCCCCCCGTTCAGCATTTCTAGTTCCCGCTGTTTATTCACACGGGCCGCTTCGTTCATGCGTACCTCGTTACGGACGTTCAAAAGTTCAAGTTCGATCTTGTTCGTTTCCAAAATATTGGCATCACCCTGTTCCAAGCGTTGCTGATAGAGTGCGGCAAGCTGTTCGGCGCTTTTCCGACGGATATCCAGCAGGTTCTTTTGCTGATTCAGAAAGATCAAGTCCAGGCAAGCTTCTTTGGCTTGCAACAAAATCTGCTGGCGCACTTCTTCGCCCTGTCGGTCGTAGTTTTCACCCTTCTGCTTGGAGAGCTTGTTCCGTTGCATATATAAAGACGGGAAGTCAAATGATTGCGAAGCGACTAATTCACCGGTGAATCCCATTCCCTCTTTGTTTCCATACAAATGGGAATAAGTAACGGTAGGATCAGGCAGGTTGTTGTCCAGTTTGGCTTCCAACTTTTGTGCCGTCACCATCTGACGGTTTGCCTGCAATTCCTTGTTATTGGTCTCTACACTCCGGAGCACTTCCTCGATGGAAGTTTGCGCCCCGGCCACCAATGCAGAAGAAAGCAATGCTATTGTTAATATGAATCGTTTCATTCTTTATCTTCTTTATTCATTAATAAATAAACAATCGGGATGATGAAGCCGTTCAGGAAAGTGGATGTCAGCAGACCTCCTAAGATAACGGTCGCCATCGGACTTTGTATCTCGTTGCCTGGCAAATCGCCGTTCAGCGCAAGCGGGATTAACGCGAGAGCCGAACTGAGCGCCGTCATCAGGATAGGATTCAAACGATCCATAGAACCTTGCAGGACGGCTTGTTTCAACGGTACATTCTCTACAGTCCGAAGATGCGTGTAATGGCTGATCAGCAACATACCGTTACGAGTGGCAATACCGAACAAGGAAATGAAACCGATAATAGCCGGAATACTCACCTCGCCGGAAGTCAGCTTCAAGATGAACACGCCCCCGATCAACGCCAACGGTAGGTTCAACAGAATAACCCCGCTCTCTTTCGCATTCTTAAACTCATTATAGAGCAACAGGAAGATCACCAACAAAGACATCAACGAAGTAAGCAGTAACGTACGGCTGGCAGCCTGTTCACTCTCGAACTGCCCGCCATATTCGATATGATAGCCTTCAGGCAACTGGATGGAAGCATCTATCTTCTGCTGTATCTCATTGACGATGCTGCGGAGGTCGCGCTCGGAAACATTACCACTGATCACGATCTTACGCTGCACATTCTCGCGATTGATCGTGTTCGGACCTGTCACGGAACGGATTTCGGCGACATAGCTCAACGGGACTTTCTTACCACCCGCATCGATCATCAGATTACGGATATCCTCCATTGTGGCACGGCTTTCATCCGAAGTCTTTACCGTCAGGTCAAATGTCTTGCCGTTGTCATATACCTGGCTGACAGCTTCGCCCCCCAGCATGACATTGACATACTCCTCAAACTCCGGCAACGTGATGCCATATTGTGCCATCAACTCACGCTTCGGTGTAATGGTAAGCTGCGGACGCTCGATCTGTTGTTCCACTTTCAAGTCCACCAGACCGGGGATTCCTTGTATAGCCTCCTTGATCTGGTTACCGACCATAAACATCAGATTCAAGTCCGTACCGAACAATTTGATTGCGATATTCGCCTCCGTACCGGAGAGCATGGCGTCGATACGATGAGAAATAGGCTGTCCTATTTCGATGTTAGCTCCACTGATGGTAGACAATTTCTCACGGACATCATTCATAACCGCATCGCGGCTACGGTCTTTCAAGACAAACGGAGCTTCGATTTCCGATACGTTTACCCCTAAAGCATGCTCGTCAAGCTCGGCACGTCCGGTCTTGCGGGCAACAGTCTGGATTTCGGGAACCTGCATCAGCAATTCTTCTGCCCGTCGTCCCATCTCATCCGATTCTTCGAGGGAAATGCCCGGAAGAGAACTTACATTGATCGTAAACGAACCTTCGTTAAATGGCGGCAGGAAGCTACGTCCCAGCGTAAAGAACATTCCCAATGCAACAAGAAACAGGCCAATCGTACACCCTAACACCATATTTTTATGTGCCAATGCTCCATTCAAGGCTTTGCCATACAATTCTTTCAACTTGCGGGCCACCCATGCCTCCTTCTCTACTTTCTTGTCTGTAGACTTCCGGTTCAACAGGTAGCTGCACAACACGGGGGTCAATGTCAACGCCACGACCGTAGAGGCAAACAGCGCAACAATAAAGGCGATCCCCAGCGGCACCAGCATACGCCCTTCCATCCCGCTCAGGAAGAAAAGGGGCACGAAGCTGACCACGATAATGAGCGTCGAATTCAAAATCGGCATACGTACTTCGCGAGATGCATCGAACACGACTTCCAAAATGGAACGTTGCTGATCGGAAGGCAACAAATGATTTTCCCGTATCCGTTTATATACATTCTCCACATCAACAATCGCATCATCGACCAACGAACCGATAGCAATCGCCATTCCTCCCAAACTCATGGTATTAATAGTCAATCCCATATAATGCAATGTCAGTATGGAAACTAACAAGGAAAGAGGCAAGGCAACCAGCGAAATCACCGTTGTACGGATATTCATCAGGAACAGGAACAGAACAATAACAACAAAGAAACTGCCTTCGAACAGACTGTTCTTCACATTATCAATAGAGCTGTCAATAAAGCGGCTCTGACGGAATATGTCGGTCGAAACGTGCACATCAGCAGGCAGGTTCTTCTGCAAGTCCGCCATAATCGCGTCTAACTTTTCCGTCAAGTCGATCGTGCTGGTGTTCGGTTGTTTGGTGACCGTAATCAACACGGCAGGTTTCGCCCGTTCGGAAGCAGTTCCAAGCTTCGGACTTTTGCTGCCAATCTTCACTGTTGCGATATTTTCCAACAAAACAGGGAAATCTCCGACAATCTTTACAACTCCCTTTCCGATCTCCTCGGCATTCGCAGTAGAAAGAACACCCCTGATGATGTATTCGTTATCATATTCATAAAGGACACCACCATTGGCATTCCGGTTCATGTTGCGGGTAACGGCCAGTACTTCACCCAAGCTTACACCGTAGTGCTTCATGCGGGTGGGATCAAGCAATATCTGGTACTCCTTGATATCGCCACCGATCACGGCAACCTGTGCCACTCCTCCCGTCGAGAGTAATCGCGGACGGATGGTCCAGTCGGCAATCGTACGCAGGTCCATTTGGGTTGTAGGGGCGATTCGTGAACCACTCTTACTATCATCAACCGTCAGCCCGATAATCATCATTTCCCCTAAAATGGAAGACTGCGGGCCCAGCGTCGGTTTCCCGACATTCTCCGGCAGGCTCTCACTGACGACAGCCAACTTTTCGGAAACGATCTGACGGGCCCGGTAAATATCCGTTCCCCAATCGAATTCAACCCACACGACAGAAAAACCTGTCGTAGAAGACGAACGGACACGGCGCACATCCATCGCACCATTCACAGCCGTCTCTACCGGAAAAGTAACCAGACGTTCTACCTCTTCTGGCGCCATACCATTTGCCTCCGTCATAATGACAACGGTCGGCGCATTCAAATCCGGAAACACATCCACATCTGTATGGAAAGCGGTATACGTACCGGCAATCATCAGCAGCAAGGAACAGATCAATACAACCAACCTGTTATGCAGCGAGTAATATATTATCTTATTCAGCATAATCTTTTTTAATTGTCAATTCATTAATGATTATGTGTATGTGCGGGAATTGCATTAGAAGCAGAAGCCAGCTTGATCTGGTAAGCACCGACCGTCACAACTTCGTCACCAGCATTCAGGCCGCTCAATATCTGGACTTCGGAGCCGTTGTCGGCACCTAATGTCACAGGAACCTTTTTATAGGCTTCTTCATGCACGCGAACAAAGACTGAATAAACACCCTGCTCCTCGATAAGGGCGGAAACAGGGACACTGATAACATTCTGCATCGGAGCCGTAAGCAGATAGATCTCGACAAACGAGCCGGGAATAATAGCTCCCTTATTATCAAACTCGAATGTAACCGGAACATAAAAAGAGTTAGTATCGGAGGCCTTGCCATAAGAAAGCAGATGTCCACGCAGATCGGACAATTTATAAGTCACGTTATCGTACGGCGTACGGAAATTAGCGGACTGTATAGATGGCAAGTAGTTGTAATATTTCTCTGAAACCTCCGCACGCAACACCAGGCGGCTATTCTGCGAAATCGTGGCCAACGGCTGGCCTACCGTCACATAATCACCCTCTTTCACTTGCAAGTTTTTCAGATAACCGTTTATTGGCGAAACAACCGACACACCGTTAGCAGTCTGTTTTCCTGCTACCGCTTCCCAAGCCACCTTCGCATTCTCGTAATTCAGACGTGCCTGTTCAAAATCTTTGGCAGAAACGATCTTATCCCTACCAGGGTTTCCATACGTTCATATTCTTTCTTTGCATTCTCATACGCATATTTGGCTTTAGCCGCCACATTACCGTCAGACAAACTGCTCGAAGCAAGACTCAGAATAGCCTGTCCCTTGCGAACAGCCGTTCCATCGACAAATGACAGGTTGCCGAAATGTTACCACACCGGGAACCGTAGCCACCACAGTCGACTCCTCTCCCTGCGCAGCCATCACCCGCCCGCTTGTTTTGATCACATCGGTAAAAACACCCGGCTCAACCTTAGACGTCTGCAATCCGACTGCTTCCGCCAATGCTTTCTTAAACGAAATTTCACCGGCATGTCCTTCTCCGGCCTCTTCATGTTCATGATCATGTCCCTCATGTTCATGGTCATGCCCTTCGTGATCGTGGTCGTGTCCTTCTTCGTGTTCGTGGGCTTCATGTTCATGCTCTCCATGTGCCGCAGTATTGCCATTGCAACCTGCCAGGATGTAGGCGAAAATCACCCACACTAAATATATTTTTTTCATTATGATGTATGAATTTTGATTTATGAGTTATGAATAAAAGAAGGTTCATGATTTATGATTTATATCATCAACACATAAATCATAAATCATAAATTATAAATCAAATTCATACGGAGGCGCACGAAGCCTGACGCAGAAACAATCCACGTATCATGCAGGGACTCGATGTAGTAGGCCCGGTCATTCTCGAACAAGAGCTTGTAAAAGACCGGAACAGGAGGGTTTATATAATCAAACAATACAAGCAAAGGGAAAAGAAACTGATTCACGTTTCCATCTGTCACATGCGAGAAAATGGAAGTGTAGAGTGCGATGTTATGCCCGTTGCATCCGCAATCATGTGATTCGGAACTTCCATGCCCACCATGAGCCGCCTCGGCTGAAAGTGATTTATAGCAAGGCAACCCGTTACTATGGTGATGGTGCGGTACGACTACCGACATAAGCATCACGATACTAACAAGCAGCATCACATATTGGTATATTTTCTTTTTCACTCTCATACTTCCGATACAAAAATACGAAGTTTTTTAATTACTACGCAATTATGCTTCCTAAATTAAGAAACTGTTTTGTTTTTTACCAAACCAGGCGGTTTTCATTGTCTGGCAAGGCACTTTAGTTGCCAGACACCCCCATGTTGCCACCCTTTACATCCGGGTGAAGAGGGGTGGTACACCCGGATGTAAAG
>ENA-OQCE01000058-OQCE01000058.1-human-gut-metagenome-genome-assembly--contig:-NODE-58-length-46102-cov-4.246460_pt1 | contig 46102 bp, 49 predicted proteins | sample MGYA00242495_ERZ504572 | MGnify/ENA primary metagenome ERZ504572 (study PRJEB26092, sample SAMD00036228) | human gut metagenome | host: Homo sapiens | study: EMG produced TPA metagenomics assembly of... | reverse complement strand
AGACAGTAGTGATGACAGTCCCTTGTATCTTTTTTTCTATCTAGTATAATAGAAAGAAAAGGACAAAAAACGAGGTGCTATCATGAGAAATTTTATTGGTGTTGACTTAGGCGGAACAAACATCCGCGCTGCTATCGTTTCCGAAGACGGAACGATTAAATGTATGAAAAAATCAGAAAGCCACCCGGAACGCGGTGCAGAAGCTGTTATGGAAACTATGATTTCCCTGATTGAAAGTCTTGACGGATATGAAGAATGTGAAGGAATCGGAATGGGTATTCCCGGACCGATCGACACGATCAACGGCAAGATCATCGTTTCTACAAATCTTCCAAAACTGATCGGTTTTCCGATAGCGGAATATATCGAAAATCATTTTCATAAACCGACTTACATGGACAACGACGTTAAAGTTGCCGCTCTCGGAGAAGCTGTTCAGGGAGCCGGAAAAGATTATCCTATCGTTTACTATGTAACAATTTCAACCGGAGTCGGCGGAGCACTTGTAATCGATCAAAAGGTAATCGGCGGTCAGAACGGACACGCAGGCGAGATCGGAAATATCTGTATTGACAGAAACCGTGAAAAATACAATATTTTGAATGTAGGCGCTGTTGAAAACGAAGCGAGCGGAACTGCTGTCACAAGAAAAGGTAAAGCTGTATTCGGAGATAAGATCAATCACGCGGGCGATGTATTTGATCTTGCCCGCTCAGGAGACGAGCAGGCTCTCAAAATTGTAGATGACATGGCATATGATCTTGCAATGATGTTCTGCGCTATCGGACATATTATCGATCCTCATGTATTCGTTGTAGGCGGCGGAGTTATGAAGGGAAAAGATGTATTCTTTGAAAAAATGGAATCTTATTACCGCTCTATGATTCATGTAGGTATGCAGCCGGTTGTATTCAAAGAAGCTCTCCTTGATGAGCCGGGTATCATCGGCGCTGCGATGCTTCCGATGACACATTTAAAGTAAAACTGTTTCCTTCCTTTCAATATAAGCAGTTTGCTACATAAAAGAACTCTTTTTTAAGTTCTTAAAAAGAAAAACTGAGCATGACCTAACTCTTTGAGTTTTCGATCATGCTCAGTTTTTCCTTTCTGCTCAGTCGCTTAATTTCCCACTCCCGCTTCATCGCTTCCTGCTTTGTCGGAAATTCTTCCTTATAAACAAGCACAACCGGACGGCGCGCTTTTGTGTATTTCGCGCCCCGCCCCGCATTGTGATCTTTGATCCGTTTTTCAAGATTGTTTGTCCAGCCCGTATAAAGCGAACCGTCACTGCACTTTACAATATAGGTATAATTCATGTCTTTTATTATTTCTTTTCTTTCGTTTTTCTTTTCTTGTTATATCTTTGGTCATTGCTTCTTTTATTATTACTTCTTTTTCTATTCCATAAAATTCATCGGATCGACCGGCTCTCCGTCTTTAAGCACTTGAAAATACAGATTCGTTCCTTCTACGCTGTAATATTTCGTCGGCTCATTCAAACTGCCGATTGCGCTGCCTGCTGCCACATAATCTCCTGTTTTAACTTGTACATCTTTTAACTGTCCGTACACTGCTGAATATCCGTTTCCCATATCAAGCGTCACCGTAACTCCCGTCTGCGCCGACTCCTCGATCGCAGTCACAGTTCCTGCCGCAGATGCATTGATCGTTTCTCCTGCTTCCCCGGCTATAATCATCGCAGGATTATATTGATACTGTTCTAATGTCTGGAAAAATACAGTCTCATCCATACTATATCCATTGATCACTGCTCCGCTTGCAGGCCATGTAAGAACGCTTTCTTCTGAAAACCAAAGATTTGACGCGGCGCTTCCCGTCTGCTGAACTCCTTCTTCCGTCCCTGTTGTATCAGACACATCTTCCCTGCTTTCTTGTTCATTTTCATCCGTTTCTTCCACTTCCGGCAGGAGGATTTCATCTGTAGTTGTTTCTTTCGTGTTATCTTCTGTAAACTGTTCCGCCTCTTTTTCAGCTTTCGCCATCTGCTCTTTCATATCTTTTTTGTAGTTTCCGACCGTATATGTTCCAACGACCGCCAGAACTGCCATAAAGCAGACTACAATACCGATGGCTGCTCCTTTGCCTTTTAAAAAGGACATTTTTTCATTTTTATTCATTATCATCACCTCTGGTTATATTTTTGCCGGAAAATGATAACTTTATTCTGTCCTTTCAAAAAAGTTTTTCTCTGACTCTATTGTTGATTATAATTACTTTATTTATTTTTTGCAATAAAGTTCAAATCCTTCTCTGTCTTTGTCCCTTCATAAAAAAACTCCAAAATTTCTTTATATGTTTTTCCGTCTTTTGCCATTTTATTTGCAGTCCAACAACTCAGCCCATGCCATGTCCGTTTCCCGCCGTTATAATTTTTATTTTCTTCCCGCTTTCCGCAAACGAAAAAGAACTCGACGGAAGCGACAGCGCATCCCGAAATTGATCTCCTGTGCAAATTGTTTCTCCTATCCGAAGCTTTCCCACATATCCCGCCGAATCATGTTCTAAAATTTCAAAATCTTTAAAAGAATATCCTGCCGCAGCTTTTTCTCCGTCTGTCTCTGCCGCCAGAAAATGATGACATTTTTTCTGTATTTGATCATAGGAAAACGTAAATACGCCGACCTGTTCTTCCGATTCTTTATCTGCCGGACATTCTTTCACTTTAATATACGGAAACTCCGAACTTCCGAGCACTTCTTCCGCACTGCGCGACATTCCCGTATTTGACTGATGGAACGGTGTCCATGCATATGTATCATTATAAAATAACACCTCGTTTTCTGTCGCTTCTATGGCATTTCTGTATTTTTCATATCGCTTTTTATATTCATCGGCAGGCCATTGATCCTGCATTTCCTTCTGCGACAAATAATCGATCTCCAAAATAACATCTGATACATTTCCGGTTCTGTCCGACTTTTGATTCTCCGTCTCTTCTGCCTGAGTGCTTCTTTGCAGCGCACGGCTGATCTGTGTCCTCACAAGAACCGCCTGCGCCTTCAGTGCCTCCGTCTCTGTATCTGCCGGTACGTCTTTTGCCAACACTCCCGTAAGATACTCATTCCACTCTACTTCTGCAATCCCGTCTGCCTCTTCTTCCTCCGAAGCTTTAACTCTGATGTAAAAATTTTCATTCGTTGTCTCTTCTGGATCTACTCCGTTTACAAACACAGAAACAATGTACGGAAACAATATCAAAATAACAAGGAATGCAGCTGCCGATTTGAATTTTTGTTCTATCGTATATCTTTTCATCAAAAAACAGCCCTCCATATTTCTATCATATGAAGCGCTGTTTTTTTTATAACTTTTGTTTTATCGGACAAACGGTCTCTTTCTCATAATAAACAGGCATATCGCCTCGTATAACGGTACTAACGATGATAATACTGCATGAATAACCGGCATATTTCCTTCCGCGAAGTTTTCATAAATCTGTTTATTCACCAAGACGTTCAAAGCGATCTGAACTGCTCCGAATAAGATCGAAACAATGATCACTACGAAATACATAAAGAAAAACGCAAGTACGCTCATCCCCGCCCCTGTCACATTTTGATTCACCGCACTTCCGGCGAGCGTCATTCCGATGCCAAATACGAGTACCAGTACATAGATGCCGATCGCTCCGCTGTAGATGATCGGAAAAAGCAGTTTCCACAATCCCGGATTTTTGATCATCGTATTTTTCAGTCGGATCGGACCTGCCATATTCCCGTGGTAATATGTTCTCGCAAAAGGTACAAATGCCATCCATGCATCTTTTTTCCCCATCCGCTTTGCGATCGTATACAGACCGAAAGAATGCAGAAGGTAACTTCCAAGCATAAATACGAGCATTCCTATCATGATCGCAAGCCAAAGCGAAGCGAACACTACGGCAAACATTTCTCCTGCCCTTTCCGGATGATACTGATACTCGTATTCATATGCGTAATCATACATATTTCTCATCTTACTACCTCCTTATCCCTTTTCCGAAAAATCAATCAGATGTTTTTACTCTTCAAGCGGAGCAACATCTACTTTTTCTAATTTCCAAATATCACTTACATATTCTTCGATTGTTCTGTCAGAGGAAAATTTCCCGCTGCATATCGTATTCATCATTGCCATTCTTGACCATCTCTGCTGATCTCTGTAAGCTTCTTCCACTCGTTTCTGAGCCTCTGCATAGGAACGGAAATCTTTCAGAATAAAGTAAGTATCCGCTCTGTCTGTACACTGCGTATTCAACAGAGAATTATACAGATTTTTATACATCTCGTGATCGCCGTTTGCATATGTGCCGTCCATAAGCTGATCGATCACACGTTTTAATTCCCAATCGTTAAAGTAAATATCCGTCGGATTATATCCTCCGTTATTCTCATAATTAATTACTTCTTCTGAACTAAGGCCGAAGATAAACGCATTCTCCGCTCCGACTTCCTGCACAATTTCCACATTCGCTCCGTCCATCGTTCCGAGAGTCGGCGCACCGTTGAGCATAAATTTCATATTACCTGTTCCCGACGCCTCTTTTGACGCCGTGGAGATCTGCTCGCTCACATCGGCTGCCGCAAAAATAATCTCCGCATTTGATACACGATAATCTTCAATAAATACGACTTTCAGTTTTCCGTTAATGCTTCTGTCATTATTTACAACATCAGCTACGGAATTGATCAGTTTGATCGTCTCTTTCGCTCTTAAATATCCCGCCGCCGCTTTCGCTCCGAAAATAAATGTTCTCGGATAAAACGACATCTCAGGATGTTCTTTGATCTGGTTGTACAGATACATAATATGCAGAATATTAAGAAGCTGACGTTTGTACTCATGGAGACGTTTTACCTGAACGTCAAAGATCGAGCGCGGATCAACTTCAATTCCATTATGCTCTTTAATATATTTTGCAAGACGTACTTTGTTCTCGTATTTAATCTGCATAAACTCACGTCTGGCCTTTTCGTCGTCCGCAAACGGTCTGAGCTTTTCAATCTGCGACAGATCTGTGATCCATCCATTTCCGATCTTATCTGTAATCCAGTCTGCCAGAAGCGGGTTTCCGTGTGCGAGGAATCTTCTCTGTGTGATGCCGTTTGTCTTGTTATTAAATTTTTCCGGCATCATCTCATAGAAATCACGGAGCTGCTGTGTTTTCAAGATATCTGTATGCAGCTTCGCAACGCCGTTTACAGAAAATCCCGCGATAATAGCCATATTTGCCATGCGAACCTGACCGTCTCTTAAGATTGCCATTTTCTTTACTTTATGCTCATTTCCCGGATACATCTCATTCACTTTGATCAGGATCTTCTGTCAATTTCCTGCACGATCTGATAAATACGGGGGAGCAGTCTTGAAAACAGGTCGATCGGCCATTTTTCAAGAGCTTCTGCCATAATTGTATGATTCGTATAAGCACATGTTTTGCTCGTTACTTCCCACGCCTCTTCCCAGCTTAATCCTTCCTGATCGATCAGCAGTCTCATCAGTCGGGAACCGCAACTGTCGGATGTGTATCGTTCATCTGAATGATTACTTTCTCATGAAGTTTACGAACATCAGAATGCTTTTTCTTATATTTCTCAAGCAGAGCCTGAAGACTTGCGGAGATGAAGAAATACTGCTGTTTCAAACGGAGTTCTTTTCCCGAATAATGATTGTCGTTCGGATAAAGAACGTCAACGATCAATTTCGCAAGATTTTCCTGCTCTACCGCCTTATGGTAATTTCCTCTGTCAAATTCATCAAGCTTAAAATCTGTGATCGCTTTTGCATCCCACACACGCAGTGTGTTTACGACATGATTTCCATATCCTACGATAGGCATATCATACGGAATCGCCAAAACAGACTCATAATTTTCCTGCACAAATTTTGCTTTTCCCGTCTCAGGGTCATTTTCAAACCGGATATTCCCTCCGAAGCGGACTTCTTTTGCATATTCTTCTCTTCTGATCTCGAACGGATTACCTTCTTTGAGCCAGTTATCCGGCACTTCCACCTGATACCCGTCTTTAATCTTCTGTTTAAACATGCCGTAACGATAACGAATGCCGCATCCATAAGCCGGATAATTCAATGTTGCAAGTGAATCAAGAAACAGGCTGCCAACCGTCCGAGACCTCCGTTTCCAAGCGCTGCATCCGGCTCTTGATCCTCGATTACATTCAGATCGATCTCCATTTCTTCCAGCGCCTCTTTTACCTCTTTATACGCTGTCAGATTGATCAGGTTATTTCCCAATGCACGCCCCATCAAAAACTCCATAGACATGTAATACACAGTCTTTGCATCTGCCTCGTCATACGCTTTCTGTGTTGCGATCCAATCATCGATGATTACGTCTTTCACTGCATAGGATACTGCCTGAAAAATCTGCTGAGGAGTTGCCTCGTCAATCGTTTTTCTGTACAGCGTCTTAATATTTTCTCTTACGGTTTCCTTAAATGTTTCTTTCTCAAATCCTTTATTATGCATTGCTTTATTCCCTTCCTTTTGATATGCCGCGGCGCATCGCATCCTTTATCTTACAAGAACGAATGCGCCCGGATGTGCCGCATATCTTAAAATTATTGTTTCTCAACGCCCATTGTAACTGCTTCTCCGTTGATCTTCCACTCTTTCACATAACCTGCCGGCTCTGCCTTTACAACTTTATCTGCAAGCACTTCCCCGCCGATCTCGTCACTGTGTTCTGCAAAGATCTTTTCCGCTTTCTCACTTCCGTTATACGTTACTTTGATGCGGTCCATAACTTCAAAGTCAGCTTCTTTTCTCATTGTCTGTACTTTACTGATAATTTCTCTGACAAATCCTTCTTCAAGAAGTTCCGGTGTCAGGTTCGTATCAAGAACAACCGTGATTCCATTGTCGTTTTCAGAAACATATCCTTCGATCTGCGCTGTATCGATCAGAAGGTCCTCTTTGAAAAGTGTGATCTCCTGGCCGCTTACATCAAGCTTAAGCGCTCCTGTTTCATTGATCTCATCCATAGCAGAATTTCCGTCTGCATGATCAAGCGCCGCTTTAATTCCCCCTAACATTTTACCATATTTCGGACCTACTGTCTTTAATTGTGGTTTAAAACTATAAGAAGTAAAGTCTCTTACATCATCTGTAAACTTTACATTTTTTACATTCAGCTCATCAGCTACGATATCCTGATAAAATTCAGGCAGATCAAATGCTGCTTTTACGAACATCTGACCGATCGGCTGACGGTTCTTGATGTTCGATGTATTTCTGCAGGCGCGTCCCATAACGACAAGCTTCAGCACATGCTCCATATTCTGCTCAAGCTCTGTGTCGATCTGATCCTCGTTCACTTCCGGGAACATGCACAGATGGATACTCTCCGGCGCATTCTGGTCAACGCTGCGTACAAGATTCTGATAAATCTCTTCTGTCATAAACGGAATCATCGGAGCTGCCGCTTTTGATACCGTAACAAGCGCTGTATATAGTGTCATGTATGCATTGATCTTATCCTGCTCCATTCCTTTCGCCCAGAAACGTTCACGGCTTCTTCTTACATACCAGTTACTCATATCATCTACAAATTCCTGAAGAGCGCGCGCCGCTTCCGGAATACGATAATTTCCGAGGTTTGTATCTACCGTTTTTACCATCGTGTTCATCTTTGACAAAAGCCACTTATCCATAACGGACAGTTTATTATATTCTAATTCATATTTTGTGGCGTCAAACTGATCGATATTTGCATAAAGAACAAAGAAAGCATATGTGTTCCACAGTGTTCCCATGAACTTTCTCTGACCTTCTACTACAGCTTTCCGTGGAAACGGTTCGGAAGCCACGGAGCGCTGTTCACATAGAAATACCAGCGGATCGCATCTGCACCGTATTTTTCAAGAGCATCAAACGGATCGACTGCATTTCCTTTTGATTTGCTCATTTTCTGTCCGTTCTCATCCTGTACATGACCAAGTACGATTACATTCTTATACGGCGCTTTGTTAAACAGAAGCGTTGAGATCGCAAGCAGGGAATAGAACCATCCTCTCGTCTGGTCTACCGCCTCCGAAATAAAGTCCGCCGGGAACTGTCTTTCAAACAGCTCTTTATTTTCAAACGGATAATGATGCTGTGCAAACGGCATTGATCCGCTGTCAAACCAGCAGTCGATTACTTCCGGAACACGGTGCATCTCTTTTCCACACTTCGGACATTTGATCGTCACCGCATCAATGTACGGACGATGAAGTTCAATGTCATCCGGGCAATTATCGGACATTTCTTTTAATTCCTCAATGCTTCCGACAGAATGCATATGTCCGCACTCGCATTCCCAAATATTAAGCGGCGTTCCCCAGTAACGGTTACGGCTGATACCCCAGTCCTGCACGTTTTCAAGCCAGTCGCCGAAACGTCCTTTTCCGATACTTTCAGGAATCCAGTTGATCGTATTATTATTTGCGATGAGGTCCTCTTTCACGGCAGTCATCTTGATGAACCATGATTCACGTGCATAATAGATCAGCGGTGTGTCGCATCTCCAGCAATGAGGATAACTATGCTCAAATTTCGGTGCATCATAGAGCAGACCTCTGGCATCAAGATCTTTGAGCACTTCCGGATCGGCTTTCTTTACAAACAATCCTGCAAACGGCGTCTCCTCTGCCATATTTCCTTTTTCATCTACAAGCTGAACAAACGGAAGGTCATATTTTCTTCCTACGTTCGCATCGTCTTCACCGAATGCCGGAGCAATATGAACAACGCCTGTACCGTCTGTCAACGTAACATATTCGTCACATACAACGTAAAACGCTTTCTTGTTCTGCTTCTGCGCACAATCTGCCGCGCACTGATAAAGCGGCTCGTATTCTTTTCCTTCCAAATCAGTTCCCTTATATGTCTCAAGCACCTCATACGCTGCTTTTCCTTCTTCTGCAAGTCTTCCAAGCACCGTATCAAGAAGCGCGCACGCCATATAATAAATATTTCCGTCCGCAGCCTTTACTTTCGCATAATCTTCTTTCGGATTTACACAAAGCGCAAGGTTCGACGGCAGCGTCCAGGGAGTTGTCGTCCATGCAAGGATATACGCATCTTCTTCTTTTACTTTGAATCTGACGATCGCAGAACGTTCTTTTACATCTTTGTATCCCTGTGCAACTTCCTGTGCAGAAAGCGGCGTTCCGCAGCGCGGGCAATAAGGAACGATCTTAAATCCTTTGTAAAGAAGCCCTTTATCCCAGATCTGCTTTAACGCCCACCATTCCGACTCTATAAAGGAATTATGATATGTGACATACGGATCGTCCATATCTGCCCAGAAACCTACTGTTCCTGAAAAATCTTCCCACATTCCTTTATATTTCCAAACACTTTCCTTACACTTATCAATGAAAGGTTCTAGTCCATACTCTTCAATCTGGTCTTTCCCGTCAAGTCCGAGCAGCTTTTCCACTTCCAGTTCTACCGGAAGTCCGTGTGTATCCCAACCTGCTTTTCTGGGAACCATACTGCCTTTCATTGTTCGATAACGCGGAATCATATCTTTAATAACACGAGTCAGCACATGACCAATGTGCGGCTTTCCGTTTGCTGTCGGAGGGCCGTCATAAAAAATATAATCCGGACATCCTTCCCGCTCTTCCATACTTTTCTCAAAAATGTGATTGTCGTCCCAAAACTTTTCGATTTGTTTTTCTCGATCGACAAAATTCATGTCTGTAGAAACTTTTTTGTACATGATCTTCTTCCTTTCCTCCTTAATAACAAAAAGCTTCCGTCCTGTAATAGGACGAAAGCTTATTCTCCGTTTTTAACCACCTGTTACAACATACTTGGATCTCACGCCTTGACTGTACGCGACAGAAAACATCTATTTACAGTATAGTACATCTCTTTCTATATCTCTTCTTTTCTGTAGCTTATGCATACGATTCGGATCCGCATATGGTGTCCTGTAACGTCGGACTTACGTCGGCTCTTACTTCTCTGTATTTATTTCAGATGCCGCGGCTCGGAAGTGATATTCAGAATCTGTCTACCGGTATCGGACTTACACCATCCCCGACTCGCTGTAACATTCGATCAGATCTTACTGTCTCCGTCATCGCCTTTTTCATCATATTTTTAATATGTCATATAAAATATTATAAAAAAAATATTAATATTAGTCAAGGTGGTTTTTCCGTAAACTTATTATAATCGTAACAGTTCAGCCACAATTATTTAGAATCAGTATACGAAAAAAAAGAGCTGTTCTACAAGACTATCCATGCAAAAACTGTTGTTGTATTGTATCGGGTAATTTTGAGGGAATTCCTCAGACCGGTGAAGCTGCCGGTATTTTTCACAGAAAGAATTTCTGTGAGTGGAATTATCATAGCATATCTGTAAATGAGAAACAATAATATATTATCTGTTTTGCTATTAGAAAAATTGATATAAAAATCTGTGGGAAGGAAGAAGGGTGGGGAATCTGAAAATGTAAATAATGGCAAAATCGAGTAAAAATGCACAAAAAAAGTAAGATATAAAAGAAAATCTTAGAAAAAAAATACACAAAAACATATTGACAGAAAAATACGGGGAGGGGGTAAAATTATAAAGATATAACATCATTTATCATTCGAGTCGGAACAGAGATTTCGATAATTATAAGGGAACCGGGAGGTGAGGGAAGAAAAGCAATATATGAATATTTCTGCAGACCGTTGAATTATGGATTGCAAGTATAGAAAAAAGGAAGAGGTGGATAAGATTATGAAAATGAAACAGACATTCGCTTTATTATGCGCTGGAGCGATGGTTATTACAGGAAGCGCATTTCCGGTGAACGTACAGGCAAGCGCTGATTGGGTATGGAATGAAGAAGTCAGTGAATCGGGGTATAAGAAAGTGCCTTATACAGAGCTGACGACAACAGCGGATACGGAGGCGGATAATGAATCAAGTACAGGTGAAGGCGCGGCATCGCCCGGAACGGGACATGCAGTCAATGCGACAGACGGAGTGATTACGTCTTATTATCATTCGTGTTATAGCGGAGATAATCAGCCGAACAGGGAAGACGGCGCTCTGACAGGCAACAATACGATAACAGTAGAACTTCAGAACGCGCAGAGCATCCAGGGGATTACTTATCTTCCGAGGCAGGACGCGTTTGGAAACGGAACAGTGACAGAATTTAGTGTTTCGGTTCAGAAAGACGGAACTGAAAATTGGGAAAATGTAGGAAATAACTTACATATTAGTTATAACAACCCGGGAGCTAATTGGTCGGCAGAGAATAAATCCGAAAAGGAATTTGTATTTGATGCAGAAGTTGAGAATGTCAAAAAAGTAAAACTTACTGTCATTCATACGGATGGAAGCGCTCCCAATCAGCATATATCGGCGGCAGAAATCAGTATATTGACTCCGGTAAAAAAAGATGCGGAAACAGAAGCTTTAAAAATCAGAATACGAGAAAAACTTGCACAGATGGAATCACAGATGGAGTTGAACGTGCTTAGCGGAAACGCAGATTCGGGTAAAGTATATTCCAGAGCAAAATTTGATCCGATTAAGGCAGAGGCAGAAGCAAAGTTAGCGCAGGAAAGCACGACAAAAGAAGAACTTGAGGCTGTTTTCCAACAGTTGGAACAGTTCAAAATGGAATTTCAGGATGAATTGGGAACAGGAGTTTATGTGTCGGATTTAACGCACTTGTCCGGAAATACTGCATGGGGTGGAGTTAAGAAAGATCTGTGTCCGGATGGAAACAGGTTGATAGCAATCAAGAAAGATACGTCTACAATAAATACATATACAAAAGGCATAGGTGCACATGAGCCGTCTTCGATTGTATATGATGTGACAGGCTACAAGATGTTTTCTGCCGACATCGGTGTCGAGAATCATCAGATTGCGTCAGACGGCGGTGTTTTTGCAAATGTGAAAGCGAAATTTAAAGTTTCTACAAGTACAGACGGAAGTAATTATACACAGCAGTATTATGCAGAAGATCTTTCGGCAAACGGTGGATTGCGAAGTATTCGTGTGAAATTACCGGAAGGAACGACTCATATGAAGCTAGAGTGCCCTGCAAGCGCATGGAACAACGGAAATGGCGGGAAACTGCATACGTGTTGGGCAAATGCAAAATTATATGAAACTGTAGAAATCGCAGTTACGGGAATAACATTAGATCAGGATGCATTGGCTTTGAAAGTCGGAGGAACGGAAGAGCAGAAGACGGCGACGCTGCAGGCAGCGATCACCCCGGAAGACGCGACAGATCAAGAAGTTTTATGGGAATCTGATAATGAGGAAGTCGCTACTGTTGACGGCGGAGTTGTCACAGCTCATAAAGCGGGAAATGCAACAATTAAAGTAAGTTCTGTGAATTATCCTAATATAACGGCACAGTGTATTGTTACGGTTACCCGCGACGATACGGCGTTAGAAGAAGCGATTGCTGCGGCAGAAAGCAGGATGAAGGAAGAAAATTTTGCGGAGAAATATACGGAAGCAACGAGAAAAGCGCTTGAAGACGATCTTGCAGATGCAAAAGCAGCGAAAGACAATACAGCTCTTTCAGTAGAAGAGGTGAAATTGATTGTTGAATCTTTGAAGACGTCGATCGAAGGATTGCAGTTAAAGGCGGTTGTTACGATCAATAACAACGGAAACACAGAAACAAAATATTGTGAAGTCGGAGATCAGGTAAGAGTTGTAGCAGCACAGGCTCCTGAAGGAAAGAAGTTTTCACACTGGACTGTGAATGAAAAACCGATCTGTTACAATGAATCTTATACATTTACAGTATATAAAGACATAGCTGTGACATCTGTTTATGTTGAAGAAGCAGAAGAAATTCAAAAAGAAGTTTCGGTTTTGTGCGATGTGTCCTATGCAAATGGAAGAGTGAAGTTTTTGTCAAAATATTCTGTTCCGACAGATGCAGATTATAAAGTTATAAAAGCCGGTGTTGTGGCAACTGATAGTACAGGCTATGCAGCAATTCAGGAAGTACAACAAGAATTGACATTAGATACAACAGCAACTACCCGTTTGAAAAAATATGGTGTAAATACAGATTTATATTTGGCAAACTTCACACAGTATTTAAAAACGAGCAGAACAACAACTTGGTATGCAAGAGGATATGTAACATATCAGGACAATAGTGGTGAGCAACATACTGTATATAGCGACATGGCGCAATATACAATTCGATAAGAAGAGAAGGCAGGAGGAATAGAAGTGAGAAAAACATTTTTAGAGCCGGAATTAGAAGTTGTAAGATTTGGAACAGAGGATATTATTACAACATCTTTTGTTAATGATGGCGGTACTGAAGGAAATATTGGAGGCGGCGAGGATACTGATGAGTGGGGGCCAGAAACTCCATAACTAAAGTTATTTTCATTAGATGAAAAACATCCTTGGCAGATTATAAAGATCTGTCAAGGATGTTTTTATAAAATTATCTGTAGTGAAAGATAGATTTTATAGAGGAGACGTTATGCGCAATACATCTTTAGAAGAAGAACTTCGATCGGGGAAAACCTGTGTCTCTACAACCGTCGGAGACAGCATGGAACCGATGTTGCGTAATCGAAGGGATACAATTATTATAGAACCGGTTCATGGAAGATTAAAGCGATACGATCTTCCGCTTTATCGGCGACCGGACGGAAAATATGTGCTGCATCGTATCCTGCATGTGAAAAAGGAAGGATATATCATCTGTGGGGACAATCGCTGGTGGAAAGAGAATGTGCCGGAGGAGTGGATACTTGGTGTCGTGACCGAATTTTATCGTGGTGAGAAACATATTTCTGTGAGATATCCGACATACCGTCTATATGTTCATTTGTGGTGTGATTTGTTTTTGATCCGAGCGGCAATTCTTCGTATAAAAAATAAGCTGCAACGTAATTAAAAAGCCAGGACTGCTCAAATGAAATAATTTATGTAAAGTATGTTTTTTACAAAGGGTGACATTCTTTGTGTACACATATACATTGGTTGTTGTATACTTGGAGTAAATAAAATAAATAGAAGAAAGCAGAGAAGTGAAAATGCAGACAAAGAAAAGAATTATTCTTGGGTCGGCTTCCCCGAGAAGGCGGGAGCTCCTTGAGCAGATCGGAATTTCATTTGAAGTAAGAGTCAGTGACAAAGAAGAAGTTTATCATAGTCTGATCCCCGAAGAGATTGTAAAAGAGCTTGCGCTTTCAAAGGCGGAAAATGTTGCGGATGATTTACGGGAAAAACAAGAGCAGGTGAAGCAGATAAGTTTTGATAAGAAAAATAATGTACTGTTGGATACGATTGTGATCGGAGCGGATACGATCGTTGTGTCAGACGGAAGTATTTTAGGGAAACCGAAAGATGAGGCAGATGCCGTCCGTATGATCCGAAGTCTGCAGGGAAGAAGTCACAAAGTGTATACAGGCGTGGCAATTTTGGATTATGACGATGAGGGAAAAAGAAAGTCGGTTGTTCATGCAGTTGAAACGGAAGTTTTTGTCAATCCTATGAGTGACGAAGAGATTCGGGAATATGCCGCAACAGGAGAACCTCTTGACAAAGCCGGAGCGTATGGTATACAGGGGCAGTTTGCAGCTTATATCGAACGGATCGACGGAGATTATTATAACGTGGTCGGACTCCCGGTATCTTATGTGTATCGACAGTTAAAAGAAATAGCGGAGAAGGACTGATGGGGGCACAGCGATGCCCATATAAAAGGCCGGACAGGATGATTGTTCAAATTTCTTGACATTTTTTGTCAAAGAGGTTATTATGGATACGGTCAAAGATGTAACAGTTTATCCCACGCCATTCGTAAAACCGCACTGCGTGCTTATTGTGCTGACGCCACTGTTTTACTCATAAATAGGCGCTTAGCACATACAGATGTCCGCTTGCAAAAACATGCAGGCATGTTTTGTGCTTCACACACACTGTATGGCTAAACTGTTACTAAAAAATTACATATAGATTGATGACAAGGGGAGCTTGTGTTACAGGCTGAGAGGAAGTTGGGAACTTCGACCCATAACCTGATTTGGATAATGCCAACGTAGGGATTATGTTATGAGTGTTTATACCTTTTGTTTTCAATCTGAGAACAGGAGGTTTTTTTATGTTTGATTTACTTGTAAATGCAGAAGGCGGGCTGACAACTGCGGGATATGTTGTCACGATATCCGTCGGGATCGTACTTTTTCTGGCGGCAGTATTTTTCGCGGGAAAGAGATCTAAGCGTCAAAAAATGACGACAAAGCAGCTAGTATTTTGTGCGGCTGCAATGGCCCTGGCGTTTGTTACGTCTTATGTAAAGATTTTTCAGATGCCATGGGGAGGCAGTGTGACATTATGCAGCATGCTGTTTATTGTACTTGTGGCAAACTGGTACGGTGTCGGAACAGGAGTTTTGGTAGGTCTTGCTTATGGAATCCTGCAGTTTATACAGGAACCGTATGTACTTTCTTTTTTCCAAGTGTGCTGTGATTATATTCTGGCATTTGCAGCTCTTGGTGTGGCAGGATTTGCAAAAAAGAAGCACGGACTGCTTAAAGGTTATATCGCGGCAGTTTTGGCAAGAGGTGCGTTTCACGCACTTGGGGGATATTTGTATTGGATGGATTACATGCCCGATAACTTCCCGAAATCATTGACAGCGATCTATCCGATTGCATATAATTATAGCTTTCTTTTGGCGGAAGCGGCGATTACGCTCGTGATCATTTGCATTCCTGCCGTGGCAAAGGGACTCGGTAAGGTAAAGCAGATTGCGGCGGAATAAAATAAAATTCACATGTGTAAAGATGACAGGCGGTTCGGAAATAAAGAAATTTCCGGATCGCCTGTTATCGTTTGTGGTATAATGATTGCACGTTGTGCAATCCAAGCCGATTGCCCGGCTTGCCGCCACAAAAAGTGGCGGATTATACCGGCGATCCACTGCTTGGAAAGGAAATGTATGAAAGGAAATTCCCGACGGCCTTTTATAAGAAAAATTTAAGAATTACATCGAGTTTTTTTTAACAGTGGAAGTGTACTGTTTATATCAGATAAAGGAAAACGAGAGGAGAGAATGATGGCAGAGGAAATGAATATGGGAGAGGTTGTCATGGTTGTTGATGACAACAAAGAAATTGTATATTCGATCAGTGAACTTTTAAAATACGAAGGATACCGGGTGATTCCGGCGTATGATGGAATGGAAGCGTTAAACTTGCTTGAGCAGAATCCGGTAGATTTAATTCTGCTTGATGTTATGATGCCACGGTTAAATGGCTTGTCTGCTCTTATGAAGCTTCGGGAGAAATACAGGATTCCGGTTATTATTCTTTCGGCAAAGACGGAGGAAAGTGATAAGGTATCGGGACTTGTGCTTGGTGCGGACGATTATGTGGAAAAGCCCTATAATCCGGCGGAGTTGATGGCTCGCGTGAAAGCGCATTTGAGGAGATACAGGGCGTGGGGAGGCGAGCTTCCGAAGGAAAATGATGATCAGATCATAAACGGAGGCCTTGTAACTTGACAAAAAACAGCGGATCGTACTTGTGGAAGGGGAGGAAGTGAGGCTGACGGCTACGGAGTATAAAATTTTAGAACTTTTGATGGAACATCCGGGGCAGGTGTTTTCTTCGGAGCAGATTTATGAAAATGTCTGGCAGGAATCGGCAAACTATACAGTGGAAAACACGGTAATGGTTCATATCAGACACATTCGGGAGAAAATTGAGATTGATGCAAAGAAACCAAGATATGTAAAGGTGGTGTGGGGTATTGGATACAAAATGGAAAAATATTAAGTCAAAGGCGAAAAGTTTTTTAGAGAAATGCTGGCTTAGCAGTACAGGGATTGCAGTGAAACTATTTTGTTTTGTGCTGGCAGGGTTTGGAATCGCATTCTGGTATAGTGTTGTAGTGTACCGTACGTACCATCGACCGGAGAATCATTGTTTTTCGGGATATTGGGAAATGCTTTATTTGGAGCAGGGCAGATGATACTGACCGCATTTCTCATTATGAGGAAATTCCGTGAATGGGATCCGGGAGAAAAGGATGCGTATGTGAAATGGCAGAACAGGTGGAAAATCAGGAATCGCAGACTGCAGTGGATAGGCGGAACAGCTCTTTTGATCGCTTTGTGGTATATGTCGTACTTAATGAACGGCGGAATGTATATAGGAACAGGATGGCAATACAATTATGCATCGGGTTATGTCATGATTTTATCGGCGCTCGTTCAGTTTGTGCTTGCCGGAGCGGTGATGAATCACTTTAAAAAGAAACAGTTAGACATGATCATGTGTAATTTTGAAAAGATAAATCAAAACAGGATCAAAGAAGCGCTAGAGATCGAGCGAAAGAGTCTTGAAAAAGTATCGCGCAGCGATCAGCTCAGAGTAGATCTTATTACAAATGTTTCCCATGATCTGAAAACGCCGCTTACGTCGATGGTCGGCTATATTGAACTGATCAAGAGGGAAGAATTAAGCGATATTGTCCGCGATTATGTGGATGTGATTTCAGAGCGGGCAGAGAAACTAAAAGAAATGATCAACAGTTTATTTAATCTTGCAAAAGCAAGCAGCGGAAATGTAGAGCTGCATCCGGAGCCGTTCGAGGTAAATCGGATGATCGAACAGATCTTTGCGGATATGGATGACAGGATAAAAGAAAGTCATTTGGAATTTGTTACCGATCTGACAAAAGAAGATACACAGCTTATATCGGACAATTCTTATTTTTACAGAATCTGCCAGAATCTGATTGAAAATGCGTTGAAATATTCTGCAAAGGGAACGCGTGTCTTTGTGAAAACGAAGCTTTTGCAGTCGGAAGGAAAAGAGGAAGTATGGCTGGAAGTAACAAACACATCGGGATATCCGATGGATTTTACAAAAGAAGATATTATCGAAAGGTTTGCAAGAGGAGATAAGGCAAGAACCGGAGACGGAAACGGACTTGGACTGGCGATCGTAAGTACTTATGCCAAAGCGCTCGGGGGAGAATTTGATATATTGATCGACTGCGATCAGTTTAAAGCCTGTTTGAAATTTCCGAAAAAGACAACATAATTTTGATTATTATGCAGAAGAATGCAGAAAAGCAAAAAATCACCCGTTTCTTATGTGAGTATATTACTTTATGATGATTCGGGTAATTTTTTTGCTTTTTTACTCTCGCAGCGCAGATAGTCCAAGTCCGGGTCTATCTAAGATTTTATCGGCTGCTTACAATTTTGGAACATGCTTTTTAGAACTTCCGGCGATAGTTTTATGGGTTATGTATATATAGTAGATGATAAATGCAAGCGCTGTGATAACCCATGTTACCGGATAGCTTAAAATAATCGCCGATATCGTCGGTGAGATTTTCAGCATGGCGGCAAGCCATGCGATGCGAAGGACGCAGACGCCAAGCAGAGTAATGGCTACCGGAACGACGACGTTTCCGACTCCGCGCAGCGCTCCGGCGATAACTTCGATAAAGACATATACAATGTACCATGGCGTGATCAGAACGAGCATGTCGCATCCGATTTCAATTACATGACTGTCGTTTGTAAATAACCGGAATAAAAGGAATCGTGCGGCGATCAGAAAGACAACAAGTACGGCGGAAACAATAAAATCCATAAGAAGGCATACGCGGGTACTTTTGCGTACGCGATCCATTTTTCCGGCGCCGTAGTTTTGCCCTACGAATGTTGTGATCGCAATTCCGAACGCAGTGCTGACCATCCAAAAAATTGCGTCCAGTTTTCCGTAGGCTGACCATGCGGCGGTTGTGTCCGTGCCGAAAGTGTTGACAGCAGATTGAATGGCAATATTTGTAATAGAGAACAGGATCGCTTCAAATCCGGTCGGCAGTCCGAGTTTTAACTGCATTTTCAAAATCGAACCGTGGAAACGGATCTGTTTGACGGAAAGTTTTAATATGCCTTCAGAGCGCATCAGTTTTAAAGTGACAAGTACGGCGCTTACAGCCTGTGCGATGAGGGTGGCAACGGCAACTCCCATAACACCCATATGGAATACGATAACGAATAAAACGTCAAGCACGATGTTGATGATGCAGCAGACGATCAAATAATAGAGCGGACGTTTGGAATCTCCGGTGGCGCGCAGTATTGCCGATCCCATGTTGTAAATGAGGACGAAAATGATTCCGGCAAAGTAGATCCTTAAGTAAACGGCGGAATCTGCTACAATATCGGCAGGCGTATTCATCATCTCTAAAAGAAACGGAGTCAGAATTATTCCTGATACGGTAAGGATCAAACCTCCGAAAGCGGCGATCGCGTAAGCTGTGTGAAGACCTTTATTTGCAGAGCGGGAGTCTTTCGCACCGAAAAATTGTGCAATCGTTACGGATGCCCCGGAAGAAAGCCCGGTAAAAAATCCGACTACAAAAGCAACGATCTGAGCAGAAGAACCTCCTACTGCGGCGAGAGCTTCTTTTCCGACGAATTGACCGACGATAACACTGTCAATCGTGTTGTATAGCTGTTGAAAGAAAGTCCCGAGTAAAATGGGAAAGAAGAAAAGTAGAAGCTGCCGCCAAATAATGCCTTCTGTAATCTGGTTTTTCTGAATGTTGGTAGACATAGAACCATCTCCTTTCAATAATTTTCGGTATTAGGCGTTTGTGAAACGCCTAATATTATATATGAAAAGCGAGGTAAAACCAAGTGAAATTCAAACATATGTTGTTTTGCGGAGCTGTTTTCAAAGATGATAAAAATAAAATAAGAAAGAGCCGAGTCTTTAAGATTTTAAAGATTTTGGAAATCCGGAACAGCTCCGTTCACTTTGTCCGTCGTCTGTCGGATGAATATCATCTCTTACAGAAGCAAGAGTGCGATTAAACAAAGATTCGATCTCTTCGGATAAGGTTTTCATTGCTTCCATATATATCTGTGCTTTAAACTCACAAGTCTGTGAGGTACAAGTTTGTGGGTTGCATTGCTGATGATGCCGTTCTGCCTGATGTCTGCGGCGTTCTTGCCCGATTCGAAGATAGAGTGTCCGCAATAGCGTGGAGTTCTGTCTGTTTGTCAGATCCAGATAGCGGGATACCATATCAGGATCACCTTTTGTAAGTGCAATATCGAAAGCGTGTCGTATGGAACGCTCTACTCTTGATGGTGTTGTGTGATACTTTTTAGCGATATCGATATAGAGTGCTGATATCTTTCCGTCAGGATAGTATGGATCGGTATTAAATAATTCTATTGCGTCGCAAATATAAGTAAAACCTTTGATTCCTGCCGGAACTCCGATGTTCATCAGTACATCTATTACATAATCTTTCATCATGCCCCTCGATTCTAGTTGTTAATATTACCTAAGAAAATTGATTCATATTAAGAAAATATACCAATTTTACGGCTATTTCTACATCAGTTTACGACAGATTTAATAAAATGTCAATGAGAAACTACAATAATCTTGAAAAAGCGATTGCTTTTACAGGAAATTTGTAATATACTTTGAATAATATGTGGTGAAGAGAGGGTTAAAATCATGACGATGATCAGAAATAAGATTCGTAAGCGACGTCAGGAGTTAAACATGTCAAGAGTACAGCTTGCCGAAGCGGTGCAGGTTACACCGTCTGCTATTGCAAATTATGAGAATGGAATCAGCTATCCGAAACCGGATATTTTTGTTGCGCTGATGATCACGCTTGAAGTAGATGCGAATTACTTTTATGAAGAGTATGTAAGAAACAGAGAGATTGCCATCGCATGTAAAAGAGCGATCACACAGGATGAGATATATGCTCTTGAAAAGTACAGGCAGTTGACGAGCAGCGGGAAAAAACTTGTTCGTATGGTGATCGAAGAAGAGTATTCGAGAATGCAGCAGGAAGAATGGATTTCTTTTCCGTGTATGAAAGATATGGGAGGAGGGATTGATGCGATTTGTAAAAAAAGAGCAGAATATTTTGAATTCCGTGTACGCAAGGAGAATATGATAGACGGCATGGAATTTTGCCTGCAGCTTCAGACAGACAGATACGAGCCTGTTTTTCGGAACGGGGATGTGATCGCATTGACCGAAAAAAAAGCAGGTCAAAATGAAATAGGAATTTTCTTAGTAAATGAAGTTTATTATTTGAGATTATTATATCAGGAAAATGAAGAGAAAAAGCTGAAAGCATTGAACGTATTGGAACAGGATGTAGTAGTAAAGCCGAAAGACCGGTTTATCTGCATGGGAACAGTTCTCGGGAAGGTACAAGGGATGCCTGATTTGTGATTCTCGTTTCCGTGCAGATAAATCCGATCAGAGAAGATATCGATCATAAGAAATTCGGCTGTAAAAATTTAATCATAAAAGTTTTGTCTATAAAGAGTTTTTAATAAAGTTGTCTATAAGAATCTTCGGAGCGGTTTGATAATTTGTCTTAATGTTGCGTAGAATAATTTCTTTCCGGTGCTTAATTCTTTTGTTTTGTAATTTTCCCCGTAGGTATATTTTCCGTTTTCCATCGTTTTTGAAAAGGTTTTATCATGTTCGGCTTCTTTTCGTATAATTGCGTTTAATTCGGTTGAATCGACGGCAAGCATTAATTCGGTATCAAGATATGTGCTTCGCATGTCAAGATTGTAAGAACCGACGATACTCATGCGGTCATCTATGAGAACGGCTTTCGTATGGCAGGAATGGGGAGCCATATATTCGTAAACTTTCACACCGGTTCTCCATATCTTTTCTTTTTCATTTAAGTAATCTGTACAGCCCCACGGATTGGCGCCTTTTGCGACATCATTTGTAATGATCTCGACAGAGACGTTATTATCTGTGAGCTGAGAAAGATCGTCGTACATTTCCCTGCCGCATATAATGTAAGGGGTGTAGATCGTCGCCTGTTTTCCGGACATCATAAGCCGGTGAAGAGAGTACCACATCCACGGTTCTTTGTTTTCTGATTCGATCGGATTGCTCAAAAGAGTGATCTTATTTGTCTCAAATGTCAGTTCTTCCCAGTTTTGTTTTTCGTATGCGGCAGGATATTTTTTCTGTAGCTCTTTGTAATGTTTTTTCAGAGCTTCTGTTTTTTCGACCGTCTTTTTTCCGTTTCTTGAGCCACGGCACGGTTTGCTGTCAGAAGAATCCCATATGGAATCAAAATAAGTCTGAAGCTGGGACATAGAAGTGTTTTGCATATTTTTGCCCGGATCTGTTTCGTAAACAAACAGCTCCTTGTCGATGTTTTTTCCTTTTGAATAATCTCCGAGAAACAGGTTTGTTGTGTTGCGTCCGCCAAGTGTATACATCTGGTCATCGATGATCAGATATTTGTCATGAAGGCGGGCCTGCATATCCCATGGTTTCAAAAAATTCACAGGATTATAAATGCGGACCTGAGCGTTTTTATGAGCGTCTAAAGCAAGAAACCACGGATTGTGCTGTACATCCATAAATCCGCTGATTCCATCGACGATAACACGGATATCGACGCCCCGGTCCGCGGCGTTTAGTAAGGCGGAAAGAATATCCTGCCCCGCCTCATCATCGTTAAAATCAAAGGTCGATAAAATGATGGATTTTTCTGCTTCTTCGATCATACCGAGCCGATACAAAAGAGCGTCGTTATTATCAGTGATGTAGGCGATGCGCTCTGTCCCGGATGTGTCGGAATAATATTCGGCTGCCGCATCTTTTTCTTTGTATTCTTCCGATACAGTTTTATGCGGCAGATAAGGAACAGTAAGGAGGATAATATAAATAAGGATTAAGATAAGTACAATGTATTTCCATGAAATATGTTTTGCGAGAAAAGAAAAACTGTTTTTCATATTTTCGTAAAATCTCCTTTCTTTTGGAATAAGATAGCACATTTTTTTAAAAGGGGCAATTCATTAAGACAAAACGACAACGCGTTAGTAACATGGGGTGACACGGGATAAATGTATGCATTTTAATTCGATTTTTATTTTAACGAATTTTATTCACACTTTAAAGTGTTGAAGTAAACAAAAAGTTGTGATATACTGTATCCATATTTGCAGTGCGCCTGTTTTGAGAGCGCATGATCATGGAGGGAGAAAAGATGGAAAGAAGAATTAACGGACATACAAGGCTTTACGCGCTGATCGGTTCACCGGTAGGCCATTCGGGGTCTCCGGCTATGTACAACTACAGTTTTGAAAAGCTAGGGATCGATGCGGCGTATCTTGCGTTTGACATACCGCTGGAGAAAACAAAAGATGCGATTGACGCATTCCGCACATTAAACGTAGGCGGTTTTAACATAACGATGCCGAACAAAACCGCGGCGGCACAGCTTGTAGACAGATTGTCCCCTGCGGCGGAACTTGTCGGAGCGTGTAACACCGTCGTTGTGGAAGAGGACAAAACGATGACAGGGCATATTACAGACGGGATCGGATTTGTCCGCAATCTGAAGGAACAAGGAGTCGGGATAGAGGGAAAGAAGATCGTTTTGCTTGGTACAGGCGGAGCGGCGACTGCGATCGCAGTACAGGCGGCGCTTGATAAAGCGTCAGAGATTGCGATATTTAACCGGAAGGATGAATTTTTCGCAAACGGAGAAAAAACGGTAGAAAAGATTAAAAAAGCAGTACCGTCGATGAAAAAAATCTATATTGAAGATATTGATGATGAGAAAAAATTAGGAGAAGCTATCGCCGGAAGCGATCTTTTGATCAATGCAACACGCGCCGGAATGAGTCCTTTGGAAAACGTGCTTCCCGTTCCGGAAGAATTACTTCATAAAGATCTGGCTGTTGCGGACGTCGTGTATAATCCGAGAGAGACGCTGCTTATAAAAAAAGCAAAAGAGGCAGGCTGTAAAGCCGCAGTCGGAGGAATCGGGATGCTGCTCTGGCAGGGAGCTGCGGCGTTTGAACTGTTTACAGGAAAAGAAATGCCGGCACAGGAAGTGATGGAACTTTTCTTTTCCTGAAAAAGTATCGTGACAGCTCTTACAGATTGTATGTGTGAGCCGATATAAAAGATTTCTTTATCGCATAAACGTATCGATCACATGGAGTACGCCGTCTTCGTCATTGGAACGAGTGATGAAGTCGGCGGTTTCTTTTATGATCGGCTGTGCGTTTTCCATGGCGACTCCAAGACCGGCATATTCGATCATGGACAGATCGTTGAAGCCGTCGCCGCAGCAGATCATCTCATTAGCGGTCAGACCGATGCTGTTTAACAGCTTTTGGAGAGACTGCGCTTTGTCAATGTTTTTCGGCATGATCTCCAAGAAAAACGGTTCGGAAAGATAGATATTTAAAAGCCCGTGGTACTGCTTGCGGAGCGGTTCGATCATCGTTTCAAGTGTTTTCGGATCGCCGCAGATGAGCAGCTTATTTACCGGGAAATCAAGGGCGGATGGAAAGTCGTCCGTTGGAACAATTTCCATATTGTTTATTCCCGATTCTATTTCTACATATTTGTTCGGACAAATCCCTGAGAAAATATGAGTGTCATCGTAAGAGATGATATCCAGTCCCGGAAATGTCTTTACGTATTCCCAGACCGGACGGATGATTTCTTTTGGGATCGTTTTATTGTAAATGATCTCGCCTGTGGAACATTTTGTAATACGTGCGCCGTTAAAGGAGAGCATGTATCCGCCGAAAGTATCCATCTGAAGTTCTTTTGCAAGAGGCGCAACACCGTTGATCGGCCGCCCGCTGGCAAGAACGACAGTGCGGCCGGCTTCCTGAATCTCAAGAAGCGCCTGTTTTGTCGGCGCGGTAATTTCCTTTTTTGAATTGGTCAAAGTGCCGTCCAGATCAAGGACGAGAACCTGATATTTCATAATCCTTCTCCTATGCTTTATCAAAATATAATATTATTGCTGTAAAAATTCGACGATTTCCGGAAACTCCATTCCGTGTGAAGCCTTTACAAGTACGGTATCGCCTTCTTTTAAAAGTTCTTTCGCCTCGCGCAGAAAATCTGCCTTTGTGGCGAAATGGCAGATCTGAGTCGGAAAATGCGCAGAAGACGAAGCGTCTCTTCGGTATGTTCTGCGTTTTTTTGCTGCTCAAGATATTCCAACGCTCCGTCTGCCGCCGACTTCATCAAACTGCCGATGCAGATCAAAACATCGATGCCTTTTCTGACGGCGTGAATGCCGACTTCGCGGTGCATCTGTTTTTCGTTTTCTCCGAGTTCAAACATATCTCCGAGTATTGCTGCTTTGCGAGTATCTGCAAAGGCAAGAACATCGAGAGACGCTTTCATAGAAGTAGGGTTTGCGTTGTAGCAGTCGTCGATGATCGTAAAATGGGGCGCACGGATCAGGTTATTGCGTCCGGCAATCGGAACATTTGCTTCGATTCCTGCGCAGATTTCCCTGTCTGTCATACCAAGAGCGTATCCGACTGCGGTAGCCGCAAGCGCGTTGTACACCATGTGAGCGCCCGGGATGTTGATATGTGCCGTAAAAGAAGAATTTGGTGTGAAAAACTGTGCGTCCGTTCCGTTTAAACCTTTGCCGGAAATATTTTCGGCGTGAAAACCGCAGCTTTCATCAAGACCGAAGTAGACAGGCGTGATTCCGTTTTCGGGAGAATATCCGCGCAGTTTGTCATCGTCTCCGTTTAAGATATTGTTCCGTTTTCATTCATATAAGCAAACATTTCTGTTTTTGCTTTTAAGATCCCGTCTCTTGAACCTAGATTTTCCATATGGGCGACACCGATATTTGTGAGAACGCAGATGTCCGGCCGGGCAACTTTCGCAAGGCGCGTCATCTCTTCGAAGCCGCTGATCCCCATCTCAAGAACCGCGATTTCATGTTCCTTACGGAGGTTGAAAACAGTAAGAGGAAGCCCAATCTCATTGTTAAAGTTTCCTTCTGTTTTCAGAACCGAATATTTTTGTGACAGGACAGAGGCGATCATTTCTTTTGTGCTCGTTTTTCCGACGCTTCCCGAAATGCCTACAACTTTGATATCAAGGGAACGCCGATAGTGTTCTGCGATATCTTTTAAAGCCTGTTCACATGACGCCACTTTAATATAAGAATAAGGAACATCTCCGAGATCTTCTTCGGAAACGGCGCAGAGCGCTCCTTGTTCCATTACTTTCGGAATAAAGGAATGTCCGTCGACGCGTGCCCCCCGGATCGCGATAAACAGACTGTCTTTTTCTGCTTTACGGCTGTCGATGACGACGCTGCTTACTTCACGGGGGAGAAATTCAGATCCGCCGTAGTATGTACCGCCGCAGGCTGCGGCAATTTCCTGTAATGACATATATTTCATAAGATAGCTCCTGCCTTTCTTAAACAACATGTATTAATAACGCGCTTCTAACGATTTTTGATGATCAGTTCACACAGATCGCCGTATTCGATTCCTGCCGCTTTCGCTTCTTTCGGCAGCAGGCTGGCTGCGGTCATGCCCGGCAGAGTGTTCATTTCCAGACAGTAAAGATTTCCTTTTTCATCCAGAAGAAAATCGGCGCGGCTGTATACGTTGAGTTTCAGCGCACGGAATGCTTTTACGGTAAGTTCCATCATCCGGGAAGCTGTCTCTTCGGGAATGTCCGCAGGGCATACTTCTAAAGTCGCGTCCGCCTGATATTTATTCGCATAATCGAAAAATCCTGTTTTCGGTATGATTTCGATCGGAGGAAGCGCCTCGTTGTCAATTACGCCACATGCAAATTCACGTCCTTTTATATACTCTTCTACAACGACTTCATCCTCATAGAAAAAGGATTTTTCCAAAGCTTCTGCATATTCTTCTTCTGTACTGACGATATATACCCCGATGCTCGAACCTCCAGAACATGGTTTTATAACGACAGGAAGGGAAAGACCTGTTAAAGCAAGAGAGCGGTCTTTTGATTTCTTGTGAATGGTAACGCCTGCCGGCGTGTCGATGCCTGCCTGGAGAAAGACTTGTTTTGTCAGTCCTTTATCCATAGCGACGGCGCAGCCGAGAGAATCGGGACCTGTGTAGCGGATACCGAGCAGGTCAAAAGTAGCCTGAAGTTTTCCGTTTTCTCCTTCACCGCCGTGAAGTCCGAGAAATGTGATATCTGCCAGACGACATAATTCAATGACGTTTGGTCCTAAGAAACAGTCGGATTGATCAGGCCGGGATGCTTTTACAGCGGCAAGATCAGGTTCTTCACAACTGATGTTTTTCGCAATCTCAAGACCGTGACCGGGAAGGGTAAATACGTCTTCCAAATGTTCGGGAGCGTGTTCCAGCCCTAAAAATACGTCAAGAAGAAAAGCGTCATGACCTTTTTCGATTAATGTACGGCAGATGCCGGCGGCAGAAGCAAGAGAAACGTCTCTTTCAGTGCTTAGTCCTCCGGCGAGTACGATGATTTTCATAATTGTTTATACTCCTTTGATTTCGAGATATTCGTTTTTGTTTATTTGATTTTCAGATATTCGTTTAGTTTCATTAAATTATAATATGGAACGTTTCGGTTAAGTCGTCTAAGTCGTCGATCTGATATAGATTCATAAGAGAGTTGTTCCTATCGGTTTACGTTATTTAACAGTTCGGTTTTTGTATCATAAAGTCTTTGTGAAAGGTCTACATATACTTTGTGCGGGTTAAAGAGACGCTTTGTCTCATCCCACAGAGTATTTTTCTCCTGTTCGCAGAAAGAGGCAATCTCTTTTACGGACGGAGAAGTGTATTTACATTCACCACGGATAAAGATCGGTTTTAAAATCTCTTTCATTGTATATGTGCCGCCTTCAAGCCGTGTCTTTTTCCATGTGGAATTCGGATCAAAAAGAAGCAGATCTTCAGAAGTATCGTAAGTTTCATCTGCAAAACAGATTAGATCGGCGCGGATTTTTCCTGTATCTTTATCATAAATGCGATAGATCGTTTTGTTTCCGGGATTGGTGATTTTTTCTATATTTTCGGAAATCTTGATTTTCGGAACAAATTCCCCGTCTTTATTTTGGATGGCGGCAAGTTTGTAAACCCCTCCGAATGACGGACAGTCTTTTGATGTGATCAGATTCGTTCCGACACCCCATGAAGTGATGGCAGCTCCCTGAATTTTCAGATCGTTGATCAAAAATTCGTCCAGATCATTTGACGCGGCGATAACTGCGTCAGGAAATCCGGCTTCATCGAGCATTTTCCGTGCCTTTTTGGAAAGGTAGGCAAGATCGCCGGAATCAAGACGGATTCCGTAACTTTTCGGATGGATTCCGGCATCTTTCATTTTCTGAAATACACGGATCGCATTCGGAACACCTGATTTTAATGTGTCGTATGTGTCTACGAGAAGCGTACAGGCGTCAGGATACAGTCTGGCGTATTCTTTAAATGCCGTATATTCGTCAGGAAAACTCATGATCCAGCTGTGTGCATGTGTTCCGAGAACAGGAACGTCAAACATTTTTCCCGCGAGAACATTGGACGTTCCGACACAACCTCCGATCATGGCTGCCCTTGCCCCGTAAAGACCTGCATCAGGTCCCTGGGCGCGGCGCAGACCGAATTCCATCACGCCGTTTCCCTGTGCCGCGTGGACAACGCGGGAAGCCTTTGTTGCGATCAAAGACTGATGGTTGATAATGTTTAAGATCGCGGTTTCGACTAACTGCGCTTCCATGATAGGGGCGATCACTTTCACGAGCGGTTCCCGCGGAAAGATGACGCTGCCTTCAGGAATGGCATAAATATCGCCGCTGAAGTGGAATCCGCTCAAGTAGTGGAGGAAGTCCTCGCTGAACAGTCCGAGTCCCCTTAGATAATCTACGTCTTCATAAGAAAAATTCAAGTTTTTAATATATTCGATCACCTGCTCTAAACCGGCCATGACAGAGTATCCGCCCTTGTTTGGATTTTCGCGGAAAAACACGTCGAAAATGACCGTTTCGTTTGCCTGCGATTCAAAATATCCCTGCATCATTGTCAGTTCGTAAAGATCTGTCAGCAAGGTGAGATTTTGTGCGCTCATGGTTATTCCCTCTTTTCATTGCCATGCATAAGACGAAACGATGAAACTGCTTTCGTCTGTATCGTAAATTTGCAGAGGAAGCAGAAGTGGTTTTTACTGCGGCTTCCGTCTGCCAACGCTCATTATATCACAAGAAAATAAATTTAGAAACGAAAATCTCTTCTGTTATCCTGCTCGATCAGTTTCAGATTTTCCAAAACGACGGCACGCGCTTTCTCATTCGGAACATTGAGAACTTCTCTGTCGATCAGCCGGTCTCCGATTGCCTTTGTCTCAGGAGACGCATAATCCATCAAATATTCTTTCAGTGTCATGAGAGCGTTCGGATGACAGCAGTTTTGGATCTGTCCGCTTTTGCAAAGAGACATAAACCGATCTCCGGTTCTTCCTTCACGATAACATGCGGTACAAAAACTTGGGATGTAATCCATTTCCATAAGCCAGCGGACAACTTCGTCAAGTGTGCGGGTATCGCTGACGTCAAACTGTTCGGATTTGGCATCTTCAGGTTCCGGTTCACAGTACCCTCCTACGCTGGTTCGTGATCCGCCGCTGATCTGGGAGATTCCAAGATGAAGGACGCGCTCCCGTGTTTTCTGGTTTTCGCGGGTAGAGATAATCATTCCCGTATATGGAACGGCGATTCGGATGCAGGCAACGATCTTGGCAAAAGTATCGTCGTCGATTCCGTTGTCAAACTGATCGGGATCGATATCGTCGGCGTGTTTCAGACGAGGAACGCTGATCGTGTGCGGACCGACTCCGAACGCCGCTTCCAGATGCTCGGCATGCATGAGAAGCCCGGCAAATTCATAGCGGTATTTGTCCAGTCCGAAGAGAACACCCAGACCGACGTCGTCTATGCCGCCTTCCATGGCGCGGTCCATCGCTTCGGTGTGATAGTTGTAGTCGTGTTTTGGTCCGGTCGGATGCAGTTCAAGATAGCTTTCTTTATGGTATGTTTCCTGAAACAAGATGTACGTTCCGATGCCGGCTTCTTTGAGCAGGCGGTAATTATCGACTGTCGTAGCCGCAATATTAATATTGACACGGCGGATCGCGCCGTTTTTATGTTTGATGCTGTAAATCGTTTTGATCGATTCTAAGTAATAGTCCATCGTATTGCGGACAGGATCTTCGCCTGCTTCCAAAGCAAGCCGTTTATGCCCCATGTCCTGAAGTGCGATGACTTCTCTTCGGATCTCTTCCTGAGAGAGCTGTTTCCTCATAATATGTTTGTTTTTCGCGTGGTACGGGCAGTAAGTACAGCCGTTGACACAATAATTTGACAGATAAAGAGGAGCAAACATTACGATTCTGTTTCCGTAGAAATCTTTTTTGATCTGTTCTGCAAGCTTATAGATCTCTTTGTTTTTTTCTTCGTCCGAACAGGCGAGAAGAACTGATGCTTCCCGATGTGTCAGCCCTTTTCGTTTTTTTGCTTTTTCAATGATCGCATCGATCAGTTTCATGTTATTTTTATTCTCATCTGCATAGGCGAGCGTTTCGAGAATTTCTTCATGATTGATAAAATCATCTGCATGTTTTGAATTTACATCGTACATAGTTGAGTCTCCTTTTAATTTTTAATATTATTTTTCGGAATTTTAAATCGTTTTATCTGCTTTCAGACAGGGAAAATGTTTCGGATGAAAGTGCTTTTTATATGTTCAGGGAATCTCCTCTGGAAACTGTGATTTCATATCCGATATTTTGTATTCTCTGCTTTAAAGAACGAAGGCTTTCGGCGGCTTCGTCACCGGTGCACAGTTTACTGTCGTAAAGTAAATATTTTTCTCTCACCTGCGGCGGAGAAAGATTCGGCATGATCACGTTCGCTCCGGCAAGAATTCCCTTTTCGCGGCGTCGGAATCAATCGTGCCAAGAGCGGTCGTGGCAGGGAGAAGGACTTTCGGAAGAAGCAGACGGATCAATCCGAGCAGAAACAGCGTTAGATCAGCGCTTCCGGCCTTTTGATCTGCAAACGGGGTGTCATGATGGGGGATGAAAGGACCGATCCCGACCATCTGTGGATTGAGTTCTTTTAAAAACAGCATATCGTCTGCCAGATTTTCAAAAGTCTGATAAGGCGATCCGACCATAAATCCGGTGCCGACCTGATAGCCGATCTTTTTTAGATCAAAAAGACATTGCTTTCGTCTGGCGGCGCTTAAGGCAGGGGGGTGAAGCTTTCCGTAATGCGTGTCATCGTATGTTTCATGTCTTAAAAGAAAGCGATTCGCTCCGGCGTCATAAAGTTGCTTGTAGCTTTCATAAGAACGTTCTCCGATTGAGAGTGTGATCGCGCAGTCACTCCATCGCGTTCGTATAGAAGAAATAATATCAGTCAGCCGGTCATCCGTAAATGAACCGTCCTCACCGCCTTGCAGAACGAACGTCCGAAAGCCGAGAGCATATCCCATCTCACAGCAGGAGAGTATCTGCTCTTTTGTCAGACGGTAACGGTTGGCATTTCTGTTACTTTTTCGTATTCCGCAGTAGAAGCAGTCGTTTTTACAATAATTTGTAAATTCGATCAGTCCGCGGATGTATACGCTGCGTCCATAATGGCGTGTGCGGACGGCCTGTGCCCGTTCAAATAAATAGTCTGCATCATCGGCCGTTCTGTTTTGAATCAGGCGGATCCATTCGTCTCTGGAAAGATTACGGGTTGCTTCTAATCGGTCAATCAGTTGTTTTGTATCGTTTTTTTCGGTCATAGTCGTGTCCTCTCGCAGAAAAATAAGTGTGACAGTTCAGTTCGCGCCATTCGTAAAACCGTACTGCGTGCTTATCGCGGCTGACGCCGCTGTTTTACTCATAAGCGGGCGTTTGGATCATATAGCTGTTACAAATAAGTTACGTTGTTTTGCCGTAGATCGTTTTCGTGCTGACGCCCGGAAGCATTCCGAGTTTGCCGGAAAGGGCGCTGATGATATTGTTCGGGGCGTCTACGGCGATACTGATAATATGGATTCCTTTTTCTTTGTATGGCAGTCCCATTCTTCCGATTACATATTCTCCGTAGTCGCTTAGAAGATGGTTTAGTTTATCGACGGATTCTCGGGTTTCGAGAAGAACGCCGATAAGAGCGATTCTAGTGTCCATAGTATGTCTCCTTGTTATAATTCGTATAGTGTAAGCAGTTGACAAGGTTTCAGACAAGTTCGGACTTTCGTTTGCAGACATTGTAAAAAGCGCGCCTGAAAAGGCGCGCGGATATACAAAGAAAGAGGGAGAGTCCCTCTGATATTCCATATGTGCGCCTTTTTGCTCAGGAGGATGCCTTTGCAGTCAGAACGTATGTCTTGTGTTTGAGTATAGCATAAAGTTGGAAGAATGACACGAAAAATTTTGGGATTCACTTGTTGTTTTATGTATTATGCATAAAACTTTAATATGTTTTTAGTGCGGTTTCTATAATATGATTTTTATGATTTCATTTGTGATATAGTCACTGTTAAAAAGTTTTTATTGGTTTAATATGAAACTAGAGTATAATAGAAAAGGGTTCGTAAATTCATTTCTATGATTGAAGCATATATTTTCAGAAATTGAGGAGGCGGTAATATGGCAGAGATCAGAAAACGGATCGTTTTTCACGGACGCGTTCAAGGCGTCGGATTTCGTTATACGGCAAAATATCTCGCGCAGTCTTTGGAATTGACAGGCTGGGTTCGCAACGACTGGGATCAAACTGTGACAATGGAAGTTCAGGGAAGAGAAGCGCTGATCAATAAACTGCTTGTCGGCTTGAATCAAGGGCGTTTCATCGATATTCAATGGATGGATACTGAAGAGATTCCGTTAGAGGAAGAACGGGAATTTACGGTGAAGTATTGAAAAATGAGCAAAACGAAAAACTGAAAAAATGATAAAACAGAGAAAATATTGAATAGAACGACGACAGATAAAAGGAAAATAGAAATATGGAAAAGGAGAATAAGATTATGAAATTAGGATTTATCGGAACAGGAAATATGGCGGGCGCGATCATGGGAGGCATTATCAGAAATGAGATCTTTAAGCCGGAAGAGATCATCGGCGCGGATATTTCAAAGGAAAGCCGAAGCAAAGTGCAATCTGCATATGGGATCAATGTGACAGAGGATAATAAGAAAGCGGCGTCAGAATCAGAAGTTCTTGTACTCTCGGTGAAGCCGCAGTATTATGCGGAGACGATCAAGGAGATTAAAGACTGTGTAAGAGAAGATCAGCTTATCATTACGATCGCTCCCGGAAAGACGCTTAAGTGGCTGGAAGAACAGTTTGAAAAAAAGGTTAAGATCGTTCGTGCAATGCCGAATACACCGGCGCTTGTAGGAGAGGGGATGACAGCCGCATGTGCAAATGATGCGGTGACAGAAGAAGAAAAAGAATATGCGTTGAAAATCTTACGTTCTTTCGGAAAAGTAGAGATTGTGGCGGAAAATATGATCGATGCTGTCGTTGCCGTAAGCGGAAGCGCTCCTGCATATGTATTTATGTTTATTGAAGCGATGGCGGATGCGGCTGTGTCGGAAGGAATGCCGAGAAAGCAGGCGTATGAATTTGCCGCGCAGGCAGTTTACGGAAGTGCAAAGATGGTGCTCGATACGGGAAAACATCCGGGAGAATTAAAAGATATGGTATGTTCTCCTGCGGGAACAACGATAGAGGCTGTCCGCGTTCTGGAGGAGAAAGGACTTAGAAGCGCGGTGATCGAAGCTATGAAGTATGCGCTGATAAATCGAGAAAGATGTAATAACGAAGAAATAAAGTGCTGCAAAACAGACTTTTACAGAAGCAAGGAAGCGAATTGAATTTTGCAGAATGAAAGAAATAAACAGGTCGTTTAGTGACAGGAAAAAAGGAGATGAAAATTATGTATGATATCGGAATCATCGGCGGCGGGACTGCCGGAATGACAGCGGCGATCTATGGTCAGAGAGCGGGAAAAAGAACAATTATTATAGAAGGAGGAACATTTGGCGGTCAGATCACTTCGTCTCCGAATGTAGAAAATTATCCGGGGATCGCAAGTGTGAGCGGAAGCGAATTTTCCATGAATCTGCTCGATCAGGCAATGAAACTCGGCGCAGAGACACAGATGGCGCAGGTGACGGGAATTCGTGATGAAGGAGAAGTAAAAGTAATCGTTACACCGGAAAAAGAATATCCGTGCCGGAGTATTGTTTTAGCAACCGGAGTGACGCACAGACATCTTGGAGTACCGAATGAAGAGCGGCTGACAGGGGCGGGAGTTTCCTATTGTGCAACATGTGACGGAATGTTTTTCAGAGGAAAAGAAGTCGCCGTAGTAGGCGGCGGAAACACAGCGATCCAGGATGCGGAATTCCTTTCCGACTATTGCAGTAAAGTATATCTGATCCATAGAAGAGATGAGTTCCGGGGTGAAAACAGCGGTGTGAAGCGGCTGAAAGAAAAGGAAAACGTAGAGTTTATCCTCAGCGCGACAGTGAAAGAACTCGTCGGAGAATCCATGGTGGAAAAATTAATTTTAAATGATAAAAAGACGGGAAAAGATTTTGAACTTCATGTGTCAGGTGTATTTGTCGCAGTCGGCCAGATCCCTAAAAACGAGACGTTTGCAGATACGGTAAAATTAGATGAGGGAGGATTCGTTCTCGCATCGGAAGACTGCCTTACATCTCATCCGGGAATTTTTGCGGCGGGAGACTGCCGTACAAAAGAAGTAAGACAGCTTACGACGGCGGCGGCAGACGGCGCGGTGGCGGCGCTTGCGGCATGTAAATATATCGCAGATCAAAGTTTGTGAGATTTTGTGCTGAATTATCATTTTAATAAGTAAAATAAAAAACAGTTCCGTTTTACAGACAGTTCGATGAGTCTGTATGAAAAGCGGAACTGCTTTTTTATTTTTTGATATTTTTATTTGAGTTTAAAAATATAATTTTGCATTTTTTTCAATCGTTTCTTTGATGATCGATTCTACGTGATCTCCGATATGACGTTTTGTTTCTTTATCAAGCCGGTCCGGATAGATCGGTTTTTGGTATTCGATCACGACATGGGTTTTTCTAATCTTCGGAAAATGATTTTCAAAAATTTCAGCCGTGTTGTTCATGCAGATCGGAACGATCGGACAGCCTGTTTTTGTGGCGATTTTAAAAGCGCCGTCTTTAAACGGAAGAAGGGAAAGCTCCGCTCCTGTGTTGCGCGTCCCTTCGGGAAAGATGCAGATTGAAATCCCCCGTTTAATGTAATCTATAGCAGTCAGTATAGTCTTTAGTCCTTGTTTTGGATCGGAACGGTCAAGGAAGAGACAATACAGGCGACGCATCCACGTTGTAAGTGTCAGATATTTCTCCATTTCTTTTTTTGCGACATATCCGGTGAGACGTTTGCATCGGCTGTATGTCAGGAGAATGTCGAAGTAGCTTCGATGATTTCCTACAAAGAGAACCGCTTCGTCGGGAATGTTTTCCTCTCCGATGACCGTCGTTTTTACTCCGGTTATTTTTAAAATCACTTTGAATCCCCATTGTACGATGCGCAAAGAACTTATGTCGCGGGCGTTCGGGGCAAATTTTCCGATGATCCATTCAACGATGAGGATCGGAATTGTAAGGATGAGAAATAATATAAGAAAAATTACAATACAAATAAAACGAAACATAAATAAACCTCATTTTCTTCTTAAATTTGCAATACAACGGTAATTATACAGCGGAGGATAGGAAAACACAAGACTTATAAAAGGATAGAATGATATAGGCATAAGGAAGGTGTACAGCGCATATGTTTGTATGGAAAAATGCAGAGGTTCGATCGGAATGGACCGAGGATATGCAAAAAGAAAGCTGTTAAAAAAAGATACGCAAAAGGCGGCAGTGTTCGGAGCGGTTCTGATCTGTGCCGCAGCGTTTACGGCAGCGCTGACAGGATGTGTTTCAACACAGGCAGAGACGGAAAAGATACGAGATATGAAGTACGAGGTGATTGAGGAAGAAGATATTCCCCAAAGTCTTCGGGAGATGATCAAAGGAGGAGAGAAGAAACCGTTTCGGATTACATATTCGGATCAGGGATTCCTCTATATCGCACAGGGATACGAGGTTCAGCCGACAACCGGTTATAGTGTGGAAGTGAAGGAACTTTATGAGACGGAAACGGCCGTCTGTATAAAAACGACTCTGATCGGTCCGAAAAAAGGGGAGGAAAAAGAAAAAGCAGAAACATACCCCTATATAGTCGTGCAGACGGAAGATGTAAAAAAAGATGTTTTGTTTAAGTGAGGAGGAGAAAGATGGATCTGACGAAAAAAACAGTTCATTATACACAGGAGGGAAAAACCGTTTTTGACCGGTTTTATCTGGATGAAGATTACAATGTGCCCGAGCAGAAAGAAGCTGTTCAAAGAATCGTGTACAGCAGTGCCAAGCTTAAGACAGAGGATGTTCGTCCTGTGGAAAACTATGTGAAAGTAACAGGAAAAGCGTATTACAAAATCCTTTATATGACGCAGGGGGAGACAACGCTTTCGGTGTTGGAAGGAAAGATTCCGTTTGAAGAGATGATCTATGCGGAAAATGACGGCGAAGAGACGTTTTTTATCCGAAATGAAAGGACGGAATTTACTGTATCGGTCGTTCATTCAAGAAAACTGACTCTTCGGGTAGCTGCGGAAATGGAACTGGGAAGGGAACGGATGAGAGATGAAGAATTGACGACAGATGCAGAAAGTGATTTTCCGGTATACAAAAAACGACAGAAGATGAATGTGTCGGAATTAAAGATTTCAAAAAAAGATACGTACCGTATCAAAGAAGAAATAGTACTGCCGGGAACGAAAGAAAGTATCGGACAGATTTTATTTTTTGACATAAGCGGAAGAAAAGCGGAAATCCGCCCCGGACAGGATGAACTGCTTATACGGGGCGAGGCGGAAGTATTCTGCATGTATCTGTCACCGGAAGAAAAAGTGGAATGGATTGAACAGAGCGTGCCGTATGAGGGAAGGATTCCATGCGAAGGCGCAGAGGAAGATATGATCTGTCAGATCCGGCAAAGTCTGGAAGATCCTATCGTCGATATCCGTCAGGATGGAGACGGAGAAATGAGAGCTCTTGGTATCGAAGCGACTCTTTCTATGAAAATGAATGTTTATTCTGAAGTGGAAACAGAGATATTAAAAGATATGTATTCTCTTGACAGAGAGTGCGTACTTGAGAAAAAAGAAGGCATTTATGAGGAAATGCTTATGTACAATCAGGCAAAATGTAAGATTGCGGAGCGTCTGACGCTTCCTGAGCTGAAAGAGGACGTTTTGCAGATTATTCACAGTGAAGGCAGTATCCAGGCAGAAAGCGAGCGGTACACTGAGGAAGGAGTGGAGATTGAAGGAATACTCCATATTTCTTTTCTCTATCTGAGAGCGGATGACGAACAGCCATATGGAAGTTGGACAGGATGATCCCGTTTTCGTATCTTGTGGAATATCCGAATCTTCCGAAAAATGTCAGCGCAAGTCCGGCGTATCATGTCGAGCAGCTTGCCGTGACTCTTGCGGGAAGCGAGGCGGTCGAAGTGAAGGCGGTGCTGACCTTTGATATCTTTTTGAAAAAGCTGATATCGGCAAGTATGATCACGAATGTTTCCGAACGGCAGTTCGATACGGACGCTTCTGTAAAACGCCCGGGGATCGTCGGTCATATTGTGCAGGATGGGGAAGATTTGTGGAGTCTGGCAAAAAAATATATGACGACGGTATCCGGTATTATGGAAGTTAATTCTATGGACAATGAAAATGTGAAAACGGGGGATAAATTATTGATTTTTAAAGAAAATATGAGTATACTGTAAGCATAATGTATACAAGATACAAGTAAATGTACAGATACACAGAGGCGGAAAACGGGCGGAGGACGGAAGATGAATGAGATTGAATTGAAATCACTGGCAAAGATCAATCTTGGCCTGGATGTGCTGGGGAGGAGAGAAAACGGTTATCATGATGTAAGGATGGTAATGCAGTCGATTTATCTCCATGATGAAGTGAAGATCGAGAAGAAGAGAAGGGAAGGAATCGAGATTGTATCGAATTTAAGATTCCTTCCTATAGGTGAAGGAAATATAGCATACAAAGCGGCGCACATGCTGATAGAAGAATTTTCATTGGAAGGCGGAGTCAGGATCACTTTGAACAAGCATATCCCGGTTGCGGCAGGACTTGCGGGAGGAAGCTCGAATGCGGCGGCGGTTTTGTTCGGTATGAACCGGTTGTTCCGGCTCGGTTTATCTAAAGAAGAACTGATGGAAAGAGGAGTGAAGCTCGGCGCAGACGTACCATACTGCATTATGAGAGGAACGGTTCTGGCAGAAGGATCGGAGAAGAACTAAAAGAACTTCCTCCGATGCCGAAGTGTACGGTTCTTATAGCAAAACCGCCGATCAGTGTTTCTACAAAGGTTGTATATGAGGCTCTGGATGCGAAAGAAATCTCAGAACATCCTGATATCGACGGGGTGATCGAAGGATTGGAAGAAGGCAGTCTGAAAAAGGTTGCCTCTGCTATGGGAAATGTTTTGGAAGATGTGACGATTCCTATGCATCCGGTTATTGAAGAGATCAAGCAGGAAATGAAAGAGTGCGGAGCTTTAAACGCAATGATGAGCGGAAGCGGTCCGACTGTGTTCGGTTTGTTTGAGAACAGGACTGCGGCGCGTGAAGCACAGAGACGTATCAGGGAGAAGTCACTGGCAGGACAAGTGTATGTGACCAGTATCCATGGAGTGAGGAGGAATTAAGATGCCGATTGATTTTGAAGTGACGATGAATGAATACCTTCCCTTGAGAGATGTCGTATTCAATACGCTCAGGCGGGCAATCTTAAGAGGAGAACTAAAGCCCGGAGAGCGGCTGATGGAGATACAGCTTGCAAACAAACTGGGAGTGAGCAGAACGCCGATCCGGGAAGCGATCCGAAAGCTGGAATTGGAAGGACTTGTGCTCATGATACCGAGAAAAGGCGCGGAGGTAGCGGAGATTACAGAAAAAAAATCTGCGCGACGTACTGGAAGTTCGGTGTGCGCTTGAAGAACTTGCCGTACAGCTTGCGTGTGACCGCATTAATCAGGAGGAAATACACGAACTTCATGCCGCTGCTGCCAGATTTGAACAAATGTTTGACAGTGACGATATAACAAGTATCGCACAGGCAGACGAGGCGTTTCATGATGTGATCTTTCAGGCGACGGATAATGAAAGACTGATTCAGCTTTTGAACAATCTACGCGAACAGATGTACCGCTACCGGATTGAATATTTGAAGAAAAAGGAATGCTATCCGCAGCTTATCGCAGAACACGAAGCGATCATGCAGGCAATCGAAGGACACGACAAAGCAATGGCGACTCAGATTACCGGGCAGCATATCAATAATCAGGTAGATACCGTAGTCGGAACGCTGCGCAGTAAAATGCCGGGTTTTTGATGTATAAAAGAAAAAGAAATGTCCATACTCTCTGTAGCATAGTTATAAAAACAGCAGACGGAGGGAATACATATGGACAGAACAAAGATCAAAGATCAATTCGGACAGTTCGGCAGGAGGCGGGAATACGGGGCGGATGATGACAGAACGACTAGCCGGCAGATGAAAAAATCAAGGCGGATGTGCGCCGCAGCTGCGGTACTATTTGCATTCGCTGCGGCGTTTGCTCTGACAACGGCGGTTTACAGGATGGATGCGAAAGCGCAGAGTGATCTTCAGCGACGATTATCAGAAGAAGTGCTTCGCTTTCATGTTCTGGCAAACAGCGACAGCAGGGAAGATCAGGCGCTGAAATTAAAAGTGCGTGATAAAGTGCTGGAGTTTCTGGAGGCAAACATGGCGGATGAACAGCATATGACAGAGGATGAAACCGTGATGTGGATACGGGAGCATATCGATGAGATCGAGGATGTGAGCCGCCGGTGTGTTGCCGAAGAAAACTATGATTATCCTGTAACGGCGGCGGTGACAACTTGCTGGTTTCCCGATAAAACATATGGCGATGTAACGTTTCCGGCAGGAAATTATGAGGCGCTGCGTATTGAGATCGGTTCGGCAAAAGGACATAACTGGTGGTGCGTTCTCTATCCGAGTCTCTGTTTTCGCGATGCGGCAAATGCAGTCGTTCCGAATGAAGGAAAAGAAAAATTGAAACATGTTTTGACAGAAGAGGAGTATTCAGAAATCACGGCAGGAACAGAGTTTAAAATAAGCTGGTATTTTTGGAAGAAGAAATAAAATGACACAATTTTTAATAGAACATTTCGTAAAAGATTATGAGGACGTAGAGAAGATATCTGTAAGAACGGCGTATGGAGTGCTGGCAAGTATTGTAGGTATCTTCTGTAATGTCTTTTTGTTTGCAGTAAAATTTACTATCGGAGTGATCGCGCACAGCGTGTCGGTTATGGCGGACGCTTTCAACAATCTGTCGGACGCAGGTTCGTCGATCATTAGTTTTATCGGAGTGAAAATGGCGGAGAAACCTGCGGACAGAGATCATCCGTTCGGACATGGAAGGATTGAATACATAGCGGCGCTAGTAGTTTCTTTTCTTATTTTGGAAGTAGGGTTTACTTTTCTGAAAGATTCGATCGGGAAAATACGAACGCCGGAAATGCTGAATTTTCAGATAGCTTCGGTCATTATACTGATCTTATCGATCGGAGTGAAACTGTGGCTTGGTCTGTTCAACAAGCGGCTTGGCGAGAAGATAAATTCTAAAGTGATGATGGCAGTGTTTGCGGATTCTATGGGAGATGTGATCACAACAGGCGCGACGATCCTTTCGCTTATCGTTTTTCGAATTACGGGCTGGAACATTGACGGAGTGGTCGGAATCGGAGTTGCCCTTGTTGTAATGTGGGCAGGAGTCGGCATTGCAAAAGATACGTTGGAACCGCTGATCGGTGAAGCAATCGATCCTCAGGTATATGATCAGATTAAAGCTTTTGTAGAAAAATACGACGGCATTGTAGGAACGCATGATCTGATCGTTCATAATTACGGACCGGGAAGGAGCATGGCTTCGATCCATGCGGAAGTACCGAATGACGTAGATATCGAAAAATCCCATGAGATCATCGACCGGATCGAGAGAGATGCCAAGCAGACGTTAGGTCTGTTTCTTGTCATTCATATGGATCCGGTGGAGATGAAAGATGAAAATGTGCTCAAGATACGGAAAGTGGCGGAAAAGATCTTAAGAGAACTCGATCCTTCGTGCAGTCTGCATGATTTTCGTATCGTTCACGGAACAAGACAGATCAATCTTGTATTCGATATGGTCATTCCCATCAATTATGATGAGGAGAGAAGAAACGAGCTTCCGCTGCTGATGATGGAGAGGCTGAAACAGATCGACAACAGATATGAGTGCGTGATAACAGTCGATTATGAATTTGTGGCGAAAGCGGAAGCAGAAGAGTAGAGCGAAGGATAAAAGACGGATGAAAGAAGAATAAAGGACGATCGGAAAATGCTTTAAAAGAGGCGGAAAAGCGAAAAACAGCTGCAAGAAGAGCGTGAAAAACAACAAGAAGAATGGCAGGAAGAAGGAATAAAAATGGAGAGAGCACATAAATACGAATTTGAAGGCAAGGTAAGATACAGTGAGATCGATCACAGGGCGACAATGACTCTTCCGGCGTTGATCAATTATTTTCAGGACTGCAGTACCTTTCAGTCCGAGCAACTCGGATATGGAATGGATGTGTTGAAAAAAGAGAAAAAAGCGTGGGTTTTGGCATACTGGCAGGTGATTGTGAAAAGGTATCCGAAGCTATGCGAAAGGATCACAGTCGGAACATTTGCTTCAGGTTTTAAAGGGATGTTCGGAAACCGTAATTTTTATATGAAAGACGAAAGCGGAGAGCAGATTGCCTGTGCGAACTCGATATGGGTGTATATGGACGTAGAAAAAGGAAAACCGGTTCGTGTTGACAAAGAACAGGCGGAAGCTATGGGATTGACGAACCGCTGGAAATGCCGTATGAGGACCGCAAAATCGAAGAAGCGGAGTCTTATGAGGAAAAAGCGCCGTTTCCGGTGCGAAAATACCATATAGATACAAATGAGCATGTAAATAACTGTCAGTATGTTCAGATGGCGCTGGAAGTGCTTCCGAGGGATATCTTAGTCAGTCAGGTCCGGGTTGATTATAAGAAGTCCGCAGTGCTTGGAGATAAGATATTTCCGGAAACAGCACAGAAAAAAGACCGCGTGATCGTCCGTCTTTGCGATGAAGACAGAAAACCATATGCGGTCATAGAATTTAAAACCGGATGTCGGTCTTAAAGATCGAGTCCGGCAAGAATATCTTCAAGAACTTCTTCTACAGAGTCGGTAATATACTTTGCATGTCCGGCGATGCCGGGGGCGGCGTTTGACATGGCGTATCCCATGCCGACTGTTTCAAGCATTTCCACATCATTATATTGATCGCCGAAGGCGACACATTCTTCGGGGGTTATGCCGAAAAGATCCATCAGATTTCGGAGCGCGCTTCCTTTGTTGCACCCGGGAACGATGAAGTCGATCCAAATGTTTCCGGAAGTGACAACTTTGATTTCGGATGAAAATTTCTCCTGAAGTTCTTTCAGACAGTCCGTTGTTCTGCGGGAAGTCATGTTCGCGAACGCAATCTTTAAAAAAGGACCTTTGACAGTTAAGAGGTCGTCCACGATCTCGGTTGTGTTGTGCATCACATTTACAATGTGGTTTGCGAATTGGGAGTTATTGTTTTCGATCAGGCAAGTATCTTCTCGTGATACTACAATCTCAAATCCGGGTTCTTTTTTTAATTCGCGCAGAATGCGGTAAGCGAGATCGTCCTCAATCAGTCCCCGGGAGATAACTTTCCCTGATGAATGCACAGAGAACCGTTTTCGGCGATGTAGGAGATATCGTCTTTGATCTCGTGAAAGAGAAGTCGTTCGTTTGCATACTGGCGTCCGCTTGCGGCAACAAAATGAACTCCTTTTTGGGTCAGCGCCCGGATAAGTTCGATTGCCCGGGGCGTCAGCTCCTGCGCTTCGTTTTGAAGCAGAGTGCCGTCTAAGTCGCTTGCAATTAATTTGATCATAGGTCAATCCCTCCATAAAGTTATAGAAAAGTTATAGATAAATATAAGGATAAGTGTTTCTTCTGCGTGTCCGCGTATTAGATTATAACGTAAAAAATATCGGCAGTAAATAAAAAATAAGACTTAAAAAGCGCATGAAAAAGCGCTTGATAAGAGAACTTTTTGATAGAGGCAAGAAAAATCCGAAGTTAAAAAATGAGTAGAAAGAGTGAAAGTCAGATGAAAAAAGACAAGATATGGATTTTCGCGGGAACAACAGAAGGCAGACTGCTCACCCGGTATGCATCACAAATGAAAATGAAGTGTTGTGTCAGCACCGCAACCGAATATGGAAAAAGCGTTCTGGGAGAGAATGAGGGAATCCGGGTCATACCCGGGCGGATGGATCAGTCAAAGATGAGAGCGTTTATAAGGGAAAATAATATCGGACTTGCGGTGGATGCAACCCATCCGTTTGCAAGACAAGTTACAGAAAATATTTGCGCCGCATGCGAAGAAGAAAAGATCAAATATGTTCGCTGTCTTCGGGAAAGAGAAACGAACGATCCGGCTGATCATGCGGGAGAAACGAGTGACGGAAGACCCATATCTGCGGCTTCGGTAGAAGAAGCGGTGGAATATTTAAAAAAGACAGGCGGGAATGTGCTGATATCTACAGGGAGCAAAGAACTGCATTTGTATACCCGGATAAAAGATTATAAAGAAAGATGTTTTGCAAGAGTCCTTTCGACGCAGGAGGCAGTCGCAGAGGCAGTCCGTCTTGGTTTTGAGGGGAAACATCTGATCGCAATGCAGGGTCCCTATTCGGAAGACTGAATCTGGCAATGCTCAAACATATAAATGCAGCTTATTTTGTGACGAAAGAATCAGGCGGCGCAGGCGGGTTCGAGGAAAAGAAAAAGGCGGCGCAGAAAGCCGGGGCGGAACTTATCGTGATCGCGCGCCCGAAAGAAGAAGGAAAAAGCCTTCAAGAGGTGAAAAAACTTATGGAAGAATTCCTTGCAAAGGAAAATCTTCTATGATATACTACGAATGTTGCAAAAAAACACGCATGCGGTTATCTCCGTCGGTGCCTAAGCCGGAGAATCCGGACGGTTTCGGAGGAAAACAAAACATGCGGAAGTAAAAAACCAATTTGGAGGAAAGAAACATGGGCGTTATTTCAATGAAACAGCTTTTAGAAGCAGGTGTTCATTTCGGACATCAGACAAGAAGATGGAATCCGAAAATGGCTCCGTACATCTACACAGAGAGAAATGGTATTTATATCATCGACCTTCAGAAATCAGTAGGAATGGTTGACGATGCATACAAAGCCGTTTCTGACATCGCGGCAGAAGGCGGCACGATCCTTTTCGTAGGAACAAAGAAACAGGCTCAGGATGCGATCAAAACAGAAGCAGAGCGCTGTGGAATGTATTATGTAAACGAGAGATGGCTAGGCGGTATGCTCACAAACTTTAAGACGATCCAGAGCCGTATCAAACGTCTCAAAGAGATCGAGACAATGTCAGAAGACGGAACATTCGATGTACTTCCGAAAAAAGAAGTTATCGAGCTGAAAAAAGAGTGGGCAAAACTTGAGAAGAACCTTGGCGGAATCAAAGATATGAAGAGACTGCCGGACGCAATCTTCATCGTAGATCCGAAAAAAGAAAGAATCTGCGTACAGGAAGCACACACACTTGGAATTCCGTTGATCGGTATCTGTGATACAAACTGCGATCCGGAAGAACTGGATTATGTGATCCCGGGTAACGATGATGCTATCAGAGCTGTTAAGCTGATCGTTTCTAAGATGGCTGACGCTGTGATTGAAGCAAATCAGGGAGCAACAGACGAAGAATACTACGAAGCAGAAACAGCAGTAGAAGCTGAAGAGGCTGTTGAAGAGTAAGAAAACGAGAGCTTCAGCCTAAAAATAGGTTGAAGCTTTTTGCTTGTATAGGCGACGAGCAAAAGTCCGGGCCTGCCCGAGACCTTGGCGACCGCTTACAATCCCGGAAGACGCCGTTTGGCACTTACGGTGATTTGTTTAGGTGAAAAAGAATATTGAGAAGATAATGGAGGAAATTATCATGGCAATCACAGCAGGAATGGTAAAAGAATTAAGAGAAATGACCGGAGCGGGAATGATGGACTGTAAAAAAGCTCTCTCTGAAACAAACGGAGATATGGATGCGGCAGTAGAATTCCTCAGAAAGAACGGACAGGCAAAAGCTGAGAAAAAAGCTGGAAGAATCGCAGCGGAAGGTATTGTAAAAACAGTTGTAAAAGACAACAAAGCTGCAATCGTAGAAGTAAACTCTGAGACAGACTTCGTTGCAAAGAACGATGAATTTCAGGGATTTGTAGAGACAGTTGTAAATCAGATCGTTGATTCCGAAGCGGCAGATATGGATGCGTTCATGGCAGAAGCTTGGGCAGCAGATACAACAAAAACTGTAAAAGACGCTCTCGTAGAGAAAATCGCAGTGATCGGAGAAAACCTTAACATCAGAAGATTTGAGAAAGTTGCTGCTGACAACGGATGCGTTGTATCTTACATCCACGGCGGCGGACGTATCGGAGTTCTCGTAGTGGCTGATACAGACGTTGTGAATGACGACATCAAAGCATGCCTTAAGAATGTAGCTATGCAGGTTGCTGCTATGTCTCCGAAATATGTATCCCGTGATGAAGTTTCTCAGGAATACATGGAGCATGAAAAAGAGATCCTTCTTGCTCAGGCTAAGAAAGAGAACCCGGAGAAACCGGAAAATATCATTGAGAAGATGATCATCGGACGTCTCAACAAAGAGATGAAAGAAATCTGCCTTCTTGATCAGGTATACGTTCAGGACAGCGACCTTACAGTTGCAAAATACGTTGACAAAGTAGCAAAAGAAAACAATGCTAACGTAACAGTTAAGAAGTTCGTTCGTTTCGAGACAGGCGAAGGACTTGAGAAAAAAGTTGACGATTTCGCAGCAGAAGTAGCAGCACAGGCTGGAATGTAAGCGTTTAGCACAAGCGCGACATATACAAAAAAAAGGATTCGATATGAGTTTACTCATATCGAAA
>ENA-OQCE01000057-OQCE01000057.1-human-gut-metagenome-genome-assembly--contig:-NODE-57-length-46150-cov-16.035895_pt1 | contig 46150 bp, 47 predicted proteins | sample MGYA00242495_ERZ504572 | MGnify/ENA primary metagenome ERZ504572 (study PRJEB26092, sample SAMD00036228) | human gut metagenome | host: Homo sapiens | study: EMG produced TPA metagenomics assembly of... | reverse complement strand
CTTTTGTCAGCGCATATCGTTTCAGCTCGTTGAGCATAGTCACCATACCATCTTTGCCGATCACTTCTCTCCGGGATCATGGTATCAAAAACTCTTGAATGGACCATCATGGCCCTTGAGGAGGCATTGGTAAACCATCCCTTATTCAGGATCTCTTCCGGCTCACAGGCTCCCAGAAAATACCAGCTTCCATCACACCAGATTTCCACCCAGGCATGATTGTCATCACAATGAGACCACTTTGGTGCATATACCTGACGGGCAGGTACACCAACACTTCTCAGTGCATTAACGGTAAATACAGATTCCTCTCCGCATCTTCCGTTTCCTCTGCGGTATACGGCAAGTGCAGACAGAGTACGATCATCTGTACAATGATAGGTAGCCTCCTGTGCACACCAGTAGTTCACCTCCAGGGCAGCTTCTCTGAAGCTCATTCCCTCAGTTCTCTCTCCGATCTCCCTGCGGAAAAATGTACGGCAGGGTGCGATCTCCTCCTCATTCACTCTGTGAAACAGCACATAATTCAAAAAGATCTCTTCCGGCAGCTCTGCCACCCCGGAGTTTTCCTTCCATAAATGTACGCCATTTTCCGCATAATCCAGAAATACTTCAAATGCGTAATTTCCGATATCACTGTACGGCATGAACGCATATAAATATTTGCACGCCAGAGCCACTTCGTCTGTGCATTCTGCAAGCTTTTTATCAATATCCGCAAAAGCCTGCGGTAACCCCATCATCTGCTCCCGATATTTTTTTTCGATCCGATCACGGTTTTCTTTCAGAAAAATCTTCCCCTCAGCCATTATAATTCCTCCAGAACTTTCTTTGCAGCGCGAACATTTTCAATATCTGTACGCCATATCTCATATTCACTGAATGTCGGAAGTCCCATATTGACACCTTCCTTGCGAAACTGCATCGCACTGTCCGTTACAACCTTGCCGCTCATATGATAAGCCTTGATCCCGGTAAGGGATAAAGCTGGCGGATCACTTCCGCACCGACGCCACTCCCCGCCTGGATGGTAATACGCCCCCGGCTCCTGGTTTCCAGTTCCTTCAGAAGCTCCGCGCCCTGAAGGCAGGTATTCTTCTGTCCGGAGGTAAGGATAGTATCGATTCCCAGCGAGATCGCCTGTTCCATAGCCTCGATCGGATCTGCACACACATCAAAAGCCCTGTGCAGCGTAACAGACATATCTCCCGCAGCATCCATCAGTTCTTTCATCTGTTCCATATTCAAGGTGCCATCCGGTTTCAGGATACCTACCACAACACCCTCCGCTCCCATTTTGCGGAAATCCTTTACCGCATTCCTTATCATGGAAAATTCCGCATCTGTATAACAGAAATCTCCAAACCGCGGACGGATCAACGCATGGATCCTGATATCTGAACGCTTCCTTATTTCCTCAAAAAGCCATGGGCCGGGAGTTGTTCCCCCGATGATCAGATTGCTGCAAAGCTCCAATCTGTCCGCACCACCCTCGGCTGCTGCATGGCGGATTCCACAGAATCCACACAGGTTTCCAGAATATAGTCTTTCATGTAAAAATCACCCCTTTGTTACTGTCTGCTCAGAGTAATTTCACTCCGGTATTCCTCAGTATGTTCACAATGGTATCATCCGGAAATTCATCGGTAATGATCCCGCTGATATCATCAAAATGTGTATATTTATAAGATTCGTTAAAATAAAACTTCTCTCTCTCCATAACCACATATTTATGTCTGCTACTCTGCACTGCCGCCTTCTTGGTCAATCCATCCTCCACTCCGGATGTAGTAACTGCAAAATCTGTCATATCCACGCCACAGCTTCCCAAAAATGCCCGGTCAAAGCTGTACTGCTTGATCACCTCAATGGCCGCAGCTCCCATAAATCCGTTCACCGAACGTACATAGTTCCCCCTGTGCCTATGGCCGTGATGGACGGATTCGCAGCAAGGATCTGCAGGATATCGATCATATTGCTGACAACCACAACATGCATACCCGACGAAGCGATAAGCCTTGCCAGCTCTATATTTGTAGTGGAAACATCCAGAAAGATCGTTTCGTTATTTTTGATCAGCTTGAAGGCTTTCGCAGCGATCACTTTCTTCTTATCAAGATTGTACATACGCCTGTCTACTACGTTTCTCTCCAGAGGATACTCCTGTGACAGGATCGCTCCGCCGTAAGTCCTCTTTAATCTGCCTGCATTTTCAAGAATCTTGAGATCCTTGCGGATACAGTCCTCCGTAACCTGAAACATCTCGCTTAATTCTTTGACCCTGACTTTTCCTTTTTCGCGGAGACATTTCTCTATTGCATTCTGTCGTTCTTCTGTAAACATGGTCCTATCTCCTCATTCCTGATTTTTCTGTGATAAAAGTTCCAGAAATCAATACTCCGCAAAACAATATCCGGCGCATTGATCCCTGGAAAGCCTGTGATTTCAGTATAACAGTTCGATATCTTACTGTCAATTATTTTGTATTATTTTTTATTGTTTTATCGTATTTTGATCAAATCAAGTAATTCCACTGGTTCAATTGCGAACCTCCGCTTGCCCCCTGTTCCTGGAATCCCTTACAAAGCTGCAAATATCCCCCTGACTCAAAGCCACATGTTCCCTTGCGGAATTATAAAGGTCAATAAACATTGAAAATATTGAATAACTTATGAGGACTTGTCTGTACTCTTCTCGAAACAGACAAGTCCCCACAGTTCCATAACAAATATCCAGTTATGAGCAGATAAAATCAGATTTTTACTATCTGCACATATATTCATCCAGCTCTCCGATAAATTTCTCCGGCATCTTTCTCTCAAATGGGAAAACCTCCGCATTCCCCAGTTCATCTGCAATACATCCCAGAAGGATTGCACTTCTCTCCAGCGACCAGGCAGACAGCAGATCAATAGTATCATAACGGGTATGCATGCCAAAACCATCCCGGTTCAGAGTCATGGCCGGAATTCCCTTCCATGCAAAAGAATTGGAATCACTTCCCCAGATCTGATTCTTCACAGACGCTCCGATCCCTGCTCCGTCAGCGATCTCAAGAAGCTTATCACAAACAGAAGCCTCTCCCGTCACTCCCAGAACATTTCCTCCGATCAGCTGCCCGGCCAGATCTACATTCATATTAAAACGATGCGCTCCAAGCTCACTCTCATGAACTCTGATATAATCCCGGCTGCCCAGCAAACCCTTCTCCTCAGCACCAAACCACACAAATTCCATAGTCCTGCGCGGTCTATACTGCTGAAAATATCTGCAAAGCTCCATGATGATCGCTGCCCCAGCCATATTATCATAGGCCCCCGGTCCCTCCGGTACCGAATCATAATGCGCCGTAAGCGTTAAAATCTCATCTTTCTTATCCGTACCTTCAATCCTCGCCACTACATTTCGGGATGTACAGGCCGTCACTTCCTGTTCTACAGCCAGACAAACCACAGCTGCACCCTCCGTCACCAGCTCCACCGCATCTTTATAATGAAGATTCGCACCCGGGATCCTACCACTATATTTTTCCTGCATCTCGTGAATATCCTCTGAAGACTCCGACAATCCTTCTATCTCTCCTTCTGCATTTCCCGGAAAGATCATCGGCAGGCTACGCTGACAGGGAACCCTGTCCACTCCTTCATCCAGCGGAGAACCCTCCACACTGACAAAACCAACAGCCCCGGCGCTCACCAGTCTCTGATACACATCACCACTCACCCGGCCATTCACCATAACGATCTTACCCTTCGCCCGGGAAAGACTGACAGCATCTCCATTCTCCACATACAAAAAATCCGCTTTCAGACCTTCTTCCCCAGTATTTCCACATCTTCCATACCCGGTCACCACATACTCCTTCTGATAAGGCTCCACAACCTTAAGCACCGCCCTGTTGATCCGAAAACCCCAAAAAGAAAACTCCTCCATCCAATTCTTCACTCCGAAGCTGTCCAAAGTATCCCTGATCATCTTCGCCGCCTTCACTTCCCCAGCAGTACCCGCTTCTCTGACAAAATCAAACCCGGCCAGAAACTCCATCTGCCGCTTACCACTGATTTCCTTTGTATTCATAACCCCACAACCTTTCTGAATTTTATCTAAGTCCCCACCCACTGCTTATTGCTTTTCGCAACCCCGCAGGAGACTTACTTGATTCGGTTAAATTATACACTATTTTTCTTCAAAAAAAACTGCCCGCAGCTATTTTTCAGCCAACCCAACCAAAAAATCTCCGCAGACAGTTTATATTTCATATCAGTAAATCATTTATATCTATATCCTAAGCCACAAACGAACCAACCGCAGCCGGAGCCCGGTAATCATAGTCAGAAACCTTGATCCCTGTAGCCGCTGTACTGGCGTGAACGATCTTACCATCACCAATATAAAGAGCCACATGATCAATACAACCCTCACCATAAAAAACCAGATCACCAGCCTCAATATCCGCAACACTCTTCTTCTCAGAAGCCGAACACTGAGCTGCAGCAACACGAGGAAGCTCATACCCAAACTCCGCAAACACAGACATCACAAACCCCGAACAATCCGCCCCGTTAGTCAGACTCGTACCACCATAAACATAAGGATTCCCCACAAACTGCAGCGCAAAATCCACAATCCCCTGCCGCATCTCCAGACGCGCAGCCTCAGCAGCCTTACGCTCCTCTTCCGCCTTACGCGCAGCCTCAGCAGCCGCTTCAGCCTCAAGCCTCTCCTGTGCGATCACCTCAGCCTCAGCCTTCGCCTCCTGATACCCCTGAACCTCAGAAACCGTCTTATCCGCCAGAGCACTGGCAAAAGCAGAAATAGAATCCGCACCATCCGAAAAATCATCCTCAATAGAAAGCTCCTCCACATCTCCATCAGACACAGCACTGACATCATCCACATCCGCAAAAACAACAGAAGGAACCACACCCACAAGAACAGCACTCAGAACAACAGCAGCAAATTTCTTATAAAACATAAACAATAAAACTCCTCTCAGAAAACCACGCAGCAGCACCCACCCATTCAGGCAGACATTCACAATCCACTTCGCCACGCTCCTCATTCGCCATTTTGTTACATTTTTATTAAATTTGTTACGCAAGTGTGTATCCTACCATAAAAACCCCCACCTGTCAAACCCCTTTCACAAAACCTTCACACACCAATCAGCCATCCAACACAGCGACGATGCCCCAGCCCTCACCTTCACCACAGGAAACTCAACCTTTCTCCCAGCCATCCAGCACAGCGACGATGGCTTCCACAAGAAACTCAGCCCTTCCTCCCAGCCATCCAGCGCAGCGACGATGGCGCATCCCTCACCTTCAGACCACAGGAAACTCAGCCTTTCCTCCCAGCCATCCAGCGCAGCGCTGATGGCTCATCCAATTCCCGGGAATCCACTCAATCCTCCAGCCCTCATCAATCCCCACTTCCGCCAGTCGCCCCACACCCCCACCACTACCTCCCGCCCGGAACCGAACAGCCGGGGAGACGGGTGCCGGTTGGCTACGACTCTGCAGGAGGGGAGCTGATTCTTGGCTGGCGGAAATCTGCGTTGTTTTTAAAAAGTCCGCTGTCTGAGCGGCAGCAAGCCGCGAGTTCGGACTTTTTAAAAACGGTTTTAGCAGAATTCCGGCAGCCTAGAAGCCAGCCCCCGACGAAGCCCGGAGCAAACCGGCACCCGTCTCCCAGGCGTCCGGCATCCGCCATCCGCCATCCACCATCCACCACAAAAAAGAGCGCCCCGCAGCCCATCCAGCCCGCAAAGAACGCTCTCCTAATTTCCATCAGCTTACAATCATACACAATCACCTACGATCAGCATACAATCCCATACGATCGCATCAAATATAACTCATAAACCCCTTCCCAACAACCTCACTACTCTTAGTAACCATCAAAAACGCCTGCGGATCCACCTCATCAATAAACCTCTGCAGAAGCACCGCCTGTCTCACATCAACAACCGTCAGAATAATCTTCTTATCCTTATGCGAATAACCCCCCTCCCCATGATAAACCGTAGCACTCCGATCCAGCCCATTCATAATAAACTCACAGATCTCATCCGGCTTACTGGAAATGATCGTAAAATACTTATTCAGCTTCATCCTCTCAATAGACTTATCGATCAGCAACGTCTTAGCCATAAGCCCCAGTACAGAACAAAGCCCCGTAGTAAGATCAAACACCATAAACGAAACAACAACGATCACACAATCCACCGCAAACAATGCACCTGAAATATTCATCGTAGAATACTTCTTAATGATCATCGCCACAATATCCGTGCCACCACCCGAAGCATTCTCAAAAAACAGCAGCGCCGCAGCCAGCGCCGGCAAAATGATCGCAAAGCAAAGCTCCAGCATAATATTCCCCGTCAGCGCCCTGTCCATAGGAAAAACCTTCTCAAACACATTCAGAAGCAAAGAAGAAACAACCGTAACATAAGCCGTCTTCACTCCAAAATCCCGGCCAAGAACAATAAACCCGATCACCAGCAAAATCAGATTGATCACCAGGTTGATCTGCGCAGACGTCATCGGAATAAAATGCGAAAACACAACCGCCATACCCGAAACACCACCAAAGGAAAAATTATTCGGAAACTTAAATACATAAATCCCCACATCCATCAGAACAACAGCAAATGTGATAATGATATACTCCATCACACGCTTTGGTATCAGATTTTTCATTAAAAAATATCCTCCTGATCTCCTCAAATAATTTTCACCGGTAACTACCGGTCAAAACCAGCAATCCCCGCATCCTCTTCGTTTATCATACCTTATATCACCAAAAATGCAAATAAAAAAGACAGAGAAAAATACATTTCCCTGTCCCTTATATCAACGATCACGATCAACCACAGCTTACAGCCCGAAAAACCTCTCCAGAAATTCCGCCACACCATCATGATCGTTATCTCCGGTCACCTCATTCGCTGCATCCTTTACATACTGTTTGGAATTGCCCATAGCAACACCGATACCTGCACCCTCCAGCATTTCCAGATCATTCTCATTATCTCCGAAAGCGATCACATGCATCCGGTCAATACCAAGCTTTGTGCGAAGCATGGCAAGACCCACACCCTTGTCCACGCCTGCTGCATTAAACTCCGCATTGCCGCTGATGGAAGTAGTCACTGCCACATCATCCAGATCCTTCCATTTCTCACGAAGTGCCCTGCTGGTCTCCATATCATCAAAATAAATATTGATCTTCTCTGCCTGATCCAGAATATCTTTCTGATGATAAAAATCCTTAACATATACATGTCTGCTGAGAAAATAATCTACAAAAGTTTTTTCCAGCAGATCTTTATCCGCTACAGATGCCACATAATCTCTGGCATTCGCATCAGAATAGGCGATTCCGTTTGCATAAGCCTCTGCGATCCAGCCTTTTGCGCCGCTGTTTTCCACATCCTTCAGGATCTTACTTACCATTCCTTTTGGCATGGTTTTTCGCCAGATCATCTCATTTTTATCGTAATCCCAGACAACACAGCCGTTTTCCACGATTCCCCATTTCACACCCCGAAGCACAGAAAACTCCCGGGGGATCAGCTCTCTGGTCCTTCCGGTTGCCGGTACCACATAATGTCCGTCATCGATCAGACGCTGCAGAACATTTCTGTTCCTTTCAGAAATCTTATTCTCACTGTTCAGAAGAGTTCCGTCCATATCCACTGCAATGATATATTTTTCCATAAATTCCTCCTGTTTGTCTTCTCCTCACAGGCAAAAAGCGCATCTGCACTGCACCCGGATATCCTTTGGCAGTACAGATACGCACAAATACTCATACCTGCTCTCTGTAAAGCAGAGACTTTTCTTCCACTTTACTACATATACAACAGCTCAGGAATTACCGGATCCTCATCATAAACGCCTCGTACGGTCTTAAGTCCGCTTTGATTCCTGTTCTGTCCTTATAGTTTGCAATCTTAATATCCTCTTTATCGGACACATATTTCGCAAGACCTTCTGTACTTACCGTATCCTCAGAAAGGTTTGCCACCACGATCCACTGCTCTTTGTCGGAAGTTCTTAAATATGCAAAGATCTTCTCTCTTCTGGAAGAAGGAGCTGATAGTCACCTTCTGTGAGAAGCTCTTCCTCATGACGAAGACAGATCAGATCCTTATAATAATAAAACACGGAATCATTTTTTTCCAGAGCTTTTTTTACATTGATCTCCTGGTAACGATCAGAAAGGCGGAACCATGGCTTACCGGTCGTAAATCCTGCATTTTCGCTGTCATCCCACTGCATCGGAACCCTGGCATTGTCACGACTCTTGTTCCATACTGCCTTGCGGAAATCATCCTCAGAGATAGTTTTGTTCTTAACGACAAGATCCTGATATGCATTACGAACCTCGATATCCTCGTACTCCTCCAGCGGGAACTGCACGTTTGTCATACCGATCTCCTCTCCCTGATATACATAAGGAGTTCCCTGCATACCATGGAGAACGGTAGCATAAGCCTTTGCACATTCCTCGCGGTAAGTAGTGTCATTTCCCCATCTGGAGATCACACGTGGCTGGTCATGATTTTCAAAATACAGAGCATTCCAGCCCTTGTTATAAAGCTTGTTCTGCCACTCACTCATAACACGTTTCAGATCACGGAGATCAAAAGGCTTTAATTCCCACTTTCGGTTTACAGAGCCCGGAATACGGTCGATGTTCATATGCTCAAATGTGAAGATCATATTCAGCTCCTCACGCTCCGGATCTGTAAACAGTCTTGCAACCTCCGGTGTGGAGCCCGGCGCCTCACCTACCGTCATACAGTCATATTTTGAAAGCACCTCCCGGTTCATCTCATGGATAAACTCATGAAGTCTTGGCCCGTTGCTGTGATATTTTCCTGTATAATACTTGCGGCCATCCGTTTTCGGGTAATCCGGGAAGGACTGATCCTTGGAAATAGATGCGATCACATCCATGCGCCATCCGTCAGCACCTTTGTCCATCCAGAATTTCATCAGATCATAGATTTCCTTACGGACGGTTTCATTTTCCCAATTGAGATCCGGCTGTTTTCTGCTGTAAAAATGAAGGTAATACTGGCCGCGCTCTTCATCATATTCCCAGGCACTTCCACAGAAGCTGGAGCCCCAGTTGTTTGGCTCACTGCCGTCTGCTTTCGGATCCTTCCAGATATAATAATCACTGTATTTGCTGTCTTTTGATTTCCGGCTTTCCACAAACCATGCATGCTCATCGGAAGTATGGTTGACAACAAGATCCAGAATGATCTTGATACCATGCTCATGAGCTTTTCCGATCAGCTCATCCATGTCCTCGTTACTTCCGAAGCCCGCGTAGATCTTCCGGTAATCACTGATATCGTAACCGTTGTCGTCCTGTGGGGAGTCAAAAACAGGGCTGAGCCAGATCACATCGATCCCAAGGTTCTGAAGGTAGGGGAGCTTTTCAATAATACCCTTGAGATCGCCGAAGCCGTCTCCGTTGGAGTCCTTAAAGCTTCTTGGATAAATCTGATATACAACGGAATTCTTCCACCAATCTTTCATTTCTTATGTCTCCTTTATTTTGCATTGAGCAGATATTTATAATCCGTATTTGCCGCTTATTTATATCCCGTCAGATACTCTTCAACTGCCCTTTTGCAGTCAGTTATTTCAATATAACTTTTTTTTCAGGTTTTTTATAGGCGGACCACCTGAGGTCCGCCTTTTCATAGTTCTGATCTTTATCCTTAAGGTTTATGCAATTCCAAGAAGAGAGAGAAGGATGCTCAGGATGATAACACCGATGATCAGAACTGTGATGCTGATATTTTTCTTTTTCAGCAGATAGTAGCACAGAAGAGTCAGTCCAAGAGGAACAATACCGATAAAAATCTGGTCCAGCATGTTCTGGAGATTCAGAACAGATTCACCCTTCATGGTGAGCTCATAAGTGGAATTAAAGGTTACCATGCTGGCAGTCATGCCGCCGACCATGATCAGACCTACAATGCTGGCAGCTTTTGTCAGGATGTTCATAAGACCGCTTGCATAAACCTTCTGAATATATTCAGAACCAAGCTTGTAGCCCAGGAATGTTCCATAATATTTCACAAGAATAGACGGAATGTTGAAAAGAAGCAGGAACACGATCGGTGCCAGAACATTTCCGGATGCACCAAGACCTACTGCGATCCCGGCTGCGATCACACGAAGAACGCCCCAGAAAATGGAATCACCGATACCGGACAGAGGTCCCATCAGAGAGGATTTAACTGCATTGATAGAGCTCGCGTCAAAATCCTTCTGCTCGCTGTTTTTCTTCTCCATGGAAGCTACAAGACCCATGATGAAAGTGGAACAGGTGATGGTTGTATTGAAGTAGGACATACTTCTTGTGAGGGCAGCTTTTTTGCCTTTCTCATCGTTTTTGTAAAATTTGTTGATAAATGGCATCAGGGAATAGCAGAAACCGGAAGCTCCCTGTTTTGCCGGGCTTACTGCCGCATACAGAGTGAAGGAACGCCAGAACGCTTTTCTCAGCATTTTTCTTTCATCTGCAGGAATGGATTTCGTTAAATTACTCATGAGAAAAATTCCTCCTCTTCTTCATCAAGATATTCGTCAGAACCACCGGCCGGTGAAGCTGCCACTCTCTGCGCCGCAAGCTGGTTCAGCTTGTAATCATTCATACCAATGGAAATGGCAATGATCACACCGATCACGGCAAGAGCGATCAGCGGAAGTTTTAAGTATGCTACAAGGACAAAGCCCAGGAAATAAAACATACAGATCTTGTTATCCCAGAGCATCTTCATCAACATTGCCATACCTACTGCTGGAAGAAGTCCGCCGCAAACTGTCAGACCATTCATAACAACATCCGGGATGGCATCCAGAAGTGCACTGACTGCATCAGATCCGAACAGGATCCCGAAAAATGCGAACAAGGAATATAAAAACCAGTTTACAGCCCAGAGCCCATAGTGAAGAGCAACGATCTGTTTTTCTTTTCCTTCTGCCGCCAGACGGTCGAAGGTTTTTGCAAACATACCTACAATAAAAATGTAGAGAACGGTCTTGATCTGAAGACCAAGGATACCGATTGGAAGTGCAAGTGTCAGGGCAACCTCAGAGCCTTTGCCAAGCATGATGGCAAAAGCAGTTCCTACAGCTGTGGCGATTCCGGCTCTGCCGCAGAAGCACCGCCGATATTTACAACTCCCATGAAAACAGCTTCCAATGAAGCTCCGATGATAACTCCTGTATGAAGATCTCCAAGCAACAGACCTACCAGCGGTCCGATGACGATCGGACGGTTCAGCATGGTAAATCCGATCAGCTCTGCACCGCCGACGCAGATAAATACGGCAAGTGCTACAAGAAATGCATTTAACATTTTTTCTTTCCTCCCTTTTTTGTGCTACGTTTTATTTATTCAGTGGATGTCAGTCAAGCTTGTCCAGTATATCCTTCACAAGCTTCTGCTCATCATTGGGTACCTGCTGCATACAGGCCTTCGGATCAAGAGCCACCAGCTCTTTCAGTGCCTGCTGTTCTGCTTTTGTCAGCATGATAGTCGGGGTCAGGACAAGCTTCTCGGAAACATCGACCCCATCAAAACGTCCCGTATTTCCTACATTGAGAAATCCGATCTCACCAACACTTTGTCTTATCTTCAGAGCATCCTTTACCGTTCTTGTCAGAACCAGAATACGCATCCTGGATGCCTTCGGATTGTTTAAGATACGAATGGCTTCATCCACCGGTTTGATCAGCGATTTGATTCCGCCGGTACGGCCATTTTCAATGCCATCTTCTGGGTATTGTCGTTGCTGCCTCATCGTTGGCTACCACGATTCCCTGTACTGCCAGCTGTTTGGTCCAGGTCATGGCAACCTGTCCGTGGATCAGACGGTCATCTACACGAAGTGCGGTGATCTTTGCTGTGGAATTGTCATAGGACTGGGGAGCCAGAGCTTTTTTCGGTGCGGATTTTTTGCATACGATGCAGCACCTTCTGAAATCTGCGCAGTATTTTCGATACCCTGTGCAGTATCTTCTTCAGCATTTTTTTCAGATGTGGATTTCTTTCCACCGCCAAGGTCTACCATCTGAAGCTCTTCTCTGGCATCATCGATGAACTCCTGGATCTCCTCCTCTGTCACATCGTCATCTGCCATCATGACCTGCATCAGGACCGGAAGGTTGGTTCCTGTAATCAGTGTGACATTTTCTTTCTGGCTGTATCTCAGAAGCTTCTGATTTACGCTTCCTCCCATCAGATCTGTGAAAACGAAAATCCTGTCGTTTTCATGCTGTGCGAAATATTCTTCAAACTTTTTCTCCACATTGTCTTCCGGTGTCACATAAGCATCAATGGTTGTGATCTCAGCCATTTTTCCAACAATCAGCTCTGCTGTATAACGAATGCCGGAGGCATTTTTCCATGTGTGGCGATCAGAATCTGTTTCATCTGGTATTCACTCCTTCTGTACTCTTTCCCTTTGGTTATGTACCTAACCTTTATGTTCACACTATAGCATCAAAGTTAGGCTGTGTAAATAGGTTATGTACATAACCCATCATTGCAACAAGTTCAAAATCATGGTTTTGTGCAGGTTTCACATAGAACAGCAAATGTTTATTATCCACATCTTCAGCACGAACCTACACAGGATAACTCTTTTACGATTTCAGGTAAATTTACAAAAAGCCGAAAATACTCTGACTGTCAGACACTGACAGTTCCCGTATATTTCGGCTTTTGATATCTTTATATCTCAGATTTTCTGTACTCTTTCTCTGTACTCTTACTATATTGAAAGTCCCGATTTTCTGTTTTTCACAGTTCTGCAGTGACTTCTCGTATCTACCCCCCTGATCAGATCAGTACATTCTCTGCAGACTTACTTTTCCTCATGCTGCGGCTGTACAGATCTCCTGGGGATCAGCGTGACCGGAAGCATGATCTCATTTTCACGCTCTTTTTCCACTCCATTGATCCGTTCCATCAGAATTTCCACTGCAAGAGACGCCTTCTGCTCCACATTCTGACTGATAGTAGTCAGACGAGGCACGGAAAATTCCGCATAGCTGATGTTATCGTATCCTGCAATTCCGATTTCCTCCGGAATCTTTACTCCACGACTGCTGAAAAAGCTGATAGCCTCCAATGCATAGAGGTCCGACAGGAAAAACAGTGCGGCCTTTGGTTTTTTCCGCTGGAGCAGCCACGCATAGCTTTCTTTTCGTTTGGCGTAGTTCATTCCAAGAGCAGTAAACTGCACCTTCTGCTTTTTCTTTGCAAGATCCTTCGCCGCCCGCTGAGCGCCCATGTAACGAAGATGATCCACACCATTATCACGGCCTGCACAAACCTGGATATGCTCATAGCCGCATTCCAGAAGATATTTTGTCATAAGATAGCCGCCACTTTCGTCGTCCAGTCCGATATTCAGGACATGGTTTTCCTGGCCTGCATCAAGCTCACCATATGCATCAATAGAAACGATCGGTTTGTTGATCAGCTGATAGATTTTTTCGCAGTTGCTTTTGCTGAAGGAAATGGCAATAACACCATCTACATCCCAACCCATGACCATCTGGAATATCTTATCTGTATCCTTTGCGGAATACAGCATCAGATAATATCCCAGTTCCTGCACGTATTTCTCGATAAAACCGATGATCTTTCCATAAAAAGGATCTCCGATGATAGAATCCTTGAAGTCTTTATGATAATTGATCACAACTGCGATCAGCTGGGATTTTTCTTTATTCAGAACTCTCAGTCCCATTTTCTGGACATACCCCATCTCCCGGATAAGATTCTCGATCTTCTGAATATTGGCAGGAGATACTTTTTTTGTTTTTCCATGTATGACGTTGGAAACAGTTGTTGTACTCACGCCTGCTCTTTGCGCGATTTCCTTAATCGTTGCCATTATCTTTCCTCCAGAGATATTTCTGTGCGGAAGCCACTGCATTGGCTCCGTCTGAAACAGCAGTTACTATCTGGCGAAGTGCCTTGGTACGAATATCCCCCGCTGCAAAAACCCCAGGTGCGCTGGTAACACCCTCCTCTCCTGCACAGATATATCCATTTTCATCCAGCTTGAGCTGGTCCTTTACAAGTGTCGTATTAGGAACGATCCCCACAGCAATGAAAACACCTTCTGCGGTCAATTCCCTCTCTTCATTTGTTTTTATATTACGGATCTTAAGACCGGTCACTTCATCCTGTCCCAGAATCTCAAGGGGAACACTGTCCCACACCATTTCTATATTCTCACAGGCAAAGACTTTCTCCTGAAGTGCCTGATCTGCTCGAAGCGCATCACGGCGATGAACAAGATATACCCTTTCACAGAGGCCGGAAAGAAAAACTGCATCCTCTGCTGCCACGTTTCCTCCCCCCACTACCACTGCGGTCCGATCCTTATAAAAAGCTCCGTCACAGGTAGCGCAGTAGGAAACACCAAGGCCGCTCAGATCATCCTCTCCCGGGATATCCAGCTTCCGGTGCTCTGCCCCAAATGCAAGGATCAGGCTTTCGCCTGATATTCATGCTTTTTTGTACGAATCGTCTTGATCTCTCCGGAAATATTTTCCAGGGAAAGAATCTTCTCTCGCTGCGGTTCCAATCCCAGCTTCCGGGCATGTGCCCCAAAGGCTTCTCCGAGATCCATGCCCGATATCCCCGGCATTCCCGGATAATTATCCACCGCATAGGTAGCTGTGACCTGACCGCCCGGTGCAAAGTTTTTATCGATCCATATGGTATTTAACCTGGCCCTGGACGCATAGATCGCTGCCGTGATCCCTGCCGGACCTCCGCCTAAAATTGCAAGATCATAAATATCACTCATGTTATTTCTCCATTTTTGTATATTTCCGCTCACATAATATCATAGATTCCGTAATTTTCCAATATGATAGAACAAAGCGCCACTCTGAAAGGACGTTACTGTTTGCTTCGAGACCATCAGCACTCTCCACATGGTATATGTCTGTAAACAGTAATGAAAGACTGTCTTATGTCTCTTAAAATCAGGAAAAATAAATCTCCTATTATCATCACTCTGCTTCTTATCCTGGCACTTCTCACCGGCCTCACTGCTGGTTATTTTTCCACTCACGGGATCACAGAAAACGGAAAATTCGAAGCCTTTTCCGGAAAAGTTTTTCAAAATGAAGTTTCCGGCAGCACCCTTACCCTCCATTATACCCTGGCACATCCGGAAAAACAGGGTATCCGGCGAAAAAAAGCTTCTCTTGGCACTGTCCCCACAGATATGAAAAATACATACCAGATCTGCAGCCAGTACGAAAAAAAGCTGAAATCCTTCCGCTACAGCCGCCTTTCCACGGAAAATCAGCTGACGCTGGACTCCATGCTCCTCTATTACCACACGGAAAAATCACTGGGCGACAATTATCTGCTTCAGGAGCTCTTGGCCCAAGTCTTGGTATTCAGGCTCAGCTTCCGGTTCTTCTGGCGGAATATGCCTTTTATGAAGATCGTGATATCACCGACTACCTCAATCTTCTCACCACCATCCGCCCATACTTTCAGAGCATCCTGAAATTTGAAAAAAAGAAATCCGAAGCTGGCTTCTTTATGAGCGATACTACCTGGACCGGGTCCTTGCACAATGCAGTGCTTTTATCCAGAATCCCGACAACAATTATATGCTGGAAATTTTCCAGAAAAAGCTATCCGAATATGGAAAACTTCCTTCCTCAGAGCAGAACGCTCTGGTCCTGACCCACCAAAATCTTATGAAAACAGAAGTCATCCCAGCCTATCAGGAACTTATGACCGGTCTGGAGGCTTTGCGTGGCACAGGAAAAAATGATCGTGGCCTGACTTATTTCAAGGGAGGAAAAGCCTACTATCTCTATCTTCTTCAGAGTCAGACCGGCTCTTACGTTCCTGTAAAGCAAATGGAAAAACGACTCTCCGGACAGCTTTCCGACGAGATCGGCATCGCAGGAACCATACTTCGACAAAACCCGGAACTTCTGACTACTCTCAGCCGGGGAATCACTTTCAGAGAAATAAAGCCTGCCCAGATGCTGAATGCCTTGCAGCAGAAGATCCAAACAGACTTCCCACCTCTCACAGATGTCACCTTTGAGCTCCGCACAGTCCACGATTCCATGAAAGAATATCTAAGCCCCGCCTTTTATCTCACCCCACCTATGGATACCGGAACCCCCAATGTGATCTACATAAATCCGGCTGCCGGCTACCAGGGTCTGGAGCTTTTTACCACACTGGCACATGAAGGATTCCCGGGGCATCTTTACCAGACTGTCACCTTCCAACGCCAAAAATCCTCCAACATCCGAAATCTTCTCTGCACCTCCGGCTTTGCAGAAGGATGGGCCACCTACATCGAACCCTATGCCTACCAGTACGCCGCCGATTATATTCAGGATCCTTCTGCCACAGAGCTTGCCAGGATCTCCTGGCTGAACCGAAGCATCAATTTATGCATGTACTCCCTTCTGGACATTGAGATCCATTACAACGGCTGGACTCAGGCCGAAGCCGCCAGCTTTCTGAAAGCCTTTGGTATCGAAGACAGCGCCGTTGTCTCCGAGATCTACCAGTATATCCTGGAAACCCCGGGAAATTATCTGAAATACTACTGGGGCTACTTAAGCCTTCTGGACTTACGCACTTCCGAACAGAACCGCCTTGGCCAGGACTTTGATCTGAAAGCTTTCCACAGCCAGGTACTGAAGATCGGTGGTGTACAGTTCCCGGTGCTGGAGAAGTATATTGATGCGGAATTTTGAAACTGTTTTTTCACTCCAACCCAGCAAAAAACAGTTCATAAAAATCATCCTCACCCTCAAGCATCGGAGAATTCTCTCCGCCGCCATTGGTACTCCTCTTCATCGCTGCATAAAATTCCTCACCAGCTGCGATCAGATCCATCTCATAAACCGGAACCCCAAGCTCCCGGCACTTCTTACAGAAAGCAGCCAGCGGCTCTTTCTCCTGCGGGTAGCAAGCAACATCTCCCGAAGCGCCGGGTCCTGCGGGCCTTTTCCTTCAGATTATCAAGCATCTCCACAACTTCCATCAGACTCAATCCCCCTTCACACAGCTTCTGAACAGCACATCCAGTTCCGGAATCTCTTTTTTCAGAGAAACCAGCTCCCCATTCCTGGTAAAACAATGCTTCGAGGAAGCCTCTGTACAAACCTCACTTCTGGTCACATTAAAAAACTCATAAGCCAGCTCCAGAACCACACCACTGTACTTCTTCACCGAAACCGAAATCCCAACTACATCATCAAAAAGCACCGGCTTCTTATAAGAAACTGAAACCCCTGCAACCGGAGAAACAATCCCCCGCTTCTCCACCTCACCATAACCAAAGCCCAACTCCTTCATGAAATCGATCCGGGCCTCTTCCATCCATTTCACATAATTGGAATGATGGATGATCCCCATCTGATCCGTCTCATGATACTGTGCCTTACGCCTGTAAACACCCATGTTTATATCCTCTCTTCTGTAAAAATCTGACATTTGTCACCAGTAACAAAATATCCTCTTTATTTCTCACAAACCATACTCTTTATACAACTCCCTGCAAGCCTCCGCACTGTCTATGATTTTCCCAATCTCATCCATTCGACCATCCGCGATCAAACGATTGATCAACATCCTCATCCTCGTTTCTCCAATAGCCTCGCCCTCTGCTTTTCCTTCTGCTTTTCCAATAATTTTCCCACGTGCTTCTCCCAGCTCAAACAAGCGTTCCGATTCCAACTGTAAAACCTTTCCACCCATAACCTCATCTATTCCTTTCTTGATTTTTTCTTCTTTTCGGAAAATGTAATCTGATATCCTTACAATCAATCTAGTGGATCTCACATGACTAAAGTCACATGCTCCTCAGTCGCTTTAAGCGACAAGGCTAAATATCGACGGATACGCCTGTAACTTAGGATATGCGCAGTCATGCGCTTTTTCCATGCCAGATATGGCAGGTTCCCACACCACAGGTAGTCCGCTGTATATCTGCCTGTGTTTATGCTGCTCTTAAGAGTTCCATTTCTGAAAATAGTTCTCTTAAGTCCGCATATACACATGAGATCCTACGCTTTACTGAAGGGACTTTTGCCTCCAGCAAAGACCTTTCCGTTGCCGGAAGGGGTTTTAAGAGTTCCCGGATAAAATATCTTGCTCCAATATTATAGGACGCCGAAAGATCACAGTTATATCTTTTTCCATTCTGGAATGTACATAAACTGTGATTGCCTGGATCACGGACAACTGTTCCCGACCCATCACAGGCAAGCCTGCTGGTATTCCATGCACAGATCCTGGATATCCGCATCCCTCTGCGATGCGCCTGATGTTCACATCTTATCTGGATATCCCTTTTTCTCCACAAATGCAGCTTCTGTTTCTTTCTTCCGGATATCTTTCCTTTTGTTTCCAGATACTCAAACACGATCACATCCGCGTGGTTTTCTTCCGCATATCCTGCAACTGCTCCTGCGATCTTTCTTCCAAGTTCTGTGTTAAGACGCTTCGCATAAGCCCATCTGCTTTTCACCTGTACAGGACCATGTTCCCGCTGGAACCTGCGTATCCGTCCCAGCACACGGTACATCCGGTCTTTTTCACTGGGAAAATCAATAAATTTTCTTCCCAGGACAATTCCATCTGACCGCATAATAGTGCAGACTGCATCCGTATTGATCCCTAAATCCACACTGCAGATGATCTGTTCTTTTACAGGTGCCTTTGTAAGCGGCACCTCTTCTGTATAAGAAAAACGCAGGAAGTATTTACGATGCCTTTTTTCCAGCACGGGAGCTGCTGTTCTTTTTCCCGCCCAGTATTTCCTCAGATATTCCATATCTGTATGGCTGAAGCTGACCCGGAACCATTTCCAGTCATGACCGTCAAAAAGTTTCAAGTACGCTCTGTCTTTTTCTTCTGTATCCTCACGGTACATCACATCACGATAAAATACCGGCATAGCATGATCACTACACCCCAGCTTCGGCCTGCCGCCTTTCTGATCCGTTTTTTCCCACAGTTCCAGCCTTGTCTTATATGATGATACGCTTCCCAGGGCATGCTGGATAGCTGCCCTTCTGAGATAAGAAGGCATCTTTGGAAAACGAAGGTCAAAAGCAAACTTTGCCTGGTTCTTTTTAGTGGTATGCACCAGATGTTCTGCCGTATTGAAACGTTTTTTAGGTTCCGTGATCACTGCCAGTTCATCCATATCTGCGCATAGATCTCCGTCAGGCAGCTGACCGCAGTGCGATAAATATCCAGTGTCTGGCGGATCGGAATATTCTGTTTTCGCAATCCTACGCCATAACTGGATACTGTCCTCATCTTTTCTCCTCTTTCTTACAAATATAAAAACGTGTTCATTCAGATTACTGTTTTTCTTTTTGCCCTTCGATGTAAGAACATACCTGTTCCCTGCTCCTGTCACTTACCGTCACTGCACAATAAGATGGATTCCACAGATGCCCTCCCCAAAGCTCCTTCTTCAGTTCTGGATGCACAAGAAACATCTGCCTGGCAATGTTCCCCTTCATGATCTTGATCATATCCGAGATATAAAACTGTGGTCTGCAATCTACAAGCAGATGGATATGATCCGGCATAACCTCCATTGCCAGAATCTGAAATTTATATTCTTCTGCAAGGTCACAGAGCATTTCTTTGCATTCTGCATCAATACCATCTTTTAAAACTTTTTTCCGATATTTTGTACACCATACCAGATGGTACTGCAGTGAATACACATATCCTCTACCATATGAAAGTCCATTATTATTGATATTAAATATATTTTTCTCCATGTTTTTATTATACCATACGCAAGAAGAGTTTACAAACATTTGTTCTGTTCATTTTCAAAAATAGTACGTCTAACTCATCACTACTGAAGTAACGAGAATGCGACGCACAGTTATTCAATAATCTTCGTAGTTTCTCAGAATCCTCACCTATTATATGCGCCGACTCCTCGTATCTCATTACATAAAACGGAAGTAACATCAGTAAATTCTTCTCAAAAATGCTATCCTTTGTATAACGCTCCACCTTCACCGTCGGAACACGATATACACACACCTGCCCATCCGGAAGCAGCAGCTCCACTTCCTCAACATCCGGCGTATTCTTCGTAGATCTTAAATAAATTACACATGATCTCGGAAACTCCACATAAAACTTCCGTCCTACTCTCCGCCTACTCTCCAAAGCAATCGCAAAATCATACTCAAACATTCGGATCGCCATCGTAATATCATCCGTACTCTGACACTCAATATGATACACCTTATCCCCGATCAAAAGCTGGGCATCCGTGATCAGTTCCCCGTCCTCCAGCTGATGCTCATTCCGAAGATGCACGATCTTCACATCCTTCGGATATGAGGTATGAAACACCTCGTTGATAAGCGGAACGAGCAGGTAAGTCATCTTCTCCACCATTGTCCGGAAAACATCGTCAAATATAGTATTGTTATTCATTAACACTCCTACTGATATATAAATTATACCATACAAAGAAAACATAAAAACCCCATAAAACGGATTTTCATAACCTTCACAGTAACAAAAAATGGAAAACGCTTCAGAACCCGAAGCTCCAAGAATGTCCATACAGACAAAAGATCTTATAAGATATACCAACCATACCATACACCAGAAAAAAAATCACGCAAAACCCATCCAAAAATCCCACCACAATTCGACACACTCCCAGTCGACAACGAAGCGCCTCGACACACTCCCAGCCGACAGCGAAGCACCTCGACACACTCCCAGTCGATAACGAAGCACCTCGACACACTCCCAGTCGACAGCGAAGCGCCTCGGCCCACCCCCTTCCCATCAAACCACAAGGAAACTCAGCCTTTCCTCCACGCCGTCCAGCGCAGCGCTGACGGCTCATCCAACTCCCGCCCAGCCACCCTAGCCCTACCGCCTTGAACCTCACAGCCCGAGCCGGGGATGCTGTCTGGTCTGCCTCTGCAGGAGGGGAGCTGATTCTTGGCTGGCGGAAATCTGCGTTGTTTTTCAAAAGTCCGCTGTCTGAGCGGCTGCAAGACGCGAGTTCGGACTTTTGGACGCTTTTAGCAGATTCCCGCAGCTAGAAGCCAGCCCCCGACGAAGCCGCAGACCAGACAGCATCCCCGGCTCGGGCGTACGTTCACCCCCACCACCCTCTTCCCACAAAAATAAAAATCTGCTATAATACAACCACACAACAAAAATCAAAAATAACAAAGCGAACAATCACCAATCAATCGCATTCAAAATCCAAAGAAAGACAAGGTAAAACATAAATGAAATTTCCACCCAACATCAAAATCCCCGACTCACTCAAAGGAGTCTTCAAAAAAAGCTCCACCCCGGATCCCCTCAGAGAAACCCGGCGCAACCCCAAGGACAACATCCCCCTGAACTTCCGCGAACGCAGCAATGCCCGCGTAAGTCTTATGGCATCCGTCATCGTCCTTGCGATCCTGGTCCTCTTCTTCAATCAGCTGGACTACCGCCTCATCCGCAAACCAGCTATAGACGCCCAGAAAAAAGCCGCGGCAGTCAAAGCCAAGGCCGATCAGGAAGCAGCCAACACCACTGCCGAAACTACCACTGCCTCCGTCATCGCAGTAGGCGACAACCTCTATCACCAGAGTCTCATCGACGCAGGCGCATCCTCTGACGGCAACTGGAACTACGACAAGATCTACACCCACATCCAGGACGCCATCAAGGACGCAGACATCAAAATGATTGATCAGGAAACCGTCTTCACAACCGACCATGACAGCGTAAGCTCCTACCCATCCTTTGCAACACCCACAGAAGTAGGAGACGCCATTATAAAAGCAGGATTCAATGTAGTAGAATCCGCCAACAACCACATCGATGACTTCGGAGAAGGCTTCCTCACAGACACACTGAACTTCTGGAAAACCAAATATCCGGATGTCACACTTCTGGGGATCCATGACTCCCAGGAAGATGCCGACACCGTCAAGATCCGTGAAGTAAACGGTATCAAGATCGCATTTCTGGATTACACCTACGGCACAAACGTAGGCGGCATTGAAGGAAAAGACTACATGATCGACATGATCCGCAAAGACAAGATCACAGCCATGATCCAGAAAGCAAAACAGCAGGCCGACTGCATCATCTTTGTAGCACACTGGGGTACCGAAGACGAAACCATGCCAAACGAATACGAAAAACAGTGGGCAGCCTACCTTATGGAGCAGGGCGTAAATGTCATCATCGGCGGACATCCACATGTACTTCAGCCATATGGCCGCCTTACTGATGACAAAGGCAATGAAACTGTAGTCTTCTACTCTCTGGGAAATTTCGTATCCACCCAGCAGAAGCTGGAAGAACTTCTCGGCGGAATGGCAAAATTCACCATTCAGAAAACCGTACAGGACGGCAAGACCTCAATTGAGATCCTGACCCCTACAGTGGAACCTCTGGTCATGCATTACAACAGCGATGCCGGTGAATTCGGACCATATATGCTTTCCGATTACACAGAAGAACTTGCATCTCAGAACGGTGTACAGTCATACATTGGTTCCGGTGTATTCACTCTTGACAACCTGAAAAAGAAGTTCAACGAGATCATGTCCATGAATGTCACTCCATCCACAGGAACCAACCTCCTGGATGTGACCATTGACACAGACCTGAACATGATCGATGCATCCGGAAATGTCGTAGAAGATACCGACTCTATCACAGCAGAAAAATATTACGCAGATAAAGGCATTGACATCACTTCCGAAGACTTTAACTCTGCTGATAATAACTCAGGCAGCACAGACGACTCCTCGGATGACGGTTCCTACGACGACAGTTACTCTGACGATGGTTCCTACGACGACGGTTCCTACGATGATGGTTCCTACGACGACGGTTCCTACGACGACGGTTCCTACGATGATGGTTCCTACGATGATGGTTCCTACGATGATGGTTCCTACGATGATAGCGAAGAATAGCGATAACTTTTCGTAACCAGTTTATACCCAGATCCATAAAATACCGGAGATCCGGCACCTCTGAAGCCAACACTTCAAAGGTACACAGATCTCCGGTATTTTTATTTTATCTTTTATATTTTCTTTCAAAGATTTCGCTATACAGAATATCAGTATGTAAATATACCAACTCCATAAGCTTCCAACGGATATGCAAAAGAAAATTCCCGGTTGTCACAATTTTTCTTTTCGGCTTTAAATACCTTGCCCTTCGGAAGAAGCCCCTGCTCATCCATGATCAGCTTGTACTGTTTTTTCTTCGGAACGCCTACACGGTAATCCGGACGTGCTACCGGTGTAAAGTTGCATACTATCAGGATATTATTACGTCTTGTAGGAGATTTTCTCACAAAGCTGAAGATACTTCTGTCGCCATCGTTGGCATTGATCCACTCAAATGCAGATGGATCATTATCTGCACCGTAAAGTGCCGGATATTTGCGGTAGATATGCAGAAGATCACTGACATACTGCTGCAGCTTCTGATGATTTTCCTCGCCAAGAAGATACCAGTCAAGCTCTCTGGCCTCACTCCACTCACGCAGCTGTCCGAAATCCTGTCCCATAAACAGAAGCTTCTTACCCGGATGCCCGAACATAAAAGTATATCCGGCCTTCAGGTTCTTGAATTTATCATCCAGCTCTCCTGGCATCTTCTCCAGCATAGAACACTTCAGATGTACTACTTCATCATGAGACAGAACCAGAACATATTTCTCACTGTATGCATAAGTCATAGAAAATGTCATCTTATTATGATTAAATTTACGGAAATATGGATCCAGCTTCATGTATTCCAGGAAGTCGTTCATCCAGCCCATATTCCACTTCAGAGAGAATCCAAGCCCGTCGTCTTCTGCCTTACCTGTTACCATCGGCCATGCGGTAGATTCCTCTGCGATCATGACAGTTCCATGATTTCTTCCGAGAACAACGGTATTCAGATGCTTAAAAAATTCAATAGCCTCCAGATTCTTGTTTCCGCCGTATTTATTGGCGATCCACTCACCGTCTTTCTTACCGTAATCCAGGTAAAGCATGGATGCAACCGCATCTACACGAAGACCATCAACGTGGCATTCCTCTACCCAGTAAAGAGCGTTTGCGATCAGGAAATTCTTCACCTCCGGACGTCCGTAATTGTAGATCTTGGTTCCCCAATCCGGATGCTCACCCTGTCTCGGATCTGCATGCTCATATACAGCAGTTCCGTCAAAGTTAACCAGTCCGTGTGCATCCTTCGGAAAATGTGCCGGTACCCAGTCAAGAATGATACCGATTTTCTGACGGTGAAGATAATCCACCAGATATTTGAAATCCTGCGGTGTTCCGTAGCGGGAAGTCGGTGCGTAATAGCCGGTTACCTGATAGCCCCAGGAACCGTCAAAAGGATGCTCTGCGATACCCATAAGCTCCACATGGGTGTATCCCATTTTTTTGACATACTGTGCAAGCTTCGGCGCCAGTTCTCTGTAGGAATAGAAACCATCCTCATCCTCTGCTGTCTGCGGATGCTTCATCCAGGAACCCGGATGCACCTCATAGATAGACATGGCACTTGTGTCCGGATCAAAGTTCTCGCGATTTTTCATCCAGGTATCATCTTTCCATTTATAGTTGGTGATATCTGTAATACGAGAGGCTGTTCCGGGACGCATTTCAGCGGCATTGGCATATGGATCTGCCTTGTAAAGCTCCTCACCATGTGCACCTGTAATGTAAAATTTATACAGCTGTCCGATCTTCGCTCCCGGTACAAATGTCTCATAAACGCCAATGGGTCCAACTTTTTTCATGGGATTCTTCTTCGTATCCCATTCGTTGAATTCACCTATAACAGAAACCGCCTGTGCATTAGGTGCCCACACTGCAAAATAAACCCCTTTTTTCCGGTTCTGCGTATCTGGATGTGCTCCCAGCTTCCTGTAAATATCATAATTCGTGCCCTGACCAAACAGATACTGGTCAAGCTCCGTAAATTGTAATTTCTTTCCCATTTTCAGGTACCTCCCTTTATAGTTCTGCCACCGTCCATTCCCCAATTTTAAGTGGAATTTTTTATTCTATAATTATACCAATCCCCATATTTTCAGTCAAGGAAAAACCCTCTCCGGCTAATATGTGTCTATTATCCGACAGTGTCAGATAAAGTCAAAAAAGAGACCTGAATGACGCACATTTTGTCATTCAGGTCTCTCCTGTCATTTTTTAATATTCTTCGCTTCCATCGTCATAAGATTCGTCGTAGGAACCATCATCATAGCTTCCATCATCGGAAGATCCATCCGAATAATCACTTTCGTCAGAACCATCGGAATAGTCCCCTTCATCGGAAGATCCGTCACTGACATCAGATCCGTCAGAAGAATCGCTTCCATCGGAGCCATCCTCAGAGGAATCCTCTGAATCGCTGGAATTTCCTGCATATCCTGCAACACGACCAGCCTGAAGAGAGCTGTCCCAGAAGTCAGAATAGGAAGCACTCTGTAACGTAACATCCTTCGCTTCTGCAAGCTCGCTGACTGTTACAAGCTTATATCCCTGGTCGATCAGTGCCGGGATCAGCTTCTCTGTGGCACACTTCACAGATGGTTCATGAATATCATGCATCAGGATGATAGAACCGTCTCCCAGTGAGGAATCATTCATAATCTGGTTATAATCTGCATCCGCATCCATCAGCTTCCAGTCCAGAGAATCCGTAGACCACATGAAGAAAGGCTTGCCAACTGCACTCATCTGCTCATCTGTGATCGCGCCATACGGTGCACGACATACCGTTGATGCCTGCCCACAGGCTTTTACCAGTGCATCATCCGTCTTCTGGAACTCCTGCATAACAGAATCCAGATCCATATTCGGCAGTGTCTGTTCCGGATGATCCCAGGTATGGTTACCGATCTCGCAGCCAAGCTTTACCATTCGCTGTATGGTAGATTCACGGCCCTCCACATTCTGTCCCAGCATAAAGAACGTAACATGGATATTGTATTTCTCAACAGTATCAAGAAGTGTCTCTGTATACTCTCCAGGACCATCATCAAAGGTCAGAGCGATCATCGGGCGCTTCTTGGAAGGATCATAAGAGCCATCCTCATTAAAATAATAGTCCTTCACACCTTTCTCCACCCATCCGGTCTGCATGTATCCCTTTTTATCAAAGCTGTATGTTGTTCCGTCAATATCCGCAAAACCATTTACATAATATGTACCATCTGGATTCTGATACCACTTTCCTGTAGAATCCTCATGCCATCCCGGAGTCATAACAGAAAGCCTTTCGCCTGCTGCACTGCCCTTTACCGGCATCACCGTTGCATCCGTACCGGAATCCGCGCTGTCTGTATCCGAAACAGCCGTATCCGTCGATGCCGTACCGTCCTTCGTACTGCTGTCTGTGGAAGCTCCGGCGGTATTTGCCTGGACATTTACTGTCTCCGCATCCTTATTGCTTCCGCCGCCTACATGGTTGACGATGGGAAGAATTACCCCTCGAACAACAAAAACCAGCAGAAGAATCGCCGCAACTACACAGGTTATCCGCTTCATCATCCGCCGCCGTCTTAACTGCTGCTGTTTTCTGCGCATCCTCTCACGCAAAACTCTTTTGTCCATTTTTTACATCCCCGTTTATATACTCATATCTTTCTTTGATATTTAATGTCTGTCTTTAATCATACCGCATTTAACGCTTAAATACAATGGAAATTCCCGAAAGAATCTCTTAATTTGTTACTGTTCACTCCGTTCTCAGTAACACACTTCGCGATGCACATGTAAAAAAAATGGCACCCGGAACACATTCCGGGCACCACACTTTTTTAGCTGCTGATACTGTCAGATCACTCCTGACCCGCTGCATCCGATGTGCTGCTGTCTGCATCCTGATCCGCCTCGCCGTCTTCCGGCACCATATCTGTAGCCTCTGCCGCTTCCAGCTCTTCATCACGGTACCTTCCGCACTGCTTCCGTCCGAGGAAGGATCATCTCCGTTTACTCCCTGGGTATCACCGGCAGAAACCTTCTCCTCAACCGTTGCATTGTCCAGGATAAAATCTTCCACTCTGAGAAGTCCGATGGATTCATCCACGCTGCCTGTCCGTATTTATCTACCAGCGCAGCCAGATCCTTCACACTGTATGCTTTGATCAGTTCATCCTGGATACTGAGAGATTTTTTATCTTCAAGTGTCATATTCTCCTTATCCATGATCCCCTGTACGATCAGGTTCTGCTTTACTTTAAACTCCGCATACTGACCGCTCTGCTCCTCAAAATCATCCATGGAGATTCCCTGAGCTTTTACAAAATCCTCCAGCGTCATATCACCCTGTTTTGCATAATTCTCATACAGACTGCGAAACTCTGTCTTGGCTGTATCCAGATCCTCCTGTGGATATTCCTTCACTTCAGATGCTGAAAGCACTGTGTTCCATGCAGTTTCACGCAATGTGTTCTGTGCACTTGTCTTCGCTTCATCCTCCAGTGTAGTACGGATTTCCTTCTTGTAATCATCCACACTCTTGCAGTCTGTATTCTTGGCTACCCAGGTATCGGTAAGCTCAGGTGCACGCTTAAAGCTCTGCAGAGTGACCTTAAATACCACTTCCTGTCCGGCCAGCTCTTCCGAAGAGTATTCCTTCGGGAAAGTCAGATCGAGATCCTTAGTCTCACCTTTTTTCATTCCGATGATCCCGTCCTCAAATCCGTCGATAAACGTTCCGGAGCCTATGGTCAGCTCATAATTATTTGCAGTACCGCCGTCAAAAGCCACTCCGTCCTTGGTTCCCACATAATTAATGGTAACCACATCTCCGTTCTGAACACTGCCTTCCGTTACTTCCTCAGCCTTGTTCTGAAGTTCTTCCTTGATCCTTCCGTCAACCATATCATCGGTTACGGCTTCTACTGTGTTATCAAGAGTCAGCCCCTTATATTCTCCGATGGTCACATATTTGCTCACATCATCCACGGAAACAAGCCTTGTGTCTCCGGAGGCTGCCTCTTCGCTGTCTTTATTGGAATCCGTTTCTTCTGACTCTTTGGAATCTGCAGATCCGGAATCTTCTTTATCTGTTGTATCCTGCGCTTCTGCTGCAGGTTTTTTGTCATCTTTCTGGTCTGTTGATGTGCCACATGCAGTGATCGCCAGTGCCGCACACAGTGCAAGAACCATGAGATATGCTTTTTTCTTCATAACCTACTCCCTTCATCAAGTACTGTCGGTTCGATTATAATCTTTTTTTATACAGATTTGTAAAGTGTGTTTGCTGTCTTACATTTCCGGTACCGGTGTCGGTCTGGAAGAATCCCACACCTCCGATACATCAAACAGGTCACTGAGCATATCCGGATTGTAATACATTCTGTATCCATCCAGATTCCGTCTTCCCTGACGGAAATATTCACTTGTGATCTGCACAAAATACTGACTGGAATCTACATTGCAGAAATAGCGGTAGCCACGGCTTTTGTAATACTCATACTTCTCATTATCCGAGGTGTATCCTTCCCAGTCGCCGATATCCGCACCAAAGGCAAAAATGATCATATCGGTTTTTCCGAGGATGGGTGCCACATATTTTTCCCATTTTTTATTATCGGTCTTCAACTCCGCTGCTGTGGAGCTTGTAGCGTTTCTGTGACCCCAGGTATGGCTTGCAAATTCCCACCCGTCCTTTTTCATGGCCTTCGCCACTTTTTTGGCTGCTTTTACTTCTTTATCATAGTCAAAATCCGGATTGGCCTTGAGAAAAGCCTTCTGGTCATCCTGAAGATTCTTCTTGGTCTTATATGCCCCATCTGTACGGTAGCCCAGAACACCATTATAACCGGTCATTGCCAGAATACCCTTTCTTCCATGATAGGAAAAATCCGGATGTTCTTTGACAAAGGAATCCAGGATCGGCACCACATCGTAATCTCCGGTCACAACTGTACCGTCTGCCTTCTTATACTCGCATTTGATATCTCCGTTGTCGTCGATCACCAGCTTTGTGGCAAATCCGTCTCCGTCCATATAATGATAGTAGCTGACGTCATCCTCTGAAAGAACAAAAGGGATCTTGCCTTCCGGCAGCATGATCTTTCCCCTGCTCATGGTTCCGTCATCATTGATCACAGCCATATCATGAGGACTCACCAGTACGTAACCCTTATCATACATGATCTGGAGCATTTTTTTGAACTCGCTGACTGTGGTCATCATCTGATTATATCCGGCCTCATCGGAATCTCCGTCAAAGGCCAGTGAGGTATTCACGATCAGGGAATGAAAAAATACATGGGTGATATTCTCAAGTGGATATTCCACACAGGCATCTCTTTTTTTCATGTAGGCTGCTGCTGCTTCCTGCATCTTGTCACTGGTAGCAAATTTCCAGTTGTTTTTCAGCACGGAGATCGCGCCGGTGTAATCATATTGCTGTGCCAGTTTTTTGGCTTTTTTGAGAAGTGTTTTTTCGTCTGAGGAAGTACTGTCGGAGCTGTTCTCGACAGCTTCCCTTTTCTGTGTTTCTTTTTCTGCCTTTTTTTCTTCCTTCGGTGTCTCGGTAGCTGCCGGCTGGTCCTCCGGATCCGCTGCTACTTTGGCTTCTTCGGACTGTTCTTCTTCGGCTTCTGCAGCTTCTGCTTCCGCTTCATCAGACTGTGTATCCTCGTCATCCTGTGTCCCGGAGATCATATTGTCCACCTGAACAGTGACCGGATGGTTTCCGCCCACAAGAAGTGACGCCGCAAGCACTGTTGTCAGTACACCTGCAATTTTTTTCTTCATAATAATATATATGCCCCTTTCTAAAAGTCCCCTCGTATCTCCGGATATGACCGTTACATCGGCGGTACCGGTGTCGGTCTTGCCGGATCAAAAACATCTTTTACGTCAAAAAGATCGGATAACAGTTCCGGGTTATAATACATACGGTATCCATCCAGATTCCGTCTTCCCTGACGGAAGTACCGATCCCGGATCTGTACATAATACTGGCTGGAATCCACGTTGCAGTAATAATTATATCCCTGCCCCTTCAGATATTCGAATTTATCCCCGGAATACTCCTGGTCATTGGTAATGTCGGTTCCAAAAGCAAAAATGATAACATCCGTTCCCCCAATCAGCGGATCTACATTTTTCTTGAAACGTTCGGTGTCTGCCTGAAGCTTCTCCAGTGTGACCTGTCCCACATTCTGATGTCCCCAGGTATGGCTCGCAAATTCCCAGCCTTCTGCCTTCATGGCATCGGCAACCTTTTTTGCGGCTGCCCGTTCTTTTTCCAGGCTGAAATCCGGATGTGCATCCAGCCACTGTACTTTATTTTCATCCAGATCTGCCGGACGGGTCTCATAGCTTTCGTCGGTCCGGTATCCCAGGATCCCGTTGTATCCGGTAAGTGCAGGATTCCTTTTGCACCGCGGTATGAGAAATCCGGATGCTTTTCCACAAAACGGTCGATCAGCGGAACCATGTCGTAATCTCCCACGGAGACACTTCCGTCATCTTCCACATATTCATTGCGGATCTTTCCTTTATCATCCACGATCAGCTTCGTGGCATAGCCGTCACCGTCCATGTAATGATAATAGCATACATCATCCTGTGAGAGGACAAACGGCGTTTTCCCAGGCGGAAGAAGGATCTCTCCCTCTGTGATGTTCCCGTTGTCGTCTGCCTTTGCCATGTCCTTGATGCTTACCATCACATAGCCCTTGTCATACATGGTCTGCGTGATCTTGTTAAACTCATCAATGGTTGTCATGACCTGATTATAATCTGCTTCTTTGTAGTCTCCGTCAAACGCTTTGGATGGATCCTTGATCAGAATATGATAAAAGACATGTGTCACCTTTTCAAGGGGCCATGCCGTACAGGTTGCTTTTATGTCTTCGTATTTTTTTGCAGCTGCCTGCATCTTCTTATCCGAATCATAGGACGGAGCCTTTTTCAGAAGATCAATAGCTTTGTCATAGTTATACTGACTGGCCAGAAGCTCTGCCTCTGCGAGAGTATCTTTGGAAGCGGTCTCTGTATTTTTAGTACCTGCTTCTAAAGCTTTTTCTCCAGAAACAGTCTGTTCTTTCTGTTTGTCAGAAGAAACCATCTTCTCTTTTGAAGCCTTCTCACTTCTGCCCTTCAGTGCACCGACTCCTACTGATGCCCCGACTGCGACGATCATTGCCGCTGTTATGATGGCCAGACGTTTTCTGCGTTCCTTCAGCTGGCGCTTTCTGCGGCGTTTCAATACCTCTTTCCGCCATTCTTCGTACTCAGGAGTCCCCATTTCCGGTCGGGTTCCCCCGGGCTTTTTCTCTTTCATATAATATTTCCTCCATCTCTGGTTTATCCATTACATATGTTAGCTCAAAGATAGTTATGTCCTGTATTCTCTGCAGCATACACAGATGAACTGCATCGTAATCATTATAACTGGTAACTGCTGAAATTTCCACCGTTCCACCTGTCTTTTTCACTTTTTTAATTGCCTTTTTGACGAAACAATGCTAAAATGTTGTTTGCGTAATGTAACCGATTGCGAAACAAATATATATACAGGGGGATTCTCAAATGAGTACAGTTACCATCGTTCTTCTGGTCATCCTCGTTATTCTGATCGCAGCAGTGATCGCACTCTATTTCTTCGGAAAAAAAGCTCAGAAAAAACAGGACGAACAGCAGGCTCAAATCCAGGCTAACAAGCAGACAGTTTCCATGCTGGTCATCGATAAAAAACGGATGCCGCTGAAAGATTCCGGACTTCCACAGATGGTCATCGACCAGACACCTAAGCTTATGCGCCGGTCCAAGCTTCCGATCGTAAAAGCCAAAGTCGGTCCGAAGATCAACATCCTTATTGCAGATGAAAAAGTTTTTGATCTGATCCCGGTCAAAAAAGAGATCAAAGCTGAAGTCAGCGGCCTTTACATCGTTGGCGTAAAAGGAATCCGTGGTTCTCTCGAAGCACCACAGAAGAAGAAAAAAGGCTTCCTCGCAAGATTCCGTAAATGATCAGAATCCAAAACAGCCGCCATGCTTTCAGGAATTCCCCTGATGCATGACGGCTGTTCTTATGTAGTGTAATTATATATCTTTTATTTTCTGCAGGATCTATAAAACAAAATCCTTGCAGTCTCTTGGCTGTACCTGGATCGCCAGATAGCAGTCTGCCACATGTTCTTCATTCATATCCAGCGCATAATCTGCTTTGATCTGAAGGTTCTCTTCGCTTTCCGTCAGCTCCAGATTCGTAGCTGAGATTCCCATCTGAAGTGTTCCGTAAGGGGTAGTATAATAGGTCATGTTTTTTTTGCCCTGTTCAAATACCATGTGTACATTGACCAGTCCCTTCTTGCTGACCTCCAGACCCTTTCCGGATACTTTTATGTAATTGATGGTGGGTTCTGCTGTTTCATCCAGCAGTTCCTCATATCTGAGATAATGAGAACCATTGCGGAAATAATACTGTCCCGGAACAATGATCTCTATAGGTTCCTGATCCCCCTGTGCATCCATCATCTGAAGCCCTCTTACATGGATCAAAACTTCTTTCTGCATTCTTTTCTCCTATCATTTATGTACAGATCTGTTTAATATTTTTCGATATCGATCTTCTGTGTTTTTTCTACGTTATACGGCAGGATGGAATTGGCAAAATCCTTAAACTTCTCTGCAAGATCACTTACATAAAAGCGATACGGGAATTCCTCCTGTGCTACCTCATTGCTGGCAAGATCCAGTCTGGAGAGCAGCTTTTTAAGCTCCAACGCCGTCTCATATGCAGGATTCACAAGGCAGACCTCCTCACCCATGATCTTGCGGATGGTAGATCTTAAAAGAGGATAGTGCGTACATCCGAGGATCAGTGTATCGATCTCCTGCTCCTGCAGCTCCTTCAGATATCTTCTGGCAACTTCCTCGGTGACCGGATCATGATACCAGCCCTCTTCTACCAGCGGAACAAACAGCGGGCACGCTTTTCCGATCACGGTGATCTCCGGATCCAGTTCCTTCAGATAAGAGGCATGGATACCGCTTCCTACCGTGCCCACCGTTCCGATAATGCCCACCCGTTTATTTCTGGTTTCCTGGGCAGCAACTTTGGCACCGGCCTCGATCACTCCAAGGATCGGGATATCCAGTTCATCCTTCACCGCATCCAGAGCAAATGCACTGGCTGTATTACAGGCCACCACAATGGCCTTCACCTTCTGTTCCTGCAGAAAATGAATGATCTGGCGGGAATAACGGATCACTGTTTCTCTGGATTTGCTTCCATAAGGAACTCTGGCTGTGTCTCCGAAATATACGATTTTTTCCGATGGGAGATTGCGCATGATCTCCCGGGCTACTGTCAGTCCTCCGATACCGGAATCAAACACACCCACCGGTGCGTTTCTGTCTATATTCATTGATCTTATCTCCTGAAATAATTAATCGAACGTGATTGGTCCGTTGAAATATTGTATCACCAATCCAGGCTTGCGCAAGCCAGAAGGATATCTTCACCGGCTTATTTTCCCCGTTGTCCTCTGCTTTTTCAAAGCAGAATTCCGGGTAGATCGTTCCCCACCAGGCATAAAACTGTGGCTGCCGATCACCGGCAGTTCTTCTCTCCCAGGTACTCCCTGCAAGGATCACTGCCGTGAGCAAAAGGAACCCTCCTGCTTTTTTTAATACATGCTTCTTCATTTTTATATGCTCCATGAGCAAGCCCTCCTGTCAAAAATCTTCTGATGATCTTATCCAGAGATATACTGTACGATTTATCGTACTGATCATCATCTGTATTATTAACAGTCCGGCTCCCATCTATTCATTACTGCCGTAATCCACTTCCAGAAGCTCACCTTCCACCCATATCTCCGGAAGCCAGGGCAGCGTTCCATCCTGACAGAACTGATGATATACCTCCCGCAGAGTCACACCCTTCTTCTGCTGCCCGGATGTGCGGTTCTCCTGGATTCCCTGAAGGTATTCCCCTATGGAGCTTTCCCGGGCTCCTTTCCAGCGAAAAACATCTCCCAGCATATCCGTCCGGAACACGTAGACATCCTCTCCGATATGCTCTTCCTGCTTCAGATATCCGATCAGTGCTTCCCGGGATCCCTCTTCCAGGATCTGTTCATCCAGGATCAGCACTTCAAGATGACCCAGATCCAGAAATTTTTCCTGAGACCGGTTGTAGACTGCCTCGATCTCCTGAAAGTCCCGGCCGGAAAGAGTCAGCACAGAAATCGGATCTTCGTCCGGTTTTTCCTGTCCGGTAGCTGTACTCATATCCGGCATTGCATATTTCAGCACAAAGCCATTCTCTGAAACACCGGCCCCCAGTGCCAGCGGATAAGCTCTTTTTTCCGGTTCTACTGCCGCACAGCCTGATCCCGTCAAAGTGATGACCAGGACAAGTCCTGCCACAGTTACTTTTTTCTTCCGTCTTCCCCGGTTTTCCGTACTGAGAAAAAGCTGTATCACAAGCAGAAACGGTACAAAGATGTACCCCAGATACCAGCCATAATACTCCCGGATCCCCATCCCGTTTCTCTCATACAGGGAAAGCAGCCAGCCTGCTGCCGGGATCCAGTACCGACCGGTCCCGAATCCGGTTTTTTCCGCGATCTGATTTCCGTAATGAAACAAACTTCCCAGAGAAAACAAAAGTCCGAATACCAGAAACCCCATCCATATCACATCAAATCTCGCCAGTACGTTTCCCGGAAGATCTGCACCCTCCAAAAGAGGCAGTACCGGACAGATCTCGTTTTTAAGGCGTGCACCTCCAAAGACTGCCGGAAGAAGGAGCTGCATTCCAAAAATGATCCCGCAAACTGTAAGAAAAGCCAGGATCACAGGTTTTCTGGCACTTCCCTGTTTTTTTGCATACTCCAGCCCGAAGGGAAGAAGTCCTGCTCCTGAAAAAGCACACAAAAATGTATACAAATCATGGAGCCATCGCTCTCCTGTAAATCCTGTTTCCGGATCTTTCATCACTTCCATAAAGTACTCTGTTTTTCCCTGCCCTGCACATAAAAGCATCAGAAGAAGGATCCCTGCCAGAAAAATCCTTCCGGACACCTCAGCGATCCGCCCTCTTCTCTGCATTCCGCGATGCGTTCCCAGACTACAGGCTGCAACTGCAAGAAGAGACAGCCATTTTCCGGAAATCCCGCTGATCAGACTTTCCGGGATCACCTCCCCAAGAAGGCCCGAAAGAAATGCCGAACTTGCGATCACATATACCAAAAAGAACAGGCCAATAAATCGTACAGTAAAACTTCCTGTCCTTTTGGAAAGCTCTCCATATGCAGGTGTCAGACGTATCAGCCAGATCACATAAAAAGAGAGCACTACGGCTGCAGCAGCTGTCCCTGCCATGGCACTGATGCCCAACATCGCTCCATTCTTAAACAGGCACAGCAGAAACGGCGCCGGAAACACCAGTATGATCTGCCGAAAAAGCTGTCTGTGGGAAATCCTGTTATTCTCCGCAAATCTCATAACCTTTATCCTTTCCGGCTCCATGGCCTTGTCCGAAGCCTGCGTTTCTGGGCATTTCTGGCATACAGCGGCCGGAATTTCCGCTTCCGGAAGGGCTGTCGCAAAATCCTTCCACCGGTTTCCGCCTCACTGTTCTTCTCTACAAAAGGTACCAGATATGGGACACCGAAACTTAAAAGTCCTGCCAGATGCGCCATGGTGAGATACAGTCCCAACACGATTCCGAATATACCTAGAAATCCTCCCAGAAACAGAAAAGCGTACTTCAGAAGCCGGAATGCAGAAGCAAATTCCTCATTAGGTATAGCCAGTGATCCCAGTGCTGTCAGTGCCACGATGATCACTACCACCGGGCTGACAAGATTGGCCTCCACCGCAGCCTGTCCGATGATCAGTCCTCCTACGATCCCAATGGCATTTCCAAGAGCTCCCGGGATCCGCACACCAGCCTCCCGTATCAACTCAAAAGACAGTTCCAGGAACACCAGCTCCACTACACTGGAAAATGGAACGCCCTCTCTTGCCTGTGCAAAGGAAAGGATCAGATTCGCCGGAAGGATCTGTGTATGAAACCGGATCACAGCCAGATAAAGTCCGGGGAGCAGCGTTGCCACAGCCATGGCCAGATACCGGAGCACCCGCAGGAAGGATACCATCTCAAAACGGTTGTACCAGTCTTCACTGCTTTCCATAAAACTGTTGAATGCTCCGGGAACCACCAGTGCCACCGGCGAATTGTCGCAGAGCAGAACTGCTTTTCCATTCAGCAGCTCCTGGGCAGCCCGGTCCGGCCGCTCCGTTGTCTGAAACTGAGGAAAGGGAGAATACCATGCTTCTTCTGTCAGCTGTTCCAGCATCCCGCTGTCCAGGATCCCGTCCACTGCAAAAGATTCCAGGCGCTCTTTCACAGCAGTCAGAAGCTCCTCATGGACCAGATCCTCCACATAAAGAAGCTGTACCACCGTATTGGAGCGTACACCGATGCTGCTCTGCTCCACCTTCAGCCTGGTATCCCGGATCCGCTTTCTCACAAGGGCCGCATTGGTTTTTACACTGTCACAGAACCCCTCCTTGGAGCCTCTGAGGACCTTTTCCGTTTTCACCTCTGATACAGCCAACCCCGGATATCCTTTACTGGAAATTTTCATTGCTTTGTCGTATCCATCCAGAAAGAAAACTGCATTTCCCGAAAGAATGGCACCAAATACCTCCTCCATGGAAGACAGCTCCTTCACATCTGCAATTCCAAGACTGTTTCGGCGGATAAATTCCCGGATCTTTTCCTCCGGGATCTCCCAGAAATGATTGATCATTTTTCCGATAGCAGAATCATCCAGCATCATGTTTGAAACCGCAACCTCAATATAGACCATCAGACAGTCCGCCTTATGTCCCTCACCAAGGCGCATGGGCCTGATCAGGATATCATCGCAGTTTTCACACCGTTTCCGGATATACGATTCATTTTCATGAAGAGATATCGATATCTTCTTTGTTTCCATAAAGCCACCATCCTTTACAGCAAGTTCCCCCACTGCTTATTGCTTTTCGCAATTGAAACAGGGGACTTACTTGATTCGGTTAAAAAAAGAGATGCCCCAATGACATCTCTCTTAATATTCCCGCATATCCGGTTCTTATTCTTTTTTCTCGGCCTCTTTGGCCTCATTCTCCGCGCGGATAGTACGGATGATCGCTTTTCGTTGATTCTCCAGATGATGGAAAGAAATATCCTGCGCCTTTTGCACATCTCCTTCACGGATGGCTTTTACCAGTTCTTCATGCTCACTGACCAGAAGATTTCTTGTCTGCTCCTCCTTCAGATACTCTACACGATAGCGATACATCTGCTCACGGAGATTATTCAGGACCTGATTCAGACGCTTATTATCAGAAGCCTGATATATGATCTCGTGGAAAGCCACATCGGTTTCCGCCAGACGGACCAGATTTCCCTCTGCTTTTGTTTTTTCAAATTCCTTGGCTGCCACCCAGAGCTTCCCAGCTCATCCTCTGTGATCAGCTTGCACGCTTTTTCTATGGCAATATTTTCGAGGGCGATACGCACCTCCAGAACATCGTTCAGATCCTTCTCTGTGATGCTGGCTACCTGTGCACCTCTGCGTGGGATCATCACTACAAGACCTTCCTGCTCCAGCTTGCGCATAGCCTCACGCACCGGTGTTCTGCTCACGCCAAGACGCTCTGCAAGGGCAATCTCCAGAAGTCTTTCGCCCGGCTTCAGCTCTCCCTTCAGGATTGCCTGCCGCAAGGTGTTAAAAACAACATCCCGAAGCGGCAGATATTCATTCATATCCACAGAAAAATCACTTGTCATTTGTAACTCCTCCATCTCTATTGTAAATATCCGTGGCAAATACAGTCTTTGCAAGCCCGCTCTTTCTGAGGCTTCTGGCTGCCGCGGCCATCTTATCCCTGTTATCAAAGATTCCAAACACAGTAGGACCGCTTCCGCTCATCACGCTTTCAGCGCACCTTTTTCTTCCATAAGGTTCTTGATATTGCCGATCACAGGATACTGTCGGATGATCCCCGGTTCAAATACATTCTCCATTCTGGATGCCATGGCATACAGATCATTATTTCTGATAGCTCCGATGAGTCCATCGATGTCCGGATGTTTTCCGATCCCTTCCAGATTCAGATTCTCATAGGCTGTTTTTGTGGAAACATTGATTCCCGGTTTTCCTATCAGAACATAACATTTCGGAACTTCCGGAAGTCTGGTCAGCTTCTCTCCGATTCCCTCTGCAAGAGCTGTTCCCCGCATGATACAATACGGAACATCTGCTCCGACCTTTACTGCACGTTCCATCAGCTGTTCTTCGGTAAGCCCTAAATGGAACATCCGGTTCACACCCACAAATGCGGCCGCTGCATCGGAGCTGCCTCCTGCCATGCCTGCTGCCACCGGGATAAATTTACGAAGCTTGATGGAAAGTCCCTCTTCAACATCGAACTCCTCCATCAGCATCTGTGCTGCCTTATATACAAGATTTCTCTGATCTGTAGGAATAAACGGAAGATTGGTCGTCAGTACGATCCCCGGCCGTCTGGTCTTTCTGATATCCAGGATATCATACATACGGATGGTCTGCATGATCATGCGTACCTCATGATAACCGTCCTCTCTCTTTCCCAGAACATCAAGTCCGAGATTGATCTTTGCCATTGCTTTTAAACGCATAAGCCCCTCCATTTGTACTTTGTATACAGTATTTATACATGTATTTTATATGATTTTTACATTCTTTTCAACAGCAAAATATTCCACTTTTTATTTGATCTGACCTTCCACTTTTTTCACAACAAGAAGCGGAGTTCCCGGAGAGGGTTCCTGATTTTCCTTGAGAGCATTGATCGTCCGGATCTCCTGGATAGATGTGTGATATTTCCTTGCGATATCCCACAATTCATCTCCCGGTTTTACCATATAAACCAGGATTCCCGGCATAGCCTGAAGTTTTTTCATATCCAGTGGTTTTTCCTCTACTTTCTCAATGATAAATACCGGTTCTCTGGCAACTGCCAGAAGCTCCAGTCCTACAGTTACCCGGATTTCGATCTCATTTCCATCTGCCATGGCTGCGGAAAGCTGCTCCAGCTTTGCTTTTAACTGATAACAGCTGTCCTGTCGGATCCCTCTTGCTTCCACCATATGGGAAAACGGTATCATTGCCTCCATGGAATAAAACGGCATATCATCATTTCCAATAATGTACAGGATCTTCAGCATGACCACACCATCTGCCTGCACACCGTTCTCTACGATCCTGGTCTTATCGATCTTCACTTTTCCCTGACTGTGACACAGCTGGAGGACTTTTCCCTGAGTCTCCTTTACCTGGATCCTGTCACTGATCCTGCATCTGGAAAAATTACGTACCAGAAGCCGTTCCAGTACCTCATTCTTCCCTTCCGGAACACATTCACGGATCGGTGTATACACATCGGTAATGAGATCATATTCCTCTTCCCTGAAAAATTTCATATCCAGCTCCAGCACAACATCCGAAACAAGGATCCGTTCTTCCCCATCGACATCCGGTTTGGCCTCCAGACTCTGATGCATCACCGAAGCTTCGATCAATGGGATCAGCTCCTCCGTGCAGTCCGGACATTCCACTTCTCCGGAAAAAGGCAGCGAATATTCCAGCCACTGCACCGGGGCTTCTGTATCTTCAGCTCCATACAGCACAAAAACAGACAGCTCTCCCCTTGCCTTTACCACATTTTCCTCCGGCTTCAGATCCAGCCCCCGTACATCCATAGTATACCAGATTAGGCTGGCGATATCCGGACGATTGGAGGCAATGGTATACTCATCCTTGATCCGGAGTGTATCTTTTTTATGTACGGTAAGTCCCAGAAAACGGACTGTTTTTTTTCTGACGGATACCTCTTCTGCATCCAGTGCCACCGGCAGGCGGATCTGTTCTGTTTCATCCACAGTCGCACAAAAAGTTACCAAAGCTTTGATATTAAGCTTTCTGGAATGGATCAGGCGGATCGTAAGATCTTCAATTTCCCACTTCAGACACATTTTATCCCCGTTTATGATATCCTTCAGGTTCAAGGTTTCCTCAAATGGAAGTTTTGCAGTAAGACTGCTGACGATCCCTCTTTCTTCCCCCACATAAAGGATATCTACCTGCAGATTTCCCGTAAGAATACCTTTCCCGTCAGTAAGACGGACATCATCCATAATGATCCTGCCCTTATTCTGGATCAGTCTTCCTGCATCCGGTTTTGCATCCGGTACATTAAAATCCTCATCAAAAGTGATCTGACTTTTTGCCCTGCTTTTTTCCTTTAATATCTGCATGCTTTCTTTTTTTAATTCCACAGTCTATTCCCCTTTCTCCGACTCTTTTTTCACCGGACTGCTGCTTTCCCGGAACGTTACCGGCTTTTCCTGTTTCCGGGTTTTTATCACAATGCAGGGATAGGACGGAACTCCTGCCTCCTTAAGATCCTCCGGTCCAAGAAGTTTTGTAACAAAAAATATCCCATTCGAGGATTCTCCAAGCTCCTCTACCTGGATGCTGTATCCGCCACTCATCTGCCGCCCGTACCCTTTGGCAGGTAAAGATCCTCTCCGGTTTCATAACTCAGCTGAAATTCCTTTTCCTTTTTTTCTTCCATAAGCCTGGAAAGCTCCTCCGGGATATCCCGGCGTTCCATAACGATGTAATCTACCGGTTTTCGTTCTTCTTCCTCCACCCGGACAAATCGACACCCGGAAAGCAGCAGTGCCAGCACGGCAGCTGTCAGCACGATCCGCAGAAATACTGCTTTTTTCATAATATAAGCCACCTGCATGATTCGTTACTGTTCACTCCGTTCTCAGTAACACGCTTTGCGGAAAATCACCAGTAAACAGTAACCACTATTCAGTATTTATTCTATGTGAGCAGGGAAAGATTTATTGCAACTATCGGATTTTCTTCGTATAATATAAAAATACCATCTTACTGCGGAACTCTCCGCAAGTATCTATAACAGAAAGGACAAAAGACATGATTCGATTCATACTTGTCTGTATCGTGGTGATCGCCTATCTGGTGCTGACCATTCCGGTTCTCCTTGTAGAATGGATCATCGGGAAATTTTCTCCCATGACTAAGGATATCAGCTCTCTGCGCATGGTACAGGCCATATTCAAATTCATCCTGTGGATCACAGGCGCCAAAGTCACCGTCATCGGCGAAGAAAACGTTCCAAAGGATCAGGCTGTTCTCTATGTAGCAAACCACCGGAGCTATTTCGACATCCTGCTCACCTACAGCCGCTGTCCGATCCGCACCGGCTATGTTGCCAAGAAGGAAATGGAGCATTATCCGCTGCTCTCCAACTGGATGCGCAATCTCTACTGTCTCTTTCTCGACAGAGAGGATATCAAGCAGGGTCTGAAAACGATCCTTCAGGCCGCAGACTATGTGAAATCCGGCATTTCCGTATGTATCTTCCCGGAAGGAACCAGAAATAAGAATGCTGATGAAACAGAAATGCTACCTTTCCATGACGGCAGCTTCAAGATCGCAGCCAGAGCCAAAAGCCCGATCATTCCTATTGCGATCAGCAACTCTGCCAATATCTGGGAGGCCAATTTCCCGAAGATGACACCTACACACGTAGTGATCGAATATGGCAAGCCTATCATTCCTTCAGAGCTTGACCGGGATACTCAGCGCCGCTTAGGTTCCTATACACAGGATATCATCAAAGAAATGCTGATCAAAAACAAAGAACTGGTGTGAACATCAAAAAAACCATATCTATGTCTGTTTTTCGACATAAGATATGGTTTTTTTATTACTGTGTACCTGCTCCCAGGATTTTTTCCGCATTTTCGATACGTTCTTTCGTTGGCGGATTGATTCCCTTCAGCGGATAATCAATATGCAGATTTTCCCATTTAAAGGTTCCGAGTGTGTGATATGGAAGAACCTCCACTCTCTCAACTGTCTTCAGTGTTGCAATAAAGTCAGCCAGCCGGTGGAGATAGTCATCCCGGTCATTGCGTTCTGGAACCAGTACGTGACGGATCCACATGGATACGCCCATATCGGAAAGCTTCCGGGCCATGGCAAGGATATTTTTATTGGTACATCCTGTGAGGATCTTATGCTGTTCCTCATCAATGTGCTTGATATCCAGCATGACAAGATCTGTGTACTTCATCAGCTCTTCCCATTTTTCATACCACGGACCCTCTTCTGTGTAAGGGTTGCCGCTGGTATCAAGTGTTGTGTGGATCCCAAGTTTTTTTGCTTTTCTGAACAGCTCAGTGAGGAAATCGATCTGTAACAGTGGCTCGCCTCCACTCACAGTAATACCGCCCTTACTTCCCCAGTAAGAGCGGTATCGACAGGCTTTTTCAAGCAGCTCATCTGCTGTGTACTCCGTCCCTGTTTTCATTTGCCAGGTGTCCGGATTGTGGCAGAACTGACAGCGCATGGCGCAGCCGCTCAAAAAGATCACATACCGGACTCCTGGTCCGTCAACAGAGCCGAAGCTCTCCAGTGAGTGGACGTAGCCAGTGATTTTTTTCTGGTCGTCCATATTTTTTATTACATCCTTTCGTGGCAGGTTCTTGCGATAACGTCAAGCTGCTGCTCTCTTGTAAGGTCGATGAACTTAACAGCGTATCCGGAAACACGGATCGTGAAGTTGCATACTCCTCTTTTTCCGGATGCTCCATAGCATCGATAAGTTTCTCTTTACCGAATACGTTTACATTGAGGTGATGTGCACCACGGTCAAAGTATCCGTCAAGTACATTTACAAGATTCTCTGTACGCTCTTCCTCAGAATGGCCAAGTGCATCCGGGTTGATCGTCTGAGTATTGGAGATTCCGTCAAGGGCATCCTCATAGTCAAGCTTTGCAACAGAGTTCAGGGAAGCAAGAAGTCCGTTCTGCTCTGCGCCGTAAGACGGGTTTGCTCCCGGTGCCAGAGGCTCGCCGGCTTTTCTTCCGTCCGGAAGAGATCCTGTAGCTTTACCATAAACAACGTTGGATGTGATGGTAAGGATGGATGTGGTTGGCTTGGAATCACGATAGGTATGGATGTGTTTCAGCTTCTCAAGGAATGTGGAAAGCAGAGTTGTTGCGATCTCGTCTGCTCTGTCATCATCGTTACCATAACGTGGGAAGTCACCCTCAACCTGGAAGTCTGTTGTGATTCCGTCCTCGTCACGGATTGCTTTTACTTTTGCATATTTGATAGCGGAAAGGGAATCTACTACGTGTGAGAATCCGGCGATACCTGTTGCGAAGGAACGGTCAACCTTTGTATCGATAAGTGCCATCTCAGCTGCCTCATAGTAGTATTTATCATGCATGTAGTGGATCATGTTCAGTGTTCCAACATACAGATGTGCAAGCCAGTCCATCATCTGATCATATTTTGCGATTACTTCGTCATAATCAAGGTACTCGGAAGTGATCGGCTGATACTGCGGTCCTACCTGCTGTTTTGTCTTCTCATCAACACCACCGTTGATCGCGTAAAGAAGGCATTTTGCAAGGTTTGCACGAGCACCGAAGAACTGCATCTCTTTACCTGTCTCTGTAGCAGATACACAGCAGCAGATGCTATAGTCATCGCCCCATACCGGACGCATAACATCATCGTTCTCATACTGGATGGAACTTGTTGTAACAGAGATGTCTGCTGCATATTTCTTGAAGTTCTCAGGCAGTCTTGAAGAGTAGAGAACTGTAAGGTTCGGCTCCGGAGCCGGTCCCATATCCTCAAGTGTATGAAGGAAACGATAGTCGTTCTTTGTTACCATGGAACGTCCGTCCTGTCCCATACCTGCTACTTCCAGAGTTGCCCATACCGGGTCACCGGAGAAGAGCTGGTTGTAAGACGGGATACGAGCGAATTTAACCATACGGAATTTCATTACGATATGGTCAACAAGCTCCTGTGCCTCTTTCTCTGTAAGAGTTCCGTTCTCAAGGTCTCTCTCAATATAGATATCAAGGAATGTGGAGATACGTCCAACACTCATTGCAGCTCCGTTCTGAGTTTTGATCGCTGCAAGATATCCAAAGTACAGCCACTGGAATGCTTCCTTTGCATTCTTAGCCGGCTGGGAAATATCAAAGCCATAGATCTGAGCCATTTCTTTCATCTTCTTCAGAGCACGGATCTGATCTGCGATCTCCTCACGAAGCTGGAAGTCATAACGTCTCATACCCTGACGGTCGCATGCTGCGAAGTCTTTCTCTTTACCTGCGATCAGATAATCAATTCCGTAAAGAGCAACTCGTCTGTAATCACCTACGATACGTCCACGTCCGTAAGTATCCGGAAGTCCTGTAAGGATCTTGTTGTGACGTGCTCTCTTCATCTCCGGTGTGTAGATATCGAATACACCCTGGTTGTGTGTTTTGAACTCATAGTTGTTGAAAACATCTTTGATCTTGTCGCTTACATGGTATCCGTAAGTCTCACATGCCTGCTCTGCCATTTTAATTCCGCCGTATGGCATGAAAGCACGTTTCAGAGGTTTGTCTGTCTGAAGACCTACAACCTGCTCCAGGTCTTTGAGCTCCTCATCGATATATCCAGGACCGTATGCTGTAATTCCTGTTACTACCTCTGTCTCCATATCAAGAACGCCGCCTTTAGCACGCTCTTCTTTCTGAAGCTCCTGAAGCTTGCCCCAGAGTTTATCTGTTGCCTCTGTTGGTGCTTCCAGGAAGGAAGCATCTCCATCATATGGTGTATAGTTCATACTGATGAAATTACGAACATCGATCTTCTCTTTCCAACGATCACCCTTAAAACCATTCCACTGTTCAAAATCAACTTTTGCCAATTTGTTACACATCCTTTCCTGTTGTCTCAATATTTCGTTCACCGCCCGCGCAGTTAGTAATATATAACATTTCTCATGACGACCATAAGATAACAGATTCCGAATTTAAAGTCAACAGCTTGGAAGTATGTTCTTTATAATATACATGTAATTGTATTATTGATAAAAATAATGAGAAAATTGTACCAGATATTGTACAATGTCGGGCGTCTGACGGACGCTCCTGGGCGGAGAGCCTGTGTCTTCTGACGGATAGTTTCTTTCCAGGGGGGGGGGACACTTTGGGCAGTGGAGCTCTTTCCCTTTCGGAGGGACACTTTGGCGTGGGCAGGTTTGCGAGGTGGAAAGGCGCTCGGAGTTACGAAGCCCGCTTTTCCCCCTCGCGCTCCCCCTTTCCGGGCACGTCACTGTTCTGCGCTGTAGTATGGAGTAGTGTATTGGTAAATGCCTGCATGCTGCTGTATTGGTAGCGTCAGGCTGAGCCGATTTTTTTGTTCCGCCGGACGGAAGGCGGTCTGCGCAGCAGACCTGTTCCTGGTAGTTGTTGTATTGCTGGCGCTAATCTGCTCCTGCCTGTTGTTCTATTGCTGGCGCTAATCTGCTCCTGCCTGTTGTATTTCTGGTGCTGACCTGCTCCTGCCTGTCGCTGTGTTGCCGGCGCTCACTTGCTCACGTCTGTTGTCGCATCACTGGCATAGACCTACTTCTACCTGTCGCTGTATTGCCGGCGCTGACCTGCTCCTGCCTGTTGTCGCATCACTGGCATAGACCTACTTCTGCCTGTTGCTATATTGCCGACGCTCACTTGCTCACGTCTGTTGTCGCATCACTGGCATAGACCTACTTCTGTCTGTTGTTGTATTGCCGACGCTCACCTACTTCTGTCTGTTGTCGCATCACTGGCATAAACCCGCTCCCATTAACAACAGGGAACAGGCCCGCTGCGCGGGCCGCTTTCCCGTCCGACGAAACAAAAATCGGCTCAGCCTGACACTGCCAATACAGCAGCATACAGGACTAAGCCGATAAATTAACACACTCCAAGGCGTAGCACAGCGGCGTGCCCGGAGGGGTGGGGTGTGGGGAGGGGAAACGGGCCAATGCCATTTAGTTAGAACATAGTATTCCAAAAGATTGCAATGTATGGTAAAAAAGAATTATACATTGCAATCTTTTTTTATACAAAAGGAGGCTCGCTTATGAACTCTACTTTTGCTTCCAGTTA
>ENA-OQCE01000056-OQCE01000056.1-human-gut-metagenome-genome-assembly--contig:-NODE-56-length-46196-cov-5.011070_pt1 | contig 46196 bp, 67 predicted proteins | sample MGYA00242495_ERZ504572 | MGnify/ENA primary metagenome ERZ504572 (study PRJEB26092, sample SAMD00036228) | human gut metagenome | host: Homo sapiens | study: EMG produced TPA metagenomics assembly of... | reverse complement strand
TCAAAGGCAAACAGTGCCTCGTTAATTTCATACACATTATAGTTTCCCCCGTTCGACAAAATATTCTACAATGATGTCAAATTTACTCGAATGGGACAATGTGAATCCTGCCTTGCCGAGCATCTCCTGCATCTGGGCAAGCGGTAGCTCCAAAGCGAGGGCAAATGCCAGCACCGTAGGTTTGGATGGCTTATAGAATCTATCCGAACGGATTTTTGAGAAGAGCTTCCTGTCAATATTTGCTTTCTTGTAGCACTGTGCATCCGTCATACCGCTTTCCTCAATCTTTCGAAGCAGCATTTCTGAAAAGCTCTCATCCATCTGCCCCAGCGCCTCTTCCAGAGACTGACTACTGCAGGATTTACAGATTGCTTCGGGCGGCAGCGGGACAGATGCAGCTTCAAAGCAGGATTCCTCTTGCCATGCTTCGGAACACCGACTCTGTTCTGCCCTCCTGTCGGTATGTTCTTCCACATACCTGTCATCTATGTACACTGCGATGTCATCAAACAGCTTTCCGCTAATCTGATATGTCTTTCGGTCAAAAATAACGATATAGACCATCATCTCGTTTTCCAGCAGAAATTCGCTGATGGTATCGACTGCAACCTTCAGAGCCTGGTCTTTTGGATAGCCGTAAACACCGGAGGAAATCAGCGGAAAGCTACAGACTGACAGCCATTTTCTTTCGCCAGATTCAAAGATGTCCGATAACAGGATTCCAGAAGCTCCTGCTCCCGATGCCTGCCATCCCTCCAGCGCGGACCGACTGCGTGGATCACATATTTGCAGGGCAGGCGGTATCCCTTTGTAATTTTTGCACTGCCGGTTTCGCAGCCATGCAGCGTACTGCATTCTGCAAGCAGTTCCGGTCCGGCCGCACGATGAATGCAACCGTCCACACCACCGCCGCCCAAAAGGGACGTGTTGGCAGCATTGACGATTGCGTCAACGTTCATTTTTGTAATATCGTTTCTGATTATTTGCAACGGCATGAAGCACCCCTCCCATTCGTTCAGCAGTTGAAAATCAACATTAGTAAATAGAATATCCCCTAACATAAGCTTCTTTAAAAACACTTTGATTCTTGACTCCAGGAACTTTATCGAGATATTCCATGTCATTACTTGCAATCTTAACTCTTTTTAAGTTAAGATGCAATATTTGAGTTAAAAGTAGTTGAAAATCAACATTATTAAAAATCATTTTCGAAAAAAGTCCGGTGTAGCATGAGCATTACACCCACACTGCACCGGACATTCCACATCATCAACTGCTCTGTCTATTTTCTTCTTCCTGCTCATGCAGCTGCTCTTTTTTCTACTCGTCCCCTTTCAGGATTTCTTTGCCACAATGTCAAGTGATGAATTAAAAAAAGACAAGCAACATCAAAGAAAAATTTCTTTCACAGCACTTGCCTTTTTCTATTATATTATCGTTATAAAAGCTCCTACTTGAATGCTTACAAACTGTTCTTCAAAATCTCCAATACCTCATCATGATTCAACACCTTATATCCACCTTCCATGATGATGGTTCCATTTGCAATACCATGTAACATTTCTTCTGTTGCCCCCAACTCATGGAGATTCATTGTAAGTCCCAGTTCTTTCATCCAAACTTCCATACAGGAAAGCCCTTCTCTGGCAACCTGTTCATCAGCTTTTCCAGCAGGATTGACCTCCCACACATTCACAGCAAAACGGCAAAACTTGCTAAGACCATAAGGCATAATATACCGATATTGAACTTATTATAAATGAATCTATATCACCTGAAATGTTTTCCATTTTCCGGACTTCTGCCTCCAGAAGAAAATGACCGCCCGAATGCTCCAGTCACAAACCATTGCAATAGCAATCCCGATCACGCCCATTTTCAAAACAATTCCCAAGAGCCATGATAAAAGCAGACGCACCGCTATCGTGGAGATAACCGAAACATACATGGTAAATTTCACATCACCCGCTGCCCGCAGCCCATTACTAAGCGCACCGGAAAAGGGATATGCTGCTGCATTAAACACGTTATGGATTAAAACCAGCCAGATTACAAGCCGTTTGGTCTCCGGCTGCAAAGCATAAAATTTCATAAAGAATGGAGTCAGAAGAAAAATCAAAAGATTCCATGCCGATGAAATCAGCAATGTGATTCTTGTCAATCTCTTAAAATAATGCTCCGCAGCATCTGCATTCCCATTTCCCATACACTGTCCAATGACCGTTATAAATACGGGACCATAGCGACTCCCGCCAGCGCAGCCAATGACCAGATACTTTGTGCAACACCATTTGCAGCAATCTGATATGTTCCAAAAAGTGCAACGATACCGCTTAATGCTACTTTGACTAACTGGAATATACCGTTTTCCATCCCATTTGGAATAGCGATTTTTAGAATTTGTTTCATGAAATCCACATTCCACCGGAAAATCCACTTGCAGCGATAGAACACTTCATTTTTTCTCTGAAAACAAAGTACTGTAATCATCACGGCTGAAAATGTCCGAGCGATCAGTGAAGGGTATGCAACACCTGCAACACCTGCACGCAAAACAAATACACCAATGAAATTTCCAATAACATTGATGATATTGGAAATTACCGACAAATACATGGTCACACTGGTTTTTCCAATACTGCGAAAAAGGGCAGCGCAGCATTGTAAACCGCCAATGCCGGATAGGAATATGCAGAAATCCTAAGGTATGTAATACAAGAGTGCATCACAGAATCTTCCACTTTACCGAACATCAGACGAAGCATCCCTTCATTTCCAATTAGAACCATCACTGCGATCAGTATGGAAAAAATCGCAGAAAATGAAAGAAGCTGACTGGCGGATTCTCCAGCGTCATCATTTTTCTTTCTACCAATATACTGGCTGATCACAACCGCCCCTCCAGATGCCAATGCTGTAAACAGATAAATAAAAATAGTATTGAACTGATTTACCAGTGAAACACCGGATACTGCCGCTTCTCCTGCGTAGCTGACCACCAGTGTGTCCGCCATCCCTACAAGCATTATCAGCAGCTGCTCTAAAAACAGGGGAATAATCATAGCCATCAACTTCTCGTTTGAAAACAGAGTTGTTTGCTGATTCACGCCTTTTCCTCCTCTTATTGTTATTTTTTTGTTTTACAGATCATATAATCGATTGCATCAAGTGACTGCTGCTTTTCATGTACCTCATCAAGCAATTTGTACCGATATTTTCGCAACATCCTTATCTGCATTTCTTGATCTTCGCATCCTGAAATTTTTGCGATTTCTTCTTTGCTTAATCCGGCGTTTATACGGGAATCATAATCCGGTTTCATGAAATGGCACTCCCTCCTCAATAAAAAATATAGGTGCAGAAATTAAAGCTGTTTGCTTTATCTCTACACCTATATTATAATTTTCTAATTGAATTATATCAAATACTTAGTTTTTATGGTTTGTCCATGCCTAAAAAGCATTGAATATGTTTGATGAATTTTGTGGTTGCTAAGCTAAACGGCTGACCACGTTTCCATGCTAATACACTTGTTGCTGTAAGTGGCGGATCAAGCGGTCTGAATGTAACCTTTGATTGATTCCAGAACGGTACAGCCCCTTCAATCACCAATGAATATGCCAAGCCTCCATTCACCATAATTGCGCTGTTCGTACTTAAATTGCTGGTAAAAACAATATCCAGTTTCTCATAGTAGTTACCAAACCAACTTGCCAACTCACTCTGCACATTCATACGCCTAGGAAGAATCAAAGGCAGTACAGACAAATCTTTTGCGCTTACCGTTTCTTTCTTGGAGAGTGGATCATCCGATTTCATCAGAACCACCCATTTTTCCCTTATATTCAAGCGAATAAATTCATATTTTTCCATATCAACCGGCTCAAGAAGCAAACCAATATCCAGTAGTCCCTTCTCCATTTGTTCCTTTACCAAATCTGCTGTGGCTGTAAAAATGTCAAAAGTAACACGGGGATATTTCCGACGAAAGGACTCAATTATTTTAGGAAGAAGTTGTACAGCAGCAATTTCTCCACACCCAATGGAAATTTTACCTTCCACCTGTTCCTCTTGCTCCACTAATTCTTTTTCTGTCTTATCTACAAGCTGCAAAATTTCTTCCGCACGACGGCGAAGAAGTATTCCTTCATTTGTCAATTTGATTTTCCGTGTCCCTCTATCAAACAGCTTTACACCAATATCTTCCTCCATCTGTGCAAGCTGACGTGAAAGTGTCGGCTGCGTGATATGTAAAACTTCTGAGGCTTTTGTGATACTTTCTTCCCTTACTACAGTCAGAAAATATCGAAGAACTCTAATTTCCACGAAAAATACCTCCCAAATTCATCATGCTTAATAAGTATATTTTAACGTATCTATACTCGAAAGGCAATAAAAAACATCTGCTCATCGTATGCTTACCGGTAATATAATTTTATGTAAAACTTGATAAACCCCTATCATTTAATCGTTCTGTCTACATTGTAGAGCGGGGAAAATCGAAAAACAATGGACGGAGTACAAGTCCTTCCAAGAGGGATAAGAAAACTTCTGAATGGGTAAACAGTGCTAAAAAAGGTTCTGACATTGAAGCACAGCTCCATGTCAGAACCCATTTATTTCACAAATTATTTTTTGGGGTTGCGTCTCCCAGTGTTTTCCGAGCCACGCACTTCCTCATGGTAAAAGTAATCCACAATGACCGGGTGCCCAGGCTCTGCCCGGCCGTAGGGCAGCTCGTTGTCCACGAAGGGACAGCTGTTTTCTTTCGCCAGCCGTTCCGCTTGATCCTCCAAACCACGGAAGTAGCTTCTGTCTCTCTTGTTGTAGATAGCGTTGTACAGCGGAACCAAGTCAGGATGTTTTTTACGTATATAGTCAAGGATGTCTTTTTTGAATCCGCCTCGCAGGTTTAGATTTTCCAGCCACACCAGGTCGCACTGATTTCTGACCTGATGGAAGATAGCCTCAAAATCCGTGATACCGGGAAAAACCGGAGCGATAAAGCATACGGTGCGGATACCTGCGTCATAAACCTGCTTCATGGCATCCAGCCGTCGCTTAATGCTGACGGCATTGTCCATATCGTTTTTGAAATCCTCGTCCAACGTATTGATCGACCAGGAAACCGTGACCTTTCCCAGTTCTTTCAGGAGGTCGATGTCACGGATTACCAAGTCTGACTTGGTACAGATGAGAATTTCTGCCTCACTGCCCCGGAGCTGTTCAAGAAGCTTTCGGGTGTTCTGAAACTGAGCCTCCTGGGGCAGATATCCATCGGTCACTGAACCGATGACTACGCGCTGCCCTTTGTATTTTTGCGGATTTTTGATTGCCGGCCAATGTTTCACATCCAGGAATGTACCCACGGTTCGGTGTGCCCGGTAAATCTCTTCATAAACGAGGCGTAGCAGTATTTGCAGCCATGGGTACAGCCCACATAAGGATTGACGGAATAGCCTCCCACCGGCAGGGTGGATTTTGTCATAATATTTTTGGTTTCTACATCCTGAATCAGAATGCCGCTCTCTTTTACTTCTGCCATGTCTTTTGTTCCTCCAATACCCGGTAAAAAGCCGTGGGAAATTCTTGTACCATCTGTGCCTCTCCCATGATAGGTAGCAGATCTTCTTTCATAAATACAGGGATGCCAAGCGCATGGGCCTGATGTGTCAGGTTCCACACCCATTCCGGTTTCGATACGGCTTTGCCCTTCCTATGTCCGGTCTCAGTCCCAATGACGATCCACTCAATTTAATACAAACAGCCACCGCTGATGCCTCCTTACCGTTTTAAGATTTAGCCTTCTGCCGCAGGTGCAACTTTCCCGAAGCCGTTCCAGGCATACAGGCCCTTCTTGTCCTCATCGCCCAGGAACTTGTCCACCTGACAGATGTGCAGGATATGGTCGCCCACCTCCACCGACTGCTGCAAGGTAGCCACCATCGCCAGCCGGGTGTCCGCCGGAATCTGGATGTCGCTGCCCTCCACAGCCATCATCTCGATGTTGTTGGCGGCCGCCTTGTCGGTCTCGGCTCCGGTAGATGCTCCGCAGGCCATTACTGCGCCAGCCAGACTCTCGCCGGGAACAGTGACGACGACTTTGCCGGTCTCACGCACACGCTTGCCGGTGTGGGACTGTTTGCCAGTGGCGAAGCCACCATAGGCGGATTGAAGGAGAGGTAAGACACAAAGCAAATGGGAGCCAGGTTCGTAGAACCATCCTCCTTTTTAGAGCAGATCAGTGTCAGCGGATTGGGGGAGGTCAGAACAGTAGCCTCCATAATGTTCAGTTCTTTCATAAAATTCAGACCTTTCTAAGAGATTTCAGTCGTTGACTGTATGGCCAACCAGTGATATATTTATTATATCTGATAGCAATTTTTGTTCAAGTACGCAAATTATTTATACCTGGTATCAAAAAATATACTGCAAAAGACGAGGAACGATCCAATTATGACTTATGAAGAATTCAAAGAAAAGGTTGGCAGTGTCATTCTAACCGGCGAGGGAAACTGCCCGGTCACGCCGGTGGTTCAAATGCTGCAGGGCAAATGGAAACTCCAAATTCTCTATGAACTGTGCATCAAGTGTCCTATGCGGTTTGGGGAACTGAAAAAGATGCTAAAGCCAATTACAAATACGGCGCTGACAAATGCCCTCAAAGAGTTGGAAGCCGATGATTTGATACAGCGAATCCAATACAACGAGATGCCCTTGCGGGTGGAATATTTCCTTACTGAGAAAGGTCGTGACCTGCTGCCGGTCTTTTACGCCATTTCCCAATGGGGAATGAAATATATACCATGATTCTAACTATATTAATATCTGTATGATAATAGCCGGGAGGCATTGACAATTTGAGTCAACTTCCCGGCTTTTTATGCATTCTCTACTGCTGCAAAGGATTCAGGAAGCAACCTGATTCATGAGAGTTGATAACTCCCACCGCCTGCAAATAGGCATAGATGATTATGGTCCCAACAAACTTCATGCCCCGCTTTTTCAAATCTTTTGAGACGGCATCAGATAATGGTGAGCTAACCTTGTCTACTTCTTGGATGATTTTTTTCTCTGTCCAATGCCATAAGTATCGGTCAAAACTGCCCCACTCTTGCTGTATCTTTTGAAACACTTGTGCGTTGACCACTGCAGCTCGTATTTTCAGCCGGTTACGGATGATTCCAGAGTCAGCTTGCAGAGCCGTCAATTTTTCTTCGCTATAAGATGCCACTTTCCGTAAATCAAACCCATCAAAAGCACGGCGAAACGCTTCCCGTTTATTTAAGACACATTCCCAGGTGAGACCTGCCTGAAAATTCTCCAAAATCAACATTTCAAACAGCATATGGTCATCGTGGACCGGTCTGCCCCATTCCTCGTCATGGTATCGCAGATAAGTGGTATTAGTTGGGCTCACCCAATGGCATCGAATCTTTCCGTCTGCCCATTGCATTTCTTACTCCGCCTCCAAGAGAAAAATAACAGGTCGGATGCCGTCTGGACATGCAAACACACCAATCGTATCATCATTGAGCCAAGTGCCAGACGGCTGAACCAGTTCCCCCAAGGATAACTGACGCACCATGGGAGCAATCACCTGCCAAGCAACGCCACACATCCCATCCGGCGGATTGATGCCATCGCTGTACAGCACTTGACCTTTCTGATGAAAAGGACGTTAGTGAGCAAGATAAATCGCCGGACATCCCACACGCAGTTTTAAATCTTTGTATGGCTTTTGCAGTGTCTGCATCATAGCACAGCACCGCGATCAGCTGCTTTTGAAAGGAACCGGCAAACAACGCCACATTCCAAAGGGCATTCCAGCGTATTTCATTGCAGATACCTCCCGGCTTCCGCTTCCAGTGCCTGCCATACTGGGTAGGCTGCGCCGTTCGCATCGAAAAATTTCTTGAGATCCCGGTTCAGCGCACTCATTTCATCGATGGCGTTCATTGCGTGGTCGGAGGCGCAGAGCTTGCCCAGCGAGGTGACACACATCAGCTTGAAAAAGCGCAGGCAGGTCTTGCGGTATTTCTCCCCTTCAAAGTCTGCATCCTCCTTGGGCAGAATGGTGTGCCCGGCATCTCGGATGGCGCGGTATCCCTCGATGTTGGCATCCAGCACACGGTTCAGGTACGCGGTATCTCCCCTGAGCTTTTTCAGGTCGCCGTCTGTCTTATAGCAGGCGAAGGCCGCAGGCATCACAAACGCGGCATGGCAGAGCAGATAGTCCTCCATGTTCGGCTCGTAAACAACCTTATATTTTGTGCCATGGAAGATGCGCCCGATCAACTGTTTATTGGAGGTTGCACCCGTCAGCTGCCCGATGGTAATCTTTTTCAGGTCGATGGAGACCACCCGGTCAGCCTCCCGATGCCCGGCAGAAAGCGCAAAGGCAAACAGGACGTTCTTTTCCGGCAGTGCCGCCGCCTGCGCCCTCGCCTGCACATTGTTCCCCACAAAAACGATGTTCTTCGTCCGGTTCACCCGCAGCGTGTCCAGAACGGAATCCAGCTGTGTATAGCGCAGGACTACAAAGATCACATCGTACATTGCATCCGGTGCAAGTTCAGTCACCACCGGAATGCGGCTGACCGAGGTGCGGAGTGAAAATTTGTCCTTGATCCGCAGGCCGTTCTGCTTGATCTCCGCAGCCCAGTTTTCCCGCGCAAGCAGAGTGACATCCTTTCCGGCGCGCAGCAGATTTCTTGCCAGATTGCACCCCAGAACGCCTGCACCATATACCAGAATTTTCATAGCTTGCCTCCAAATCCGATCTTCACGATCTGCATTTTCATCCCGTTGTCCCCGACCTTGGCGAGAAATCGGAAAAAGCCGCTGACGGAAGGGTCTTTCAGGTCGTTGTAGCCCATCATATAGCCCCTGCTGGATACCCGTAACCGGCTGTCCCACTCGCCAATCTCCTTGGGAGCATCCGAAACCGCGAAATATGCCCCTACATCCTTGATTTTTGCCGTTCTGAGCCATGTTTTTGCGATCATCTTCACCGCCGTACGGTTGGCAGCATCAAAGACCAGCACTCCGCCTGGGAAAGCGTCCGCCATCCCCTGCACCAGTTCCCGAACCTGCTCCGTCAGGAAGTAATAGAACACCCCGGAGGCAAAGAACACCGCCCCGCCGGAGGCATCGATCTTGTCAAACCATGCGGGGTCTTTCAGGTTGCAGGGGATGTTTTGCTCCCGCTCCCCGGCGGCAGCAGCTGCTGCCGCAGGGCAATCACATCCGGGAAATCCAGATTGTAGATCTTGTATCTGCCATTGTCGCAGGCTCTACCGGTGTTATCCAGCCCGCAGCCAGATTGACCACTGCCGCGCAGGGTGATTTTTCAGGTACGCCTGCACTTCAAAGGCAAGGTCATTCTGCCGCATGGCGACCTCCAGCGCACCGAAACGCTGCATCAGGCTGCGGGAATTTTTCTCTGCCTCTGAAAAGTCGTAGTCGATCTGGTCGATCAGACGCACCGCCGTTTCGTCCCGGTAAAGGTTCGGATACAACTCCGTACACAGCTTCCGTGAATACAGCGGGAGGATCAACGTCTCCTGCACGGTGTTTTTCTCGATTTTGTATTTCATATCGGGTCCTCTCACTTTCTGATAAACGGCAGCTTCGGCATACCGTCCTGTTCAGCGATAAATGCCAGCATCTCAGCAAAGCCCTTCGGATCACGAATCTGATATTGCATGTGATCGTATCCCTCAAATACGGGATAATTGCCGCAGGGATAGGCTTCTATCACCGCTTGACGGTATTTGAAATGATCTTCTATGCTGCCAAACTCGAAATAGAGATGCTTTTGCAGTTCTTCGGAAAGTGCTGGAAAGGGTTTATCCTCCAGCTGTCCAGAATCTGTCGCCGCAAATTTGTGTAGGTCAGATTTTTCCCAGCGTCTATAAAATACGACTTTATGGAATCGTCGTCACACCACAGTATCTTTTTCAGCGTACCGCCCTTCGACCAATATAGGCTCTTGATGGCAAAATACAGAAACGGCGTCATGATACGGCGCGTGCCCTTTCCGATTTGGGCGAACTGCCCGCCGTCAAAGAAAGCGTGCTCCACAGGCAGCTTCGTCTGCGTCAGAAACGCCATGGCAAGGTCTGCACCGATGGAAGAAGCGACCACCATCGCCAGCCGCTCCACGCCCTGTCGATGCAGAAAGTCCTCCACCTGCCGTATTTCGTCCTGCTTGCTGACATATTTCTGCCCCTCGCAGTAAACGGTGGAGGTGGGCAAGATGCAGAAATATCGATCCTGCAAATACCTCGCAATCGGTTCGCTGCTCGCTCCTGTCACACCCATTGCATGAAAGAACAGCACGGCAGGATTCCTCCTGTCGCCATATGTTTGAAGCAGCATTTCTATCACCTCATATTTTCATAAAAAGCATCATAATCGCCGCCAGTACTGCCGAAATGACCGCCATACCAATTGTGCCGAACAGCCACTTTTTGCCCTTATCCTTGGCTGTAATGTAGGGTTTCAGGTCTTCCGTTCCCGGAATTTCCCATGCGTTCGTATGTCCTACCCAATAGCCGTCAACCCAAAATCGGTCTATGAGATTCATAACGGACAGTATGACCAGCAGCTGCCAGAAGCCTGAACGAAGCCCTTTGCGCCGTTGAGCGCATAGACGCAGACCAGCACATAGGCGATGTATCCGGGGACGCAGACAGCTTTAAAAATCAAAGCATTTCGCTTGATTTTCGCGTGTGTTGTAAGTCCCAGCGTTACGCACCGCTCCTGCACCTCCTGGCTGTAAAGATGCACCATGCCCACCGCGCCCTTGCAGATACCGATGGCGCAAACCAAAATGAGCAGAACGCCCAGCCCGATGCCTTCCAAAATCACCTGTAAAAGCATTACCGATTCCTCCTGAATCCCGCCTCATCCCGGTATTCGGGATGTCCCTTCAAGTACGGGTCTTTATCGCCGCAGATGGTGTAGTCGCATCGGCAGCCGTCCACGCAGGTGGTCGTTCGCACCAGCTTGGCATGGAGCAGTTCCATGGACGCATAGTCCACATTGCACAGGGCGGGCATGATGTCCGTAAGACCGTGCCGGATGGCGAACTCCGCCGCCGGACACGACGTAAACTCATAATAAATAGGCTTGCCGTTTTCGTAAGGCGCAACCGACATCTCGTAATCGTGCCATTTGTCGCAGCCGCTTTTCGCACGAACAAACGCCCTGTACATCAGCTTCCTCCAGAACGGCTTGTTGCAGTCCACGAATTTCAGCTTGCGGAAGGTCGGCAGGATCAGATTTTCCTCCATCTCTTCAATTTCACGGAACGAAGTAATTGCTTTGCAGACCACATAATAGCTCATGATGGCGATGCAGTCGTAGGTGCCGCCTACGCCGTTGTGAAAATTCTTTTTACCGCCGAGGTCGGTGCGCCACTTGGAAAGAAGCTCTGCGTATCTCAGCTGCACCTGCTCCCAGACCGCCTCGCGCTCCACCTCCGGATAGTGCAGAGTGATTTTCGCCAGAATTTCCTTTTTGCAGGGTTTGGAATATAGCACATGGCAGCTACGGTCAATTTGTAATTCGCTGTCCTCATCTTCCCACGCCTTTCAGAAAACCGCTCTTTGCATTTTCTTCGGTGTCGTCCGATTCGTCGTAGGCATCATAGGGTGCCGATGGGTCATGTACTCGTTTTTTGAATGGTGAACAGTGCTTGTCTTTGTGGGCAAACGCAAAGGCAAAATTGTCCGTCCATCCCGTGTGACCGGTGATGAAATATGGATGCAGCCCACGTGCGCGCAGTTTCCGCTCCAGCTCCGCCAGTGACTGCACAGCCAGCTTATTGTCCTCCGCCAGCGAGGAAATGAAGCTGTAGCCGCCGTCCGCGCCAAACCACAGCGTGTCGCCGGTAAAAAGGTACTTATCGTCAATGAGGTAGACCATATGTCCCCATGTATGACCAGGAACCAGAAAACACTCGATCCTGACGCTGTCAATATCAAAGACCTCTCCATCGTGAAGCAGCTGCTTTTCGTTGTAGATGGTCACTTGCGGCAGCTTATAGAGATGATAAATAACCTTGCGGCGTGTTTCTCCGATCAGATACCGGTTCTCGATCTCGCCGATGTACAGATTCGCATTCCGGAACAGCCCCGGACTGTCTGCTTCCACCGCACCCACATGGTCGGTGTCCTGATGGGTGATAAGGATATGGTGTATCGACTTCGGATCAATCCCAAGCCAGCTCATTTTTTCGGCAAGGCGGTCGTAGTTATATCCCGCATCGACCATAATGGTCGTATCGCCTTTGTGGTAGAAGAAGATGTTCGCCACCCATTCGCGCACGCAGGCAACATTCTCGTCGATCCAGCCGGTGTTCAAAGGCTTGAAGATTTCCTTGCCCCGGTACATCCAGCTCATTGCTTTTCTTTGAAATTCCGTTGCCTTTTCGACATGATCGCACCTCATTTCTGTGCTGTGACACACAGCCAGCCCTTTTTATTTTTGTGACTCTGAACCCTGCCAAAGCCTGCTTGCTCCAGATACACTTTCAGATCAGCATCCGTATAGATGGTCATACCGTTAATGATTTGCGTCCATTTGTCGTCTTTTGCTGTTTCACCGTTTGCTTCGTTACAGATGAAAAAAAGTCCCGCCGGGCTTCAGCACCCGATAGACCTCTCTGAAATTCTGCGCAAGTTCCGGCCAGAAATAGACCGTTTCAAATGCGGTCACTACATCAAACTGCTCCGCTTCAAACGGCAACTCTGCTACACTTGCCTGCTGCACAGTACACTGCCCTGCTGCAATGGCACCTGCATTGACCTTTCGCGCTTTTTCTACACTGACTGCTGAATAGTCGATGCCCTGCACCTTGCCCTTGGGACACAGCTTCAGCAGCGTTTGATGTTCGCTCCACCGCCGCAGCCGCAGTCCAGCACCATGGCATCCGGGGCAGGCTGCAAAAAATGCAATCCCCACGCTGCCATTGCGCTGTGCCCAAAGTTCATCATAGCAACCATGATCTTTCCGCTAAAGCCTACGGGCTTGCGGGTGTTTTCAAAGAAGGACATATCACACCTCCGATTTCACACATTCCGTATAGGTCAGCGGAAAAGAGGCCTTTAGAACAACACTTTTTCGCACTGTCCAATCATTCTGTTGCAGAAATTTTAGGTATTCTTCACTCGTCCACTTGCTGTGGAGAGGAAAGCCTGCCAGATTCATGAAAAAGGCTTTGACCTTGCCGGGAAATGAGTTTTCTGCGTGCGTAAAGGTAGGCGCGATCAGCACACCGTCATCCTTCAGCACCCGTTTGATCTCTCGCAATGATTTTTCTGGCTGAGGCACAATGTGCAGTGCGTTTGATACGATTACCACATCGAATGATTTGCTCGCGTATGGCAGAGAAAACATATCCTGCACGGAAAAACGCAGCTTCGCAGAGTAATTCCCCCGTTTGGCCTCTGTAATCATTTCCGGAGAGCATCCGTCGCCTCGATGTGTGCCGCTGCTTTTACGATGTGCTTGGCGATCAGTCCCGTTCCGGTAGCCACCTCCAGCACTGTTTTGTCTTTCACGACCGGACGGATCAGCTCATACATTTTCTCGTATACTGCCCTGTCTTTTCGCATAAAGCAGTCATACAGACCTGCATTTCTGTCCCAGAAATTCTTGTGTTCTCGCATTGCTGTCTCTCCTTTTATAGTTAGATTTATCTAACCAGCACGTGCACGCTGATACGTTAGGTTCGGCTAACTCACGTATTTAGGAAAAGCCGCATTTCTGCGGCCTTTCGGCTTATACAAATAGCTTGCTGCAAGCATCTCACATCTGTATTTTCAGCCACTGAGGATAACGCCTCTCGATCTACTCCTTATGGAAACAGCCAAAATCTATTTTCACACCATTGCGGTGACTTTTGCTTTCTTATCCATATTATATCATGCTCACTTCTTTTTTGCAAGGACGGTCATGCCAAGATCCACGATGATTTTTCCAATCGTTTTGCTTTGCATTGGGGTTGACCTCCTATCCTTTATTGGTTCCTTATCGAATGAAATTTGTCATTTCCCACGGTTCTTCCGGGGGCAGAGGCACCAGCTTGCTGCCTACCTCTTTGCACTTGAGATAATAAGCCATATTATGACCCAGTGTTCGAAGAGTCGCAAGGCCCTCACGGTCCTGCATTACTTCCTGCGGTGTTGTTCCATGCATCATGTTCCAATAACGAGACGTAATAATAGGCATCTGCATCAGACCAAAATACTTGTTCAGCTGATCCCATGTAGCCGTCGTTCCGGCTCGTCTAGCCGACATAATCGCCGCTACAGGTTTCAAATAGAATCGTCTGCCGCCTCCGTTTAAATCGGCATAAAAAGCACGGTCCAGAAAAGAAGTGATTGCACCGGCAGCTCCTGCCCAGTGGACCGGCGTTCCAAATACAAAGCCATCATAATCCTCTGCCAATGACAAAAAATCGTTTACCGTATCCTCAAACACGCAGCGATTGCGGTCATTGCACTTGTGACAGGCGATACAGCCGGAAATCGGCTTATTGCAATCCAGAACGTATCGGTATCAATCCCGTTCTGATTGAGTGCCTCCGACACCGCACACAGTGCTGTATAGGTGCAGCCTTCCCGGTGAGGCTGCCATTTACAAGCAATACCTTCATGATTCATTCTCCTCCTTGGTGTGAGACAAGACCCAGTTTAAAACATCATATTCCCCAAAAACCACATTGCCGCCGCCATGATAATTGCTGGTAACGCCCCGCTGAGCGAACCATTCGTCATTTGGTGTCTGGATCTGAAGAACATTGCTGATCTGCTCCTCGCTCCATCCAGCTTCCTCATAGGCATCATGGAGACTGTTGTAAGCACTCCATGCCCGCTGGGAACCATAATACTCATCATGTTCTGCCATAAAAATATAGACAGCCGTGCATTTTCCGCAATGGGCGCATAGTCCCCATCCCACTGAGATGCTCCGTGGAGATAGGCTGCATAGAGGTCCGGGCGCATAGATACTGCCTGGGACATGGTTTCCCCGCCAGCGGAATAGCCCGCAGCATACACCCGAGACACATCCACAGAAAAGTTAGCAAGGAAATATTCCGTCAGCTCAATGGCCTGCCGAGCCGACGTATCATGCCAATCCGTCAGCTGAGCAGACACAACGATCATATCCTCCTGAAGCTGCGTCCAGCATAGGAACCCATCCCCGTCCAGGTTCGAACCGGAAGATAATATCTGTAATGGATCGTCCCCGTTTCGCCCTCCAGAATCTGTTCTGCAATAATCCCTGTTTTCATGGACGATTTTTCCTCGCCAGAGGAGATGGCACTGGCTGCATCAGTCTCCGGTTTTATTGTTTCCGATGGCTCAGAGGATACTGTTTCTTCCAGATGCACTTCAGCTGAAGGGAAAGCCGTACATCCGGTACTGTCTAAATTTCAGCCAAATCTGCCTTTATGTACTCCGCCATCTGGTGTGCGATTTCTCTGGTATTCCCATTGGAGACAGAGTAGTAAACAACCAGTATCCTGCTCATTGGGCTTTCCCCCTTTATACGATTCGCGTTTTGCCCATATTGGTGAGCATTTCCACTGTGGAAGGATCGTAATGGTCAAAGAACAGACTCTTTCCTTCATCCAGAGTGCGGATGGCCTCCATATCTGCTTCACTCAGGGAGAAGTCAAATACATCCAGGTTCTGTTCCATCCGCTCTTTGTGAGTGGATTTTGGGATCACGACTACATCGGACTGGATCAGAAACCGCAGGGCAGTCTGTGCAGCCGTTTTTCCGTACTTTTCGCCAATTTCAACTAGTACAGGGTTGGTAAAACAGTTTTTCTTCCTTCGGCAAAGGGGCCCCATGCCTCGTGCTGCACACCGTACTTTTTCATGTATTCGTGCGCAGTTCGCTGTTGCTGAAACACATGGGTTTCCACCTGATTGACCATGGGTGCAATTTCTGCGAACTGACACAGATCGATCAGTCGGTCCGGGTAGAAGTTGGACACGCCAATAGCCCGCAGCTTTCCCTCTTTGTATGCTTCCTCCATGGCTCGGTATGCGCCGTAATAATCTCCAAAAGGCTGATGGATCAGCATCAGGTCAAGGTAGTCGGTTTTCAGCTTGTGCAGGGATTTGTCGATGGATGCCTTTGCCTTTTCATAACTGGCGTTGGACATCCAGATCTTGCTGGTGAGGAACAATTCCTCTCTGGGTACGCCACATTTCTGGATAGCATTGCCTACCGCTTCCTCGTTTCCGTAGGACTGAGCGGTATCAATCGCGCGATACCCAACTGAGATTGCATCCAGTACACAGCGCTCGCATTCTTCGTTCGAGACTTGGAAAACGCCGTATCCCAGTTTTGGCATTTTAACGTTGTTATTCAATAATACATATTCCATCATAGATAACTTCCTTTCTGTGGTTTCACAACACCTCTCCAGCATTGCCTGGATAATCTTTTGTTTCTGATTCTATTGTAAAGGTTTCTGTAAGATTACAGAAGTCTCGATTCGTTATAAAGTATTAACCTTTAGCTTTCCACTAATACGAAAACAAGGTACCTGTTGAAACAGATACCCTGCCTTGTAAAATCATTCTATTGATTAGACGAATATGCCCGTTTATGGCCGGGTGTAGCGCACCCATAACACATTCGGTACAACTGTCTGCACCTCTTTAAGATGAAATGCAGTCGGTTGCCAGGATGGCAGAAAATCAACTTGGGTAAAGGAACTGACACCGTTGCCGCCGTCGGCTACCGGGGCAATGACTAGACTCAACTCGTCCACCAAATTTTCAGCCAAAAACGATCCATTGACGATCCCGCCGCCCGCCAGCATCAGTTTGTTGATGCCAAACAGTCGATGCAGTTTCTCCAAAAGCAGAGTGCAGTTCAGTCGTTTCTCGCCGGCAAACAGATAGGAAACCCCTTGATTCTGTAAATAAGACAGGTATTCTGGAGCCACCTGCTCCGTCAGCGCCTCGATCACATGGGCGGCCCTTTTTTTCGATGGACAATCCGGAATAGGCCAGCTGACCCTGTGGGTCCACTGCAACAATGAAATTGCCCATGGCCTTGCCTGTCGGGTTTACCCAATCCGCTCGGGGCGGAGTGGACATCACAGTGGGTAGCTGCCCCACCTTTCCCTCGGCATATCCCCCCAGCATGGTAGTTGTGCCGTATAAGGTGGCCTGACATCCGTAAAAACTTCGCAGTTCCCCATAGGCTTTTATCGCCGGAACTGTTTCAGGCACACCGAAAAACGTACCGTCAATCTTTCCGTCCAGAGAAGTGAGCATATGGCACACAACAAAAGGGTGTTCCATCTTATTCCTTTCCATAGACATTTTTTGCCATCCGCAGAGCCGCCCACGCCTTGGGCCAGCCAGCATAGAAAGCAAGCTGGGTCAATGCCTCGCTCATCTCGGTGGCGGTTACACCGTTGGCCTTGGCCCGCTCAATATGATGAAGAAGGGATGTATCCAGAATTCCGCTGGCCATCAAGGCGGAGACGGTAATCAGGCTACGGTCACGGGGCGAGAGCTTATCCTCTCGCGACCAAACCTCTCCAAAGAGGACATCATCGTTTAATTCCGCAAATTTAGGGGCAAATTTGCTCATGGCATCTCTGCCTGCTGTTACTTTATCCATGATAATCCCATCCTTTCTATCGGATTTATTTTAATTTAGTATATTCTGCTTCATCTACCGGCTCCAGCCACTCGGCTTTGGAACCTGGAACGGAAATCGCTATATGGGCAAACCAACTGTCAGGAGCCGCCCCATGCCAGTGCTTTACCTCGGGCGGAATGTTAACCACATCTCCAGGGTTCAATTCCTGAGCGGATTTGCCCCACTCCTGATAATAACCCCGACCCGCCGTACAAAGAAGGATCTGACCGCCGTTATGGTGGATGTGCCAGTTGTTCCGGCAACTGGGCTCAAAGGTCACGTTGGAAACAGACACGCCCATATCACTCAGGGGGCACAGATAACTGGCCCCGCTGAAATACTGCCCGGCCACCGTGTTGGGACTGCCCTGCGGGAACAGATTGTGAAATTCCTTATTCATATCATTCGCCCCCTTATTTCAACTTGCCGCCATCGCTGAACGCATTGCCCACACGCTCACCCAGCACATGGTACCCATTGTTGGCTGGCTCAAAAGAGATGGGCTGGAATTTGCTCATATCCAGCTTCCCATCGCTGTCCAATACGCTTTCGTCAATGCTCACATTCACAATCTGACCGATGATGTTGCCGTCCTCGCTCACTTTCAGGAGTTTGCACTCCAGAGCTACCGGCAGCTCATCGATGAGGGGCGCATCCACCGATTCGCTCTTGGTGCAATGGAAGCCAGACTTCTCCATCTTTTTCGGCTCATTATTTGCGGACACCATGCCAACATAGTCCGCAGAAACCGCATGGGCAGCGTCAGCAAAACTGACGGTAAACGCTCCCTTTGCCTGGATATTCTTGGTGGTCTTATGATCAGCGCTCAGACACAGTACTACCTTGTCTGCATCGTACAGGCCGCCCCATGCGGCATTCATGCATCAGGATTGCCGTTTTCATCATAGGTGCCGATCACAAGCACCGGCAGCGGATAAAACCAGGATTTTGTTCCAAAATTCTTACGCATTGCGAATCCCTCCTTATTTCTGCTCGTCTACAGGCGGAACCATTTCCGCATACTTCTTCAGCATTTCCGGTGTACTGGTGTAATATCGCTTCTGCTTGTCCAAAGCAGTGATTTTAGCCATTTCATCATCTGTCAACGCAAAGTCAAACAGGTTGAAATTGTCTTTGATATGGGCCGGGTTCTTGGAGCCAGGGATCACGATATTGCCGGCCTGAATGTGCCAGCGCAGGATGATCTGGGCATTGCTCTTGCCATACTTTTTGCCAAATTCCGTGAACAACGGTTCCTGGATCAGCGCCTTGTCTCCATGCCCCAGAGGATACCATGCCTGGATGACGATGCCTTCTTTATCCAGAAATGCCTTCAGTTCTTTCTCCTGCGAGTAGGGGTGCACCTCTGTTTGGAGCACGGCAGGCTTTACCTCGCAGATGTCCAGAATCTCCTGCACCTGCTCCGGGGTAAAGTTGGAAAGGCCAATGGCGCGCACCTTGCCCTCTTTGTAGGCTTTCTCCATAAGCCGGTAACCTGCGACATAGTTGCCTGCGGGCTGGTGGATCAGCAGCAGGTCAATGTAGTCGGTTCCCAGGCGCTGGAGCGTTTTTTCTACCGCATCTTCCTGCTCATAAAAACTGGGCCACAGTTTGGTTTCCAGAAAAATCTCATCTCTCGGAATCCCAGATTTCCTCATAGCCCGGCCAACGGCTTTTTCGTTCACATAGCATTGGCCGTGTCAATCAGGCGGTATCCGCACTGAAGAGCGGAGAGGACGGATGTCTCCGCTTCATCCGGGGTAAGCAAAAAGGTGCCAATGCCTGCCATGGGCATTTTGATTCCGTTGTTCAAAGTTGCGTATTCCATAAATAAATCCTCCTAAAAAGTGATTGCTTATTTGTACCGATACAAACAGTGTTTACCAAAATTTGTGGCTGGCGGTTCAATACACCAATGCCGTAAAGGAAAAAGTGACCAACTTCCACCGTTTTTCATCCTGGGTGTACACTTCCGTCACCATAAAGTGGTGAGTGGTTTCCTTCCCGTCCAGCAGTAGGCTGTAATCGCAGTCAGTAAGCACCACTCCGGTATCTCCAAACAACTCAGCCTTCTGACTGTGGAAGGTAATATTCGTAGGTTGAAAGGCCCCACTGGTGTAAAATTCGATTTCCTTGTCCAGTTTGCAGGTGATGCCAATATGGACAAAGTTGCAGTCAGGATGAGCACAGGCTCGCATCCCCACTTCGTCGGCGTGTTCCATAGCTTCCCAAAACTGCCGAGATATATCAAGTAGCGTTTCGTTCATGAGCATACTCCTTCCGTTTATTTTAAAGGCGTTCCACCGAATACCGCAGACATATCCATATGATCCAGTGCGTCGTCCAGAGCGCGCACCTCACTGGGCGTCAAAAAAACAGATGCGGCCCCAGCATTTTCTTTCATGCGATCTTCCTTGCGAGTGCCAGGGATGGGTACAATCCACGGGTGCTTACACAACATCCAGGCCATGGAGATTTGGGCCGAGGTTGCTCCTTTTTCCGCAGCCATATCTGCGAGCAGTTTCAAAAGTGCGGCATTTTGGTCCACAGCTTTGTCAGTGAACTGGGGCATAGCAGCACGGTAGTCGGTGGCGGCATCAAAGCGCTGCCCCTTGTCATATTGCCCGGTGAGGAAACCATTGGCCATAGGGGAAAAAGCCACCAGGCCCACGTCCAATTCTTCCAAAATGGGGAATAACGGTTCATAATGCCGTGCCATCATAGAGTATCGGTTCTGTACCGCCGTCACCGGGCACACGGCATGAGCCCTCCGCAGGTAGTCTTCATTTGCCTCCGAGATGCCCCAGTGAGTAATTTTGCCTTCCTGGATCAGATCAGCCATCACCTCCGCCACAGTTTCCGGCTCTACGTTGGGGTCGATTCTGTGCTGGAAATACAGGTCAATGTGATCGGTTCCGAGCCGTTTCAAAGATCCTTCCACAGATTTGCGGATGGTCTCCGGGCGGGAATCCGCCACCAGAGGCAATGGAACCTTTCCGCTCTCCTGGTCAAACCGCAGGCCAAATTTCGTGGCGATTACCGTATGATTCTTTACATCTGCCAGTGCCTTGCCCACCAGCGTTTCATTTACATGGGGGGCGTCGGCGGTACCGTACACCTCAGCGGTATCAAAAAAAGTATAGCCCAAGTCAAAGGCGCGACGGATTAGACGGACAGCCTCTGCTTCCTCCGTAGGCGCACCGTAGGCATGAGAAAAGCCCATGCACCCCAGGCCTACAGCAGATACGTTCAAATCAGTGCCAAGTGTTCTCATCTGCATCATCTTTCTCTCCTTTGTGATTCTATTGTAATCCATTGCGAAAAAAACAGAAGTCTCCATTGGTTATGGAGTGATAAGTCAAAGGTTTTAGCTTCTTCGGATTCCGGTATATTTCCTTGAGATTTTCAGAAAAGAGCAGGCTCTCCCCGAAAGCGGAAGAACCTCCTGCTATACGGATAGTCATGAGGCAACCCGTGTTGTTAGTTATCATCTACATCTTCCGGCATAGTGAAATAGGCGATCAGAATATTGCTATCTGAGTTGGGACTGACTGTTTCCTGCTTCATGGTATTGGAAGAGGACTGTGTTGCATCCGAATCTGTTTCCGGGGGCTGGACTGTGGAAGATTCTGTACTTGAAACCTGGTCAGGCCCCGAAGTCTCGCTGCTGCAAGCGGAAAAGCTTAAAAGAAGTATTCCTGCAAGAAAAAAGGGAAAAATACGCTTCATAGGGGTCCTCCTTCCTGATTGTTATGACAGGCTCAGGCTATCCAGCCATTCCTGCATATCGCCCTCACTAACGCTGGAACGGAAACGCATTCCTTCCTGCCAGTCTCCGGTTCCGGCCAGTTCTGCCAGCAGTTGTCCGCTTTCACCCAAACCGGAGCTTGCCGAAGTGGCAAATGGAATCACTGTTTTGCCGGTAAAGTCATTCGCTTCCACAAACGTATCTACCGGCCATGCAGCAATTCCCCACCAGATGGGATAACCGATAAACACAGTATCATAGCTGTCCCAGTTCTCCACCGTGTCGCTCACCAGTTCCACATCCCGCAAAGACTCATCCGCATATTCCTGAGAAACCCGGCTGTCCTCATTGTTGTAGTTCAAATCTTCGTCCGTATAAGGATCAGCAGGTTCCAATTCAAACAGGTCGCCGCCGGTAATATCTGCAATGTAAGTAGCTGCCTGTTCGGTATTGCCAGTAGCAGAGAAGTAGACTACCAGTGTGTTACCAGCCTCCACTTCGGTTTCCCCCTGGAAAGCCGGTTCCTGACTGGCGGCGGTGGACGATGTGTCGCTTGCTTCACCGGATGCAGGGGGAACGGAAGATTCCGGCGTACTGGATTCATTTGTGGAAGATGTGGTGTTTCCACAAGCAGCGAGACTCAACGCCATTGCAAAGCACAAGAAAATTGCAGTCAGTTTTTTCATAATGAGCATTCCTTTCCTGTATTAATCGGGGCTCTTATTCATAGCATTCATGGAAAATTTCCAGAATCTCTTCATGGGTCATAGGCTTATAACTGCCCTGGGAAATACCACAGGAATCAGCGATTTCTTTTAGTTGCCCCTTTTGTGCGCCCAGCTCCTTGAGGGTAGTTGGCAAGCCAATCTCTTGAATGAAGCTGGAAAGGGCATCGATACCGGCCAGAGCCAACGCTTCATCGGATTTTCCATCACGCTCAATTCCCCATACATTTTCGGCAAAACGGACAAACTTGCTTAAGCCTTCCTTATACACATGACGGTAATACACCGGATGGATCACCGCCAGACCACAGCCGTGGTTGCAGTTGGTATAAGCGCCCAGCTGGTGCTCCATGTTGTGACATTCAAAGTCGCACTTTTTTCCCATCTTGATGAGTCGGTTTTCCGCCATGGTGGAATCCCACATCAGATTGGACCGAGCCGTGTAATCCTCCGGGCTGTCCATGGCAACACGCAGATTTCGGATCACACTACGCATCAGTGCCTCCATGATGTCATCGGAAACATTGTCCTCATTGGGCTGGCTGAAATAGGTCTCCATGATGTGGCTGAGGATGTCAAAGCTACCAGATGCCATCTGTTTTTTGGGTACAGAAAAGGTATAGGTGGGGTCCATCAGAGCAAATCGGGGATTGAGAGCCGGATAATCCCGCCCTGTTTTTATCTTTCTCTCTTCATTGGTGATTACCGCGCCGCCGTTGCACTCGCTGCCAGTACCAGCCACAGTAACTACTACACCCAGAGGCAGCGGATCAAAGTCGATGACGCCGGGTGAGCCCAGAAATCCTCCCAGATGTCCCCGTCATACCGGGCAGCCAGAGAGACAGCTTTGCAGCAGTCCATGGTGCTGCCTCCGCCTACGGCCAGAATCATATCCGCTTGATTGTCCCGTGCCAGCCTCGCACCCTCCTGCACTTTGTCGTAGGTGGGGTTGGACATAATGCCGGAGAACTCCACGATGGTCTTTCCAGCGCCTTTCAGAATGCCTGTGATTTCATCGTAGACACCATTGCGCTTGATGCTGCCGCCGCCATAGGCCAGCAGGATGGTCTGCGCATTTTTTGTCAGACAGGTCAGATATTCCTTCACACAGCCCTTGCCGAAATAGACCTTCGTGCTGTTTTGAAAAATAAAGTTGTTCATATCCATACTTCCTTTCTTAAAATTTCATGAATCATCGGTTACATTTGAGCTTTCCAAAAAGCAACAGCCTCATCAAGCCATCCTTCCGCCACAGTACTGGTTCCCAATCCGAATCCGTGGGGCAGTCCTGGATAATGATGAAACTCCGTTGGAATACCAAGGGTACTCATGGCGGTTAGGCGACGTTCCATGGTTCGCCAGTTTGCAATGCCATCGCTTTCTCCCACACAGGCGAAAGTTGGTGGATCGTTTTCCATATAATCACTGTGGCCCGTGTACTGCATAATTACTGCACTCGGCTGTAGAAGATCATCCCCTCCAAATGCCGCCGGGCCATAGGACCCAAGCCACGCTGCCATACGGGCTCCGGCTGAACCGCCCCAGAGAGAGTATCCTTTCGTATCAACTTCCAGTAAATGGCTCTGTCATTTGATCCTTAGGCGCAAAGCCGGCTGATTCCTGCTGAAAATCTGCATCATCCAAAGATGCGGTGCTCTCTGCCGAGTGAGATTCACCGGAAGAAGTTGTCTCTGTTTGTCCAGGAACCGCACATCCTGTGAAGCACAGCAACAGACAAACCGTAGCTACCAGAATTCCTTGCACCTTCATTTTGTCACCTGCCTCTCTTCCTTTTCTGATTTCATTATAAAAAAACGAGACTTCCACAGAAGTCTCGTTTCGTTATGTAGTATTTACCTTTTGGTTATCACTTGTCCCGTCCAGTTTCTTTTTGCACCGCCCTTAGAAACTGCTTGACTACAGGGGAAGGATCTGGTGAATGGAGCAGGCCATAGGGAATTGTGTAACTCCAATCCACGGGTAAGATTTTCAAAAGCGGATGGACGTACTGCCACTTGGGCACCGCCATCAGCACACAATCGTTGTTTTCGCACTGGTTAAAGGCATTCACATCGTAAAAGTCAAAATCCACAATTTGGATCTTCGGATGGTTTTTCCAAAGATCATCTCGTAGCAAATCTACATAGTGCTCCATTCCCGACGCATCATCATGAATTTTTCGCCATACAGATCCTGAACGGTGAGCCTGTCTTTTCCCGCCAGCCGGTGATGAATGGACACCGCCGCGCAGATAGGTTCCTTTGAAATTTCCAACCCGGCACAGCGGCGCAGGTTCAACATTGTTTCATCAAAGATACCCGCTATTACATCAATGTTCTGTCCCAAATTGGCCAGAATCTCCCGGGCGTTCTCAGGTGTATTGTCGAATGGCACCAGTTGGAATTTAACTCCTGGACACTCCTCCTGCAGTTTTGGCCACAGATCCACCAAAACCTGAGCTGGTGTCATGGATGATGTACCGATACGGATGATGTCTTCGCTCTTTTTCATGACATTTTTTGCCCTGGTCACCGAATCTTTGCAATATTGGATGATGTATTTTGCGTCCTGTGCCAAAGATTTACCAGCCTCCGTCAGCTGAAGGCCACGATGGGTGCGCACAAAAAGCTGCAGATCCAGATTTTCCTCCAGCAGATTGATCTGTTTGATGACTGCCGGGGGGGAAATAAACAATTTCTCCGCAGCTTTGTTGAAGCTACCGCATTCCGCTACACACAGGAAGGTTTCCAATTGAGGGTTATACATGGGAAATATCACTCCTTCCTTTTCTGTTTTTTCTTAAATCAGCAGGCTTTTGCGCCTCCTTGGGAATCATCCAGAACCGGCCAAATCTCTGCACGCCTTCGATCCGCCCTTCTTCACAGAGCTTCTGAATCCAGCGTTCTGATATATTCCACCGCTCAGACGCTTCTTTTACCGACATAATATCCATTGTTTCCTCCACGGTTTTCTTATTCCGTTGAAACATCTATGATATTATTATATCCGGATAAACGAAGTCTTTCAACTTGTTTTTTGTGAACCTTTTATGTACCCAGCCAGAAACGGCTGGGTTTTTCTTTTGGTCAGTTAATGCGCCGGGGTTCCGTACCCATAGATTTCATAGTAACCAACCGGGTAACTGTTTTGACGGCAGCTATCGCCGGAGTTACTCGATAGTGTAGATGCGGCCATTCTCCACCTTCTCCACGATACCAACATGGTCGGAAGAACCATCCTGGCCGCCATCATCCCAATCGAAAAAGATAATGTCGCCAGGGCGCGGCTCATAGCTGTTGTCCTGCCACAGTCCGCGCTCCTGGAACCACGGCACACCCTGAGATGGTGTTGGCCTGCACGGAGTCCAACAGGTACTCCACGTTCTGAGTGATGGCGGTGGGATATGCGCCGCGCTTACGGAACTGACGCCATGCGGAGTTGAAGAACACACCGCTTTGCTCGTTCTCAAACACCACATGGAACTCGTCAAGGAACACATGGGTGCGCTTGCCTCGTTTCCAGTTGAGGGTAACGCGGTTGAGAATGGTGTCGGTAATGACCAGCAGGCTATAAATTGCACTCACTATGGATTAACAGAACGCCTAAAAATAATCCATGTACTTATGAAGTAACAAATCAATAAAATTGCCAAAATCCCCATTGTTGCCCCTATTTGTAACATCAATGTACTAAACCCAATATAGGCTGAAATTTCTGCTGATATGGTTTGGATAAAGTAAGCTATTACAACAGCAGCTACAATGATTGCTGTGATAATTGGAAGCCCAAACCAAACACTTAATTGTTGCAAGATAAGTTTTCCGATATGCTTTTCTTCCACCCCCAATTTTCGGAGTACAGAGAAACGATACTTATATTGTCCTGCGTCTAAAAGCTGTTGCAGGGAAAGTACCGTAAGACATATAACCATCAGTACGACAGCACCATAAATCATTGCAGTCTGTAAAATAAAGTTATTTGCTATGGAACTATTGATTTGCAGTGTGCTAAAACGCACGCCATAAATAGCCCCGGTTTCTGCCTGCTCGGGATACTTCTCTGTAAAAAGTTTTTCCAGTTTCCTTGCATTTTCATAGGAGATATTTTCCGTTGTTGTAATATATCGGTTTTTTATCACTGGCAACAGCTTTTCACAAATATTGTCTGGAAGTACATACAATACATTTGTATAGGAATTGTACGCTGTTTCTCCAATCGGATCCTCATAATAGGACTGCCCGGAAAGAGTCAATTCTCCTGCGTCTGTCATAATGCTGGTGTGTTCTTTCAAAAAGCTATCCCGCTCTTCCTCGGTGGCGATTGCTTTCCATTGTGTTGTAAATTCATCTTCCTCCAGAGAAATCTGTTCGTAACCCAGCATTTCCCGTATAGTGTTATAATCACTCAAAGAAATTGCTACAATCGGAAAATCATATTTCTGTCTGTTGTGAAAATCATCTTTCTCTGGCAGATATAGATTGAACGTGCAATCATAAACTGTATCTATTTTGTGTTCTGTCAGAAACTCAGTAATAATTTCATAACTGTCTTGCGGCAGATTTTCTTCTTCATATACGTCATTATATCTTGAATATACCTGCACATCATACATAGAGCGCATATCCAAATAACCTGAAGCCCAGCCCGTCAAAATAGGGGCGGCAATAAACATGAAGATTGCAAGGACAAGGGTTATACAAATCAGCGTCATTGTTTTGCTGGTTGTATTTAGTTTTGATATAATTTGCCCGAAAAAGAACAGGTTTTCTCCCTTGTATCTATGTTCCGGCGATTTTACTTTCCATGCTACAATCAAACCACTGGTAAGATAAATGAAGGCACAAATGAAGAAAAGTAAGTCAATCACAACAAAAAGCAGATATTGTTTGAGCGTTCCACCACCTAAAGTCAGATAATATTTATTTGTTAATGCTGCAACGCTGGCTGCTGTAAAAGCATTCAATACAGAACATATCAGCAAACCGGCAATGAAACATTCTCTTTTTTTCTTTCTAATTATGCAAAATATCGACCACAGCAAAGTAAGCAGCGGAAAAAGAATATTTCCCCAAAACATAAGCTGCACCGGAAACGCAAAGCGGGTGTCATAATAAAACCAGACCTTTTGTATTCCTGTAATCAATCCCCATACGGTAAATACTTCAAAGAGGACTACTACAACAGAAATGAAGCGGCTCTTTTTTAGCTCTGGTTCGTTCTCTTTCTCTGCGGAAAGCATATCAATAATTTTTGTTTTCTGAATGGTACGGGTATTGAAAATTCCTACCACAAAAAAAACTTGCCACAAAAAATACCACTGTCAACAAAACGGTATCCGGGAATAATGTCCATGAGATTTCATAAGGCTTTCCATAAGCAGTAAGGAGCATTGCGGTAATGAATTGAGAGCAAAATACACCGCAAAAAATACCAATCAAAATGGAAAACATACCCATAATCAGTGTTTCTGCAAAGAAAATCCTGCCAATGGTTTTTTGTTCCATTCCCATAATGGACTGGACAGCAAACTCTTTTTGCTTCCGTCTTAGCATATAATGATTGACGAACCGTATCAAAAATAACAACAGCAATGTTATCATGCAGATTGCAATTTTCATTCCGTCACTTAACAGCGTAAAATCATACTCGCTGCCTATATCCGGGCTATAATAACTACTGGAAATAGACAAGAACGCATAAAACACGGTAACACAGATTGTCATTGTTACAATGTAGACCAGATAGTCTTTTACAGACCGTTTTGCATTTCTGAAAACAAGTTTAGCATACATGGCTCTGTCCCCCTCCGATCATGGTAAGGACATTCAGAATTTTATCAAAAAAATCACTTCTGCTGTCGTTGCCCTTGCGCAGTTCCATAAAGATTTCTCCGTCTTTCAAAAAAAAGAATACGGCTGGCATAGCTGGCGGTAAAAGCGTCATGGGTTACCATAAGAATTGTCGCCCTAAGCTGTTCATTGATACTTTGAATGGTAGACAGCAGCATTTGTGAGGAATGGCTGTCTAATGCTCCTGTTGGCTCATCTGCCAATAAGAGTTTCGGATTGTTGATAATTGCTCTTGCACAGGCACAACGCTGTTTTTGACCGCCCGATACCTGATAAGGATATTTGTTTAGCATATCGCTGATATTCAGCTTTCCGGCTATATCCAAAATGCTGGGTTCTACACTCCCGGCAGGGACTTTATTGATTGCTAATGCCAGTGCAATGTTTTCTGAAATTGTCAATGTATCCAGCAGATTGAAGTCTTGAAATACAAAACCTAAATTCTCTCTGCGAAAGCGGGCAAGGGATTTTGGGTTGATTTCCGTTATATCTGTTCCCTCTAAAAAATATGCCCTGCACTTACGGTATCAATCGTAGAAATACAGTTTAGCAGCGTTGTCTTTCCAGAACCGGACGCACCCATAATTCCGAGAAATTCTCCGGCTTCCACAGAAAAACTAATGTCTTTAATGCTTTGGTAATATTCCCCTCATTGCCATAATATTTCTGGATATGCTCCAGCTTCAAAATTGTATTCATCGGATAAACCTCCTTAACTGTTCCATACCTATATTGTAAATGGAGTATATCATTTTTTGTATCAAGTTTTCTTACACAGTTCTTACAAAAATGTAAGAAGTGCAGAACCTATCAGCCCTGCACTCCGATAATAAAATCATTCATTTGAAAGATAAGTGAAATCGTTGTTCCTCTGTTTTCGGAATAAGCAGTAAGTCCTATTCCCAGTTTATCACATAGACGCTTGCAAAGATATAAGCCAATTCCAGTAGAATTTTTCCCGGTTCGCCCATTCTGACCTGTAAATCCTTTTTCAAAAATACGGGGTAAATCACTTTTAGGAATACCTATCCCATTATCGCTGATAGATAGCACAATCTTGTCATTCGTTTTTGTCGCCCCAAAGTGCAAAATAGGCTGCTCTGCATGGTATTTGATTGCATTACCGATAATCTGATTTAAGATGAACCGCACCCATTTTTCATCGGTGTAAACTTTTTGTTTCTATATCGTCTATCTGAATTGACATATTGCTTTGACGCAAAAGATACTTATTATCTGCGATTGCACTATGCACAACATCGCATAAATTGACTTCACGGACAGAATAGTCTTTTTCAGTGTGTTCACTTCTGGCGTAGTAAAGCGCCTGTTCTGTATATTGATTGATATTCTCTAACTCTGCCAATACCTCTCTGGAAAAGGGAGAACGGTTATTCTCACACAGCAGCTTCATGGCTGTAATTGGTGTTTTTACTTCGTGTATCCATTGTTCAATGTATTCTTTATATTCCCTGCGTTCCCTCTGTACTTCGCCAATCCGTTCCAACATAGATTTTTCAGCCATTTTCATAATCTGGTAAAAAACCTGTTCATCAGCCCTTTCCGGCACTTGCATGATTTCCGGCAATAAATATCGTTCTTCTAATTGCTCCGTCATATTGAGCAATTTATTCAGATATTTTTTTTCGTGAGAAATAAAATGCCAGCAAAGATAAAACAAGGACAATCGACCAGACTGCAAGAATAAACAGGACTGTTTGGATAGGATTATCGCTTGCAATCAGGAACAAAGCAAGGGCAAGCATACCCAGCAAATTGACTAAAATAACGGGGAGTTGATTTTTCAAATATTGTTTTCCACTCATAATGTATATCCTTGCCTGTGTTTTGTTTTAATGAAATCTACAAGTCCGATTGCTGCCAGTTTGTCGCGAATACGGGTAATATTGACACTTAGGGCGTTATCATCAACATAAAGCTGATTGTCCCAAAGAAAATCCACAATATCATTTCTGGAACAGATTTTTCCAGAGTTCTTAAAAAGGTAGTAGAGGATTTTCAATTCATTCTTTGTCAATTCTGCTTTCTGTCCTTTGTACTCTATCATGCTACTCTCCAAATGCAGGGTAGCTTCTCTCCACATATAAATTTCTGTTTGAGGGGAACGGTAGGCTTTCTTTAACAATGCAGCAATTTTAGCAAGAAGAATAGCGGGATTATAAGGCTTTGTGATAAACGCATCTCCACCCAGCATAATGCTGTTCAGTTCGTCCATATCTGTATTGCTGCTTGTTACAAATACAATCGGAATATCTGAAAAGGTGCGAATTTGAGAGCATATTTCAAAACCGTTATTCCCCGGAAGTTTTATATCCAGAATAACCAGATGTGGCGCAGCTTCTTTTAACTGCTCTATTGTTTGGGAAAAATCCGTAACTGCAAATACTTCATATCCATTCCCAGACAAAAGAGTTTTAAGCTGTGTTTGTATCGTAAAATCATCTTCAATGATTAGTATTTTTTCCTTCATAAAGATACCTCCCTGACACTTTATTATACTGTATCAGAGCGGTTTTCTCAATCCATATTGAAGAATAGTAACGGAATAATGGGCGGTTGTCTATCAAATTTTTGTGTGTTACTTTATCGCACATGAGCATTGGCGCCAGGGTTGTCATTTCCATAACCTTCCAACAGGTTGATGACACCCCAGATACCAAGACCAGCACCCAGAGCGATAACGAGAGTCTGAAGAACGGTAATTGCCTGTTCAAAAAATGCCATAAATAATATTAGCCGGAATCATTTGAATGATTAGTTAGGTTTGTTTCATAAGCGCACAAAAGCCGGAACAATCTGCCCTCGATATATGAGAGCCTGATTCCGGCTGTCCTCCTTTTTCATTATTTTGTTGATGATTGCCCGCTTTGTACGCCAATGGCCTCAACAGAGGCAGTTGCGGCAAATAGATACGATCACTCCTTTCTCAGCGGAACCGTATTACACGCCCTCCGTGTCTACTTCATATACATCGCAGACCTCATCAGGCTTGAGTTTTAGTCTGGCAGACAAAAATGCTTCAATATCAAAGGTATTTCGCTTGTCTGCATCAGCTGTGTATTTGAAATTAGGGTGTCTGGTAATGTCATACTTGTCTGAAAGAAACGGACGCACACCGCGCAACTGCAAGATGCACTTGCCGCCATCCATAACTGCCAGCTCGTCCTGGCTCATCAGCTCTTTGCCACATTGTCAAGTGATGAATTCAAGAAAACGGCAGCCGCAAAGAAAAATCTTTGTGGCTGCGTTCTAATTGGCGGCTTGAAGCAAAAAAATCCCCGGTTGTACCAGGGAAATAAAAACTTTAGTATAGCCTAAAAGAGAAAGCTAGCGCCTTGAGGCGCGGCCAAGTAGAGTGGGCTTAAAGCCTGCGTCCCGAGCCACCCGTTTTACGGGTGGCAGCGACTCCTTGTCTGTTTATCTTATACTTGTCAATTTATATTATCCAATAATGTGAATTATAATATGACAGTACGGATGCATATTATAGAAACATAACTTTGAAAGAATCAAGCATAACCTGTGGAGTGACTCTTCAACGGATAAACTATTTTCACTTCATACAGTTCCGACATATGGAATAAGGAACACCAATCGCCCTCAATACAACTTTCTTTCTATTAGTTAAAAATGCACATAATCAAAAAAGAAAATCGACTTATTTTAGACAAATTCATTGACAAGTTCTGCTTTAGGTGATAAAATAAAAGTGAAAAGTCGAAATTTATATTGTTGGGAGGTAAGACCGATGATTTGTTTTAAGGTTAAGTTGCCTAACTTAATAATGGAGCATTTTTACCGACGCTGCCAGCTTTGGAGGCTTAGAATTAAAATTGTTTCTATTTGCGCATAAGTTAGGCATGATTATTTGTCTACTTATGCGCTTTTTTATTTGAATTTTCAGTATTAGCAGAAAGGAAGTGTTATACATAGATAACATATGGCTTATCCTTTTGCTTCTATTAAGTTTTTTTATGATTTTTAAGCCGGAACTTTTATGGAAAATTGAACACTTCTTTTCTGTAAAAGGCGGTGAACCTACAGATTTATATCTTGGTTTGATGCGGGTTGCTGGAGTATTCTTTTTTATTGCATCCATCATTTGCATTATTGTTTTGGTTTTATAAGAGAAGGGGGGCTTTTAATGAAAAAGCTAACACGTAAGATTGTTGCACTTACTCTTTCCTTGGTTATGTGCATAAGTTTTTCTAACACTACTTTTGCTTATGCCGACAACGAGAATATCAGTTCTTCTGCTGAAGCAAGCAAAGTGAATTGGTGGAAGATTGGCTGGATTATCCTTTCAGATTATGTGGAAAAGCTTATCGATCTCGATGGACAGAGTGAAAAGGATAGTAGTTGGGCCTATCTTGTTTCACCTAGCATAGAATATAACACGGGTGATATGGGGCCTGAGGTTTATTTTCGTCCAGAAGTAGATAACAGCGTTGGTTCTATCCGTATGCATGGACATAGGATTATCTTTGTCGATATTTTTACACAGATTGCACTCATCTTGTCAGATGCCTCTGGTGATACGGTAAGTCAAGCAACTACTGGTACAAATCAGTATATGTTTTATACAAAGAAAGCAGGAGACAGTTCTGGTACATGGAAAGCACAGTTTGTTTCAACTGAGACATACAAATGGCAGTTGTATTATGCCCATTATTACAATGCCAATGCTCGTTCAAGTGTTCCTATGACGGAAGATGGATTTTACTTTGGGGATAATAACAGAGTTTATCAATTCTCTGTTGCAGAATCTTACAGACTTAATTCTCTTCCTCCAGAGGTTGTTGATATGACACAACTTAATGCTCAATTTATTAATCCTGCTGATGGAAAAACTGTAGATTATCTCAAAGACTTTAATGCTGGAGATCAAGTTCATTTCTCTGATATAATTATTGACATTAGTTATGATGCGACTGAGGATGCGACTACATTTTATTTTACCGAGGATACTTATGAGGAAAACATAGGATGGAAATTTGCAGGAAATCTTCTTGACCAATATTCCGCTGGTGATGTTCTGAATCTAACTTTTGATGTGTTGAATGTCGGAAACTATCAGGGCATTACTTTTGAAAGCCTCGACTACTTTGAAGCAGCTTACGCGCATAATAACGGTGCCGCTTATCCCAATATTCAAGATTACCAATAATTTGATTTTGACATAAGGACTTATAGAAGAGGGCGTGTTGCGGATAATTTTCTGCAACGCGCCCTTTTTAGTATGCTTTAGCAAAATAAAGTTATCCCTTTTACTCTGGCCAAAGGAATAACTTTATTGCCTGATAGCATTAAAAGAAAATTGTTGTATCACTTTTGATATAAATTAAAAGTATTTAGCGTCTAAATTCTACCTTGACATTTCCCCAACAAAATTGTAAATAATCTTAACCTCCTGTGTCCTCTGACCATCAATCTTCTTGATTTCTCCAATCAGAATCCGGCTAATGAGCCGGTTCAGCACCGCCTCGTCCAGTTCCTCGATGGCGGCATAGCGCCGGATTTCCTTGATAAAAGTGCGGACTTCGCTTTCTTGCGCATCGGCACGACCTTGCATCATTGCCAGGTCATGCAGGCGTTTCTGGTTGGATTCCTGCTCCTGTTCCAGCGCCGCCGTCAGCTTCACAAACCGCTGCTCGGTCAGGATGCCTTTGGCCTTATCGGTGTACAGGCTCAGGAACATCCCGTCAATTTCCTGATTTCGGGCTTCCAGCCGCAGGCGTTCCTTTTCTGTCTGGGAGGCGTCCACCAGATACCGGTGCTCCATCCGGCGGCTGAGCCGCTGGTAGAACGCATCGGCATCCTTCATAGCCTGCGCCGCCAGTTCCTGAATGTCTTTCAGCACCAGATTGTATAAATCCCTGGCCTCTATCTTGTGGCTGGAACAGACCTTGCAGCCCATGCGGTTGTAGGTCTGGCAGATATAGTACGCCTTGTCAATCGGCTCCCGCATTTCGCCGGTGAAGCGGTTCTTCCCGGTTCGGCCCACTTTCTCATACCGCACCTGCATGGACTTCCCGCAGGTGGCGCAGTAGACCAGACCGTGGAACAGATTATAAAAGGGGCAGGAATTCCCCTGAATGGTCGGCCTGCGGTCAATGAGTTCCTGCACCTGTTCCCATTCCTCCGGCGTCACAATGGCCTCATGGCAGCCCTCGATCACTTCCACTGGTCACGGGGAATAATGTCATAGGTGTTGGAGCGGATGCCTTTCTGATGCGTCCGAAAGACCAAATGTGCGCCCTTATAGAATGGATTTCTCAGGATGTGACTGATTCTGCTCCGCCCCAGAAATAATAGTTGGCGTCAAACTCCGTGTTGGCTTTGACATGGGTGATTGGGATTTTTTCTTCCATCAGACGTTTGGAAATCCTCATGCAGCCCAGCCCGTCAAGGGCATAGTCATAGATTTTGCGGATGATTGGCGCTGTCTCAGGTCAATGATGAGATGCCCCTTGTCCTCCGGGTCACGCATCAGGCCGAAGGGCGGCGTCCCTCCGCAGAACTTCCCCTGCCGGGAGCGGGTGGTGATGCCTGCCAGCACCTTTTTAGAAATATCCCGGCTGTACATATCGTTCAGGATATTCTTAAAGGGCGTAATGTCCATCTCCTGACGGGTCAGGCTGTCCACGCCGTCCGTGATGGCGATATAGCGTACATTGTGTTTGGGGAAAAAGATTTCGATATAGCTGCCAGCTTCAATATAGTTCCTACCAAGCCTGGATAGGTCTTTGGTGATGACGCAGCCGATCTTCCCCGCCTCAATGTCAGCGATCATGCGCTGGAAGGCAGGGCGGTTGAAATTGCGGCCCGTATAGCCGTCATCCACATAATATTCATACTGGAACATTCCATGCTTTTCAGCAAAGTCCCGAAGCATGATTTTCTGGTTGCTGATGCTCATACTCTCGTTGTCGCCGCCGTCATCCAGAGAGATGCGGCAGTAGAGAGCGGTGATTTTCTCATAGACTTGTTTTTTCCTGCTCATAGCGTTCTCCTTCTATGAACAGGGACACGATACCATTATAGTACCATGTCCCTGCCCCTGAATCAACCGTTTTTACGCAGCGTTTTCGGCCATTTCCCGCTGTTCCAGCCATTCCTCGAAGTGTTCGCAGGTCTGGCGCTCGATCAGCTGCTCAAAGGCTTCCCGCATGGACTTCTCCCCGGAGACTCCCGCACCACCACAAAACGGACTTTATTTTTCTGCTGTTTGCTTTTTTCCATAGGCTACCTCCATAGAGTAGCAGGCCAGACGGCAGCACTGGCAACGAAGTCCGGCAACGAACCTCTGAAAACCTGTAAACTACCGTCTGACCTGCAAATCTTACTTTATCAATTTTCTTGAAAAATCTCGTTGTTTTCGTTGCCGGAGATAGAGATAGATATTAGAAAATACCTTATTTACAGGCTTTTTCCGTATCCAGACCGGAGAATCCCCGGCAACAAACCCGGCAACCAAGTGGCAACCATCCCGGCAACAGACCGCTAATTTTATGCGATCCACTCCTTCGGCAGTTCCAGCTGGCAGCATTCTTCCTCGGTCAGCTCCACAAATCCATCTTCGTTGCCGGGCAGTTCGTTGCCGGAAACGTCCCGTTCCCAGCCCCTCTGCCTGCCATATCCGGTGAACATCCGGGGATTGGAGAATGGTTTCCAGCCCGTCACCACCGTGTTCATGATCTCGTTGATATTGTGCAGCTGCCACCGCTTCGGCTCATCGTAGGTGTGGCCCAGCGCCTCCTTGAACAGCTGTTTGGAGCAGACCATGCTGCCGGTGTAGTGTTCCAGAAAGCCCTGTATCTGTCCGGCCTCGGTGTCCTCCGGCATGAAATCCTTCTGCACCTCCACCAGCTGGCGCTGGATGGACTTGCTGAACTTCATAGAGTAGTGGCCGCTGCGGTAAATCGTCATGGCCTCCGCCCAGACCTGTAAAAGATAGGCTCTGGAGGCGTCCTCGTCCTCCAAAATGTGAACCTCTGCATTCTCCGGGTAAATCATGATCGGCAAAAAGCGCCGATTTCCGGCCCGGTCAAGGGGCAGGAAGTCCAGTGTGTTGGACGAACCGCCGAACACACACTGCCGCAGCCGGTCTTTGGGCTGGGCCTCGTAGGGCGTCCGGTAGGTTTCCTTCTGGCGGCTGATAAAGGAGCGGATTTCTTCAATGCTTTTGGCGCTGCTGGTAGCCAGCATCTCCGACATTTCGATAATCCAGTGTCCTTGCAGCTTCAGATACACCCTGTCATCGTCCAGTTTTTTCAGGTCGTCACTGAACCACTCGTCCCGGATCGCCAGCAAGCGGAAGAAGCTGGACTTGCCAGCCCCCTGACCGCCCACCAGACAGAGCATTTCCTCATATTTGGAGCCGGGGCGGAATACCCGCCGGATAGCCCCCAGCAAAAAGTGTTTCAGCATTTCCTCCACATAGTCGCTCTCGTCCGCACCTAAGAAATGATGGAGACAGGAGCGGATGCGGGGCGTCCCGTCCCAGACAAGGCCGTTTAGCACGTCCTGTATGGGATGGTAGCAGTTCTCATTCGCCACGATGGAGAGCGCCGCCGTCATCTTTTTCTCACTGGTCAGGCCATAGGTCTGCTCAAAATAGAGAAGCAGATATTTCACGTCCGTATCCGTCAGGGCACTGGTATTCCTGCGCCAGCCTAAATCCTGTACAATGTCCACCCGGTCAGTCAAAAGGTTCAGGCGGATCGCCCCACGCAGGAGAGGGTCATGGCAGAACACCGTCCGGCAGTTGCCGATGGTGTTGGCGGGCTGGCCCTTCTCGGTGACGGACAGGCTTTCCCGCACCTCATCAACGCTCCGCTCCGGCGCTAAGGCTTCGGCTGCGCTCATGGCGGCCTGCCGGGTGGCTAGCGGTAAACTCTGATATTCGCTGCTCAATCTTCCTCACCTCTTTTCCATACTCAGCGACCACGGAAGCACGTTCCTCCATGCTGCCGGACAAGAGAATATCCAGCAGATATTCCGTGTACGGTTTCTTTTGCAGGGCCTCCACGAACAGCGGATTCCACGCTTCATCCGGCGTCTGCGGGGCGTATTCCTTCTCCCAGCGTTCCAGCAGATGCAGGTAATTGCACAGCACCCGGAAACATTTCTGCTCCGCCTGCCGGTAACGCAGTTCCTCGCTGATTTTTCGCTTGACCGGCCTCCTGCGGGGCGGGTCATGGCCTTTGGCGTCATAGTGGACAGAGAAATCCTCCGCCAGCTTCAGCGCCGCCTCCTTACTGCTCAGACTAAACAGACGGGCGGTAAAATCAATCACATCCCCATCTGCCTGACAGCCAAAGCAGTGGAACCGATGGTCAATCTTCATACTAGGATGTTTGTCATCATGGAAGGGACAGTAGGCCATGCCATTCCTGCCAACCTGCACCCCGTAATATTCCGCAGCCTGCCTTGTGGTGACAGACTCCTTCACCGCTTCAAATATATTCGATTTTCTCACCTCCAGGCAGAGAAAAAAGCACCCGTTTCCGCAGAAAATCAGGTGCCTCATAACTCCATATCGTGTTTCTTTTTCGGAGCAATCCGCCCCTCACGTTCCAGCGTTCCCGGTTATCTCGGTCAGCGTTCAGCCTGCCTTTCGCCAGCTTCTCCCGGATGGATTCTCTGGCCTTCTCCTTAATCTGCTCCTTACCGGCCTTCTTGACCTCCGGCTGCATGAGAGTTTTCTGGATTTTTGCCAGGGCGTTCTGCATGACCCGTTTGATTTTGGTAATCACTCCATCCAGACGGGCGGCAGCGTAGTCACGCTCCTTCTTCGGGGCCTTCCGCTCCGGCGAAAGCACCCACTTTTTCGTTTCCTCGATCAGACGAATATCTTCTTTGTGTGTCTCCTGCCGGACGGTATCGGTCACCACCTCCACCGCCTTGTCATAGGCCGCATCGGAAACATCATCTAACAGCGTCTCCACGTCCTCGATTTTGAGCGTCAGTTCTTCCAGCTTCTGCTCCTGCGCCGCAAGCTGCTCCTTCTGCTTCATCAGGATATAATCCTGTTTTTCCAGATAGTCCCGCCCGCCGTAGGACGGCTCCTGATCCAGATGCAGCCCATGCCGTCTGGCGATGTCAAACAGGATCGTCCGGCAGACCGCATCAAAGGTCTGCTTGCGGTTGTTGTTCCGGCCTTTGGGCTTCTCCGGGTTGGGGAGAGGGATGCCAAGTTCTTCCAGCGCCTTTTCCTGCTGGGGGCACAGTTCCCCATAGCGGTTCTCACAGTCAAAGACGTGCCGCTCATGGATGTGGGGCGTCCCCTCGTCCAGATGGAGCGCCCAGTCCAGGATGTGGATATGGGAACCGAAGCGGCGCTCAAATTCCTGATAAAACTCATTGACGATGGAAAAGAGCGTATCCGGCGAGACGGATTCTCCCATCGTGCCGATCTGGTAGATACTTTCCTCCGGGCAGGTCTTGTTGTTTTTCAGCAAGTCCTCCACAGTGCGGTTGCGCTCGGTGTGCCGGGTTTTCTCATTCCGGGCGTTCTGAGCTTCCACATAGCCGCCGTAATGCTCGTAGTAATACATCCGCTCGATTTCCTCAAAGCTGAAATCCGGCTGCTCCGGGTTCTCCCGGAACTCATGGGTGGTAAAGCCCCGGTAGCAGTCCCAGTAGACATTTTGCCTTGCCCGTTCTGCGTCAATGTGTTCGCTGTTCTCCACATCGAACCGGCGGTCATTGTGGCGGGGATTATAGGTGCCATGCTTGCCGGAGCGTCCATTGTGTCGTGTCAGTTTCAAACAGATTTCCTCCTTCCTGCGAAGATGTTCTGGGGCCGGGGAAGGGGCGGCGAAGCCGCAAATCCTGCGAATTTTGCGTCAGGTAATACCCAATACAAGTTGACGCAGGCATCAACTTTCCCTGGGCAAGGCGTTTCACCCTTGACCCGATGGGGCGGCTGCCCTCAACCTGCCAAGCACTTCGTCCTTGACCCGATAATGGCTGCCGCCCTTAACCTGCCAATGGGCGTTGCCCCTTGACCCCAGCAGTGCGCTGCCGCCCCTGCACCCCGCCACAAAGGCTGGCCGCCTCTGTACTTCCGCACCGGCGAAGCTGGCTTCCACCGCAGGACGGTGTTTGCCAGTTTCACCGGCTCCGTATCCACACATTTGCGCCCATAGGCGGGGAGTGGATACGGAATACGCCTGCGGGGATTGCCGGTCAAAACATCGGGTGCAGACCCGTCATTTTTCCCGTAAACACCCCGATTTTAGGCGATTTTTTCTTCCGTTACCACCACCTGAAAGCCATGCTCCTTTGCGTACTCCCTTGCGGCGGCTTTCCGTTCTTCGCTGTACGGAGGCACCAGCCGGATCGACAGCCGGGACTTGTCCAGCACATAGGTCACGCTGCCCTCCGGCGTGCTGCGCTCCAACCGGCACAACAGTGGGTACTTCCGGCTGAAATCAGCCAGCCTGCGCTTCAAGCTGGCGTTGAAGGTGTAGACGCTGGCAAGGTTCTCCGCCTCGTTCCAGTTGATGATGGTTTCTTTCTCATACTTAGACAGCTTCTTCATACAGATCCTCCTCATAATCGGTGTAAGATTTCAGCACACGCAGGTTGCGCTTGAGACGGCGGTACTCGTCCATCTCCATGCGCAGATGGTGATAAAAATCCTCGTACCAGCTTTCGTTCATCTCCGTCTCCACCTTCCGGGCCAGCCCCAGCATCCGGCGTTTGGCCTCCGGGTCAACCGTCAGAGCCGTCAGCCATTTCAGCCGTGTCACCGTATTGTGGTGGCTGAGACAGCCGTAAGCGTAGAGAATCTTCTTTTCTTTCATACTCAGTGTCATAATGATTTCCTCCATTTCTTTGCTGCGGAGCCATGCGCCCCGCATGATAAACTTGTTTCCTGTCCGCCGGTCTGCCTGCAAGCCGCTCCTGCCCGGAATTTCTCCCGGCGTATCGGCCTCTTTGGTGTGCTCGATTTCTGTCCTGGCGTCACTTCCCCGGAGGCCATACCCCTTGCAGCCGGTCATTCGATTTTCAAGGTTCTGTGCCTGTCTGCAAGAACCAGTTTACCGAAAAAAGAGGCCCTTTCCCGTATATCCAAAACGTCGGAAAAACGCTCGAAATCCGCATATTTCCACGCTTATGGAATCGTGCTATAATGGGTGTAATCACTGAAAAAGATAACGAGAGAGGGGGCTTTGGATGTACGCAAAGCTGACAATCCCGGAGCGGCTCAAAGACCTGCGGGTGGTGGACAAGCACCTGACGCTGGAACAACTGGCGGAGCAGACCGGCCTGTCTAAATCCGCGCTGGGAAAATACGAAACCGATGACTACAAGGACATCAGCCCGTTTGCGATTGCAACGCTGGCGGACTTTTACGGCGTGTCCACCGACTATCTGATGGGGCTGACGGAAAATAAAAATCACCCAAACACAGAACTTCAATCTCTGCATCTGAGTGATGATATGGTGGAACTTTTGAGCAGCGGCAAAATCAACAACCGGCTTCTCTGCGAACTGGCTGCCCACCCGAATTTCCGGCGGCTGATGATAGATATGGAAATCTGCATCGACCAGATCGCCAATATGCGGGTGGAGCAGATGAATCTGGTGTTGGAGGCCACCCGGCAGACCGTCATGAGCAAGTATGCGCCCGGAGAGGATGACCTCTATATGCGGACGCTGGAACTGGGGCAGGTGCAGGAAAGCGATTTTTACAGCCATGTCATGCACGATGATCTGGACAGCATCGTCCGGGACATCCGGGAAGCACACCGCAAGGACAAGACCACCGCCGACCCGCAGCCCACGCTGGATGACGTCAAGGAAAAGTTTGAACAGGCGCTCGAACAGGGCAGCAAGAGGAAGTGGTAATCCACGAATTTTGCGACAGAATGCAGATACCCTTCGAGAAGATTTCCTCAGAGGACTTCTCTGCATTTTTGCGGATACTGAGCCTGTCCAAAATGCTCAAAAATCCCAACAACATGAGAGGAAAGGCCAAGCCGCAGCCGTACTATGCGCCCAAGCGGAAGAAACGCAGATAACAGGAAAGCCGCCCAATCTGTACCGTTGGACGGCTTTCGACCCGTTTGTGGGCGGAATAAAATATGTGGTTATACATCCGTTAGCTGACCGTTTTCATCAGCTTTTTCATAAACTTCCAGAGACGGATGCCATCTTTGAGGCCCAGCCGGTAAAAGAAGCACTCGCTTTCTGCACCAGAATCGAAAATAGAATCACAGTAGTGTCTTACAGCGTCCTTCTGTTCCTCAGACAATGCGCTGATTGCTTTTTCATACTCGTTTTCCAAGCGAAGGCAGTCCTCTTTTTTCTCCGTGCCGGTTTCTGCCTCCCGCCACTTAGCAAACTGGCTCTGCATCCGCTCCTGAATCATCAAATCAACCAATTTTTCTATATCTGTACCCATAAGCGCCCCTCCTTATGCTGGGCGGATATAATTCCGGTATGTTTCCAGGACGGAATCTGACACACCGCTTTTATATACTTTGCGGATGTCGGAGATTTCCTCTTGCTTCAGCAGTTTCAGCCATTTCAGCAGCTCAGCCCTGCCGTTGGCAAAGTTACAATAACGCCCATCGGCGTATTCGATACGGTATCTCATAGACAGGCACCTCCTTAAACAAAAATCATCTCAGAGAGGATGATTTCCTCTGCTCGGCTGCGAATGCTGTTCATGCCCCCGACCCACGCAAGCTGGTCACGGCTTTCAGTTCCTCGGTGACACCCTCCGCCTCCTGCATCTGCGAGACGATACACGCCAGCCGGTCAGCGGCCTGTTCGTTCAGGTCAGCAAGATATGTCCAGAGTTTTCCCGACAGAAGCAGGGCATTGTACTGGCCGGGCCGGTGTTCTTGCAGAAACGCTTTGTGCATCCGGCCCCACCGCCCAATGGGGCGGCTTTCCTCCGGTAGCTCCAGATCGGGGATGTAGTAGTCTCCCACCAGCGTGTAGCTGATTCCGTTTTGATGGATTTTCTTTGGTAAATGCTCCATGTTCGACCTCCTGTATTCAGTTATTTCAGAATCCAGTTGATCGTGTCCCTGTTCATGATAAATTCAAGGCAACTGAACTCTTCACGAACAAGTATGGCATATCTTTCCCCAACTTTTGATAGTTGAGAGAGTGGGAAGTTTCACGCCCACGGCTCTCTCCGGTGTTGTAGGTGTCGATGGTTTCCTTTCCCAGCACGGCAGCCAGCTCCTTGAGGGTGGTTGGCTCCTTACCGCCCAGGAAGATGGAAGTATCCATGTTGCCGATGATGGTATCTGCGTTATCCTTATAGATCGCCTTCAGCTGACTCTGTGCCTGCAACACCAGACAGGCGGAAATCTCACAGCTTCGGATGGTGGCCACCAGCTTTTCCAGCTTAGGGATCTGGCCGATATTGGCGCACTCGTCAATGAGACAGCGCACATGGACCGGGAGCCTGCCGCCATACACATCGTCGGCTTTTTCGCAGAGCAGATTAAACAGCTGGGTGTAGCACATAGAGATCAGGAAGTTAAAGCTGTCATCTGTATCACTCATAATGAGGAACAGGGCAGTTTTCTGGTCTCCCAGAGTGTCCAGCTCCAGCTCATCATAGGCTGTGACCTCACGCAGCTCTGCAATGTCGAATACCGCAAGGCGCGCACCACAGGAAATCAGGATCGACTTGGCTGTTTTTCCAGAGACGAAAAGTCAAGGACTTTTTTCATCAAATTCAAAAAGAAGTTACATTTTGCGGACTTCCTCACGGAGCAGACGCTTGATTTTGTCCTCCATCGTCTCTTTTGCGGTCTGGCTGAAATGCACACGGACGATATAGGTTGTCTTTCCGATCTGCTTTCTGACAGTCGGGCAAGGGGCGGTGTTGGTTGCGGTATTGTTCATTCAAAATCCTCCTGTAAATGAAAAATGCCCGGTGACTGTTCATCATCGGGCGATGTCGGTATGAGGGAACAAGGCAAGGCGGCAACATTAAGGTATCTATAAAAACCTTGCCGTCTTTGCCACGCTTGCCGTGTTCCTGTTGTCAGTCTCGGAGATAGCAGACCCATACTGTGCCGTCTTTCTCGGTCACAAGCCTGTCCCCGATACGGCTCCTTGCCGTTCTCATGGTGCGTGAGGAAATCCCACGCTCATTGACCGTCTTTTCCAGCTCTGCACTTGGCATACGCTTTCCATCTGCCAGCAGTTCCAGAATGAGCATTTGCGCTTGTGCGGTCTTGCTCTCGGTCTTGGCGGTGTCTGTCCCGGCAAGAAGCTCGTCAGCGGTAATGTCATAAGCTCCTATCCATTCAAAGCCTTTCTCGTCTCCCAGAGAAAAGGCAAGGGACTGTCCGGGCGGCGCAAGGGAGCTTTTCTCATGGATAAGCACCCTCGTTGTGGGGCTGTCCTTCAGCTTGCCGATAAAAAGCAGACTGCGGACTGCCGCCGTAATGTCGATAGACCCTAATCCCCGATAGGTGCTTTGCGTTCCTGCGGCTTTGTTCAGGTGTCCGATCAGCACGATAGCGCATCCGGTAGCCTGTGCAATGTCTCCCAGACTACGGAAGATGGGACGGACTTCATTTGCCCGGTTCATGTCCACATCTGCGCCCAGAAACGCCTGCATCGGGTCAATGATAACCAGCCTTGCGTTGTTCTCTCGGATTGCTCTTGCGATGCGCTCATCAGCAAGGGTCAGCGGCGTGTCTCTATCGTCAATAACAAGCACTCGTTCAAGGTCTGCGTCAGCTTCCATCAGCCGGGGCTTAACGGTATCGCCCAGACCGTCCTCGGCGGTCTGATAGATGATATTGAAAGGCTCAAGTGTCTCCATACCGGGTAAGGGCTTTCGGTTGGTGCAAGCCGCCGCAAGACGCATGGCAAAGTAGGTCTTGCCCTCGCCGGGGTTGCCTGTATGATGGTCAGCTTTCCAAAGGGGATATAGGGAAACCATAGCCATTCCACGCTCGTCAGCTCCACATCTGCCATGCGGAGCATGGGAACAGGCTGGGCGGTGGGCAGCTCTCGCAGCGTGATTGTTTCGGCTATGAATTTGTGGCTCGGAATGTCCTTTTGCCGACGGAGAACATCGTTCCAGTCTTTCCTTGCCGGGACAAGGCGAATGACGGCGATCTCGCTGGGAATGGACTGTGCCAGTCGGGTACAGGCTTCGCTTCCTGCGGTGTCGCTGTCAAGGCAGAGGAACACTTTTTGGGTGTCCTTGCGTTCAGAAAGAAAACGGTCAAGAGCCTTGCCCGAAACGCCGCCCAGGGCAAGATAATTCTTTTCTGCCAGTCCTGCGGATAAAGGCAGATGAATGATAACAGGTCAATCGGTGCTTCAAAGACAAAGAGCTGATTGCCGTTTCCCTCATAGCGGAACGGATAGGACTTGTCAGCCCCGGCAATGTCCTGTCTGAATGGGTCTGCCGTTCCTCGCACATGGGCGTATCTCGGCGTACCGCTTCGGTCTCTGCCGACAAACACAACATTGTGCCGCTTTGCGTCCTCGTAAATATCCCCGGAAAGAAGAAAAGCCTCAACAAGCGTTTTGTTGAGACCTCGGCTTTCGCAAAGATATTGAATTGCTCTGTCGGCTGTTCTGTTGTGCAAGGGCAAGTGAAACGCTGTGGGCGGTGCTGTGCTGGCTTCGCTCTGTCCCTCGGCGCTTTCGCCGGTTAAGAGCTGGACTGCTTCGGGAAAGGACTTGCCGTAAAACTCCATGACAAAATCAATGGGATAGCCGCCCTTGCTCTGGCTGTGGCGAAACCATTTGTTTCCCCGGACGGTCAGGCTGTCATGTTCTTTCCAGCGGTATTCCCGTCCGCTTTTGATAAGCGTCTCTCCCTGTGTGCGGAGAAAATCTTCCAGACTGACGGCGTTCGCCCGGTCAATCTGTGCTTGGGTGTAATTCATCGGGATATATCCTCCTTTTTGTGTCGTGTTTGGGGTCGATTTTGGAGCATTTGTTCCTCTGTACGCTCGTTAAATCGGGCGGCAGTATCTACACATGACTTGACCTTCCAAAGACGGTGTAAATCGTCTCTGACGGTCTTAAACTCGCCATAGGTGGTGTTGTGCGCCTGTTCCAGCTCGTCATACTCTTCGGTCAGCTTTTTCATATCCACCTTGCCGTCCGGGAATTCTCCGGTCAGCTTGCGTCTGGCGGCGTAGAACTGTTTCAGTTTCGTTTCATGCTCTGCCTTGTACTTGGCTCTGGGCTTCTCAAACTTGATTTTCTGCAAGCCGTCATAGACAGGCTTCAAGCTCTGGAAAGCAGCAGAGCTGTCATAGAGCCGCTTAATCGCTTTCATTCGAGCGGTCTGTTCGTCCAGCGTTTTCTTCAAACTCTCTGTGGCAGCACTGTGTTCGCTGACACGGTGTTCCAAATCCTCAAGGGAGTAAATCCCGTTTGCCCGGAGATAATTGAAAGTCTCATTCATCTCCTTTAGATTGCTGACCTTGTCTTTCTGCGAATACGCCCCGGCTCTGCGCTGGGTGTAATAGGCGTTCAGCAGAGAAACAAGGTCGGGTGCCTGCGGCTTGGCAATCTCCGCTTTTGCTTCGGCAATCCAATCGAACAGGAGAGCGATTTTCTTCTTGATGTCCCGGATAACGGCATTGGTTGCTTGATCCAGCGTTGAACTCGCCTTTCTCGGTGCGTATGCCTTTCTTCTCCATTGCCCGGACGGTTGCGCCCTCGTGGACGGTGGGAAGAAGCTCCACGCCCTGACGCTCATAGCTTCGGTGGTCGATACGAACGTCAAGCCCCTTTTCCGCAAACTTGCCATTGCATAGCTCCGCCCATGTCTGCCGCCAGTATTCCAGCGTTTCGGGACTGCCCCAGTCGGTAGTGGGAACGGCGTTGAACACAAACTTTCCGTTTGCGTCTCGAATACGGTTGCCGTCCTCGTCCAGCTCATACACCCGGCGTTGCTTTAGCCCCATTTGCCGTTCTGCTCGATGGGGCGGATAGGGCAAAGCACATGAAAATGTGGATTGGGTATGCCGCCGTCCTCACGGTCTGGCTGGTGTACGGCGAAGTCAACCACCATGCCCCGGCTCACAAAGTTCTCCAACAAAAATTGCCTTGCAAGAGCGATGTTTTCCTCAAGGGAAAATTCATTCTGCAAGGCAATGTCAAAGCTGTATGCAAGCTGGGCGTTCTTTCCACGCTCGGCTTTTT
>ENA-OQCE01000055-OQCE01000055.1-human-gut-metagenome-genome-assembly--contig:-NODE-55-length-46379-cov-2.333521_pt1 | contig 46379 bp, 44 predicted proteins | sample MGYA00242495_ERZ504572 | MGnify/ENA primary metagenome ERZ504572 (study PRJEB26092, sample SAMD00036228) | human gut metagenome | host: Homo sapiens | study: EMG produced TPA metagenomics assembly of... | reverse complement strand
CAATGGCCCAACGTCATCCAACCTCGCCCGGCAGACTATACTTTTGCCAACATGCCCAATCCCGTAGCAGTTACCGACGTGAATTCACTTTGCCCACATCTTGGAAGGGCAGAGATGTATTTATTCGCTTCAATGGAGTGGAAGCAGGTTTCTATCTTTGGTTGAACGGTAAAAAAGTGGGCTATTCAGAAGACAGCTACTTACCTGCCGAGTTCAATCTGACTCCCTATTTACAAGAAGGAAAAAACACATTGGCAGTTGAAGTGTACCGTTTCACCGATGGAAGTTTTCTTGAATGTCAAGATTTCTGGCGGTTCAGCGGTATCTTCCGCGATGTATTCCTATGGTCAGCACCACGCACGCAAATTAGGGACTTCTTCTTCCGAATCGACTTGGACGGAGATTATCGTAATGCTACAGTTTTTTTGGACGTGGAAATCACCGGTAAGAAAAGTTCTGCCGAACTCATAGTGAAGCTCTCCGACACAGAAGGAAAGGAAGTGCTATCACGCACTATCCACGCCACAAAAATAGGTAGTACCATCTGGAATTCGATGTGAAGAACCCACTGAAATGGACAGCCGAAACACCCAGCCTCTACAACCTGACCCTGACCCTAAAACAGAAAGGAAAAGTGACAGACCTACGTAGTGTAAAGGTAGGCTTCCGCGAAATAGAGTTTGCCAAAAACGGACAACTGCTGATTAACGGCAAACCCACTCTTTTCAAAGGTGTCAACCGCCACGATCACAGCCCATTGAATGGCCGTACCGTCTCCAAAGAAGAGATGGAAAAGGACGTACAACTAATGAAAGCGCTGAACGTAAATGCTGTCCGTACCTCCCATTACCCCAACAACCCTTACTTTTACGACCTATGCGACCGCTATGGCATCTATGTATTGGCAGAAGCAATGTAGAGTGCCACGGCGAAATGCGTCTCTCACACGAGCCACAGTGGGAAAAATCATTCACCGAGCGCAACGAGAACCAAGTGAAACGTTTCCGTAACCACGCTTCCATCGTAATGTGGTCCATGGGCAACGAATCGGGAAACGGAAACAACTTCTCCACTGCTGAAAAGGCCATCAAACGTTTGGATACTACCCGCCCCACCCACTACGAGGGAAACAGTTCCTTCTGCGACGTGACCAGTTGCATGTACCCAAGTGTGGACTGGCTGGAAAACGTAGGCCGTGAACGATTGGAGAAAATACAAAAGGGCGAGATCGTGAAACCTCACGTAGTATGCGAGTATGCCCATGCCATGGGAAATTCCATAGGAAACTTCAAGGAATACTGGGAAACCTACGAACGCTATCCGGCACTCATCGGAGGTTTCATTTGGGATTGGGTGGACCAAAGCCTGCGTATGCCCACTCCCGACGGCAAAGGCTTCTACATGGCCGTAGGCGGTGACTTTGGTGACAAGCCCAACGACGGTAACTTCTGTACCAACGGCGTCATCTTCTCCGACCGTACATTATCTGCCAAATCCTATGAAATGAAGAAGATACATCAACCATCCGCATAGAAGCATTAGGGAATGGCAAATATAGAATCAGCAACAAGCGATTCCATGCCAATATGGAAGACCTCTACGGGAGATACGAAATAACGGAAGATGGAAGGACCGTCTGCTCAGGCAATCTGGAAGATTTGAAGCTGGAAGCACAGGCAAGCAAAGTCATCACCCTGCCAGACATACCCGCAACGAAGGTACCCGGAGCAGAATACTTTATCAATTTCAGTTTCTGCCAAAAAAGAGATACCGAATGGGCAAAAGCCGACTACGAGGTAGCCACCGAACAATTCAAGCTATCAAGCAGCGAGAAACCTATATTCGTACCCGAAAAAGGAAACATCAATCTAAACGAAACTGCCGACGCATTGGTGGTGAAAGGTGAACGTTTTGAAGCTGTCTTCTCCAAGGAAGAAGGAACTTTATCGGCATATACATTGAATAATATCCCCCTGATAAGTAAAGGACTCGAACTGAACCTCTTCCGTGCTCCCACCGACAACGATAAACAGGTAAGTGGCGATTGGCAACGCAAAGGCCTTTACCAGCTGCAAGCGGAAACCGGCAAATGGGAAACCCACCAAGAAGAGGACAGAATAACCCTGCACATCCGGAACTGCCACAAAGGTAAACTCGGTTTTGAGTATCGCACAGAAATAGAATACACCGTAAATGCCGATGGTTCCATCATGGTGAACAGTGTCATCATCCCGGTATCCGACAGCGAAATCATTCCGCGTGTGGGCTATCGAATGGAACTGCCCGAAGGCTTCGAGCGTATGCGTTGGTATGGACGTGGCCCATGGGAAAACTACGTAGACCGCAAGGATGCCACCCCAATAGGCGTATACGAAAGTACAGTATCCGACCAATGGGTGAACTATGTAAAGCCTCAGGAGATGGGTAACCATGAAGAGGTACGCTGGATTTCCATCACCAACGCCGACGGTATGGGCTTCGTTTTCGTGGCAGGCGACCAAATGGCGGCTTCTGCCTGCATGTCAGAGCACAAGACATGGCAGACCCCGACCATCTGCAAAAACTGATTCACAAATACGACATCCCGATGCGCAAGGAGACAGTTCTTTGTCTTGATGCCCACAATCGTCCTCTGGGCAACGCAAGCTGCGGTCCAGGCCCGATGAAAAAATACGAACTGCAAGCAACTCCCGTAGCATTCAGCTTCATCATGATGCCTTTGGAAAGAAGCTACACGCAAAGTGAGCTTACCAAGAAAGCACGCGTACAGATGCCTGCATGCATGCCCGTAATGGTAGAACGCGATAACAACGGTTACCTGCAAATGAGTACCGGAACTCCGGACGCGACCATCTTCTACAGCCTTAACGGTAACGAATACCGGGAATACACAGCTCCATTCGAGTTCATTGACGGTGGAAAGATACAAACATACGCTGTTTCTGGAAAATTAGGCAAGAGCCTGGTCACTACTATGGAACTACCCATATTCGTAGACCACTCGGCATGGAAGGTGGTCTCCTCCAGCAGCGACAGCCAAGGAGAAGAGGCGCAAAACGCATCGATGGAGACCCTTCCACGTATTGGCACACCCGTTGGCACGAACCCATTCCAGAGTTTCCACACAGCATTGTGGTAGACATGGCTTCCCTACTGGTAGTGGACAAATTCATCTACACAGCACGACATTCCAATGATAACGGACACGTCAAAGAACTACGAGCTAAGCTTCAGCAAAGACGGAAAAAATTGGGAAAGCACCGTCAAAGGTACATTCTCCAATCTGACGTCTGCCCAAACCATAACATTGGAAACACCCGTCACTGCCCGTTACTTCAAATTCGTTCCCTTGTCCGAAATGCACGGCAGGAAATGGGCTTCGGCAGCCGAACTGAATGTGAGCATCCTGAAAAACATCAGCGGAGCATCCCAGAGACAAATAGTGGTCTCCGTAGACAGCGATGCAGACAACAGCATGAAGCTGGCGGCAGACGGTAACATAAACACCTATTGGCACACGGTACACAACCAATTCTACATAGCTCCCTACCCTCATGAGATACATCTTTCCCTATCCAAAGAGGCCACTATAAAGGGTATCCGCTACACTCCGCGACAAGATAGCGAAGAAGGACGGATAGCTTCCTATGAAGTATATGCAAGCAAAGATGGAAAAAATTGGGGGCAGCCATTATCTATGGCACCTTCCATATAGGTACAGCAACGCAAACTATAGAATTTACTCCTTGCCGGGCACGTTATGTGAAACTATTGGGATTATCGGCCCATGACAAAGGAAAGAAAGCTGCCATAGCAGAATTAGAGATAATCTTGGAAGAATAATTTTAGAGGAAAAACTATTAACCATGGAGTTTCAGGGCTTGTGCAAAAACTTGTACAAGTCCTGAAATTCCACGTTTTCTCCTATAAGTAAAAATCACTTTCCCTTCACTATCCGCTTAATATCATTCAGCTTGTTCAGCGCCTCCAGCGGCGTCAAGTTATTCACATCCAGATTCAGTATCTCATCGCGTATCTGGCACAGCACCGGGTCGTCGAGCTGAAAGAAGCTGAGCTGCATACCACCGCGTGTCTCTCCCACTTCCACCATCGGTTTGCTGGAAATCCCCTGCTGGCGGTTGTCTGTTTCCAGTTGTTTCAGAATGTCATTGGCACGCTTCACGATGCTTTTGGGCATACCCGCCATTTTGGCTACATGAATACCGAAGGAGTGTTCGCTGCCACCGCGCTCCAATTTGCGCAGGAAGATGACTTTGTTATCTATCTCCTTCACCGAAACGTTGTAGTTCTTAATACGCTTGAAGCTTTTCTCCATCTCGTTCAACTCATGGTAGTGCGTGGCAAACAAGGTGCGTGCCTTCGCCTTTGGATGCTCATGGATATGCTCCACAATCGCCCAGGCGATGGAAATACCGTCGTACGTAGAAGTACCGCGTCCCAGCTCGTCGAACAGCACCAGGCTGCGGGGAGAAAGGTTGTTCAAGATATCCGCCGCCTCGTTCATCTCCACCATAAAGGTAGACTCGCCCACGGAAATATTATCGCTGGCACCCACACGGGTGAATATCTTATCCACCAAACCGATATGGGCACTCTCCGCAGGCACGAAACTGCCGATTTGAGCCAGCAGCGTAATCAGCGCCGTCTGCCTCAGCAAAGCGGACTTACCCGCCATGTTGGGACCCGTAATGATGATAATCTGCTGCGTCTGGCTGTCCAGCATCACATCGTTGGCAATATACTTCTCGCCGATGGGGAGCTGCTTCTCAATGACCGGATGCCGTCCCTGATGGATTTCCAGCACGTCGTCGTCGGCAATGACGGGGCGTATATAGTTGTTCTCGCGCGCCGCTGTGGCAAAGGAGAGCAGGCAGTCCAACCGTGCTATCTGGTTCGCATTGATTTGAATGGCAGGAATGAACTCGCTCAAAGATTGTACCAGCTCTGCATAGAGTTGTGTTTCCAGTACCAGTATCTTGTCCTCCGCGCGAGAATCTTCTCCTCGTACTCCTTCAATTCCTGGGTAATATAGCGCTCGGCATTGGCAAGGGTCTGTTTGCGTATCCACTCTGCCGGCACCTTGTCCTTATGCGTGTTGCGCACCTCAATGTAGTAGCCGAAGACATTGTTGTAGCCTATCTTCAAGCTGGGAATCTCTGTCAGTTCGCTCTCGCGCTGCTGTATCTGCAACAGATAATCCTTGCCGGAGTAGGCAATCCGGCGCAACTCGTCCAGCTCGGCACTGACACCGGATTTGATGACACCTCCCTTATTAATCAATAACGGCGGGTCATTGTCTATCTCCCGGTCAATGCGGTCGCGGATAAACTGGCAGATATTCAACTGCTCGCCTATATGGTTCAAGCTGGCATTATCGGCATCCATGCAAGCCGCCTTGATGGGTTCTATCGCCTGCAAAGCCACCTTCAGCGCCACCACCTCACGCGGAGAGACACGCCCTACCGCCACTTTGGAGATGATGCGTTCCAAGTCGCCAATCAAATGCAACTGCTCTTCTATCAACTCTTTGAAATCAGGCTGGCGGAAAAAGTATTCCACCACATTCAGCCGCTCGTTAATCGGCTGCACGTCCTTCAACGGGAATACCAGCCAGCGTTTCAGCAGGCGGGCACCCATCGGGCTGATGGTCTTGTCTATCACATTCAGCAGACTACTGCCACCGTCGTTCATCGACCCCATCAACTCCAGGCTGCGCACCGTGAACTTATCCAGGCGGACATACTTATCCTCTCGATGCGTGCCAGCGAAGTGACATGCCCTATCTGCGTATGCTGCGTCATGATGAGGTATTGCAGGATGGCTCCCGAAGCGATGATACCGTTCTTGAGATGCTCCACACCGAAGCCTTTCAAGTTCTTCACCTCGAAATGCTTCAGCAGCTTTTCGCGGGCAGATGTCTCGGTAAACACCCAGTCGTCCAACTCGAAGGTGAAGAACTTGCTGCCGAAGTTTCCTTCGAACATCAGCCGCTTGCCACGCTCGAAAAGCACCTCTTTGGGGGCAAAGTTGTTCAGCAGCTTGTCCACATAGTCGAAAGGTCCTTCCGCCGTCAGAAATTCGCCCGTAGATATGTCCAGGAAAGCCACACCGCAGGCACCCTTACCGAAATGCACGGCAGCCAGGAAGTTGTTCTCCCGGTAGTTCAGCACATTGTCGTTGATGGAAACTCCCGGCGTCACCAGCTCCGTGATGCCGCGCTTCACCAGTTTCTTCGTCAGCTTCGGGTCCTCCAACTGGTCGCAGATGGCCACACGCTTGCCGGCACGTATCAGCTTGCAGATAGGTGTCGAGCGCATGATGCGGGAAACCCGCCATTTCGATGGTTTTCCCCTTGCCATTGGCACGTTTGGTCAAGGTAATACCGAGGATTTCGGACGCAACGACGGCATCGGTGGAATAGGTTTCATAGAAGTCACCACAACGAAACAGCATGACAGCATCGGGATGCTTTGCCTTCAAGTCGAGGAACTGCTTCATCATCGGGGTAAGGACAATATCTTCGTGCATACAAGTCTTTAATTTTTAATTTCCAAAGCTTTGAGCCAAGAGAGCAGGAAATCGTCAAGTAAGACCCAAAACTTAATGTGACAAAGATAATTCTTTTTTAGAAAACAGCCACGGAGAGGCTTCAAAACCTTAGCAAGCCTTAACAAAGAGACGCATTTTCCTAAAACATGTTATAAAACAGTCTTTTTTATTTGCTTTATTTGGAGATAAGCAAAAAGTTCGTACCTTTGCAATGTGTTTTTCATAGTATTAGATTTAAGGTTAACAAAGGTTGGAGTACAGCGGTACTCCTTTTTTTATGCCCATACCTTTCGTATCTTTCCCCTTTTCCCTTACAAAAGTACATATTCACTCGGCGAAACGCCCTTTATCTTCTTGAAAACCTTGTTCATGCGATCCCAACAAGGATGAGCAACAGTTGTCTCCCATTTACTACATTCCCTATTTAAGCAACAATTCCTGCAATACTGCATTTTAAATTCTTGCTTACTAAAACTTATTCGTCCGACAGCCGTTGAATTATCGTCCGACAATTGTCGGACGATAATTCAACGGCTGTCGGACGATAATTCAACAAGTATCGGACGAATAAATCTTAGCAAATAGAGAGATAGATGGCTTACCGCTTGATTTATTTGTGATTATCCGCGCACACAATCAGTACCTCCCCAAAAGAATCAAGTTGCCAATGGGGTCTCATAGAGATTGTCATTGCAACTTCAGGAATGGCAACGTATTTCCACCGGTAGACAACGGCAATTTCCCGTCCCATTTCTCCACAGCCTTTAGTTGAATCAATTCCGGCGTGATGCTTTGTTGAAGGATACGGTTGGCATCTGCCTTACCCTTGGCGGCAGCTACTACCTTTTCCGCCTCGGCTATAGCGGCTTTCTTTTCATTCTCCACCTTCAAGGCATTCTGCACAGCAGTATTCTTTTCGTCAATGGCAGCTTGCAGTACATCGTTGGGTTTCACGGACGACTGTATGTTGGTAAACGTAAAGCCACGGGTACTGAGACGCTCCTTCAGTAATGCCTCCACCTCCTTCTCGAAAGCCGGACGGTTGTTGATGAGCGAATCCGTCTCATAGAGTCCTGCCACGTCCTTATAAGCGTTCTTCACTTCCGTCAGGATAACACTCTGTTCCAATTCTTCGGTAGTCTTGCGATAGCGTAGAAAAACTACTTTGGCATCCTCCCGCTCAATGAAGTATTCTATAGTAGGGTCTGTCTTGAAGATGGTTCCCTTCTTGTCCTGAATGTCGAAAGGTTCGTAGTCTACAATCTGCGCAAATGCAGGATATTCGAATAGCTGCTTGGCAAAACGGTTGTAAACCACCCATCCGGTTTCCACCTTGGCATCATCTACTCCACGCTCACTACCGGCCAGATTGACGATGATGCCCGTCTGTCCCGAATCAATACGCTCCACGGCAAACATGACCAAGAACAATACTATAATTCCAATGACTGCGACTCCTGCCGCGCCTACTCTCACTGTTGATTTGTTTGTGACTTTCATGGTGTTTTCTGTTAGTTTAATGAGTGAATAATGCTCCAAAGATATTTATAATTGTTTGTTCAAGAAAGGCAATCCGGTTATTTTTGGAGAGAACATTACCTAAAGACAAGGCCTCCCTCCACGGCTTTCTCATTTAAGGGAGTTATAGGGTTATCACTTCGCTCCGCTCCGTTAGAAGTAAAGGAGTTAAAGCCGATACTCTTGTCTATGTAGTCACAGAAGTATTGGCTTTAACTCCTCTAACTCCCTTAAATGAAAGAGCCGTGGTCTCCCCCCCGCACATAGTACGGAAAGGAGACCTACAGTCTCTATATCATCGGAACTTTTTCAGCCCTACAGACTACTATCCCAAAGTTCTCACCCTGGTCGCCGCCACCATCGGAACCGTCACTGCCATCACTCCCGTTAATACGGTCTACATCCTTCAGCACAAGACCATCCGAACGCGTGGCACCGGATGCAATGATACGGATATCGCTGTTTGCACGGAAGCGGTTCTTTCTTCATACCATCTTACGAAATCTTAAGCAATGTACTCAAGGCAATTTCTCCGACACCGGGAAGCTCTACCTTCCCCGGTGCCGAAGAAACAAGAAACCCGCATTGCCTGTATAACACTGTAAATATCCTATGCAAAGACAGAGAGAGCCTCCCTTACTTCACCACACCGTCCGCCATCGTAAATCCCTCTAGCGAACCGGCTTTCACCTGAATACAAATCACACTGATGGCACTGTCCGCAGCGGCAGACAACTGACGTTCTCCTGCCGGAGCCACACGAAGCCAGTCACCAGCCTGCAACTCTACGGTTTCTCCGTCAATCACCATGGTGCCACGTCCGGAAAGGACGGCATAAATTTCTTCATTCTGCTTGTGCGAATGCACAAAGGGCACTCCTCCGCCTGCCGGCAGATTACTGATGGATACTTCCGCACCGGTCAGATTCAATGAATCGTGCAGCTCGACACGTGCCTCGCCTGCGGGCACATTTACCTTCTGATAGTTCTTCATAATGATTTCTCCTATATGTTTTGATTTACAGCCGCAAAGTTAGGCGACTGCCACATGTCACACAATAAGGCACTTAGAACTCAGTCTGTTACCTCCATGTAACCGTTATTGAAAGCCAAAGGATTGAAGTTTTCACTTTAACGTGAATTAACCTCTTTCGGGTTGCCCTCCCTCCCCCACCGAAACAGCCACGCCCGCAGAAACCGCCTCATGAACAAAAAGCAAACAAACAGGAAGATTATTTGACTCCAAAAGAAGAATTTTCTACATTTGTATTTTAAACGCCAAAAGAATACTACTAATATATATGAAAAAATACTTCCTACTAATAATTGTCCTGCTCCTTCAGGCAGTGCCGTCTCCAGCCGGCAACACTGTTCCGGACAATACTTATTTCCTCAGCAGGATAGACCATCAGCAAGGATTGTCACACAGCGCCGTATTCTGTTTCTACCAAGACTCAGCAGACTGATGTGGCTGGGTACCTACGATGGGTGAACTGCTATGACGGACGAAACATGGAAATCTTCCGCTCTGAGTTCTCGCCCGAAAAGACACTGAACAACAACATCATCCACGCCATCAACCAGGCAGACAACGGATGCCTCTGGATCAGCACACACCTGGGCGTGAACCGTCTGTCGCCGACAGCCCGCAAGGTAGTGGGCAGCTACGAGTTCAAGGACTACTATTTGCACTCCAACCAGCACGGAGACACATGGATCATTGCACAAGATACACTCTACTTCTACAACCCGCGCCTTGAACGGTTCGTCAAACTGCAAGCACCTACCGTATCGACCGAGGACATGGACCGCCGCTCGTTCGTCACCCCCAACGGTATCTTCTGGCTCTTCCCACAAGATACGGGCACGCTGATACAAGTGTCCATCGACAACTTCGAGAAGGACTCGCTCTCCGTGAAACCAACCGCTGTGACGAGCGCCTTCCATCCCAAAGCCATCCGACACATCTTCTACCAGAACAACTGTTTCTGCTTTATCGACTCGGACCATGACCTCTACCTCTATGACCTCTCGCGCAAGACGAAAATCTACATCCGCAACCTCGCCTCACTGCTGGCGTATGGAGACGACATAGAGGGCATCGTACCCTTCCACGAGGACATCATCATCGCCTTCCGCACACATGGGCTGATACGCCTCTGCACCTCCCACAAGTTTGAGATAGAGATGATAGAGCGCAACGTGCGCATCTACGACATCTTCCACGACCCGCAGCAAGGCATCCTCTGGTGGGCACCGATGGACAAGGGGCACTGATGTACTCGCGCAAGCAGGACATTGCCACCAACTTGCTGCTCGGCAGCCTTTCACCCAACCTCAACCGACAGGTGCGCTCCATCATGACCGACACGCAGGGCGACCTCTGGTTCGGCACCAAGGGCGACGGACTACTGCACATATCGCGCTACGACGAGGGCATCAAGCCCGAGAAAACGGAAGTGATTGCCCCCGAAGGCCGGCAGAAGGCCACCGACTACCGGAAGTGGGAACGGGAATTCCACGTCTACATACTGAAACAGAGTCGCTATTACAACGGTTTCTGGCTGGGCACGGGCACGCCGGGCTCTACTTCTACTCTTACGACGACCACACCCTGCAGCAAGTGGAAGGCCATCTCTCCGATACTACCGTCGAGGTGCACGACCTGCACGAGGAGAACGACAGCACGCTCTACATATCCACCTCGGGCAGCGGTTTCCGCAAAATCACGTTCGAAGGAGACGGGAAGCTGTTCCGCACCAAACGGGTCGTGCCCTACGAATTCTTCCACGAACAGAAAGAAATTACCATGTTCTTCCCCATGACAGCCGGAGCGACTCGCTCCTATGGCTAGGAAGCCGGGGCCAGGGCATCGTAAAGTTCAACAAGACAACGGACGAGTATACCGTCATCTCCCTGAAGTCCCTGCTCCACAAACCGACAGACGATATACTGAGCCTACACGCCGACAGCCTGGGCAACCTCTACGTGGGCAGCACCTCGGGATTCATCCATCCTGCCCGCCCCCACCACGCACGCCACCCCACGCTGCATAGACCGCAGCCAAGGCATGCTGAACGACATGATTCACGGCATACTGGAGAACAACCACGGCTTCCTTTGGCTCTCCACCAACCGGGGACTGGTGAAGTACAATCCGGAAAACCAATCGTTTCACACCTACTATTACAACTCGGGCATGCAGGTAGCGAGTTCAGCGACGATGCCTACTACCGTTGCCCCTACTCCGGACGGCTCTTCTTCGGTGGCATCGACGGACTGCTCTATCTGAAGAAGGAGAAAGACAAAAGCACGCCCGACCGCTACCCCGACCTACTGCTGCGCAAGCTCAGCCTGGGACGCCGCCAAGTGGCGTTGTCCGACTATTATACCGACAACGGAAAGGCCCTGCAACTGCCGGCCGGCGAAAACTCCTTCTCGCTGACCTTTGCCGTACCCGACTTCCTCTCGGCCAACGACATCGAATACTCCTACCGGCTGGAAGGATACGACCGGGAATGGTCGCCCTTCAGCAATGCCAACGAAACGTTCTACACACACATACCCACAGGTAACTATATCCTCCATATAAAATATAAGAAGGACTCTTCGACAATGAATTCAAATACTATTCGCTGCCCATCCGCATCCTGCCGCCCTGGTACCTGAGCAAGACAGCTTGTGCAGTATATGTATTGCTGTTCCTGCTCGTGGCAGGGATATCCGGCTACGCATTCCACCGCAAACGGTCGTACCGCCGCCTTACCACACGCTTCCAGCGCCCCGATGAACCGGATGCCACCAACATGGCGGACTACAGCCGCAGCATGCTGGACCGCCTTACACTGCTCTACCAGGCTTGCGACCGCCTCCGTGCCGACAACCTCACGCCTGCCGAGCAGCGTGAAACCGTAGAAACCATGCGCGAAACCCTCATGACCGCCCTCCTGCATCCCGATACGCTGCGGGGTGAAGAATTCCACCTCTTCTTCCCCAACCGCTTCATCGTGACGGCCGAGGTCAACGTGAAGGAAACTCTGGAACGTGTGCTGCACACCCTAGACAAGCAAGTGATCGCAACCACCGGCATCCGCCTCTCCACCCCTTCCAGTCTCACCTTTCCGGTCTACGAGAATGCGCTCTACAGCATCCTCTACTACTGTTTCCTGCGGATAACCAAAGAAACCGGAGCCCAACCTACCCAAGTGGAAGCCTCGCTCCACGGAGATCGGCTGTACCTGACCTTCACCGGCGAGGGCAAAAGCATGAAATATTTGCATGACGCCTCACCAAATCAAACCCAACCACCCAAGCAGAAAAGTGCCGACTCCACCTTCGGCATACAGCTACTGGCACATTTCGTACAATCTACCCTCGAAGTGACCCACACCGAACTGCACTGCGAAGAGCCGTGGCAGAGCCTCACCCTGAGCCTTGCCCCCGTCACTCACGAAGCATCTGCCGAAGGAGAGAAGAAAAGTGTCCTTCTGCTCGAAGAACGTGCCGAAATGACGTGGCTTGTCAGCAACCTGCTGGCCGACGATTATCACGTCATGCCCGTGCGCACCATCGAAGAAGCCTTCGAAGAGATGCGCCGCTCGCTTCCTTCGGTATTCATAGCCGACCTTTCGGTATACGCAGGAGCCGAAGAGCGCTTCATGGAACATATTCGGCGCAACCGTACGCTGCTGTCGCACATCCCCTTCATCCGCTGCTGACGTGGCAGGTCAGCTCGTCGGTGCAACGCGAACTGGTGCTGTGGGCTGATTCCTATCTGACACTGCCCTACGACATCCTTTTCCTGCGCGAGCTGGTGTACGTGGCCATCTATGGCAAGCACGAGGCCAAGCAAATCTACATGGACGAGCTGGGCGAACTGGCACACCACATCTGCTGCACTACCCACGAGCAGACGGAATTCATACGCCGGCTGCTGCAAGTCATCGCCCACAACCTGAAGCAGGAAGAACTGGGCTCGGCTTTCATTGCCGAACGCATGAACATGAGCCCGCGCAACTTCTATCGCCGTCTGAAGGATGTCTCCACGCTGTCGCTCAGCGACTCATCCGCAACTACCGCATGGAGAAGGCCAGCCGCCTGCTGCAAGAAGAGGAGCTCTCCATTCAGGACGTGATAACCGAAGTAGGCATCTCCAGCCGTTCTTATTTCTACAAAGAGTTCACACGCATGTTCGGCATGACACCGAAAGAGTATCGGGAGAAGAACAGGCCAAAGGAAGAAGCGACACTTTAGTTCCCTGTTCACGCCTGCACATCTTTCACCTTTTTCCGCATCACCCTGTCCATCGGGGATTCCGGTGAAACTTCTTTTCACGATGAGCATCGTGAAGTGAAGGCCTGAATACGCCAAGTTGAGGTTTACGACCGCCAACCTTTACGCTGACAAACATAAGTGCCCGTCGTCTTGAACACCAGTGTCTGTTATAACAAACACCAGTGTCTGTCGCGTCAAGCACCGGACTCTGTCAAAACAAGTATTGCCATCCATCCGCCCGGAATCTCCAATAACGTAATATAAAACTTTTGTTCATTTTCCATCAGATATGAATCAAATGAAGATAGTACCACTTAATCAATTTGACTCATAAGTATACCATTATAAGCAAAATCACATCCGATTCAGGCTTAACACGACTTTAAAAAGAGGCACAACCTTGTTCTCTCCTTGTGCTCTATATAGACACACACACATATAAAACTCTTATTTACAATTACTTTAAACTGTACTCTACAGAACATCCTTGTACTCAACAGCGACCACCCGCTTTTGCCAAAAATCTGTCACCCACACGGACTGTTCCTTATCGGCAAACTCCTTATTTTGCCGCCGAAGCAAAAAAACGCGAGTATTTTTTGTAACCTTAATATTCACTTTTAAACCAAAGTAACATGAACTTATTTGGGATGAAAAAACATCACTTGAAAGCGCTATGGATATGGGCGCTTTTGGCAACGTTCTGTCTGGAGGTTCACGCGCAAAGCGGAACAGTGACAGGACGCGTTTCCGATGAAAAAGGAGAACTCCTCATCGGAGTAAGCGTACAGGAAAAAGATACGGGCAACGGTACCATTACCGACATCAACGGCCAGTACACCCTGAAGCTGACTACTGCCAATCCTACCCTTGTCATTTCCTACGTAGATACAAACCGCAGGAAATCGCCGTGAACAAGAAAACCCTGATTGACGTGATTCTTGCCGAAGACGTATCGGCACTGGACGAAGTAGTGGTAGTGGCCTATGGACACCAACGTAAAGTGTCCGTGGTAGGTGCACAGTCGTCCATGAAGATGGATGACATCAAGATGCCCACCGCCAACCTCTCCTCCTCCATCGCAGGCCGTCTGGCAGGTGTGGTAGCCGTGCAACGCACGGGTGAGCCGGGACACGACGATTCCGACATCTGGATTCGCGGTATCTCCACCTTCACCAACCAGAACACCAAACCGCTGGTACTGGTAGACGGTGTGGAACGTAGCTTCAGCAACATCGACCCCGAAGACATCGAATCGTTCACCGTACTGAAAGACGCCTCTGCCACGGCCGTTTACGGTGTGCGTGGCGCCAACGGTGTAGTTATCATCAAGACCAAGCCGGGAAAGGTGGGCAAACCGCAGTTCAACCTCGACTACTACGAAGGATTCGTCACCCTGACCAAGCGTCCCCAACTGGCCGATGCCTATACCTATATGGATGCCGCCAACGAAGCGAACATGAACACCAACGGACGTCTGCTCTATACCTCGCAGTACATCGAGCCACGAAGAAGGCCAACGGTCTGCTGCCGAACGACAACCCCACGATGTTCAACCAATACCTCTATCCGGCCGTCAACTGGATGGACGAGCTCTTCAACGACCTGGGCCACAACCGTCGTGTGAACATGAGCGTGCGCGGCGGTGTGCCCAATGCCACTTACTACGTCTCACTGAGCTACTACAACGAACGAGGCCTGACACGTACCGCACAAATGGAGAACTATGATGCCAACATGCGCTACGACCGCTACAATTACACCGCCAACCTCAACCTGAAACCCACCGAGACCACCACCATCGACCTGGCTTCAGCGGCTACCTCGCACAAGGAAACTACCCGCAGCAGTCCACCTCCAGCCTTTTCTCGGCAGCTATGGACATCAACCCGGTCTATTTCCCAAGTTGATGCCCGACGGTTCTGTCCCCGGCATATCGTCCAACGGTGACTTCCGTAATCCATACGCCGACCTGACACGCCGCGGATATACCAACGAAGCACGCAATCAGCTCAACTCCAACATCCGCGTGACACAAGACCTCGGCTTCTGGAAGTGGAGCAAGGGACTGAGCGCCACAGCATGATAGCTTTCGACGTGAACAACTCACGCAATCTCTACTATAAGAAACGCGAAGACACCTACTACTTTGCCGGCTCCAAAGACAGCGAAACCGGCTTGTGGAACGAAGATGTATTCGACGCCAACGGCGAATACCGCTTGAACCGTACCTATCAAGGAAACCACGAACTGAGTTTCGAGCAGTCTTCTTCGGATAACCGCAGCACTTATTTCGAGGCTTCGCTCAACTACGACCGCTCCTTCGGCCTGCATCGCGTAGGCGGGCTTTTCCTTTATAGCCAGAAGAACTACCGTACCAGCCAGAACCTCTCCAAAGACGACAATGGTACCCTGGTAGGTTCACTACCCTACAAGCAACAAGGCATCGCCCTTCGCGGAACCTACTCCTGGAACGACCGCTACTTCTTTGAAGTGAACATGGGTTACAACGGTTCTGAGAACTTCAGCCCGCAGAAACGTTTCGGTCTGTTCCCTGCATTCGGTGTGGGCTGGGCCATCTCCAACGAAGATTTCTGGCAACCGTTGCAGAAATACGTCTCTTACTTCAAAGTACGCTATACCGACGGTCTTGTAGGTACGGACGCCGTTACCAACCGCCGCTTCATGTACCTCGACCAGATGGGAAGCACAGGCGGCTACCGCTTCGGTGTGAACAACGACGGTGTAGGCGGATGGGGCTTCTCCAAGTACGGAGCCAACGTAGGATGGTCTACCTCACGCAAGCAAGACCTAGGTATCGACCTGAAATTCCTGAACGACAACCTCTCCGTGTCGGTAGACCTCTTCAAGGAGCACCGCAAGGACATCTTCCTGCAGCGTGCCACCATCCCCGACTATGCAGGATTCATTGAAATGCCTTACGGCAACCTGGGTATCGTGGATAACAAAGGTATCGAAGCCACGCTGGAATACATGCAGCAACTGGGCAAGAGTACCTTCCTGACCGTACGCGGAAACATCTCCTGGAATGAAGACGAAATCATCGAGAATGACGACCCCGCAGCCGTATATCCTTGGCTGGAACGCCGCGGCACCAACGTGAACGGCCGCTGGGGATGGATTGCCGAAGGCTTTTCACCAGCGAAGAAGAAATCATGGACCATGCCAAGCAGTTCGGTGAAGAATATCCGGGACAAGTATCCCGTCCGGGCGACGTGAAATACAAAGACCTGAACGGTGACGGCGTCATCGACGACTACGACCGCTGCCTCATCGGCCAAGGCGACGTGCCCAAAATCTACTACGCTTCGGTGCCGACCTGCAGATGGGTAACTTCTCCATCGGCGCCTCTTCTCGGGTACCGCAAAGGCCGACCGCTGCCTCTCGGGCAACGCCATCCACCCCTTTGCCGATACATCGGGCTACTCTAACCTCTACGACAACATCGGTGACCGCTGGTCGGCCGACGACCCCACCAACCAGGATGTGTTCTATCCGCGCCTGCAATACGGTGCCACGGCCAATGAGAACAACACCAAGACCAGTACCTGGTGGCAGAAGGACGTCAGCTTCCTGCGCCTCAAGCAGATGACCGTTGCCTACAACTTGCCCAAGGCATGGCTTAACAAGACGTTCATCAAGAACGCACGAATCTACGTGATGGGTACCAACCTGCTCACCTTCTCGAAGTTCAAGCTGTGGGATCCAGAGTTGAACACCAACAACGGTACGTCGTACCCCAACTCGCGCACCTATTCCATAGGAGTGAACGTGAATTTCTAATCCACCCGTCAAAACAAACAAGAAAACTCATGAAAAATATATTCAAGATAGGAGCTCTGGGACTGCTGATGTCCGTAGGATTGAGCTCATGCAACGACTTCTTCGATGCCATACCCGGCGAACAGTATGACATGGAAGACACCTTCACCAACCGTCAGAAAACCGAACAGTTTCTGAACAACGTATACAGCTACGTGCCCGACGAAACCAGAGAACGCTACAGCACCAACTACTCCGACCAGCCGGGTACCATTGTTACCGGTGCCTCGCTCGAAGCCAACATCACCTGGAGCTGGCATTCCAGCAACGAGTGGACCATGGGTATGACCTACGCTTCGTCCAGCTGGATCAACTTCTGGTTCATCAATTACTACAAAGGCATCTCCAAGGCAAGCTCCTTCATTGCCAACGTGGACCGCTGTGCCGAAGCCAGCGCCAACGACCGCCTGGTGTGGAAAGCACAGGCCCGTGCCTGCGCGCCCTCTACTACTTCTACCTCTTCCGCATGTACGGGCCGGTAGTGCTCTTAGGCGAAGATGCCCTGGCACTGGACACCCCGCTCGAAGAACTGCTGAAAGAGCGTAACTCCGTAGACGAATGCATCGACTACATCACTGCCGAGCTCGACCTCGCAGCTCAAGACCTGCCCGACCGCTACAACGGCTCCAACCTGGGACGCATCGACAAAGGCGCCTGCAAGGCTTTCAAAGCGAAAGTACTTCTTTACGCCGCCAGCCCGCTCTTCAACGGCAACAGCGATTATGCCGAAATACGCAACAAAGACGGCAAGCAGCTCTTCCCGCAAGAATACTCACAAGCCAAGTGGGAAGCCGCACGGCAGGCATACGCCGACTTCTTCAACCAATTCGGCAGCCAGTACAAGCTCTACACCGTATCAGGCAGCAATGGCCCAGTAGACTTCTATGAATCGTACCGCCAAGTTACAGACGGCGTACACTACGGCGATGACAACAAAGAGCAGATTTTCATCCGTCTGGCAGACCACAGCGACCATACTTACGAAGTGACCCCCTACCACGCACACCTATCGAGCGAAAGCTCCATCCGCGGCGGTCTGGGATTCGGCACCACGCAAGAGATGGTAGACCTCTTCTTTACGGACAAGGGTGTGCGCATTGTGGACGACCCCGACTACAAGGAATACGACGGCATCCCCTCGGCCGACATGTACACCGTGACCGAGGACTACAATAACCCGATGAATCCCGCACGCAACTACTTCCTGGCACGCAACGAGAAAGAAAACGAACCCAACTACGTACTGAAACAATGGAAAAACCGCGAGGCGCGCTTCTATGCCAACATCACCTTCAACGGCTCCACCTGGGTGAAAGACGACACCAACCAGGGCAAGATTACCTCCGTGTTCAGCCTGAACGGCAACTCAGGCTTCAACAAAGCCGGACACGACGCCCGGTAGAGGGATATGGCGTACGCAAGATGGCTCCCATCAACGGCGTATGGAGCGGCAAGCACTGCGCCAACCTGTTGCGCCTGGCCGACATGTATCTGGGCTATGCCGAGGCATTGAGTGCCTGCGGCGACTATGAAGGAGCATGCAGCAAGTGAATCTGGTACGTGCACGCGCCGGTGTGCCGGGCTACGGCAACAAGGGCGGCAAGGATGCCAACGGTTACGACTTCCTCACCTATCCTGCCGACCGCGACAACGTGGACAAGCGCATCCGTCGCGAGCGCTCATCGAGCTGGCCTACGAATGGAACTACTACTACGACGTGCGCCGCTGGAAGGTGGCCGACATGGCCGTGGGTGACGACTGGATTTATCCCTCTTACCACCGTGGCGGTGAAGGCGGAGACATCCACGGCATGAATTCCAAGGCAGACTTCCCCGCCTTCTTCGAGAAAGTAGTGACCGAGACACGTGTCTTCAACAAACGCCACTACCTCTTCCCCATCCCCGACCAGGAGATCCGTCGTAACCCGAAGATGGTACAGAACCTGGGCTGGAACGCAGAGACGGGAGAGAGCCAGGAATAAGAACGAGAAACGAACAACTAAAATCATAACAGATGATAAGACTGAAATCCATACGATTGTTCACTTTCTCTATCCTGAGCGCGGCGGCATTGCTTACGGGCATGCCGGCGTGCTCCTCGGACAGCGGAGATGGACCGGGCGGAGAAAACAAGGGCGACAACTCGTCGCCTTACCACTCGCTGCCCGCGGAAAACCGCAACATGCCCTGCGGCGGAACTGTAGTGGCACAATACTCGGACGCACCCGAGGCCTGCTCCATAGCCAAGCTAGTGGACGGAGATGCGGGCACGAAATACTGCACGCGCCACAACAGCTTCAGCATCACCTGGAACGGCAACAGCAACGTGGCCGTACTCTCCTACTCGCTCACCTCTGCCGACGACGCTCCGGAAATGGACCCCAAGGCATGGAGCTGGAAGCTCCACCGACAGCAAGACGTGGAAGACGATAGACTCGCGCAGCGACCAGACCTTCGGCTCGCGCAAGGAGAAGAAGGAGTATGAAGTGGAAAACAACGTGACCTACCGTTACTACCGTCTCAACGTGAAGCAAAATGCCGGAAGCGAAAGCACCCAGATAGCCGAATGGACTCTGTCTGCCGCCGCAAGCACGGGCGAGAACATAGACGACCTGCTCCGCTTGGCAGGCGGGAAGACCGCCTCGCAAATCACTCCCATGGGCACCATCCACGAGAGCGACCGCAAGGCATCCGCCCAAGATTTGGAATGGCTGAAAAACGCTACCGCACAGCCGGAGACATTCGACGGACTGGCATGGAAAACGTTTGACGTGGCAGGCTCCATCTACCCCTTCGGCGACCCACTGCCTGCCGACATCAACCAGCATAGCATAGGAGACTGTTGCGCATTGGCTGTTATGGCCGACCTGGCATACACCTATCCCAAATACATCCGGAGCATGCTGAAGGAAAAGGAAGGCAACACGTATGCCGTCAGCCTCTTCGACCCCATGGGGAAACCGGTGGAAGTGTGCGTAGACAACTACTTCGTGGCCGACGGCAACAAACTGGGCGCCTGCTCGGGCAAGACGAACAACGTGACCTGGGCCACCATCATAGAGAAAGCACTCATCAAGTGGCTGCAAGTCTATAAAGGCTCGTCGAGCATCAACGGCATCGCCACGGAATACGTAGCTGCCATCCTCACCGGAAGCGGTAACACCTATTCGTTTGCCCCCGGCGTACTGTCAGGCAAGGATATGAAACGCGCCGTAGTGTCACTCGTGATGCAGCGCCAGCTGGTGATAGGCGGATTTAAGGACGGAGACAAGCCCATCGACGGAAAATACAAGTCGGTGAACTTCCACGCCTACAACTTCCTGCTGCCGCCCTCGAACAAGTACCTCTTCGTGATGCGCAACCCCTGGGGACTACTCCCGCTCATCTCGGGCGGCTACAGCGACGGCAAAGAAGACGGACTGCTGCAGATTGAGGACGATGGTGTGATACCGCCCATCATCGACCTGCGCATCTGCTCGCCCGGAGCCGCCAAAGGATACGCCTCACAAGGCACGATGATGCCTTATACGCCACCCTCGTATGCACCGGTACCCATGCGCATCCCGCGCGCCGTGCTTGCACCGCGGGCTTTCTGAATAAACTACCGAAAAACAACATTCTAAAACGAAAAACAATGAAAAAGATAAGATACACACTACTCGCCTCGTGCCTCTTCGCCCTTTGCGGCTGCGGCACCACCGACGTATGGAAAGACTGGGAAGACCAGGGAACCATGAACGAAGAAACCCGCCTCCGCCCCTCGGAAGTGAAGAAACTACTCTGCGCCGCCGACGGCTGGAAACTCTCCTACGAAGGCGTGGACTTCTACCTGCAGTTCGACGAAAACGGAAACGTCATCACCAACACAAACGAAAAGATACTCCGCCCCGAACTGGAGGCACAATACCACCTCGACTTCAAGGGCGAACAGACCGTGCTGCTGACCTTGGCAGGAAACACCTCGCTGCAATACCTCAAGAACAACCAGGAATCCACATTCCTTATCAGCAGCTATGCCTCCGACCTCATTGCAGCCACAGGACAGGCCCACGGACTCACCATGAACCTCTCGCCCGTCACCACGGCCGACCTTGCCGCGAACCGTGAGACCAAGGCTGCCATCCTCCACCGCGTGGAGGCCCTCGAGAACATCAGCTGCGGAGCCATCCGTGAGAAGGGAGCGATATACTGGCCTATTATACACTGAGCTCGGACAACGACAACAACTGGTCCATGCAACTCACCGACATCGCGGACGGCAAGGTGGTGCACACCAACCATGCCTCGTGCTCAACGTGGAGGATGACCGCCTCGGCGTAGTCACCGCCCCGGGTCTGGACATCAAGGGACACGCTCTGAAAAGCATCACTTACGACTACGACGGTGCCACACAGCCCGTCATCGGCAACGCCAGCCTCGTCTTCGATTTCAACGCAGGCGCCTCCTGGACAGATGCCTACATGGGCAACTGGAACACCCACATCATCGATGCCAAGGCAAGCAGCCTCGACCTCTCGCTGATGCCCGAGTCGCAACTCGAGATGGACAACCGCTCGCCGCGCAACCTCGTCATCTGCCGGGCAGCATCAGCGATGAAGATGCAGGCAAGTGGCACTATGTCTTCTTCGAGCTGAACGCAGCCGCCAATAACGGAAACTCGTGCGTGCTTTTCAGAAACACCGCCATCACTACTCCCTTCGGCGGCTATGGCAACGACGTGAATCTCGCAAAAGAACAATTCAAGCCCCTCATCGACCTGCTCTTCTGCGAAAGTGGGCTCTGGGTATGGGAGAAGGACGGAAATACGTACTTCATCCAGCCGGCAGGAAACGGATGGTTTAAGTTCCAATAAAAAAGCAAATATGTAAATGCTGATTAAGCGGATAAATGAAACAAAATCCACTTAATCAGTACTCAAACATCTCTCCCCAAAGTATTCACATTATCAACCTCATTCCTATGAACTACAAGAAAATAATCCTTGCACTTACCGTAGCGACTTCCATCCTTGCAGGGCATGCACAGCAGAAAGAGCCGGTGACTACGTCAACCCGCTGATGGGCACCGACTCCAAGATATCACTCTCCAACGGAAACACCTACCCGCCATCGCCCGCCCCTGGGGCATGAACTTCTGGATGCCCCAGACCGGAAAGATGGGCGACGGATGGGCTTATACCTACACCTCGGACAAAATCCGCGGCTTCAAGCAGACCCATCAACCAGTCCGTGGATCAATGACTACGGACAATTCTCCATCATGCCCATGACCGGCCGGCTGAAGATAGACCAGGAGCAGCGCGCCTCGTGGTTCTCGCACAAGGCGGAAAAAGCGATGCCCCACTACTACAGCGTCTATCTGTCCGAATACAACCTCACTACCGAAATCACCCTACGGAGCGTTGCGCCTACTTCCGCTTCACCTTTCCCCAGGCAGACAAGGCATACGTGGTGGTGGACGCCTTCGACCGAGGCTCGTACATCAAGGTCATCCCCGAAGAGCAGAAAATCGTAGCTACACCACACGCAACAGCGGAGGCGTGCCCCAGAATTTCCGCAACTACTTCGTCATCGTCTTCGACAAGCCTTTCACCTTCAACAAAGTGTGGGCTGACTATCATACCGTGGAGAAACACCTCGAACTGCAATCCAACCACGTAGGTGCCGCCATCGGCTTCTCCACCAAGAAAGGCGAACAGGTACATGCCCGCGTGGCCTCCTCGTTCATCAGCCCGAACAAGCGGAACTGAACCTGAAGGAGATAGGCGTCAAGAGCTTCGACCAGACCAAGGAAGAAGGCCGCCGCGCATGGAACGACATCCTTGGGCGCATCCGCGTGGAGGATGACAACACCGACCGCCTGCGCACGTTCTACTCTTGCATGTATCGCTCGGTGCTCTTCCCACGCATGTTTCACGAAGTAAACGCCCAAGGCGAAACCGTGCACTACAGCCCCTACAACGGACAGGTGCTGCCGGGACACCTCTTTACCGACACCGGCTTCTGGGACACGTTCCGCTGCCTCTTCCCCTTCGTCAACCTCGTCTTCCCCTCCATGGGCGAGAAGATGCAGGAAGGACTGCTGAACACCTATCTTGAAAGCGGATTCTTCCCCGAATGGGCCAGCCCCGGGCACCGAGGCTGCATGGTGGGCAACAACTCTGCCTCCGTGGTGGCCGACGCCTTCATAAAGAACATCACCAAGGCCGATGCACAAAAGATGTACGAAGGACTGCTGCACGGAGCCAACAGCGTACACCCCCGCATTGCCAGCACGGCCGATACGGCTACGAACACTACAACAAGCTGGGCTATGTGCCCTACGATGTGAAGATAAACGAAAACGTGGCACGTACGCTGGAGTATGCCTACGACGACTGGTGCATCTACCGCATGGGACAGCTCCTGGGCCGACCCGCCCAGGAGCTGGAACTCTACAAGCAACGCAGCCGCAACTACCGCAACGTGTTCGACCCCGAAACCCGCCTGATGCGCGGACGCAACGCCGATGGCACCTTCCAGGCACCGTTCAACCCCTTCAAGTGGGGCGACGCCTTCACCGAAGGCAACTCTTGGCACTACACCTGGTCCGTCTTCCACGACGTACAGGGACTCATCGACCTGATGGGCGGCAAGCAGACGTTCACCGCCATGCTCGACTCCGTGTTCAGCCTGCCCCCCGTCTTCGACGACAGCTACTACGGCGGTGTCATCCACGAAATACGCGAGATGGAGATAGCCGGCATGGGAAACTATGCCCACGGCAACCAGCCCATACAGCACATGATTTACCTTTACAACTACGCCGGACAGCCCTGGAAAGCCCAATACTGGCTGCGCGAAACCATGAACCGCCTCTACCTGCCCACACCGGACGGCTACTGCGGCGACGAGGACAACGGACAGACCTCGGCCTGGTATGTGTTCACCGCACTGGATTCTACCCCGTCTGCCCCGGAAGCGACCAGTACGTGCTCGGTGCCCCCTACTTCAAGAAGGTGACGCTGCAACTGGAAAACGGCAAAAAACTTGAAATCTCCGCCCCGAAAAACAGTGATGAAAACCGCTATATCCGTTCCCTCAACTACAACGGGAAGAACTATACCAAAAACTACCTCGACCACTTCGAGTTGCTGCGCGGTGGCAAGCTGACCTTCAACATGGACAGCCGTCCGAACAAGACGCGCGGCGTGAAGGAGAGCGATTTTCCGTATTCACTCAGCAATGAGTAACAAGTCATAAATGACAAAAACATTCTTAACCACATCATCATGAAGATTAAAACATTCATCATCCTGCTGACAGCCGCGACCCTGCAAGTAGCGGCCCAGCAGCCTGCCGACTATGTCAACCCCATCATCGGCACCAATGGCATGGGACACACCTTCCCCGGGGCCTGCACTCCCTTCGCTGATACAGCTCAGCCCGGACACCGATACCATCCCGCACAACGTGGACGGACGGTATCAGGGCAAGGCCTACGAGTATTGTGCCGGCTATCAGTACAGCGACTCCACCATCGTCGGCTTCAGCCACACGCACCTGAGCGGCACGGGCCACTCCGACCTGGGCGACATCCTGCTGATGCCCGCCACCGGCAGCCCGAAACTCACTCCCGGACGTGCCGCCACTCCCAACGAGGGCTACCGCTCGCGCTACGACCACGCCACCGAGAAGTCTACGCCCGGATACTACGAAGTGACCTTGGCCGACCATGGCATACGTGTCCAGCTCACCGCCACGCAACGGTAGGCATACACAAATACACCTTCCCTTGGGGCGAAGCCGGGCACCTCGTACTGGACCTAACGCACGGCATCTACAACTACAACGGCAAAGTGCTCTGGGCCAACCTGCGCGTGGAGAACGACACCCTGCTGACTGGCTACCGCATTACCAACGGATGGGCGCGCACCAATTACACCTACTTCGCCATCTCCCTCTCGCAGCCCATACGAGACTACGGCTACCGTGACTTGGAACCCGTGAAGTACAACGGCTTCTGGCGCCGCTTCAAGCTGGAGAAGAACTTCCCCGAAATCACCGGCAGGAAAATCGTCTCCTACTTCCATTTCGACACCCGGCAGAACAGCGAGCTCGTAGTCAAAGTGGCCCTCTCTGCTGTCAGCACCGAAGGCGCCCTGAAGAACCTGCGCGCCGAAGCCGCCGGCAAGAGCTTCGAACAGCTGGCCGACGAAGCCCGCGAAAGCTGGAACCGCGAACTGCGCCACTTCACCGTGGAAGGCACAGCAGATCAGAAAGCGATGTTCTATACCTCGCTCTACCACACCATGATTAATCCTTCGGTCTACATGGACGTGGACGGCCAGTACCGCGGACTCGACCACAACATCCACCGTGCCGACAGATTCACCAACTATACCATCTTCTCCCTTTGGGACACGTACCGCGCCCTGCATCCCTTCCTCAACCTGGTGAAGCCCGACCGCAATGCGGACATGGTGAAGTCGATGATTGCCCACGCCCGGCAGAGTGTACACGGCATGTTGCCCGTGTGGAGCCTGATGGGCAACGAGAACTGGTGCATGAGCGGCTATCACGGAGTGTCGGCCGTATCGGACGCTTGGTAAAGGACGTCTTGAAAGGCGAAACCGACGAAGCCCTCAAGGCGATGGTCAGTACCTCTACCGTGCCCTACTATGAAGGGGTGGCCGACTACATAAAACTGGGCTACATCCCCTTGGAAAAGAGCGGTACGGCTGCCTCCAGTACGCTGGAGTATGCCTACGATGACTTCACCATCTACCGGGCAGCCCTGAAAGCAGGCCACCGCGAACTGGCGGACGTGTATCGCAAGCGCGCCCTCAACTACCGCAACCTGTACGATCCTTCCATCGGCTTCGCCGCCCGCGCCTGGCAGACGGCTCCTTCAAGCAGGAGTTCGACGTATTGCAAACCTACGGCGAAGCTTCATCGAAGGAAACTCCTGGAACTTCTCCTTCCACGTGCCCCACGACGTGCTGGGACTGATGCAAGTGATGGGAGGTGAAAAGCAGTTCATGGAGAAGCTGGACAAACTCTTCGCCATGCACCTGCCCGAGAAGTACTATGAGCACAATGAAGACATCACTGCCGAATGCCTTGTAGGCGGCTACGTCCACGGCAACGAGCCGAGCCACCACGTGCCCTACCTCTACGCCTGGACCTCGCAACCCTGGAAGACGCAGTACTGGCTGCGCGAAATCCTAAACAAGATGTATCGGAACGACATCAACGGCTTGGGCGGCAACGATGACTGCGGGCAGATGTCGGCCTGGTATCTCTTCTCGGTGATGGGATTCTATCCCGTATGCCCGGGTACGAATCAATATGTGCTGGGCGCTCCCTACCTGCCCTACCTGAAACTAGAACTTCCCAACGGCAAGACACTGGAAATCAAAGCACCCGGTGTAAGTGACAAGAAGCGCTACGTGCAGTCGCTGCGCATCAACGGCAAGGAATACGGCAACATGTACATCAGCCACAGCGACCTATTGGAGGGTGGCGTATGGGAATTCAAGATGGCCGCTTCGCCCAACAAGCGCCGAGGCACCGCCACCAACGCGAAGCCTTACTCACTGACGGACGGAAAGGAGGAGAATTGAGAAGCCACTGCTTATCAACAGTATAAGAACTTGCGAAACTTCAACCGACAACTTAAAAACTCAAAAGATATGAAAACAAGAAATCTGCTCTACACTGCCTGCCTGGCAGCCGCCTTCGGCACCTACGCGTGCCAGCAACATACACAAACTGCAGCCAAACCGACCGACTGGAACGATTACAACGTCGGCACTATCCTCTTCGAAGACAAAGCACCCGAATCGGCCGGTTCGGACATCTATCACCGCATCATTCCCGATGCCGAATCGTACATCAAGGAACAGGCACGCACCGTGCTGGCCACGCTCTATGCCTCGCCCGAAGACAGCATCGCACCGGTGCACAACATCCACTATACGCTGGAAGACATCGACGGCATCTCCGCCAAGGGAGGCAGTAACGGTGACGTGACCATCTTCTACAGCACGCGCCACATCGAAAAATCATTTGCCGAAGCCGATACCGCAAAACTCTTCTTCGAGACCCGCGGCGTGCTGCTGCACGAACTGACCCACGCCTACCAGCTGGAACCGCAAGGCATCGGCTCGTATGGTACCAACCGCGTGGTCTGGGCATTCATCGAGGGCATGGCCGATGCTGTGCGCGTGGCCAACGGCGGCTTTGGTCCTGATGGACGCCCCAAAGGCGGCAACTACATGGACGGTTACCGGAAAGCGGGCTACTTCTTCGTATGGCTGCGCGACAACAAGGACCCCGAGTTCCTGCGCAAGTTCAACCGCAGCACGCTCGAGGTGGTGCCCTGGTCGTTCGACGGTGCCATCAAGCACGTCTTGGGCGAAAAATACAATATTGACGACCTGTGGCATGAGTACCAGGTGGCCATAGGAGACATCGAAGCATAACACATACAAACAGACTATGAACAATGGACAAGAAAGGTAAAAAACAGTTTTTAGGATTCACACTGGCATGCCTGGCGCTCTCCGCGCCGGGCATCGCCCAATCTGAGAAGCTCATCGATTACGTGAATCCTTTCGTGGGTACCGACGGCTACGGCAACGTCTATCCCGGTGCCCAGATTCCCTTCGGAGGTATCCAGATAAGCCCGGACACGAACCACCGCTTCTACGATGCGGCCTCGGGCTATAAGTATAACCACACCTCGCTGATGGGCTTCAGTCTGACCCACCTGAGCGGTACGGGCATCCCCGACCTGGGCGACTTTCTCTTCATGCCCGGCACGGGCGAGGCGAAGCTCACTCCCGGCACACCCGAGAATCCCGACGAAGGCTACCGCTCGCGCTACTCGCACGAACGCGAACAGGCCACGCCCAATTACTACACCGTACACTTGGACGACTACGGGGTGAAGGCCGAAATGACCTCGGGCCTGCGTAGCGGCATGTTCCGCTTCACCTATCCCAAAGCGGAGAAAGCGTTTATCCTCATCGACTTGAACCATACGCTGTGGCAGTCGTGCGAATGGGCCAATCTGCGCATGGTGAACGACTCCACACTGACCGGCTACAAGCTGGTGAAAGCTGGGGCCCGAACGCCATGTCTACTTCACCGCCACCTTCTCGAAGAAACTGGACGGACTGCGCATCATGCAGGATGGAAAACCGGTAATCTACAACACCTCGCGCTTCCGCAGCGACCGCGAGGCATGGGGCAAGAACCTGGTGGCCTGCATCTCCTTCGCCACCCGAGAGGGAGAGGAAGTGACCGTGAAGACCGCCATCTCTGCCGTCAGCACCGACGGAGCCGCACGCAACCTCCGCGAACTGGACGGCCTGACCTTCAATGCCCTGAAAACCCGGGGCGAAGAGTTGTGGGAAGAGGAACTGAGCAAATATACCCTCACTGCCGACCGCAAGACCAAGGAAACGTTCTATACCTCGGCCTACCACGCCGCCCTGCACCCGTTCATCTTCCAGGATGCCGACGGCAGCTTTCGCGGGCTGGACAAGAACATCGAGAAGGCCGAAGGATTTACGAACTATACCGTCTTCTCGCTGTGGGATACGTACCGCGCCCTGCATCCCTGGTTCAACCTGGTGCATCAGGACGTGAACGCCGACATTGCCAACTCCATGCTGGCACACTATGACAAAAGCGTGGAGCGGATGCTGCCCGTCTGGTCGTTCTACGGCAACGAGACGTGGTGCATGATAGGCTATCACGCCGTATCGGTGCTGGCGGACATGATTGTGAAGGAAGTGCCGGGCTTCAACTACGAGCGCGCCTACGAAGCCATGAAGACTACGGCGATGAATCCCCACTACGACTGTCTACCGGAGTATCGCGAACTGGGCTATGTACCCTTCGACAAGGAGGCAGAATCGGTATCGAAGACCTTGGAGTATGCCTACGACGACTATTGCATCGCACAGGCAGCCCGCAAGCTGGGCAAGGAAGAGGATTATCGCTACTTCCTGAACCGTGCCCTCTCCTACCAGACACTGATTGACCCCGAGACCAAATACATGCGCGGACGCGACAGCCGGGGCCAGTGGCGCACACCGTTCACTCCCGTAGCCTATCAAGGTCCCGGCTCGGTGCACGGCTGGGGCGATATCACGGAAGGATTCACAGTGCAATACACTTGGTATGTACCCCAAGACGTGCAAGGGTACATCAATCTGGCAGGAAAGGAGTTGTTCAAGAAGCGCCTCGACGAGCTGTTCACCGTGGAGTTGCCTGAGGATATTCCCGGAGCACACGACATTCAAGGCCGTATCGGAGCTTACTGGCACGGCAACGAGCCTTGTCACCATGTGGCTTATCTCTACAATTACTTAAGAGAGCCTTGGAAATGCCAGCAGTGGGTGCGTGCCATCGTAGACCGCTTCTATGGCAACACACCCGATGCGCTGAGCGGGAATGACGACTGCGGACAAATGTCGGCATGGTATTTGTTCAACTGTCTGGGATTCTATCCGGTAGCGCCCTCAAGCAATGTCTACAACATCGGCTCGCCTTGCCTGGAGGCCGCCAGCGTGAAGATGAGCAACGGCAAGCTGATAGAGATGCAGGCCGACAACTGGTCTCCACGGAATGTATATGTGAAAGAGCTGTACGTAAACGGCAAGAAGCATGACAAATCCTACCTGACGTATGAGGATATCCGCAACGGAGTGAAGCTGCGGTTCGTGATGAGCAGCAAACCCAATTATCGCCGGGGAGTATCGAAAGGAGCAGTGCCGCCTTCCTTGTCGAAAGAGGGGAAGACAATGAAGTATGGTTCCGGCGAATCCGTATCCGAGGAATAAGTATAATCAACCATTATTTTGCTACATAAAAAAATACATTTTCTATCTGTTGGCTCTTGTCCTCGCCGGGTGCACGCACAGCGGCGGGATAAAGCCCGCAAATACAGGCATCCAGGTGCTGCAAATAGACTGGAAACACATCAGCGACAAGCTGGATTATGCGCCGATGGTGGAAGACAGCATCCTGATGTTTCAGCTCGAAGCAACGAATGAGTGCCTGATTGGCGAAGTCACGAAACTAATCTATCAGAACGACCTGATTTATATAGCGGACAATCTTGCAAGCGCGTGTTCGTGTTCGACACCACCAGCAAGCTGCAAGCCGACATCCACCGGGTGGGCAACGGACCGGGCGAGTACACCCATATCTCCTGCTTCGCCGTACATGGGACGGAAATGGTGATATTCGACCATTTCCTGGGCAAGTTTTTCTTCTTCGATGCAGAAGGGCGGTTCCTGCGCGAAAAACCAGCCGACGGTATATGGACGGAAGATTTGTTCTGCATAGGCGACAAGCTCTATCTGCCCAACAGCAACCGGACACACGAAGGCTGTTATCATCTGTTCGCACTGGACCTGAAGGAGGGTGACAAGCTGGAAAAGCATCTTCCCTTCTAAGAGGAGGCGGACGACGGCAACGGGAATGGAGCCTGGATACCTACTGATGAAGAAGCGCTGTTGTGGTTCTATCCTTACGACGAAGTGTACAAGCTGAAAGACGACAGCATCTCCCTACGGTACAAGGTAGATTTCGGAAACCGGTGACTGCCCCAGCAGTATATCGATGGTGACGGAACCACTGCCCTACAAACCGTCTTCCAGGATAATTATGTGACAGGGATAGACCGTATCCAGCAGTCGAAAAGGTATCTGTTGATGCAATTCGAAGATGCGGAAAACGAGTATTTCACCCTATATGACAAAGAAACGGACGATATGCGGACAACAAAGTCACTATACAACTCCCTATTGGGCAGACTACCCTTGCAGCAGGAGGGAGAGCACTTCACCATCCAGCACGATCACATCGTCCAATGCCATGATGCCTACTTCTTCCAGCTTTGGAACACGAACGGCACTTGGAATCGGGAGATACACGGTTCTATACGGAAGAACTCAGAAAAAGATTTGTGGAACTGGCACGGACAGAGGTCCATGGATAAAAGATATACATTAAGGATGTCATAATACCTCCAACTAGAAAAGTTCGAGTATGTATCAGAACTCTCTCTTTATGGAATTTACTCCTGCTACAGCTATTTGTAGCAGGGGTATTTCTCTATTTCATGAACCAACGATTCAAATGATTATGAGGAGCAACTACTACGAATTTATAGAATTTCGAGTGGGGAAGTTCTTTCAGATTTACCGTATAGGAAGTGGTGCCGGCGGGCAACTTGGCAAGCTCGATGTAATTGTCCTTGCTTCCGGTCTTGAAATGATTAGTCGTAGCAGCGTAGACGGTGACCGGCACTTACTCCGCGTAAGTGCGCCATGACAAGGTCACGGTGTCGTCATAAGGCATGGTCTTCAAGTCGCAGATGTCTGTCCGACCGATGAAAGGAATGCATCCTGCTCCCAAAGGACATCCGAAGGCACCTCGAAACCAAGGTAGCGGCTGAGAGACGGAGCTATGTCGGTTATGGCAGATTACGGTCTGCGAAATGCGCATTGACCGGCACGTTGGTCGAAATCCAGGTGGTGTGCTCGCGCTCGGACTGGCTCCCATGTCCGTAGCCGTTTTCAGTGCGACCGTGGTCGGTGGTGACCACTACCATCCACTCTTCATCGAAATGCTCTTCGCGATACTTCACAATTTCCCATACGCGTGCCACCTGCTCGTCGGCTTTGCGCACATACGCATCGAAGAATTCGCCGTTGCCCTCTATATGGCCTGCATCATCGGTGTACCACAGATAAAACCAACTGAGGTCGGGTGCATCCCGGCGGATGCTCTCGGCAGCATCCTTGGATACTTGTTCGTCGTAGTCGAATACATGCAAATCCTTCTCCTTGTGCGGAAAGCGGACTTTATCGAGATCGTAACCGTCACTGACGTAGTCTATCTTCAAGCGGCCTGTCTCCTCCTTGCTCTCTCCTATGAGCACAGTACGGTTGTCGATCCAGCTCGAGTAGAGTCCGGTCTTCACCGGACGCGACTGCTCCTTGGCGATGCGGAAAATGGTCCAATAGTTGTAATTGGGCTGTAGGTTGTCATTGCCTCCCACATTATGCTTGTTCAGCCAGGTGGCTGTCAGCAGATTGGTGTAACCGATGGCCGATATAATGGGCGTTTTGCGAGTAAGTGCCTATTTCTCCACCGGTATATGCCCGGCATATGCGCCTCTTGAAGCGATGTCGAAGACAGCGGGTGTGTGCAAGCGCTCTATCTGGTCGGCAGGAACTCCGTCTATGACGATATAGACTGCTTTTTGGGTACGGGCACACAAGCTGATACACCACAGTGCCACAAGTAAGGTAGTGATGGTGTAACGTTTCGTCGTCGAATTATTTGAGTTTGAGCACAAATTTAATGAGAATCTCTGGAAAAGGCTAATAAAAAGGAGGAAAAGTCTTCGTAATACCACGGTTCTTTCATTCAAAAAACTCTGCCCATTTCTCCGGCACCGGGGAAGGCAGGGTTCCCCGGTGCTGGAGAAATAAGTGGATTGATACTTGCTTTATCGTAACGGTGGCATCTGAAAACGTGGTGGGGCAAGTGTCGGCCCACCGGAGTTCATTTTATCAGGAAAAACGACATTACGCAGAATCTCATACAAAATTCCGCCCATGTCCAGACTTAATTTAAACTTGTCTAATTTATAATAAGGAATCACCACGGGCACCGTCTCCCAACGACCGCGATAAGCATCGTAATAACGTTGTACCCCGACTTCCATCCCAAAACGTTCGGACATATCTAGCGATATGGTGGCACCATAATGGTGGGTATCCATCCCATAAGGATTTCCTATGGCATACGAACCGAAAACTTTAAAAGTTACACGGTCCGAAGCTGATACCGCAAAACTCCCGAAGTACTGAAAGCCTGCCCGGTGGAATGAATCATATTTATCTTCATGGCATCTACGCCAAGCTGAAGCGTCAGCCTTTGGTTAAAGGCGTGCTGATATCCCAGGGAAGCATTGTTGAAACGTCCGATACCCGGTACGCTGGTCTGCCCACCAGAACCGAATAACATACCGTGAGGGAACTGTCTTAATACACCACTTGCGCTGTAATCTCCCCGAAATAGCAGAGAAGGATTGGTCTGATAAGGCAGACGAAGAGACTCTTTCAGTGAAAAATCGGGCAGAGAATAGGAGTGTTCCGGATGAAACATAGAAGAAGGGGCAAAGTTTCCAGAGGGAAGCTCAAAAGGAGAGAATAGAGATTCATTGAATTCTGGCTGTATCTGTATACTGTCACGAATGAAACGTACACTGTCTTCCTGCGCAAAAAGCAACTGCGGCACAAAAGCCAACAGCAGGCAGATTCCCAAACGGACATCAAGACAAGAAATATTGACTTTCCGTTTTATACACATATACCCTCCTTATTTATATTCATAATACTGCTATACAAAAATAACGAAAATAAATCAGAAGAGCAGTACATATACTGCTAAATTATTACAATATAGAAGAATACATTATTAATTTTCTATCAATATCAACCCTACTCCTTTCACTGTTTTAATGGTTACCGACTCGTCTTCCGAAAGAAGTTTCGTCTTGCCTATTATTTTGAAGACAAAGATAGAATTTTATCATAGAAAAGGAGAATTTTACTTTTTTTCCGCCCAATATACTCCTCCCAATATCAGCACCGCCCCCATCAAAGCAACTATAGTAAGCTGTTCGCCAAGCAGAAAAGCAGAACCTACCAGAGTGAAGAGAGGATTCAGATAAATATAGTTGGAAGCTCTTATCGTTCCCAGCTGTTTTAAGACTACGTTCCAGACTACAAAACAAATCAAAGAAGCCAATACACCCAGGAAAAGTAAATTGAACAAAATAGCCGGCTCGAGAAGACGGACAATGTCGAAGTTCCAGGGATGAATCAGAAATGCAGGAAGAATAGTCAATACCCCATAAAAAATATCTTACGGGTAATAAAAATTATACTGTAACAGTTGGACATTTTTTCTCATTATTAAACTAATAGAATGACCCAGGAAAAAGCTGCAAGTAAAGTAAGGAAATCAACCTAAAGAGAAATCTTTAATACAAAACTACCATTATAAACCACCAATGCCACACCAACCAACGCCAGCAAAGAACCAGCCATCAATCCACGGGTAGCCTTTTCCTTTTTATAAATCCACAAAGAAAGAATGGTCGTGAGCAATGGTGCCGTACAGACAATAAATGCCACATTCGTCGCCCAATGTAATCTCCAAAGCTGTATTTTCCGTAAAAAAGTAAAATGAACCGCCTGCTAACTACCTCCCTAAAAACAGCCAAGATTCATCTTTCCAATTATCAGCAAACAGTTTTCGGGGAGAAATAAACCAGATGCCCAGATAAGCTATCAGGAAACGAAGCAAGAATATTTCCTGCGGGGAAAGGCTATGCCCAATCAATACTTTCGTTGAAATAAAAGTCAGACCCCAAATACCTACCGTAAGGACGGCGACAATATGATAAGTATAATTTTTCATTGCGTTCATACACTTCCGATAAGTTGCGCAAAGATACGACTTTCTTCTTCAACACAATAACGCGAAGGATGAAATCTTCCCAGACTTCATCCTTCGCTATATCCTAAAAATCTTTTAGTAAATATCCTATTGAATTAATTTAGCTATTATTTGTATTACAAACAAAAAATTAGTTTTAAAAGCACATCACAAATGTAAGTAATAAAAAGTGAATTATCAAGCCTTTGCCATTGTTTTTTATGTTACTTAGCTACAAATCTGAAAATAAACCCGTAACTTTGCACCGATATTAACCGGATACTAACCGGTTTTAACCATGGAATAAACAATGTTTTCAACAAAATATTAATAAATACCACTATGGAATACAATTTCAGGGAGATTGAAAAGAAATGGCAGAAAAGGTGGGTGGAAAACAAAACCTACCAAGTAACGGAAGACGAAACGAAAAAGAAATTCTATGTGCTGAACATGTTCCCCTACCCCTCCGGTGCGGGATTGCACGTAGGTCATCCGCTGGGATATATCGCTTCGGATATTTACGCCCGCTACAAACGACTGCAAGGTTTCAATGTACTGAATCCCATGGGATATGACGCTTACGGTCTTCCAGCAGAGCAATATGCCATACAAACGGGACAGCACCCTGCAATTACGACCGTCAACAATATCAACCGATACCGTGAACAGTTAGATAAGATAGGTTTCTCTTTCGATTGGAACCGCGAAATTCGTACCTGCGAACCGGAATATTACCATTGGACCCAATGGGCGTTCCTCAAAATGTTCAACAGTTACTACTGCAACGATAAAAAGCAGGCACGTCCTATCCAGGAACTGATTGAAGCATTCAGCCAAACCGGTACTGAAGGAATGAATGTGGCTTGTGGCGAGGAATTGAGTTTTACCGCCACAGAATGGAATGCCAAGAGTGAAAAAGAACAGCAGGAAATCCTGATGAACTACCGTATTGCCTATCTAGGCGAAACAATGGTTAACTGGTGTCCGCAACTTGGTACCGTACTTGCCAATGACGAAGTAATAGACGGTGTCAGTGAACGCGGCGGTTTCCCTGTCATCCAGAAGAAAATGCGCCAATGGTGTCTCCGTGTATCTGCCTATGCACAACGCTTATTGGATGGACTCGATACCATTGATTGGACCGAATCCTTGAAAGAAACCCAAAAAAACTGGATAGGACGCAGTGAAGGTGCGGAGATACAATTCAAAGTGAAAGACAGTGATTTGGAATTCACTATTTTCACTACCCGTGCAGATACCATGTTCGGTGTCACCTTCATGGTATTGGCTCCCGAAAGCGAACTGGTACCACAACTTACCACCGACATACAAAAAGATGAAGTAAACGCTTATCTGGAACGCACCAAAAAACGTACTGAACGCGAACGTATTACCGACCGTAGCGTTACCGGTGTATTCTCCGGAAGCTATGCCCTCAACCCCTTTACCGGTGAGGCAGTACCCATCTGGATAAGCGACTATGTGCTTGCCGGATATGGTACGGGTGCCATCATGCTGTGCCTGCGCACGACAGCCGTGACTATGCTTTTGCCAAGCACTTCGGCCTCGAAATCCGCCCGCTGGTAGAAGGTTGCGATGTAAGCGAAGAAAGCTTCGATGCCAAGGAAGGTATTGTATGCAACTCTCCACGAGAAGGTGTTACTCCCTATTGTGACCTTTCATTGAACGGACTGACCATCAAAGAAGCGATTGCTGCTACCAAGAAATATGTGAAAGAGCACAATCTGGGACGTGTAAAGGTGAACTTCCGTCTGCGTGATGCCATTTTCTCACGTCAGCGCTATTGGGGCGAGCCGTTCCCGGTTTACTACAAGGATAACATGCCTTATATGATTGATGAAAGTGCCCTACCCCTGGAATTACCCGAAGTTGCCAAATTCCTGCCTACCGAAACCGGTGAACCTCCATTGGGACATGCCACAAAATGGGCTTGGGATATTGTGAACAAATGTGTTGTGGAAAACGAAAAGATAGACAACACCACCGTCTTCCCACTGGAACTCAATACTATGCCCGGATTTGCCGGTTCAAGCGCCTATTATCTGCGCTACATGGACCCACACAACAACCAGGCACTTGTGGATAAGAAAGTAGATGAATACTGGCACAATGTAGACCTTTACGTAGGCGGTACCGAACATGCAACTGGTCACTTGATATACTCCCGTTTCTGGAACAAATTCCTATACGACCTCGGCATCTCCGTAGCCGAAGAACCGTTCCAAAAGTTGGTGAATCAGGGCATGATTCAAGGACGAAGCAATTTTGTCTATCGCATCAAAGATACCAATACATTCGTGTCCCTAAATCTGAAAGACCAGTACGATACTACCCCACTCCACGTCGATGTGAATATCGTATCCAATGATGTTCTGGACCTTGAAGCTTTCAAAGCATGGCGTCCCGAATACGCAACTGCCGAGTTTATTCTGGAAGACGGCAAGTACATCTGTGATGGGCTGTGGAAAAGATGAGTAAGTCCATGTTCAACGTTGTCAATCCCGATATGATTGTCGACAAATACGGTGCCGACACTCTCCGCATGTACGAAATGTTCCTCGGCCCGGTAGAACAATCAAAGCCATGGGATACAAACGGAATAGACGGTGTACACCGCTTCATCAAGAAGTTCTGGTCACTGTTCTACGACCGCAACGACAATTATCTGGTAACAGATGAACCTGCCACCAAGGAAGAACTGAAATCCCTCCACAAACTGATTAAGAAAGTGACGGGAGACATTGAGCAATTCTCTTACAACACAAGTATCAGTGCTTTCATGATTTGTGTAAACGAGTTGTTCGGGATGAAATGCAGCAAGAAGGAAATTCTGAACCAGTTCATCATCGTTCTGGCTCCCTTTGCTCCGCATGTATGCGAAGAATTGTGGGAGACTCTGGACAATGCAGGTTCTGTATGCGATGCCAAGTGGCCAGTATGCAACGAAGAATACCTGGTGGAAGATACGGTCAACTACACCATTTCCTTCAATGGAAAGGCACGGTTCAACATGGAATTCCCCGCAGATGCGGCATCGGATGCCATCCAGACTGCTGTATTGGCCGAAGAACGCTCTGAAAAATGGATAGAAGCAAGACCATTGCCAAAGTAATCGTAGTACCAAAGAAGATTGTGAACATCGTTGTTAAATAACAGATATGCAAATTACAAAACCAACCAAAGCGGAAGTGACGAGGGAACTGAAGGATTATATCTTCATCACTTTGGGGCTCATCAGCTATGCATTGGGATGGGCAGCTTTCCTCATCCCTTACCAGATTACGACCGGAGGTACTACCGGTATTGGTGCCATCATCTATTATGCCACTGGATTTCCCATCCAGTGGTCATACTTCATCATCAATGCCGTACTGATGACTTTTGCCATCAAGATACTCGGACCGAAGTTCAGTATCAAGACCACGTTTGCCATCTTCGGACTGACCTTTTTTCTATGGTTTTTCCAGCTGTTGGTGAATGGTCCCGATGGTGTCCCTCCCCAACTGCTGGGCGAAGGACAAGACTTCATGGCTTGTCTGATAGGTGCTGCAATGTGCGGTGCCGGCCTGGGCATCGTATTCAACTGCAACGGTAGCACGGGAGGTACGGATATTATTGCAGCCATCATCCACAAATACAAGGATGTCACACTGGGACGCATGATAATGGCCTGTGACTTCATCATCATCAGTTCCTGCTACGTGGTATTTCATGACTGGAGACGTGTGATATTTGGTTTTGTAACTTTGTTTGTCATCGGGTTTGTACTGGATTACATTGTCAATAGCACCCGCAATCTGTTCAATTCTTTATTTTCTCCAAAGAATATGAAAGGATTGCCGATCGCATCACCAAAGAAACCCATCGCGGTGTAACGGTACTCGACGGTATCGGCTGGTACAGTAAACACAACGTGAAGGTACTGGTCGTACTTGCCTACAAACGCCAATCGGTAGAAATATTCCGGATGGTGAAAGATATAGACCCGAACGCTTTCATTTCCCAAAGTTCCGTCATCGGTGTATACGGAGAAGGTTTCGACCGGTTGAAAGTGAAATAGGGACTTGTATAAGCCACAAGTATAAGGAGAACATAATATGAGAAAGAAATTTGTATTTGCCACCAACAATTCACACAAACTGGAAGAAGTGACTGCCATTTTGGGAGAAAAGGTCGAACTTCTCAGCATGAAGGATATCAAATGCGATACTGACATTCCGGAAACTGCAGACACACTTGAAGGAAATGCTTTGCTGAAAGCAAAATATATCTTCGATAACTATCATCTGGACTGTTTTGCCGACGATACCGGTTTGGAAGTGGAGGCCCTTGGTGGGGCACCGGGTGTATATTCCGCCCGTTATGCCGGCGATGCACACAATTCGGAAGCAAACATGAAGAAGTTGCTGAAAGATATGGAGGGCATCGAGAACCGTAAGGCACAATTCCGTACCGTATTTGTACTTATCATCGACGGAAAGGAACATCTGTTTGAGGGCATCGTGAAAGGAGAAATCACAAAAAACAGAAAAGGTACTTCAGGTTTCGGTTACGATCCCATATTCATTCCCGAAGGATATACGCAGACTTTTGCAGAAATGGGGAATGAACTGAAGAATAAAATCAGTCACCGGGCATTGGCCACTAACAAGTTGTGTAAGTTTTTAATGAGATAATGTTTTTAATGTGCTGATATGCTAATGTGCCAATGTGCTAATGACCTTTTGGCGTGACAGCGCAGCTAATTAGCACATCACATTAGCATATCAGCACATTATAACCCCAGTTGAGCCGATATTTCCAACATCCTCTTAATCGGTTTCACTGCTTTTTCTGCAATCTCAGCATCCACCTTTATTTCCGGTGATTCATTTTTCAAACAATCATAAAGCTTTTCCAGTGTATTCAGCCGCATGTAACTGCATTCATTGCAGGCACAAGTGCTGTCGTTGGGAGGAGCCGGAATAAATGTTGTCTGCGGGCATTGTTTCTGCATCTCGTGCAGGATACCGCTTTCGGTAGCTACAATGTAGCTCTTTTCGGGATGTGCCACTGCATACTTCAGCAAAGCTGCCGTAGAGCCTACCACATCGGCCAGTTTCAAGACTGTACTCTTGCATTCGGGATGTGCCAGTACCACCGCATCGGGATGCTGCCGTTTTATTTCAACAATCTTTTCAACCGAGAATTCCTCGTGTACATGGCATGCGCATCCCATAATAACATATTTCTTCCGGTAATGGAGTTGATATAATTACCCAAGTTCCGGTCTGGGCCAAAGATTATTTTCTCATCTTTGGGGAAGCTTTCCACAATCTGCTTTGCATTGGTAGAAGTTACCACCACATCGGTCACCGCCTTTACGGCAGCCGTTGTGTTCACATAGGATATCACCGTATATCCGGGATGCTCTTTGACAAACTGACTGAATTTGTCTGCCGGACAACTGTCTGCCAACGAACAGCCTGCTGCCATATCGGGCACCAGTACCTTCTTGTCGGGACAAAGTACCTTCGCCGTTTCTCCCATGAAGTGCACACCGCACATCACGATGATGTCTGCCTCCGTCCGGGCCGCCCATTGCGCCAAAGCCAGACTGTCGCCCACGTAATCGGCTATATCTTGTATTTCACCTTTCTGGTAGTAGTGTCCCAGAATGATTGCGTTCTTCTCCTTCTTCAGCTGCTTGATAGCTTCTATAAGATTATCCATAATTATATTTTTTAATTTCTCTTTCTTCTTTAAAAATCCTTTGATAGTAATGATAGGCTGTTAACAGTGTGGACAAATAAATACGATTTTTCTTGCCTATGAAGTTATTAGTATCAAGCTGAATTTTACTCTTATGCTTATAAACCGGGGTTTTTAAGTTTATCCGTTGATAATAAGACTTCTGCTAAACAGCATTAACATGTTGTTAATAATATGCAAAGTTAATAACTTTAGAGTTATAAACCGATGAAACCAGGCTGAAAAATATGTTGAATGAAGCCTGGAAAATTCTCCTTAACTTTTTTGGTTTGTTCGTTTCACTGCTGTAATATGCAGACCTTTGAATAATGCAAGGATTATTTTTAAAATTGTTTCCCTATTGTATTGACACCTTTTCAACGGTTATTAACCGGGATATAAACGGAAAAAAGTATCTTTGCGGGGAGATTTAAAAGTATATTGTCATGCGTAAACTGAAGATAACTGAACTGAATCGTATTAGTGTAGAGGAATTTAAGGAAGCCGAAAAACTGCCTTTGGTAGTGGTATTGGATAATATCCGCAGTCTCCATAATATAGGTTCCGTTTTCCGTACTTCGGATGCTTTCCGCATCGAGTGCATTTATCTTTGTGGCATTACAGCTATCCCACCCCATCCGGAGATGCACAAAACAGCTTTGGGAGCGGAATTTACCGTAGATTGGAAATATGTTGATAACTCTGTTGAAGCTGTTGATAACCTAAAAGCCGAGGGATACATTGTTTATTCTGTAGAGCAGGCGGAAGGTAGTGTGATGCTGGACGAACTGGTGCTGGACAAGACTAAAAAAGTATGCTGTGGTAATGGGAAATGAAGTGAAGGGTGTTCAACAAGAAGTGATTGACCATTCGCACGGTTGCATTGAAATTCCTCAATACGGCACAAAGCATTCGTTGAATGTATCGGTTACGGCGGGTATTGTTATTTGGGATTTATTCAAGAAACTGAGATAATAACAGGGCTGTTAATAAGCTGTCAATATATCGGGTTTGTTGGAGCTATAGATCGAACACGGTGCATCTATAGATCCAGCGTGTTGCATCTATAGATCCAATAAACTAGTTCTATATAGGTATGATGAGAGATTTTATGAACAGTGGTTGATTATAAAAATCAACCACTTTATTCATTGTAAATTAATGCTTTATCTCCTAATTTATCCTTTTTGTTAACCATGTATCAACACATATCGGTTGTATGTGGAAAACTTGCTGTACAGTTGGTGTCTTTTCTTATTTTTTTGTATATTTGCTGAATATATATAAATCATATCGATATGAAAAAGATAATATCTTCATGGATAGGCATTTTTGTAGGTTGTACTATTCTGGCAGCAGGTTTTGTTTACTTTATCAATCCTTATAATCTTGTTCCTGGCGGGGTGTATGGAGCCAGTATTGTGCTTCATAATCTGTTCCCTTCTATTCAAGTAGGTACTTTCGGTTATATGTTTGATATTCCTTTGCTTATCATTTCCGTGCTGGTACTGGGAGCAAAATTGGGAGCACGTACTATCGTGGCGGCACTATTCACTCCGCTTGCCATGAATGTGCTGTCTCTCCTCTCCTATCCTTCTGAAGAAGCGCTCCATCAGTTGGACCCTACACAGTTGCTGGGTGGCAGTCTGAATATGTCCGACCATTTGATGCTGACTTCTGTGATTGGTGCGGTAGTTATCGGTATAGGCTGTGGTATTGTAGTGCGTAGCCGGGCTACTACAGGAGGTACGGATATTGTGGCGATGATATTGCAGAAATATTGCCATATACGTTTTTCAAAGGCGATACTGCTGGTAGATGGCATCGTGGTGGGATTCGGCCTATTGGTTATCGGTTTCGGTATTGGAAATCCGGATGATGCTACACAACCTTCGTGGCATTTGTCTTTCTATTCACTGATAGCTATTTTTGTCACTTCGAGGGTATTGGCCTATGTGATAAATGGGGAGAAGAATGACAAGATACTGTTTGTCATCAGTGATATGCGCCTTACCGCTTTGCACGACTATATTCTTAAAGATTTGGACCGTACAGCCACTTGCATCAAGAGTAGTGGTCTTTATACCAATGTAGACAAGGAAATGCTGTTTCTTGTGGTGAGTTACAAGGAAGTGGTAGGTATCAAGCAGAAGATAAGGGAAGTAGACCCAAAGGCTTTTGTAGTGGTTACCGATGCTTATGATGCATTTGGTGAAGGTTGGAAAGAGCTTCCGATGGCAGGAGAGGTACAACCCGAATAAGTAGTAATAAACAATTGTTCATTCTGTTATTAACTGATATATAGCTTAATATCAATTGTTTAATAACTAATTATTTGTGTTGCTAACATAGTTTTCAACATGGTGTTAACTATAAGTTTTTTGTTTGAATGAACGGTATTGTTGCGAAGTCGATGATGTGGAACTTATGGCATGGTTGCCATAAATTGAGTGCAGGTTGTAAGTATTGTTATGTTTATCGTGGTGATGCTCGGCGAGAGGTGGACAGTTCGGTGGTGGTGCGGACAAAAAACTTTGACCTGCCTTTGCGTAAAAAGCGTAACGGAGAATTCAAGATACCACCTGGAACATTTGTCTACACCTGCTTTACTTCCGATTTCTTTGTGGAAGATGCTGACAAATGGCGGGCCGAAGCATGGGAGATGATTCGTTACCGCAGTGATCTGCATTTTATGATGATTACCAAGCGTATAGACCGTTTTTCTGACTGTCTGCCCGATGATTGGGGAGACGGATATGATAATGTAACCATCTGTTGTACGGTTGAAAACCAGACTTGCGCCGATTATCGCTTGCCCATCTATAGGATGGCTCCCATAAAGCATAAGATAATAATCTGTGAACCGCTGCTGGAAAGGATAGATTTAAGTACTTATGCTGTTGGCGAATGGATTGAACAGATAGTTGCAGGGGGAGAATCCGGTTACGAAGCCCGCCCTTGTGATTTTGAATGGGTGATGGACCTTCGCAGAATTTGTGTGGAAAATAAAGTGGAGTTCTGGTTCAAGCAGACCGGCTCTAAGTTCGTCAAAGACGGAAAGACATATGATGTGAAACGCCAGTTTCAACATTTGCAGGCACGCAAGGCGGGAATAAACATCAGTTTATAATTGTCCGCTTTCCACCATCAATATCACCCGTTCGGTCAATGCATCGTCTCCCATAGGGTCGTATTGCTTCTTTAGACTGGCGCCGAAGAGTGCGGCAAAAGTCTGGTAGAAACCGGCTTTGAAAGGCCCATAAAAGCTTTTACCAGTTCATATCCGGTGGAGTTGGTCTGTCGGTCTACCAGTTTTATTAACAGTTTGCCTTGGGCAAAGGTAAGTTTCTTCATGCGGGGAGTGTATTGCTCCTTCAAGCTTTTCTCTACTGCTTTCATGTGTTTCTGGCGGGCTTTCTCGGTGGGCAGGGTCATCATGTATTCGTAGGTTTCAATGATGGCACGGTTAATCTCCTTGGAGATGGGAAGTACCTTCTTTACGTCACGAATGAGTTTGTAGTACTTGTTCATGTCGCGCTTGTTCTTGAATTTAAGCGGCTTGAAGATGTAGACAGTGGGGAGCTTGACATAAGGGATGGTATCTCCTTCGTAAACGCACATGGGAGTAAGATAGACACTCTTTTTGCGCAGCAGACTGTGGTTGCTGCTGTGCAAAACATTTCAGGCTTCCGAGAGAAAGAAACATGATGAGTATTACTATGTTAAGCCTTGCGTTCATGTTGCAAAAGTACACCATTCTGTGTAATGTTGTTGCATCATGTTGATTTTTCCTTGCTCAATTAACTTATTTAAGGTAACTTCGCTTCCCAAAACATGAAAGTGACCTACTATTAATGGAATTACTCAAGATAGGAGTTTTTGTAAGTATGCTGTCAATGACTCCTATGCTTGAAGCTCAAAATATATCCGGCCTTCAGAAAGAACAGCCTTTACTTCTTTTGGAAGAAAATTTGGAACAACTTTCCATCGGGAATGAGGAAGAATACGGTTGGGAAGATGAATTGGAGGAGTTGTCCCGACGTCTGCAAGAGCCTGTCAACCTCAATGCCGCCACTAAACAGCAATTGGAGCAGTTTCCTTTTCTTACGGATATACAGATAGAGAATCTTCTGGCTTATGTCTATATATACGGACAGATGCAGACCATTTATGAATTGCAACTGGTGGAGGAGATGGATAAACGTACCATCGACCTACTGCTGCCCTTTGTCTGTGTGCGGGCAGTGAAAGCGGGTAGGGGGTATCCTGCTTTAAAATCTATACTGAAATACGGGAAACACGAAACATTGGCACGTTTGGATGTACCGTTCTATATCCGTAAAGGATATGAGAAGAATTACCTGGGACCTTCCCTTTACCATTCTTTGCGCTATAATTTTCATTATGGAGATTATCTCCAAATAGGCGTGACGGGAGAGAAGGATGCCGGAGAACCATTCTTTGCCCTGCACAACAGAAAAGGCTATGATTACTATTCTTTCTATTTTCTGATAAAGAATCTGGGGCGGCTGAAGGCTTTGGCATTGGGCAATTACCGTCTGAGCTTCGGGCAGGGACTGGTACTTAGTACGGATTTTCGTTTAGGAAAAACATTCTCTATGTCTACAACAGAATATCGTACCGGAGGCATCCGTAAGCATAGTTCTACTGATGAGTACAATTATTTCCGGGGAGTGGCGGCAACGGTGGGAGTATTGCCTTACTTGGATATTTCGGCTTTCTATTCGCATCGCTCCATGGACGGTGTGGTGGAGGATGGCGAGATAACTTCCATTTACAAGACAGGGTTGCATCGCACGCAGAAGGAGGCAGATAAAATGAATGCCTTTGCCTTGCAGGTAATAGGTGGAAACATGACCTATGAAAAGAACTCTCTGAAGGTGGGAGTAACGGGGATTTACTATTTTTTCAACCGTCCTTACAAGCCTCGGTTGAACAAGTATGCAAAGTATAATCTTCATGGAAGTGATTTCTATAACGTGGGTATGGATTATAGGTATCGTCTGGGCCGTTTTGTCTGGGTGGGGGAAGCGGCAACCGGCAGTAAAGGCTATGCGTTGCTGAACCGGCTGAAGTATAATCTTTCTTCCGATTATCATCTGCTACTTGTTCACCGGTATTATTCATATGATTATTGGACTTTGTTTGGGCGTTCCTTTGGCGAAAGCAGTATGCCGCAGAATGAGAATGGATGGTATTTGGCAGCAGAGGCCACACCTTTCGCTCATTGGAAGTTTTTCACTTCACTGGATGTGTTTTCTTTTCCTTGGTGGAAATACCGTATAAGTAAGCCCTCAAAGGGAGTGGATGCCATGTTTCAGGTTACTTATACTCCTCGAAAGAGCCTTTCGATGTATTTTAATTATCGGTACAAACAGAAAGAAAGAGACGTGACGGGTACAAGCGGTGCAGTTATCGAACTATCTATCACCATAAACTCCGTTATCGGCTGACCTATATGCCGGGAAGATATATCTTTCGTACTACAATAGATTATAACCACTTCCGTCAGCAGGATGGGGAAGGGTATCGCTTTGATAGACGGCAAGGTTATCAGTGTACTCAATTTTGCTCGTACACTTTCCCCTTCCCTCTGTCAGTTTCCGTGCAGGGAACCTGGTTTCATACGGACGATTACGATTCGCGTGTTTACGCCTCCGAGCGTGGATTGTTATATACTTTCTATACCCCTTCCTTCTATGGCAAAGGGTTCCGTTACTCCGCTCATCTGCGATATGATTTGAGTAAGAACTTCATGTTTCTTGCCAAATTCGGACAGACGGTTTATCAGGATAGGGAGACGATTTGGTTCGGGCAATGATGAGATACCGGGAAATAGGAAAGCGGACTTGCAGATGCAACTGCGTATCAAAGTTTTAGAAACT
>ENA-OQCE01000054-OQCE01000054.1-human-gut-metagenome-genome-assembly--contig:-NODE-54-length-46399-cov-2.936203_pt1 | contig 46399 bp, 55 predicted proteins | sample MGYA00242495_ERZ504572 | MGnify/ENA primary metagenome ERZ504572 (study PRJEB26092, sample SAMD00036228) | human gut metagenome | host: Homo sapiens | study: EMG produced TPA metagenomics assembly of... | reverse complement strand
CTATTCAATGATTGGTGTAATGGTTTGAATGCGGCATGAAATTAATCAACGGCTGGCGTCCTTTGATGACTTTATTTCAAGGCCGGTTCTGACTCTGTAGCTTTTATCCATAAAGCAGGTGGTGGTGAGTTGGTTTTGTTGAAGGCTACAACAGAAGACATGAAGAGTCAAGCATTTAAGATTCAGCCTTACAAAGCTAATGAAGTGGTTTTGACTGCTGAAGATTTGAACACGAATCTTCGTTCTAACCCTGATAAAAATGGATGGTTCTCTCTGAATTTTGATCCGGATGTAGTTGAAAATACTTACGACAATATCTTTACGAAAACAGAATTGCAGGCTGAAGAAATTAAAGGAGGAACAAATGTGTATTTGAAAGCCAAAGGCGTAGAGGTTGGAAAAAGCTAAAGCTCAGGGATATATTGTTGTTGATACAGCTTATATCAAGGGAACTGAAAATAACAGAAAGTTGATCAGTTTTACACATGCAGCCTTCAATGATGCTAAACGTTTACGTGGTTCATATATGTTTAAATTTACTTATGATCCAACAGCCGACAGTATGTCAATTAAAGTTGATAGTTATTATGATAAGTCTGATGCTCAAGGCACTAATGGCTCTTGGTGGACTGAGTTGAATAGTTATGACAGTGATAGAGGTGATGGTCGTTATGTTCGTTTAGCAGAATTGACAAAGGTTCGTGAGTTGACATTAGGTAAAAAAAGCTGAAGTGAATACTCGTATCTATACGGATCTTTCTGCATCCAAGTATATCCCGACAACTTTGGAAAGTGGTGTTTATATGATTAAACTCAATACAAACAAACCTTGGGAGAAAAATTTGAATGGCGCTTATAAGATTGCTAAGTTAAACGGTACATTTACTTGGGAACTGGAAGAGCGTAATGAGCGTTTCGAACACATGCCGGCAACTCATTGGATCGTTGAAAAACAGGGTAATACTTCCACTGCTGCCGTTAAGGTGACGAACCGTGAATTCCAGGATATGAATTCATATATGGCTGGACAGTTGTACAAGGTTGAAGGTAGCGATGCTGTGTTCTTCTATAACTACGGTTCTATCGATACATTGCAGTTTGTAAAGGTGGATGCAGAAATTGCAGCAGATAAGTATTTAGGATACAAACATCTTACAGATGAAGAATGTGCTGCTCGCGTTTACTCTTTCAACTATCTGCATGGTTTGAATATGGATACTTATTTGAATGTTCCGGAAGGAAGGATTCAATTGTACGTGTTGATGAAAAGGGTGGTAAGGCTTGGTTCCAGTTGGAAAAAGTAGTTAAGGAGGATTCTTATGGTTCTCAGGCTGCAATTACCGGCGTAGCAAATTGGTTCGTGATGTATATAGAATCAAAGTTCGTGATGCACAGAAGTTGGATAAAGATAACCTGTATTTGCGTTATGATTCTGATTTGAAGAAATATGTGACTACAGAAGATGGTGATGCTGATGTATTCTTCTTGAAAGAAAACAATGAAGTTGAAGGTTGCTATTATGCTTTGATTCAAGCTAATCTTATCGATACTTACGATAAAAACAAAAAGCATACCGGAACATTAGTTAAAGACCATCTAATAAAACTTACGAGTTGAACTTGGAGAATGAATGGGTAGAAGTAACACATGATTTTAAATCTTCTGCTTATGCTTCAAGAAAAGTCTCTGTTGATGACAATACATTGGATTTGACTCAGAATAGCGTAGATAACGATGGTCAGGAAGTTCGTGTATCAGCTTTCGCTATCGCTCACAACGAATCTCCGCTGTATCGTCGTTTCAATGTGGCTGATTTGGAAGAAAATGCAAATGATGCTCCTAATGTCATGAAATTCTTCCGCATCAATTCTACTGAAAAAGAATATCTGTATGAAGATTTCAATAGCAAATATTCTGCTGGTAAAGGCACTGGTTTCTTAGGCGTTGAAGGTAAGGGTGACAATGTAAATGCTGCTATGTATGTAGATACTGCTTATGTAAACAGAAATACGTTGATGCCTCAGTATTTGATCGCTGTTGGTCCATCTATCGTGGAAGGAGATACTACAATTTGTGATGTTTGCGGTAAGTTAGATTGCGATCACTCTAAAGTAACTCGTGGTTATACGGAAGGTCGTTACCTGATCAACTTGATCGACTCTGTTAAGAAGTATGACAATACGGCTAATAAAGACAAGTACACTTGGAACCAGACTTATAAGAGACTTGCTTTCGTACAAGCTCGTCATATGGGTGATAGCTTGATTATCATGACTCCGAAACCGACTGCTGCTGATACAATCGACTTGGCTGGCAACAAGCATAATCCTGCTGCATTCTCTTTCCGTCTGTTGACCGATGAAAACAATAACTTCTTGATCGAATCTGAATCTTGGAATAGCAAGAATGAAGAATTCGAAGGTGGTATCGCTCCGACAGGTAAAGGCGGTTGGATTAAAATCCAGAATGGTGTTCCTGTAATTGTGAATGTTTCGTATGCAGAAGCCGCTCGTCAAGCTGAAATTTTCAACTCTGAGGTAACAGATGAAAAGCCGACAGACAACGAAGAAATCGCAACTTCTGAAGTAACAGTTATCGCTGGTGTAGGTCAGGTAACAATCGCTAATGCTGCCGGTAAGAAGGTTGTTGTTTCTAACATCCTTGGCCAGACAGTAGCTAACACAGTTATCACTTCTGACAATGCTGTAATTGCTGCTCCTCAGGGTGTAGTTGTAGTAGCTGTTGAAGGCGAAGAAGCTGTTAAGGCTATCGTTAAGTAATAATAGAAAATTCATCATCAGGTAGGGATACGAGCAATCGTATCTCTGCTCTGAAAAAGAATAAGATTTTATAAATCAAATAATTCTAAATTTTACCGTGCAGCTTTCAAGCTAATTATCCCGTGATGGGTGAACAGGCGGTAATATTAATACTAAAGTAAAAAATTAAAAAAAGTTCATCTGCATTATCCTGTGAAGAGAAAAGGCAGACACAAAATGAAGCCTCTCCGGTAGCAATATCGGGGAGGCTTTTGTTAAAAAAAGCATTGATTCTGTATGTTTCCAGGGCAACCGCACCAAAAATTGCTATCCAAGACCATCTCTTCTTTCTCTATAAAAATTTGCAAACCAACCATCATACTATCATGGCTGGTTGTTAGCTGTTGTTTCACAATATGTTAAAGCATGATAGTAGTTGTTTTCTACTATCATTCTACCATCATGCATCTATCATGCTTCTTATTTAATAGTTTATTTATATAACCGATAATGAGCTGCTTATATTTATATAGGCCAAAATGACTATCGACAGAAACGAGATATTTGACACAAAAAAACGCTCTTTTCGCCGGATAAGATGCAAAAACAGGGCATAAAAGTGTCCTCAGCATGGCAGATAAACATCCCCACATCCCCGGAAGAGCTTCGCACAGACCCGGATCTGCACCTCTTCCACACCCGGATGTCCGTGCTCTTACACCCGGGTCTCAAGCAGCTATTCAAGCCGTTTTTGGCAAAAGAAAAGCTTGTCTTGATGAAAAATGAAGCTATTTTAACCTGTTTTGCACCTATTCCCGGACGGTCTCTGTTTTTATTGTATAATTGACATACAGTATGTTATCGTTTTTCACTATGATGGTTATGATAGATGAATAATAGTGCAAAATGGTAACTATCATGCTGTAACGAGTTGTTTTAAAGTAATATACGGGCGATTATGATAGTATGATGGTTGGTTTTGCAAGAACATTTATATAGTCATCGTCCGTATCGGTGGCGAAAACAGATGGACGCTTTATGAAAAGAGCGTGTTCTATTTTTCTATTCCCAAAGAAAAAATTGTACTTTTGTGAGCTACATTAATAAAGATTGAACAATGGCTAACGATGAAATGAAACAAATCTGGAAAGTGCCGGAGCCGACTCTTAGGAGGTTGCCGTGGTATCTTGCCTTTTTGAAACTGATGAAAGGAAGAGGGGAAGCTTTCGTATCATCTACTCAGATTGCCAAAGAAATTAATGTGGACCCCAGTCAGGTGGCGAAAGACTCTCTTTTGTGAATATTTCAGGGAAGACACGTGTCGGCTATGAAATCAGTACGCTGGTGGATGTGTTGGAGGATTTCTTAGGTTTTACGGCGCAGCATAAAGCATTCTTGTTCGGTGTCGGTAGCTTGGGAGCCGCCTTGTTGCAGGATTCCGGTCTGAAACAATACGGATTGGAGATTGTTGGAGGTTTCGATGTCCGCCGGGAATTGGCCGGAACCGAGATTAACGGGATACCGGTCTACCACATGGATGATTTTCCTGCCAAGCAGAAGGAATACGGAGCGACGATCGGAGTGATTACCGTCCCTGTCGACAAGGCGCAGGAAGTGACCGAATTGATTATCGCCGGAGGAATCAAGGCTTTGTGGAACTTTACCCCGTTCCGTATCCGTGTGCCGGAAGATATCGTGGTGCAAAATACCTCTATGTATGCCCATCTTGCTGTGATGTTCAACCGCTTGAATTCAATCAATCACTGATATATGAAAATAATAGCCGTAGGAATGAATTATGCTGCTCACAATAAAGAGCTGCATCATTCGTTAAAATTATCGGAGCCTACTATCTTTATGAAGTCCGACTCTTCGTTACTGAAAGACGGCAAACCGTTCTTCATTCCTGATTTCTCTTCGGAGATTCATTACGAAACGGAGATCGTCGTGAAGATAGACCGGCTGGGAAAAAACATAGCCGAACGTTTCGCCCATCGTTACTATAACGAGGTGACGGTAGGGATTGACTTTACAGCCCGCGATTTGCAAAACAAGCTGCGTGCGCAAGGTCTGCCTTGGGAAATCAGCAAGGCGTTCGATAATTCGGCTGTTCTTGGGACATTCGTCCCACTGGAGCGTGTGGGAGATGTGAACCGCATTCCTTTCCATCTGGATATTAACGGCAAGACCGTCCAGGAGGGAAATACACAGGATATGCTTTTCCCGGTCGACAAGATCATTGCCTATGTGAGCCGTTTCTTTACGTTGAAGATAGGTGATCTGATCTACACCGGAACCCCGGTAGGCGTGGGGCCGGTCAAGATAGACGACCACTTGCAGGGATATATCGGCGAGCAGAAGCTGCTGGATTTCTTTGTGAGATAACACGGAAAAAACGTATGAAGAGAATCTTATGTGTCTTGCTGTTTGTATTCGGTCTGCTCACTTCTGCTTGGGCGGATAGTAGCCGATATGCCTCCGAGTCGGTATTGAACTCCGGGAAATGGGTGAAGATACAGGTGGCGGAAGATGGTATTTACAAACTGACGGCTGCCGATCTGAAAAAGATGGGCTTTTCCAATTTGGATAAAGTAGCTGTCTATGGCTACGGAGGATGGCCTTTGGATGAAGATTTCTCTACTACCTATATTGATGATGTCCCTGAGGTAGCCGTATGGAGGAGTGCGGATTATCTGTTGTTTTATGGGAAAGGGCCGCGCAAATGGGAATATTCTTCTTCTGATAAGTCCTTTATCCACACCAACAACCCCTATTCCAATTACGGATATTATTTCGTGACCGAGAAAGAAACAGCCGGGCGTACGATGGAGAAGGCTGCATCTGCTGCTGGAGCCACTTTGCAAGTGACAACTTTCGATGATTATGTTTTGCACGAAGAAGAGTTGGTATCGGTGAACAGTTCCGGGCGCGAACTGTATGGGGAATCGTTTACTTCTACTTTATCCCGTGATTTCACGATATCGGTTCCGGGTATTACGAACGACGAGGGAAAAGCCACCCTGTCTTTTATCTCCCGTGGCAACGGAACGATTACTATGAATGTCGATGGAAACGCTTTAATATCCGGTTCCGTGTCTGTCCCGTCGGACGAATACGAAGTGGCACGGGAACTGTATCGCGAAAGAGCTTGGACGGCTGATAAAGGTGAGACTGTAAAGGTCAACATCGGATACAGTACGACCGGACATAAGAATGTGCACTTGAACTATTTCCGTCTGCAGATGAAGAGGCAATTGAAAGTATATGACAATTATACATTCTTCCGCAGCCTCTCGGCAAGAGGCAATGCTTCCCGCTTTGTGATTCAGGGAGCCGATGCCAGTACGCTGGTTTTTGATGTGACCGACGGTGTAAATCCGCAGCAGATGGAAACGTCTCTGAACGGGGCGGAGTTGTCTTTTTCGATTCCTGCTTCCGCTCCTTGAGGGAGTTTGTCGCTGTAAAACCTTCGCAGATTAAAGCTCCCGTGATAGTCGGTGAGGTGGCGAATCAGAATCTGCATGCTTTGCCACAGCAAGATATGATCATTATTGCCCAGCCTAATTTTACTACGCAGGCAGAACGTTTGGCGGAAGCGCATCGGACAAAGGATAACCTGACGGTCCGGGTGGTGACGCCAGAATCAATTTATAACGAGTTTTCCAGCGGTACACCGGATGCAACTGCTTATCGCCGTTTTATGAAGATGTTCTACGACCGGCAGACTTCGGAAGCTGATGCTCCTAAATATTTACTGCTGTTCGGCGATGGCTCGTTCGACAACCGTAAATTGACTTCCGCCTGGAAATCGGTGGATATGAGCAATATGCTGCTGACGTATCAGACGGAAGAGTCGTTGAATCAGTATTCTTATGTCGTGGACGATTATTTCGGCTTTTTGGATGATGCAAATAACGGGGAGGAGATTTATGAACAAAAGGTAGACATCGGTATCGGACGTTTCCCCGTACGTACTGTTGCCCAGGCAACCAACGCTGTTGATAAGGTGATCTCTTACATTGAAAATAAAAATACGGGCGCTTGGAAAAACAATCTCTGTTTTATGGCGGATGATGGAAATAACGCCGACCGTTTTACGATCGGACACATGGAGGAGGCAGACTCGTTGGCGGATCATCTTAATCGGGATCATCCTGAATTGATGATACATAAATTATATTATGACGCGTATAAAAAGGATAAGACAGCTGGAAGTTATCCGGATGTGCGGGCTAATTTGCAAAAGCTCTTAAAAGACGGTCTTTTGTTGTTCAATTATACGGGGCACGGGGGAACTACTGCACTCAGTGATGAGAAGGTCGTGACGCAAACGGATATCGCCCAGTATACCTATCCTTGTCTGCCTGTATGGGTGACTGCCACCTGTGATTTTACTCGTTTCGACAATGTGGAGACATCGGCAGGAGAGGATGTCTTTTTGAATGCCAAAAGCGGTGGAATCGCTTTGTTCACGACGGTGCGTGTTGCCTATCGGCCTGATAATGCTTATATAGACAGTCATTTGTTACATAATCTTTTTTCCAAGGTAAACGGGCGTAAGCGTAGTTTGGGAGATGCAATGAAAGCCATGAAGCGTTCCTTAGTCGCGTCTGGAAGTTATAACACGAACCGGGTGAAGATGGGATTTTGTCTGATCGGAGATCCAGCTGTCAAACTGGCTTATCCGGAATATGGAATGAAAGTGACGGCGATAAATGGACAGCCGGTAGGGGAAAACCCGGTTTCTTTCAAAGCTTTGGAAAAGATCACGGCTGAAGGTGAGGTGTTGGATGTTTCAGGACAGTTGGCAACCGATTTTACCGGTATCGTAAATCCGACAGTGAAAGACAGCAAAATGACCGTCACATGCTTGAAGAATAACAATCAGGATGACAGTCCGGCTTTCACATTCACCGACTATCCGAATACGATTTTTATAGGGAATGACTCCGTGCGCAACGGAAAGTTCAGCTTTACTTTTACGGTTCCGAAGGATATTTCCTATTCTAATTTGCAGGGGAAAATGAATCTCTATGCCGTCGATACGGAAAGTGGCAATGAGGCACAGGGTAATTTCGACAATTTCATTGTCGGAGGAACTTCCGACACGGCGGAAACCGATACGATCGGTCCGGAAATCCGTGCCCTTTACCTGAATGATACGACATTTGTGGATGGCGGCCAGGTGAACACGACTCCCTATTTTGTCGCTGAGTTATGGGATAAGAGCGGAGTGAATATCACGGGAAGCAGTGTCGGGCATGATATGATGCTGGTAATAGACGAATCGACCGTCCTGAGCTATAACCTGAACAGTTATTACGAACTGTTACTTGGCGAAGATGGGACCGGTATCGTGAAGTTCCCGATCCCGGCGCTTGAGCCGGGTAAACATACGGCGGAGTTCTGGGTGTGGGATATCTTGAATAACTCGACTGTGCGGACATTTACTTTTGAAGTGGTCGAGGGACTGAAACCCTTCCTGTTCGATGTGATCGCAACACCGGGTATCGCCCGTGAGCAAGTGACTTTCCATCTTATGCACAACCGTCCCGAAAGTCGGATGCGAGTGGGCATTATGGTCTACGATCTGGCAGGCCGACAACTTTGGAAACATGAAGAAAGTGGAACGTCTGGTCTGTTCGAAAACTATACGGTTTCCTGGGATCTGACATCCGGTGGTGCCCGTATGCGTCCCGGTGTTTATATCTACCGGGCAGCTATCAGTACCGATAATTCCAAAGACGCGACAAAAGCAAGGAAATTCATCATTTTAGGCGAATAAGAAGGAACGCATAAACTCCATCGTGTTTATCGTTGCAGTCAGGACAAAGAATCCGATAATAACCCAGTCCAGTATCCGGTACATGCGGACCGGCAATCGTGTGTATAGCCAGCCCAGCAGGATCGGGATTGCAAACATCCAATGCCCACCGAACAGGATCGCCTCGTTCATCCCATAGCGGATGATAAAGTGGATCACGAAATCGATACTCAGGTACATAAGTAGCAGTTGTACATATTTGTTTTTCAGGTTGAGCAAAGCCGAGGCCACGACTAAAAACAACAGAAACATGATTACGGCATTGTTCCAACTGTGCAGGTATTCGCTGGGACGCAATACGACCTCTTTCCCGACTAACTGTTGTGTGAGAGGCGTGCTTATAATCGTATTGCCCCAGAAATCGACCAGTGCTTGTTTACCGAATGTCTCGTCGTGGATAAAATACTGTCCGAGTTGCCCGGTCGTTTCGATAGGAGACGGGCCTTCCGGGTTGAACAGTTTCGCTTTGAGGGTGTAAAAGCCCATGACGGCAGCTACGCAAATGATAAATGGCAGCATGACTTTGAATCCTGTCCGTATTTTACGCCAGAACGGTGCTTTATTCAGGAACAGGGCCATTGTCGGTTTGGCTGCGTTGGTGATTGTTATTCCTCCACAAAGGAAAGAGAGAAAGAGGATCGTCCGGCCTTTTATATATCCGGTCTGCATGTATTCCCTGGAAAGCATTAATAGTGAGAAGACGAGCAGGAAAAAGGAGAACGGATAAGATTCTGTGGTGAATGATAAGACAACAGTCGTGAAAAAGCATCCCGTGAACCCTGTCAGTAACAGTGCCCGCCGGGAAGAGATCCGGACGATCTGCTTCAGGTAACGATAGATCAGGACCAGTCCGCCGGTTATCAACAGGTTCATCAGTGTCAGGCAAATAATACCGGAAGTTTTCTCTTTGAACAGGGTTGTCAACAGGATTGTCAACAGTGTTTTCAACAAATGGAAGATGCCGAAAAAGGGATGGCTGATGTCGAATGCTCCTCCGCGCGTGTGGAGATGGAATAGATTGTCATAGCCCAAGTAACTTCCCGCTCCCCCCGTTGTACATCGATCAGTTCCGTATGAAAGAGCATCCGGTAACCGATACACCCGTAGAGAAGGAAGAAGAAAAGGAAAAGCCCGGTTTCTATCGGAGTCGTCGGAAATAACGTGCGCTTAGTCTCTCTCCACTCGATCCGGAGAGCGCGAAACAGGATAGACAGGCAGGATGGCATCATACTATATGTTTATTTATTGTTGAATGGTTTATAATGGGGGACATCTGCAAGGGCGAGCAGTTCTTTGTCGCCGGAACTGTCGCCATATACATGCAGCGTCTCGGAGCGAAATCCGGATATAGCCGGCGGAGCCTGCGTACCTTCTCACCTCCTTTACAGTTGGGCGTGGAAAAACGCCCGGTCAAAGTCTGCTCCCTAACTTCCAGCTCTGTTCCTTCCACGAGCCAGATTCCTATTGTTTGTGCCCAGGGGCGTATCCAGTCGGGCACGGACGCGCTGATAATGGCGATCTTGTTTCCTTCTTCCTGATGCCTGCGTATTTCTTCCAAGGCCGCAGGATAGACGAAAGCCGGTATACGGGAGGCATATTCGAGACAAGCCTGTTGGAAATCCTCCGTCTTCATTCCTCGCAGGAAAGAGGAGATCACAAGCTCTTTGGCCCGGTGCGTGGAGAGAATGCCCGTTAAGGCTGCTCCTTTCAGCAGGATAATCCAGGGGAGCCGCAGGAGGAAAGCCTTCCGTCCACAAGCCTGAATCAGAAAATCCGGCAAAGAGTCGCGGGAAATGATGGTTCCGTCGAAGTCGAATATTGCGATTGCCATATCAATAAATAAGTAAAGCGAATACGATAAACCAGCCGGCCACGGTCAACTGCAAAGTACGGTCCTGTAAGAGGATGTCGGTCGGGTTGCAATTGCTCTTCTCCACCAGGATGATTTGCAGATAGCGCATGATGCCTGCCAATACGAAAGGGACTGTGGCATACAGGTATTCGCTGCTCCTCGACGTCACTTCGGGCGAAAGCGTATATAATATGTAAGTCACGGCTATAATGGAAGAGAGAAACGACAGGATCACGTTCAGGTAGTCGATCGTATATCCGGTAATATTCTTACGTGAAATCTGTCCGGTCTCCATGAAATTGAGCAAATCGTCCCGGCGCTTGGCAAAAGCGAGGAACAGGGAGAGGATGAATGTCATGATAATCAGCCAGTGCGAAAGTTCTATCTCCCCGGCGGCAGCTCCCGCTTCAAGCCGGATGATGAAACCGCAGGCGACAATCATGGCATCTATGATCTGTACCTGTTTGAGGTAAAGCGTATAGGCTAAGTTCAGGAGGATATATCCTCCTGACAACAACCAGATCTGGTTGTTGCTTGTATACATGAAGCTGAAACATAATGCACTCGTCGCATATAGCAGGAACATGAAGACAAGGGCGGCCATCGGAGAAACTTTCCGGGAGGCGATCGGACGGAATCGTTTGACCGGATGCAAGCGGTCTTCACCCGCATCCATCAAGTCGTTGAAATATATACGCCACTGGTGAGCAAGCAGAAACCGGCAAACAGGATTGCAACATTCCACAGCCTGTCCGTATCTCCTATCTCCTGTGCAAAAAACATGGGAAGGAACAAGATGATGTTTTTTACCCACTGGAAAGGGCGCATCAGAAGAAATAATGCTTTAACTTTGCCTGTCGATTGTATATCTTTCATACTCAAAAGACAAAAGTAGGAATTTTATTTGAGCATACAATAAAGTTCGGATTATTCAGTTTATAATGCAGTAGGAGCGGTTCGTGAATCGTCCCTATTGAATCGGAAAATAAATTTAAGGATAGACATATGATAAGTAAATTCAGAATCGGTGTACTCGTTATAATACTTAACTTCTTCGCTTCGGTTGCGATGATTTGGGGACAAGTGGAGAACCCTTCTTTGCTCCAAATGGCGGTTCCTTCGTTGAACATCGCTCCGGATGCACGAGGCGGCGGTATGGGAGACATGGGCGCGGCGACTTTGCCGGACATCAACTCGCAGTATTGGAATGCTGCCAAATATGCTTTTATGGGAAGTAAGGCGGGAGTCAGTTTGTCATATAGCCTTGGTTGCGTAAATTGGTCAATGATGTGGCCTTGGTGAATATGACCGGTTACTACAAATTAGGAAATAGCGATTTGCAGGCTATCAGTGCTTCTTTGCGTTATTTCTCGTTAGGTGAAGTGAATATATGGGAGAATATCGGGGATGTTCCCAGAGGAGTGAACCCGTATGAGATGGCGTTCGACGTGGCTTATAGCCGTAAGCTGTCCGAGTCCTATTCAATGGCGGTAACCTTGCGTTACATCCGTTCGGATATGGGGACGGACCAGAATGACGAAAGCAATGCGGGCAATGCTTTTTCTGCCGATATTTCCGGTTATTTGGAAAAATATGTGCTGATGGGTAATGCCGAGGCATTGTGGAGCTTTGGTTTCAACCTGTCGAATATAGGGAGTAAGATCTCGTATGACGGGGGTAATACGAACCAGTACCTTCCGGCAAAGCTGACGTTGGGGACCGGTTTGCTTTATCCGATTGACGATTACAACCAGATCGGCGTTTATTTGGACCTGAACAAATACATGGTCCCGTATGCTCCGCAAAAGGAAGAAGGAGAGACTGATGCCGATTACCAGACGCGTGTGGACGACTATAAATCATGGTCGAGCCTTTCCGGTATGTTGAAGTCTTTTACCGATTCACCTAACGGCTTGCTGAAGGAGATCATGGTTTCGGTCGGAGCCGAGTATAGTTATAACCAGCAGTTCTTCGTTCGCGGTGGTTACTTTTACGAAAATGCGAATGTCGGTAACCGTAAATACTTTTCTGTGGGTGCCGGTTTCCGTATGAGTGTGTTCCAGCTGGATGCTGCTTATCTGGTTAGTACGGTTCCGCAGAACCCGTTGGACCAGACACTTCGTTTCTCCCTGTCTTTTGATATGGACGGGATCAAGAACTTGTTCAGATGAAAGTTGAAAGTTAAAAGTTGAAAGTGATGAAAGTACGGGTTGGGTTTGGATATGATGTGCATGCATTGGTTCCGGAGCGTGATTTGTGGCTGGGCGGAGTGAAAATAGAGCATACGATGGGCCTGCAAGGGCATAGTGATGCGGATGTCTTGATTCATGCTATTTGTGATGCCCTGTTGGGCGCAGCAATATGCGTGATATCGGTTATCATTTCCCCGATACGGCAGGTGAATATAAGGACATCGACAGCAAGATCCTGTTGTTCGATACAATGGAATTACTTCGTGATGCCGGATATACATTGGGTAATATAGATGCGACTGTCGCCGCCGAACGTCCGAAACTGAATCCACATATTCCCGAAATGAAACGGGTGATGGCTGACGTCCTCCAAGTAGATGTAGAAGATATCTCCATCAAGGCGACGACAACCGAGAAGTTAGGCTTTACCGGACGACAGGAGGGAATAGCTGCATATGCAACGGTGCTGATACAGAAATAGTCTACCGCTTCCAGGTCTTTATCTATAATAGTTTTAGAAGTTCCCCTTGGGTGAAAATTTATTTTCATGTAAGGGATAATTTATTTTCTCTTACATGAAACAAGGGTTTCACTTACGGGTAACAAAGTGAAACTAATGTTGTATCTTGTTTATCCCGCCGTTAATTTGTAGATTTGACCCCATAAAGAAAAGATGAAATATGAAGAGTAACGATTGGAAGGACCGTCTGGGGATCATGTATTCTACGAACCCGGATTTTCAATATAATACAGGAGACGAAGAGGAAGAAGAAACGCTTCCGAAAGAGAAGCAGCTGCTGCGCATTGCTTTGGATAAGCGGAACCGGGGCGGCAAGGCCGTGACATTGGTAACCGGTTTCCGGGGAACGACCGGCGATTTGGAAGCACTTGGAAAATTTTTGAAAGTGAAATGCGGTGTCGGTGGCTCGGCCAAAGACGGGGAAATCATCGTACAGGGTGACCTGCGTCCTAAAGTGCTGGAAATATTGCAAAAAGAAGGCTATGTCAAAAGTCGTATAATCTGATCGTATGCTGACAGTCTACAGAGCTTCCGCCGGAGCCGGGAAAACGCACAAGCTGACCGGTGAATATCTGACTTTACTGTTTACGGGACCGGGCGCTTTTCGCCGTATCCTTGCTGTGACCTTTACGAACAAGGCGACAGACGAGATGAAGACACGTATTGTCGACGAACTGTACAACTTGGCTTCCGGAAGGAAATCGGATTATGTGGAATTGCTGAAGTCGGCCTATTCATTGACGGAAATCCAGGTTCGCAAACAGGCGGCCCAAATACTGATCGATATCCTGCACGATTATTCGGCGTTCAACATCAGTACGATCGACCGCTTTTTCCAGCAAACTATGCGTGCCTTTACACGCGAGATTGGTTTACAAGGTGGTTATGGGATCGAAATGGATCAGGAACTGGTGCTCACGACGGCTATCGACAACCTGCTGTCCGACCTCGAAAAGCCTGAAAGCAAGGACTTGTTAGGCTGGCTGCTCCGGTTTGCGGAGGATAAGATAGAGAGCGGAGGGGAGTGGAACTTGCGTAAAGATATTATGGCCCTGAGCGTGAGGTCTTCAAGGAGAGCTATAAGGCTTTCAGTGAAGCGGTCGGCCGGGATATAGAGGACAAGAAAGCGCTGGAAGACTACAAGAACGAGCTGTACGGCATCATCCGTTCGGTAGAAGCGACCGCTAAAGAATTGGGAGAACGCGGCCTGGCGATCCTGAATAAATATGGGCTTAAAGTCACCGATTTTAAAGGGGGCAGCCGTTCGCCTCTGACGCTTCTCGACCGTCTGGTGCAGGGAGAGATGAAAGAGCCGTCCGCTACTTTTATCGGTTTGGCGGATAATCTGGACGACTGTTTCACGAAAACGGTTTCGCTCGGTACCCGGCAGATCATCGGATGTGCCTTTGAGGATGGTTTGAACGATTGCATCAAAGGAATTATTTCCCTGTTCGGTAATCTGACTGCCTATAATACCGCCCGTGAAATTGTCCGTTATTATTATACCTTGGGGATCCTGACCGATGTGTCCCGCCAGATAGCCGCTTACCGGGAAGAAAAAAATGTGATGTTGATTGCTGACACGACCGAATTGCTCAGTAAGGTGATCGAAGGCAGCGATGCTCCTTTCATCTATGAAAAAACCGGTACACATGTCGACCATTATATGATAGACGAGTTTCAGGACACCAGCGGAATGCAGTGGAACAACTTCCGTCCGTTGATCGAAGAGAGCCTTGCACATAGCCGGGATAATTTGATCGTAGGAGATGTGAAGCAAAGCATCTATCGTTTCCGTAACTCGGACTGGAAGTTGCTGGACGAACAGGTGCAAGCCGACTTTTCTCCTGAAGTAGTTCATGAAGAGACGCTGAAGGATAACTGGCGTAGTTGCCGGAATATCGTGGAGTTTAACAATGCCCTTTTTACGACACTTCCGGGTGTCCTGCAGGCTGTCTATAATGAAGCGCTGTCCGTCTCTTCCCTGAGCGAGGAACAACGAGCGGCTTTTTTCACTAAGATCATGTCCGCCTATGATAAAAGTTTCCAACAGGTTCCTCCCCCTTTCATGCAGAAAGACGGCATGTACGGATTGAATTTCTCTCCGGAGATAATGAGAAAGATTGGAAAGAGGAAGCTCTCGGACGTTTGCCCGGCGTGTTGGAGAAATTGCAGGATAACGGATATGCGCTAAAAGACATTGCTATCCTTGTTCGCACCAATCAGGAAGGGGCACAGGTGGCAGATACTTTACTGGCTTATAAGGAAGAGCATCCTTCCAACCGCTACAACTACGATATTATTTCGGATGAGGCTCTGTTTGTCAGTGGTTCGACGGCAGTCCGTTTCATGGTTTCTTTGTTGCGTTACCTGAAGAACCCCGAAGACCGGACGAACGAGCAGATCGCTTTATATTCCTATCAAGTGTTGAAAGGGAGATTTGGTGTCGAAACTCCGGCTTTTCCACCGGAAGTCGTCTCTGTCCTGCAAATCCTTTCCCGCCAGTCCCTCTATGAAATAACGGAAGGTCTGTTCCGCCTTTTTGCCGACGACTTTCCCGAAAATGAGCAGGTTTTTGTCCAGGCTTTCTTGGATATGGTGTCCGAATATACCAGAAGGAGAGCGCAGACCTGAACCGTTTCCTGAAATGGTGGAACGAAACGGGCTGCCGGAAAACAATTGCCACACCGGATGGACAGAATGCGATCCGTATCCTCACGGTTCATAAGTCGAAGGGGTTGGGCTTTAAAGTCGTAATCATCCCTTTCGGGGATTGGGAGATCGACCATAAACCGACAAAACCAGTCATCCTCTGGTGCCATCCGGAAGAGAAGCCGTTTGATCGCCTGCATCTGGTTCCCGTGCGCTACGGCCAGTCGTTGGGAAAGACGATTTTTGCAGGCGATTACTTTAAGGAACGCTTGCATGCCTTTATTGATAACCTGAATACTTTATATGTCGCTTTTACTCGTTCGAAAGATGAGTTGATTGTATTCTCTCCGCGCCCGAAGAAGATGAAGGATGCAACTGGTGAAGTGGAAAAGATTTCGACTTTGACCGATGCCTTGTGGCTGGTCTGCGCACGGATATGCCTGATACACGGGAGGGTGAGAAGCTGATCTCGTTACCTGCCGCTTTCGATACCGAAACGGGCGTTTTCGAGTTGGGCGACTGGTGGCATCCGGTTGCAAAGGAGGAGAATGGGGACATTCAGGAGATCGGGATGGCACGCCTTAGTTCCATCTCTCCGGACGACCGTTTGCAGTTACGTCTGCATGGCAAAGGCTATTTCTTCGATAATGCCCGCCGGAAACATGGGGCTTTGATGCACGAGGTGTTGAGCCGTATCCGTACCCGGAAGGATATTCCGCAGTCGGTCGAACGATACCATCAGGAAGGGGTGATCGACAAAGAGGAAGCGATAGCACTTGTCGCACGCCTCGAAGAGTTGTTGAACCTGCCGGAAGCTGCTTCTTGGTATGACGGTACGGCACGTGTGTTGAACGAGGTCGACATCCTGTTCGGAAAAGGGCTGTCCAAGCGTCCGGACCGTGTAATGATTACCGGAAACCGTGTGGTCGTGGTCGACTATAAGTTTGGGGAACATGCCGACCAACGCTATCATAGTCAGGTAAGGAACTACCTGAAACTGATCCGGCAAATGGGTTATGACGAGGTTGAAGGTTTCCTTTGGTATGTTGAATTAAATAAAATAGAAGCGGTGAAAGGGTGATATATTTTTGTTATTCGGTAAAAATGAATATTTTTGCAAATTCTTACGATAAATACTCGATTAGATTAAAGAATGAAAGTACATAAAGAAGGAACAGGTCTATTATTAACGCTTTTCACGATATTCTTTGTCGTGGACGTTGCGCTGTATCATACTGTCGGTAGAGGTTGGGTGTTCTATACCACGACTTTCGTCACCACAGTCCTGTTCTTGTTGGTACTTAACTTCTTCCGTAGCCCGTTCCGTCGTTTCCCGTTCGATTCGGAAGGATTGGTGATCGCCCCTGCCGATGGTACGATTGTGGCGATTGAGGAAGTGATGGAGAATGAAATCCTGCACAGGGAATGCTTGCAGATATCCATATTCATGTCCGTTTTTAATGTACATGCCAATTGGTTCCCGGTGAATGGGACTGTCAAGCATGTATCACATCAGAACGGGCGTTTCCGTGCCGCCTACTTGCCGAAGAGCAGCACGGAGAACGAGCGTTCGGCTGTTGTCATTACAACCCGTAACGGGGTGGATGTATTGGCACGCCAGATTGCAGGTGCGTTGGCACGACGTATCGTGACCTATGCCAAAGTCGGTGATAAGTGCCATGTGGACGAACAGATGGGGTTTATCAAGTTTGGTTCGCGTGTAGATGTTTACCTGCCTGTCGGGACGGAAGTCCTGGTCGAAATGGATCAGAAGGTTACCGGTAACCAGACTCCGATAGCCCGTTTGGGAAAATAAGAGAAATAAATGAGCATCAAGAATAGTATACCTAATTTTGTTACCTGCTGCAGCCTGATATCTGGTTGTATCGCTTGCATTATGGCGTTAAGGGGAAACTTGCCGATGGCGACCTTGTGGATTGTCATTGCGGCTGTTTTCGATTTTGGTGACGGTTTTGCCGCCCGTTCCCTGCACGCCTACTCTCCGATGGGGAAAGAATTGGATTCTCTTTCTGATATGGTAAGTTTCGGTGTCGCTCCTGGAATGATCGTTTATTGGTTGTTGGAGCAGGCTTGTATGACGGCTCCTGTTTTGGGAGAGGCGGCAGGCTATGTTCCGTATATGGCTTTGGTGATACCGGTCTTTTCCGGGTTGCGTCTCGCCAAGTTCAATATCGATGAAAGGCAGACGACTTCTTTTATCGGTATGCCTGTCCCGGCCCATGCTCTTTTCTGGGCGTCTATCGGCTATGCGTTCCATTCTGCCGTACCAGTGGACAGCATCGGGTTTATTGCCGGAACGATAGTTGCGGCGATCCTGTTTTCGTCTTTGCTGGTATCTGAAGTTCCGATGTTCTCATTGAAAGTAAAGTCGTTGGCATGGAAAGGCAATGAGTTACGCTATATTTTAGTGGCCGGGGCGGTGGTCTTTGTGACTCTCTTTGGTGTTCTGGCATTGCCGGAACAGTCATTCTCTATATACCTTGTCTTTTTTTAACAAAAGAAGGTAAACAAGAGTTCGTATCTTTGTGTTTTTGTAATAAACCAACTAAGTGACGGAATATGTTTAAGTTTTTGTTTGTTATGTTCTTCTTCTTTATCCTGTTAGTTTTTCTAATGGGATTCTCTATCTTGCGTACCTTTAAAAATATCCTGTTCGGAAGCGGAAGTAGTGGAAAGAAGGGTGAACAACGCCGTCAAACAAGCGGTTACTCTTCCGACGCGCGCAGCAACAGCTCTGCACGCGAAGAATATGCCTCGCAGGCCTCCCGTAAAAAGATCTTTGCAAAAGATGAAGGAGAGTATGTGGATTACGAGGAAGTGAAATAAGTTGTTCAGCGCTTGCGCTGAAAGAATTTGCGCATTTCTTCGGCGCATTCGTTTTCAAGAACCCCTTTTTTGACTGTCGCTTTTGGATGTAAGGCTTTCGGTGCGTATTGCTGGAAGCCTCTTTTTTTCGTCTGTCGCTCCGTAGACGATCTTGCTTAGTTGCGACCATCCGATTGCTCCGGCACACATCACGCATGGTTCCACCGTCACGTAAAGGCTGCATCCGGTCAGATACTTGGCTCCTAAGACGCCGACTGCCGCCGTTATCGCTAACATCTCGGCATGGGCGGTTGGGTCGTTCAGACGTTCCGTCTGGTTGTGGGCGCGGGCTATGATCTGGTTATTACATACGATAACGGCACCGACGGGAACTTCTCCCTCTTCGGCTGCTGAGCGGGCTTCTACTAGTGCCTGCTTCATGAAATATTCGTCGTTGAATGGATCCATCATCTTCTCATTTCGTTTTCATTGAAGAGGGTAGGATAGTCCTCTTCTAGGGTTTTAAGTATGTGGGACAGGATTGTCTCACGGTACCAACGGGATTTGTTGATGATTTTATACCTGGCAAGATAACGTTCCACTGCCTTCTGCTCATCGTCGTTGAGCATGAAAGTGACCTTGTGCACGCGTGGGTGATTCGGCTGTGGAGATGAATATTTACGTTTCAGTGTCATAGTTTGCAAATGTAAGGGGGAAAGCGCAAATAAAAAAGAAAAACAGTATATTTGTGCAAATTACATGGAATGGCTAAACGGAACGAAACAGGAAAAGACGGTGAGTCGGTTGCACGTGCTTTTCTGGAAAAGCAGGGCTACAAGATTACCCATACGAACTGGCACTGGCATCATTATGAGCTGGACATCGTAGCAGTTAAAGATACCTGGCTGGTTGTGGTAGAGGTGAAAACGCGTTCGGATGATTATCTTTTGGCGCCGGAAGATGCGGTCGATGCTCCTAAAATCCGCCGTATCGTGGCGGCAGCCGATGCGTATGTTCGCTTTTTCAATCTTGAACTACCGGTCCGTTTTGACATCATAACCGTAATTAAAAAAGGAGAGGAGTCTGAAATAGATCATATAGAAGATGCTTTCTATGCTCCTTGCCGCAAATAAAACAAAGAACAGTATGAATATAGAAGAAGCCAGGGAATATTGCCTGTCGCTGAAGAATGTGACGGAGTGTTTCCCTTTCGATGATGTTTCACTGGTGTTCAAAGTGGAGGGGAAGATGTTTTTGCTCCTGCCTCTGGATGCCGTGGAACCCTGTGTGTCACTGAAATGCAGCACCGATTATGTCGAGGATCTGCGCGAACGATATACGGCAGTGGAAGGTGCTTGGCATTTTAACAAGAAATACTGGAACACCATCTACCTTGACCGGGATATGCCGGACAGCGAGATCAAGCACTGGATCCATCATTCTTATCGCGAGGTGATCGCCAAATTACCGAAGAAAATAAGAGAAGCTTACGAAAATGAATGACAAAAACGAAACTCCGAAGATCATCCGGCTTGTCGAGACAGATTCGACCAATAACTATCTGCGGGAACAAAGTGCAAAAGCCAGGTTGCCGGAAGGTAGCCTCGTCATAGCCGATTTTCAAACAGCCGGAAAGGGGCAGGTCGGAAACTCATGGGAGTCGGAAGCTGGGAAAAATTTGATGTTCAGTATTCTTTTATATCCTGATTTCCTTCCTGCGAACCGACAATTCCTGATTTCCCAGATTGCTTCCCTGAGTGTGAAGGAAACGTTGGAGAAGTACACGGATTCCGTCACGGTAAAATGGCCGAACGATATTTACTGGAAAGATCATAAGATATGCGGAATGCTGATCGAGAATGATCTGTCCGGGCAGCATCTCTATTGTTCGGTAGTCGGTATCGGGCTTAATATCAACCAGGAAATATTCCGTAGTGATGCCCCCAATCCCATATCCCTGACTCAGATTACAGGTAAGACGTATGACCGGGAAGACGTATTGGCCTGCTTCCTGCGTATCTTCTTTAACTACTATTTCCTATTATTGCAGGAGAAGGAGGAAGAAATCCGAGCTGCCTATATGGCGGCCTTATATCATGGTGACGGTTATTATTTCTATATTGATGAAAACGGCTCTTTCGAAGCCCGTATCCATGCCATCGAGCCGACCGGCCATCTGATCCTCCAATTGCGCGATGGGGAGCGGCGAAGGTATGCCTTCAAGGAGGTAACAACCGTTGTCCCCAGATAAGAGAAAGTATGCAAGACTGAATTCGGTTTGCTGATTGGCATAATTCAGGGCAGTATGTCAAAATGTACTTGTTCCCGCGTCAAATTCGGGGACAAGTACATTTTGACACACTGTTCTGAATCTTATTATCTTCCTGGTTGGTCTGTCATTGTAAACACCAGGTTCCCGCCATTCATGACATCCTTGTGGCTGATTGTAAGACCTGTGACCGGCTTTCCGTTCAGTTCTACTGATTTGACGTATTTGTTGGTTTTAGACAAACCTTTGGCTTCGACAGTGAATGTTTTGCCTTCGGGGAGAGATAGGGAAATCTTTTCTATTTGAGGAGCTCCTAAAACATATTCCCCGCTGATCGGGTTGACCGGATAGAAGCCCATAGCCGAGAAGATATACCAAGCGGACATCTGGCCGCAGTCGTCGTTACCGCATAGACCGTCCGGTTGGGCCAGGTAGAAACGGGTCGAAGACTTCGCGGATCACCTGCTGTGTCTTTTCCGGATGGCCGGCATAGCTGTAGAGGTAAGCTACGTGATGGCTAGGTTCGTTGCCGTGTGCATATTGGCCGATCAGGCCGGTTACGTCGGAAACGAAACCTGTGTTTTCGGCTGTGCTTTCGAGGAAAAACAATGAGTCGAGTTTGGTCACGAAAGCCTCGTTGCCACCCATCAGGTCGATCAGGCCTTGTACGTCGTGCTGTACATGCCAAGTGTACTGCCAAGAATTGCCTTCCGTGAAATCGCCGCCCGAAGAACTGGCGTGTGAGAGCAGGAAGGAATTGAACGGCGTACGCCAGTTGCCTTTGGAATCTTTTCCTCTCATCAGCTTGAGTTCCGGATCGAAGAGGTTCTTATAGAAGGCGGCACGTTTGGAGAAACGTTCGTAATCTTCCGTCTTGCCTAACGCTTTTGCCATCTGGGCTACACAATAGTCGTCGTAAGCACATTCCAAGGTCTTGGATACCGATTCGGTGTCGATAATGTCGAACGGGAAATAACCGTATTTCTCGAATGTTTCCCAGTCGGAGTTAAAATGGCTGACGGTAGCGCTCGCTTTGACTGCCTGGTAAGCCTCTTCTGCATCGAACCCTTTGAATCCTTTCAGGTAAGCATCCACGATCACCGGAATAGCGTGATTACCGATCATGCAGAAGTTTTCTTTTCCCCACAAAGCCCAGATCGGCAGAAAACCCTGTATCTTCTGGTGGTCCAGCATCGTCTGGATCATGGCGTCTACTTTGTCCGGGTTCAGGATCGTATATAGCGGATGAGCGGCGCGGTAGGTATCCCAAAGTGAGAATGTGGAATAGTATTCGCCTGTTGGAGACATATGAATATTGTCGTTGATGCCACGGTACCGTCCGTCGATGTCGGCAATGTTGTTAGGCTGCATCATCAAGTGATACATGGAGGTGTAGAAACTTGTTTTTTCATCTGTCGTACCTGTAACCTGAGCGCGGGAAAGGAGGGCCTGCCACTGGTCGCGTGTAGACTGGTGGACAGCATCGAAATCCCATGCCGGATTTTCTTTTTGCAGGGAAGCGAGAGCTCCATCAATGCTTACACTTGACATGGCGATTTTCACCTGTACGGCTTCTCCCGGTTTCGTGTCGAATTCGAGTATCAGGCGTTTTGCCTTTTCTCCTTTTTCGGCGGGGAGTTCTTCCTTGACGTATAAGGACGGTCGAATTTGATCACATAGAAATAATGGCGTGTCACCCAAGCACGAGTCTGGTTATGTCCGGTGATCGTCTGGTTGTCCGGCATTTCAAGCTCGGCTTCTAAGACATGTGTCTTCAGCGCATCCTTGCTTCCGACCATACCGCGTTGCAGGTCGACCAGCAGACGTGCCGGCTCTTCGTTGTTGAATTTATAGCGATGGAGAGCTGTGTGGGCAGTAGCCGTAATTTCAGCATCGACACCGTAGTCGGACAAGGTAACCGCATAATAACCCGGTGATGCTTTCTGGGTGGATTTGTCGTATTCGCTTTTATAAGTATTGTCTTTGATATCGCCACAGAACGGGAACAGCAGGATGTCGCCCAAGTCCGGACAACCCGTTCCGTTCAGATGCGTTTGAGCAAAACCTTCGATAAAATTATCTTCATAGTTATATCCTGAACAGTATCTCCAGGAGCCAACTCCGGATTCGGGGCTTGCCTGTATCAGTCCGAACGGTGCACAAGCACCCGGAAACGTGTGTCCGTTGTCCGCATTCCCGATAAAGGGATTAACATACTGGCAATAGTCTTCCTCGACATTGTCTTTTGCTTGGGGTGCAGGGCTGCACGCACTGACCATCCCTAACAGAGACAGTCCGATCACAAGGTCTTTCATGAATTAGAATTTTATATTTGCAATTAAACTTCGTTATTCCTTTTTTCCGTCTTTCATCTTGTCCCGAATCTTCAGTCGTTTGATCTGCAGGAAACGCAATAGGCCGATAACAAGAACAGTCGCCGCGATTACCCCGAAATACTGTACATAATCAGGATTGGCTTGTTTGCCAGGCCAACCGATTATGCTCATAACGATCAGGTAAATCAATAGAACAGCAGTTGTTATGTTTACTTTCTTCATTGGATTTCTCGTATTTGAATGCAAACTTAGAGAAAAAATATGATTTATGTTTGTCTTTGTTCCTATTTAACGGATAAATGCTGGAAAATCCTACAAGAAAGGTGGACAAGCCGGATTTATGTATATCTTTATCGGCGATTTGATTCTATATGTATGAAAGGCGGATCCGAGATATATTCTTTTAATCAGTTGTTTACTGACTATAAAGGTCGTTTTGTTCATTTTGCCAACACCTATGTAGGCGACAGTATGGTTGCGGAAGATATTGCGATCGAAAGCCTGATGTATTATTGGGAAAATAGGGGAAAACTTGCACCTGACTCGAATGTTCCGGCCTATATTCTAACCGTCATCAAGCACAAATGCCTGAATTATTTGCAACGTTTGCGTACTCGAGAAGAGATAGTCGAGTATTTGAAGGATTGTGACACTTGGGAACTGAACCTGCGCATCGCTACCCTCGAAGCTTGTAATCCTGAAAAGCTGTTTACTGACGAGTTGCAGTCGCTTGTCGACAAGGCGTTGAAAACATTACCCGAACAGACACGCGAAATCTTTGTTCGCAGCCGCTACAACAACCAAAGCCATAAGGAGATAGCGGTAGCCTTGGGTATCTCGACGAAAACGGTGGAGTTCCACATTACCAAGGCTTTAAAAGTCTTGCGTGTAGCTTTAAAAGATTATTTTCCTTTACTGGCTTTCCTGCCAAAATTCTTTTGCTGATACTTGTCTGTCGACAATTGTCGGCAAGTCTGCTGAAGGTTGTCGACAAAAGTCCGACTGGCGTGAAAAATTTTCGATATCTGGCGATAAATAAGAAAAAATGACGGGCAAATTCCAAGTGCATGGTGTCTGGTTGAAACTTTTTGATAAAAAAAATCCCTTTTCCGTTAGGGATATTTCCTGCTTATTTGCTTTATAAATAGAAACGAAAAAAAATGGAAAAAGAAACACTATATAAATTCTTTGATGGAAAAGCTTCCCGTGAAGAGAAAGAATCTGTCCGTATCTGGCTGGAATCTTCTCCCGAAAACGAGCAAGAGCTTTTCAAGGAACGTGAGTTTTTCGATGCGATGATCCTGTCGGGCAGTACGAAGGTGGCCGGGATGGAAAAGAAATCCCGGCCTTTCTATCGAACTGTCTTGCTCGAAGCCATAAAGATCGCGGCCGTGTTTGCCATTACTGTCGCTAGCGGAACGTATTTCTATAAGTCGGAAATCTGTAAGATAGGCGAGGCAATGAATACGATCACAGTTCCTGCCGGCCAGCGTGCCAACCTGACTTTGCCGGATGGTACGAACGTCTGGCTGAATGCCCGTTCCGAAATGCGCTACCCGGCTGTCTTTACGGGCAATAAGCGAGAGATAACCTTGGATGGAGAGGCTTATTTCGAAGTAACTCACAATGAAGACAAACCTTTTGTTGTCCAGACGAACAAATGTAATGTCGAGGTGCTGGGAACGAAATTTAACGTGGAGGCATACAGTGACTCCGAGGATTTCTGTACGTCACTGATAGAAGGTTCGGTACGGGTATCGGATAAGGGGAATCCGTCGGAAACCTTGGTTTTGGCGCCTAATCAACAGGTTTCTTTGATCAATGGCCATTTACAGTCGAAATCGATTGCGGACTTTGATCCTTCCGCTGGAAAGAGGGATTGATTTGTTTTAAAGATATGAATTTTAAGGAGTTGATGTCCCGTTTCGAAAAATGCTACGGCATACATGTTATTATAGAAAACCCCAAATTAACCGATTATATCTGTAGTGGTAAATTCCGGATATCGGACGGTATAGACAAGGCATTGCATATCCTACAAAAAGATGCTAAGTATACGTTTGAACGGAACAAAGATGAATCGGTTATTTATATAAAGTAATGTCTAATCTTAAAATATAATGCCTATGATGAAGGAAAAAGGTTAACCTTTTATTGAGAAAAATGCCGGAAGTGTCCCCACACTTACCGGCATAGACTTAACACAATTATTTAACTGTATTAATAAATTTGATTTCCAAAGATATGAATAAAAAATCTTTGTCGATGTCTTATTCTGTAAAAAGGCCTCGATGTAAACAATTTTTTAGAGTCATGAGAATAACTACTTTGTTATTATTCGTTTTCATTTTCTGCATGCATGCAGAAAACTCCAGTTCTCAGAATGCAAACGTTACGATCAAAAGAAGTAACACTACACTTGAGAATGTATTGAACGATATTGAGAAACAAACCGATTTTCTGTTTATTTACAACAAGTTTGTGAATGTGGATAGAAAAGTGTCTGTTAACCTGAAAAAAGCCTCTCTGGAGGAAGTCTTGGCTAATCTGTTCGCCGGAACGGATGTGAAATACTCTGTCGATGGTTCGTATATATTATTGTCCGCAGGTGGAACAACGACTACGATCCTTTGTCTGCACAGCAGGGTAAAATGGTCAGTGGTGTGATTACGGATATCAATGGCGAGCCTATTATTGGTGCCAACGTGATCGAAAAAGATTCGGAATCTGTCGGAACGGTGACGGATGTCGATGGTAAGTTTACTTTGGCACTGGACAAGCCTGCTGCAACGTTAGTCGTGTCTTACATCGGTTATCTGACCAAGGAAGTGCCTGTAGGCAGTCAGTCTGTTTTGAAGATTATCTTATCCGAAGATACTCAGAATCTGGAAGAAGTGGTTGTGATCGGTTACGGTTCGGTAAAGAAAAGTGACTTGACCGGTGCAGTCGGTTCCATCCAGGTAGACAAGGTGCAGGGTATCAGTGTGAAATCCGTAGACCAGATGTTGCAAGGACGTACTTCCGGTTTGTATATGGTACAGAATTCTGGAATGCCGGGTGCAAGCTCCACCGTCCGTATCCGTGGCGGTAACTCTATTTCCGGCGGTAATGAACCGTTGTATATCATCGACGGCATGCCGGTTTATCCGAGTGCGGATGCAAGTCACGATCGGACATTAAGCCGCTGAATTCAATCCCGACATCGGATATTGAATCGATAGAAGTTTTGAAGGATGCTTCTTCGACTGCTATTTACGGCTCCCGTGGTGCTAATGGTGTTATTATCGTAACGACCAAAAAGGGTAAAAGCGGTAAGACTTCTGTCGCATTTGATGCTTACTGGGGTATTCAGAATATCTATAAGAAATATGACTTGCTGGATTCCCGTTCATTTGAGAAACTGGCAAATGAGGCATTGGTAAATTCCGGTGGGGCAGCAATTTATGATGAAAGTCTGACTCCAGCTACGACGGATTGGCAGGATTTGACATCCAATAAGAATGCCCTGACACAAAACTACCAGTTGACGGTTTCCGGTGGTAATGATAAAACGACTTTCTTGACTTCTTTCAATTACTTCAACCAGGAAGGAGTAATCAAAGCATCTGAAATGAAAAAATATGCTTTCCGAGCCAATATTGATCATAAGATTTCTTCAACGATAAATCTGGGATTAAGTCTGACGATGACGAAAGTGACAATAACCGTGTTGGAAATTCTGTTTTGCAGTCCCGTTTGACTACGCCACCGAATTTGCCTGTGATGCAAGATGACGGAAGTTATACGTTTAGTGACAATAATGGCGTCATTACATTTGACAACCCGGTTGGAGTTATAAACGAAAAGGTGGATTGGCATACCAATTTCCGATCATTAAACAATGCATTTGTTGAGTGGAATATAATTAAGGGATTGAAGTTCAAATCTTCTTTTGGAATTGATATTGATTATGCCACCAACAAAAGTTATAATCCCCGTTCTGTTTATTCCGGTAGCCAAAAGAATGGAGAAGCCAAGAAAATCTCGAATAACACTTATACGTGGATTAACGAAAATATCCTGACTTATACGAATACATGGGGTGTACACTCTTTTACGGGTATGGTCGGATATACGCAACAGCAATCGGCCTATGATGGTTTTAATGCCGGTTCTTATGGTTTCTTGAATGATAATTTGCAGATGAATAATTTAGGATCGGGGACGACTTATACGGCTCCTGGATCTGAAGTTAAGAAATGGGCTTTGAATTCTTACCTGGCTCGTGTTAACTACACAGTGAATAATAAATACTTGTTGACTGCTTCTATCCGTGCAGACGGTTCATCCCGTTTCGGTTCGGATAACCGCTGGGGGTATTTCCCTTCTGCTGCTTTGGCATGGAGAGCTTCTGAGGAATCTTTTATTAAAGACTTGAATATCTTTAGTAATTTGAAACCTCGTGTAAGTTTCGGTATCACAGGTAACCAAGATGGAATTGGTACTTACCCAGCGTATGCTTTGTTGGGTTCGAATGGTTATGTGGCAGGTGGAGATAAGGTGACTGGCTATTATCCGTCGCAAGTTGCCAATACGAACCTGAAGTGGGAAACAACTGCCCAGTTCGATGCCGGTATCGATTTCGGCTTCTTTAATAATCGTTTGACTGTAGTTATTGATGGTTATTACAAGAAAACCCGTGATCTGTTGTTGAAAGTGAAAGTACCGGGGTCTTCAGGTTTCTCTTCCGGTCTGAAAAATATTGGAGAAGTCGAAAATAAAGGTTTTGAATTAGCGATCAATGCGACGCCGATAGAAGGTGATTTTACTTGGAATACGAGTTTGAACCTTACTTATAACAAGAATAAAGTATTGGATTTGGGTGATGTCTCATTTATTTATCCGAGTCAGCCAGGCCAGGATGAAACCGGAATACATTTGGGGCGTATCATACAGGTCGGACAGCCTTTAGGAACGTTCTACGGATATGTGTATGACGGACTTTTCAGTACGATGGATGACATAGCATCTTCTGCGCAGCCGACAGCTAAACCTGGTGATATCCGCTATAAAGATATTAGTGGCCCGGATGGTGTTTCTGACGGAGTGATCAACGATCTTGATCGTACGATTATCGGTTGTGCACAGCCAAAGCTTTTTGGAGGATTCAATAACACGTTCTCTTACAAAAATTTTGATTTGAATGTAAATACGATTTTCACGATCGGAAATGACGTTTATAACGGTACGAGAGTTACTATGGAGAATATGCAGGGATCAACAAATATGTTTGCTTCAACGATGAATTATTGGACGCCTGATAATCAAAATGCTCCGTTGCCACGTCCACTCCGTTCAAAGGCTGTAATGCGTGTTTCCAATCAATATGTGGAAAACGGTTCTTATCTACGTTTCCAGAATATCACGTTAGGTTATAATGTGCCTACTGAATTTTTGAGTTTTACAAAGTATGTATCGGGATTACGGGTGTATGCTTCTTTGCAGAATTTCTTTACGATAACAAGCTATTCTGGTGATAATCCGGAAGTCAGCAAATATGGTCAGGATAACCTGGGAGCCGGATATGATGCATTCTCTTATCCGTTTGCAAAGTCAGTATTGTTTGGTTTGAATGTTAAATTCTAAAAGAGTCTAAGTAGTTTATGAAAAAAATAGCATTTATAATATTGAGTTCGGTCATGATGAATTCATGTACGGATATGAATCTGATACCGGAGTCTAATCTGAGTCCTGAAAATTTCTTTAAATCCGAAGAGGATGCAACAGCTGCTGTTTATGGAACGTATTCGGTTTTTACCGATAATGATATTTATAACCAGTTTTGGGAAGTATTGCAGAGTCAGGGTACTGATGATTGCGAGTGGAGTGGTGGTCGCACGACGACTAACCTGGACAAAAATGCTTTAGATAAATTTGAGTATGATGGGAATACGAATTTGGTTTACTCCGTTTGGATTAAGCACTATGTGGCAGTTAACCGCTCTAACTTCGCGATAGAAAATATTTCGAATATGGGGAGCGAACAGATAAGAGATGATGTTAGGAAGCGGCTGATCGGAGAAGCTAAGTTCCTGCGGGCGTTGGCCTATTTTAATTTGGTTCGCATATATGGAGGAGTCCCTTTAGTATTGAAGCAAACCACTTCGTTGGATGGCTTAGAAGTTCCCCGGAATACAGTTGACGAATGTTATGAACAGATTATCTCGGATTTGCAAGAAGCAAAATCTGTTCTTCCTGCTATCGGGCAACTTCCAGAGGGATATTTAGGACGGGCAACAAAAGGGTCCGCCTCTGCTATGTTGGCAAAAGTTTATTTGACCCGTGAAGATTATCAGAATGTAGTGAAGGAGACGTCGGAAGTGATGCAGATGGGATATAAATTATGGAAGAATTATGCTGATAATTTTGATGTGGAAAAAGAAAATGGACAGGAATCTATATTTGAAATCCAAGTATAAGCGGAATACTCCGGGTGTGTCGGGTAGTAATTACAACGGATATTATCGTCCTCCGTTTGTCAATATAAATGGTTGGGTCGGATATGGAGATGATCCAGTGACACGTAATCATTATGAATGTTACGAGGAAGGTGATTTGCGTCGGGATGTAAATGTGCGTCTTTATACGAAGGAAGAGTATCCGAATATGTCTTCCAATTATGAGTTTCCTTGTTATGTAAATAAATTTCAGGATCCTTCGCCGTTGGCCGTAAGATCTCAAGGAGGAGAAAATAATTATCCGATATTGCGTTATTCGGACGTCTATCTAATGCGTGCGGAAGCCTTGAATGCAATAAATACTTCTGATGCAGAGGCGTATGAGTGCTTAAATGTCATACGTCGTAGGGCTTTTGGACTTAATATGAACGAGGCTTCTGCTATTGATATTAAGCTAGGATTGAGTAAAGAAGATTTCTTGGATATAATTCTTTTGGAACGTCGTAAAGAATTTGCATTTGAAGGACAACGTCGTTTTGATTTGGTACGTACGCATAAATTGAAGGAAGCCATGATGGCGCAGAATCCGACTATTGGTGCTGTGGTAGAGGAAAAACATTATCTGTTGCCTATACCTGTGACAGAATTGGATGCAAATAAGTTATTAGAGCAAACTCCGGGATGGTAAATTAAGTATTATATGAAGAGAAGAAGTTTTATCAGAAACATAAGTTCTTTAGGTTTGGCATCTGTAGCAGTGGGAACATCTTTTGCTGCAGAAACTCCTCAAAGTAACAGTTTGCCGGGAAAATCGAAAATACCGGTATATGATGGGTGGGACGTAATAGTTGTGGGGGGAGGACCTTCGGGATGTGCTGCGGCTACGGCTGCGGCACGCGAAGGTGCCAAAACTTTGTTAATGGAAGGAACTGGAGCCTTAGGTGGAATGGGGACTTCTGGCTTACTGAATGCGTGGTGCCCTTTTACGGATGGTGAGAAGATTATTTATAAAGGAATTGCGGAACGGGTTTTTTCCGAGTCAAAGAAAGGTGTTCCTCATATTCATTATGATAATTGGGTGCCTATAAATGGTGAATATCTGAAAGTCGTGTATGACGATTTGGTAACCTCTGAGGGCGTATCTGTTCTTTTTTTCACAACAATGGCTGCTGTCGAAATGAAACGTAAGGGGGTTGTCGATGCAATAGTTGTTGCTAATAAAGCAGGATTGTCAACTTACAAAGCTAAAGTATATATTGATTGTACAGGCGATGGTGATCTTGCGGCTTGGGCTGGTGCTGATTTTGTAATAGGAGATGAGAGTGGTTCCGTTCAAGAAGGTACTTTGTGCTTTACCTTGTCGAATGTCGACCCTTATGAGTTTTCTTTAATAGGGAATGTCCATACTAATCGGAAGGATGGTCCGATTCATTCTATTTATGGTAACCCTAAATACCCATTGGTGAAAGATAAGCACATGAATGACAAGTTAATCGGACCGGGTATCTTAGGATTCAATGCCGGTCATGTGACTGTTGATAGTACAGATCCAGTATCTTTGACTGAAGCAATGATAAAAGGACGTAAATTGGTAAGACAGTTACATGAAGGATTGGTCGAGTTTGAACCAAAGTCATTTGGTGCTTCTTTTTTGGCAAGTACGGCTAATTTGATGGGAATCAGGGAAAGTCGCCGGATAAAATGCGATTATACATTCACATTGGAAGATTGGCTCGCTCGTAAGGAGTTTGAGGACAGTATCGGACGTAACTGTTATTATATTGATGTCCATAAACAGGATGCAACCGTGTATCCTCGCTATAAGAAAGGAGAATCTCATGGAATCCCCTTTAGTTGTCTGACTCCTGCGGGTTTGAAAAATGTAATGGTTGCAGGACGTTGTATCTCGACGGATTCTTATGCTCATGGTAGTCTGCGTGTGATGCCACCGTCGCTTGTAACAGGTGAAGCAGTTGGTGTTGCTGCCGGTCAGATTTGTAAATCCAAATCTCCTGATATACATAATGTTGATATTCAAAAGTTGAGGAAACGATTGAAAGAAGTAGGTCAGTTGATCTGATGTAAATGGATACTCGTCTGTTATTTTCTGGTTTAAACAAGGAATCGGCAGACGGGTATATTATGTCCTATAGCGGGTATATATGTAGATGAAATATTGTGTACATTCTGTTTTAAAGTTTTAATTTGACTATTGCTAATAAATATGAAGCAAATCGTTCTGATTCTATTTTTATGTATTGTAGGCTGTTCCTTTGTATGGGGACAAGATGCGAATTATTATCGTAATCCCGATAGGATTTATCTGGATTCAAAAGATGGACACCAAGGTGCATTCCTTTGGAAAATGAAAAAAGCAGGAGATGTTACAGCCTGTGCGGAAGCCGTGTCGAAGCCCGGATATAAGACGGGTGACTGGATGCCGGCAATTGTTCCGGGTACTGTGCTAAATTCTCTCGTATATAACAAAGTGTATCCCGAACCTTATTATGGATTGAATAATAAACTGACGAGCAATATCATTCCGGATTTGTCTGTTGTCGGACGTGATTTTTATACTTATTGGTTTCGTACCGATTTCGTCGTTCCTGCTGATTATAAGGGGAAAGTCATTTGGTTACAGTTGGACGGGATCAATTATCGGGCGGAAGTCTGGGTAAACGGTCATTTGCTGAGTAATATTTCCGGCATGTTTATTCAGGATTATGTGGATATAACAGAGTTCGCCCGAGTAGGCGAAACGAACGCTTTGGCAGTAAAAGTCTATCCGGTCGATATGTCTGGAACCGTCAAACAAAAACAGTGGGGAGCTGTAGGAGAATTTCATAACGGTGGTGACGGGAATATAGGCTGAACACGACGATGCTGATGTCTGTCGGTTGGGACTTTACTTTCTTGGACGGTATACGTGACCGGAATACCGGCATTTGGAAAAGCATATCGTTGTATGCTACTGACAAAGCTGCGATCCGCAATCCGTTTATTCGTTCTGAACTTGCCAAGCCTGGATATGATAAAGCCGAGGAGACTGTCTCTGTCGAGGTTATTAATCCGACGACGGGGTCGGTCAAATGTGTCGTTGCTGGTGAAATAACAGGTGAAAATATTCGTTTTTCAAAAGAGATAAGCCTTTTTCGTGGAGAAACTCGTGAAATAGTCTTTACGCCTGAAGAATTTCCGCAGTTGAAAATTGATAATCCTCGGTTGTGGTGGCCGTTGTTTAAAGGTAAACCGGATTTGTATGAATTGAAGATGACAGTTTCTGTTAAAGGGCAAGTTTCGGATTCGTTGAAGACTCGTTTTGGTATTCGCGAAATTACATCGGATCAGAATACACCAGACAAATCCCGTCAGTTTTATGTCAATGGCAAGAAGATCTTTATCCGGGGAACGAACTGGATACCGGAAGGAATGTTGCGGCATTCGGATGAACGTACTTATGCAGAATTGCGCTATACCAAACAATCCGGCGTTAATTTGGTGCGTATGTGGGGAGGCGGTATTGCAGAATCCGACTACTTTTTCCAATTGTGTGACGAAATGGGACTGTTGGTCTGGCAGGAATTTTGGTTGACGGGCGATACGAAACATCCACACGACCAGGCTCTTTATTTGGCAAATCTGGAATCGACGGTAAAACGTTTACGGAATCATCCTTCCCTGGCTTATTATGTTTCTTCTAATGAAAGTACGGAAGTGGTGGGTGTAAAAGATCTGATTATGAAATTGGATGGTACACGCGGTTATCAGATGCAATCGGAATGTGATGGTGTGCATGATGGCAGTCCCTACAAGCAAGTGAATCCGATGCAGCATTATGAGAATACGGCCTCGCCACGTGGAAGCCGTGTGGATGGTTTTAACCCAGAGTATGGAGCGCCAACGTTGCCGACCCTTGAAACTTTACGGGAGGTGATGGATGAGAAAGATTTATGGCCGATCAATAAAGAGGTCTGGGATTATCACGATGGGGGAGGCTTCCATTTAATGTCCACTATGTATAAAGATCTTGTCAATAATTACGGAACCTCGCAGTCGATAGAAGAGTTTGCTAAAAAAGGCCAGTTGGTAGGAGCAATGAATTCAAAGACAATTTGGGAGGTTTGGAATTATAATAAGCTGGACTATGGGGATCGCTATTGTTCAGGGTTATTATTCTGGTATCATAATTGTCCGGTACGCCAGGTATGTGCCCGTATGTGGGATTGGTCGTTGGAACCGACGGCTTCACTATATCATACTCAGAATGCATTGGAGCCTTTACATGCGCAGTTTGATTATTTGAAGAATACGGTTTCGGTATGTAATGATTATTATCGGTCTTTTAAAAATTACAAGGTCAAGGCTGATGTATATGATTTGAATAGCAAGAAGGTCTTTTCTTACTCTCAACAGATTGATATCGGTGAAGATGAGGTGCTGAATGATTTGTTTAAAATCGATTTTCCATCAGATATAACCCCTGTGCATTTTATCCGGATTGGTTTGTCGGATGAAAAGGGAAAAGAAGTAGCGTCTACGTTCTATTGGCGTTCCAATGCCGCTTATGAAGGAAAGGAAACCTTAACAGGACCAACCTCTTCCGGTTTTGAATCTCTGAATGATATGCCAACGGCCCGGCTTCAGACGAAGTACAAAACGAAAGAAGTTGATGGGCGGTATTATATTGAAGTTTCGTTGAAGAATACTTCTTCCCGGATTGCTTTCTTTACGCAACTTCAATTCCTGGATAAAGCGGGCAAGCCTGTTCGCCCTTCGTTCTATACGGATAATTTTTTCTCGTTGTTGCCAGGTGAAACGAAGCAGGTACTTATTGATACATCTGTGGATAAAGTTACAGAAGGCGAGTTTTCATTAACTGTCGGCGGATGGAATGTACAGCAGAAAAAATATAAGTTGTAATAGTTCATATTATACTGAATTATAGGGTAAAGGCGGAATGTGAAGTGCGAGAATAAAGTACTTTTACATTTCGCTTTTGTCGTATTTATGGAAGGACCACTTTATAGTATTTTTGATAGTTGGCGGAATGTATTTGTAAAATGTACATTCCAGAGAGATTAGTGAACGGAACTACCAGCGAACCGTGTCGTATTCTTTTTTGAAACATGCAGTGTCCCATCATGTTAAAAACTTTGATATATCCTGCTTCCGGGATATTTTGCAGGTGCAGTTGGCCGTCTTTTATGAAAAAACGGAAATTCTCTGTATTGGGGAGCTCTATCTCTGTGCTTTGTTTGTCGGGATGGGGTTCGGTTATACTTTTACTCATAGGGAAGTTTGTCGGGATTATGTTTATTGCTTTTGTGGGTGTGCTGTTGGACGATATTTTCAACTCGGTCGGTGAGGATGCTTTTACAAAGAAGGCGGCGAAAGGAGGGAGGGCATAGTTGCTATTAAGGGAATAGGTTTTATAACCGTTTCCGTCATATACATAGATATTTCCATCCAAAGCCCTGTTTTTTTCGATTTGGGTTAATGGAAGTAGTGCGGGGAATGGATTGCCGCACAAATACCAGCCGTGGTTTTCTTGATTGCCTGAAGAGCTGTCGGAATTTAAAGGAATTGCAATAACTCCTATATTGGCAAAATTTTCGGGGATGTCGCCGGGTCGAGATGAAAAAGATAAAGTTCGGTTTGTCGTTTTCTCGTCTAATGCGATCAGGTAACCTTTGTTTTTTTCGAACAGGGGGACATTATCGGGACGGATGGGCACGACTTCCCAATTTCCGGCAGATTGGTTGGACGATGCCCGCTTGTCTCCGTTGTAGGATTGGACATAAAAATAGTTGCCTCCGTCGTTAGGCGTAGCATCCTTTTGTTCGAAGTGGAGTCGATGCCAGGCGGATAAACGTCGAAAGGAAATGAGATAAAATACCATTTGCCGGGTTCTTCAAAAGTTTTATGGAAGGTGATACGGCCGGAAAGAAGTATTGTCCCTCCTGAATGGAGAGAGGCTTTGTTTTCGTATAGGTCCAAATTCTGTAGGATAAACAGGCTGCAGGATTGATCTCCAGTGATCCGGAATGAATGGCGATATCTTTGCAATACGTATCTGTTGTTATACTTACATTCCCTTTTATGAGCGCATTCCTGTGGCGGAGTGGAGGAAGATGCGACCAAAGGGTTGTGTCGTTCCAGTTTCCGATACCAGAGAATAGAGAATATGAAGGGATGTCGCCATAAGCAAAAACGCTATCGGTCATATAATATCCATTCTGTGTATTGACTTTTTTGTTTGTCGTTATAGCAAAAGAGCTTGGATTGCTTCCGATTGTAAGATATCTGTAACCCATGTAATCTTTACCTTGTTCAGGAGTGTTTCCTGTTATGACTTCATCGGAATTATTACGGTGAACGTTAAATAATAACAACTCACCGGGTTCTAGTTTGAGTCCGGCAATATGTGATACGATTTTTACATTTGTATAATTATTAAGCGAGAAGGGGTGAAAAATGATTCCGGAACCGACAGGTATCTTTATCGTATGTTTATCTTGGACAAGGGAGGAATTAACAGTCAACGTATATCCCCAATTATCCCATTCTGAATCTCCGAATGTCTGCAATCTGAGCGTATCCGAAACAAGCCTATTTTCATCGCTATCGACAAAACTTTCCCATGAGGATGGATTGGAAACTTGTGCCTGGAGCGGATAAGCTGCACCGAAGAATAAAATCTTTACAAGTACATACTGAACAAAATGTATAACTTCCTTTTTCATAGTTAATACTATTTTGGTTTGATATTATGGGTACAAATATACTAAAATAATTGAATTTACTATCTTTGCCGTATGAAAGAATTTATTATATCTGAAGCACAGACAGAAAAGGCTGTTCTCGTAGGACTGATTACTCCTGAACAGAATGAGCAGAAAGTGAAGGAATACCTGGATGAATTGGCCTTTTTGGCCGATACGGCAGGTGTCGAAGCTGTGAAACGTTTTTATCAGAAACTGGATTATCCGAACTCCGTGACCTTTGTCGGTTCCGGCAAGTTGCAGGAGATAAAGGAATATGTGGTGGAAAACGAGATCGGGTTGGTGATATTCGATGACGAACTTTCCGCCAAGCAATTGCGTAATATCGAGAAAGAGTTGCAGGTAAAGATTTTGGACCGTACGAATCTGATCCTGGATATCTTCGCCCGTCGTGCACAGACTGCTCATGCGAAGACGCAGGTGGAACTGGCGCAATATAAATATATGCTGCCCCGCCTGACTCGTTTGTGGACACACTTGGAGCGTCAGCGTGGCGGTGTCGGTATGCGTGGGCCGGGTGAAACTCAGTTGGAAACGGATAAGCGTATCATCCTGGATAAGATATCCAAGCTGAAACGGGACCTGGTCGAGATCGATAAGCAGAAAAGCGTGCAGCGGAAGAACCGCGGAAAGATGGTCCGCGTGGCACTGGTCGGTTATACCAATGTCGGAAAGTCCACATTGATGAACCTGCTTAGTAAGAGCGAAGTGTTTGCCGAGAACAAACTGTTCGCGACACTCGATACGACTGTCCGAAAGGTGATTGTCGACAATCTGCCTTTCCTGCTATCCGACACGGTCGGCTTTATCCGTAAGTTACCGACCGAACTGGTCGAATCTTTTAAATCGACTTTGGATGAGGTGCGTGAAGCGGACTTGTTGGTGCATGTCGTCGATATTTCTCATCCGACGTTTGAAGAACAGATCGAGGTGGTAAACCGCACCTTATCGGAAATCGACAAGACGGAGAAACCGATGATTATGGTGTTCAATAAGATCGATGCTTTCACTTTTGTCCCGAAGGATGAAGATGACCTGACTCCGCGTACACGTGAGAATATCGATTTGGACGAGTTGAAACGCACTTGGATGAATAAGATGCAGGATAATTGTATCTTTATCTCAGCCAAGGAACGGACGAATATCGATGCACTCAAAGCCTTGCTGTACGAGCGGGTGAAACAGATTCATATTACTCGTTTCCCTTATAACGATTTTCTTTTCCAACAATATGATGAAGAATGAGTGAAGGATATTTAAGGCATCTGCTATCGGAAGAAATTGCAGATTTGGAGATGAATGGCTGTACAGCGATAATTGGGAAAACATAAAGGTTGCCAGCCCTTTTCATGCCGAACACGTTTGTAATGTCCATTTTTCAGGGAGTGTGGCATTGGGTCTTTTTGAAAAGGAATTTACTCTTTCGGGAGGGGTGAAGAAGCATAGCGGTATCCGGAATGCGACTTTGCATAATTGTAAGATCGGCGATAATACGTTGATTGAAAATGTGCACAATTATATCTCCAACTATTTCATAGGTGATGATTGCTTCATACAGAACGTGAACGTGATGTATGTAGAAGGAAGGTCCTCTTTCGGGAACAATGTCGAAGTGTCCGTACTGAATGAAACGGGAGGTCGCGAAGTACCCATTTATAACGGTTTGTCCGCATCATTGGCCTATCTGATAGCATTGTATCGTCATCGGCCGGCTTTAATACTGCGTTTGCAGGCGATGATTGCCGATTTTGCCGAACGGCAGACTGGCAACTATGGTTTTATCGGCAACCATGTGAAAATAATCAATACAGGGACTGTGCGCAATACTGTGATTGCCGATTATGCAACGGTCGAAAACTGTACCCGTCTCGATAACGGTACGGTCAATAGCAATGCGAATGCTCCGGTGTATATTGGCGACAGCGTTATCGCGGAGGATTTTATCATTTCTTCGGGGGCTGTGGTTGCCGATGCCGCCAAGATTATCCGTTGTTTTATCGGGCAGGCGTGCCATGTGACGCATAACTTCTCTGCGCATGATTCACTTCTGTTCAGCAACTGCGCTTTTGAGAACGGAGAGGCTTGTGCTATCTTTGCAGGACCTTTTACTGTGTCGATGCATAAGAGCAGTCTGCTGATTGCCGGCATGTATTCGTTTCTGAACGCCGGAAGCGGCTCGAACCAAAGTAACCATATGTATAAGCTGGGCCCCATCCACCAGGGTATTGTGGAGAGAGGTTCCAAGACGACCAGTGACTCCTATATCCTGTGGCCTGCGCGTGTCGGGGCTTTCTCTCTGGTAATGGGGCGCCATCACCATCATAGCGATACGTCGGACATGCCTTTTTCTTATCTGATAGAGAAAGACGATGAGACTTACTTGGTTCCCGGTGTAAACCTGCGTAGCGTCGGTACGATCCGCGATGCGCAGAAATGGCCGAAGCGTGATAAGCGTACCGACAGCAACGGCTGGATATGATCAACTACAACTTGCTGAGTCCGTATACCATCTACAAGATGATGAAAGCTGTCGGAATCTTGAAGAACCTGCAAGAGTTGGTGGGTGAGACATCCGAAGTCTATTATTATCAAAATACTCGTATCAAAGGTTCCTCTTTGCGTACGGCCCTCGATCTTTATGGTGTGGCAATCAATAAATTCTTGGGGAACTCCTTGATCAAGCGCCTGGAAGGAACGGATTTCTGTTCTATGGAAGAAGTCTGGTCACAGTTGAAACCGACTTCTTCAGCTGGTCGTGGGGAATGGCTGGATCTTTCCGGGTTGATCCTTCCTCGTGAAGAATTGGACGGGTTGATCGAGAAAGTTGAAGAAGGCAAGATAACTTCGCTTGAGGCGATAGAAGAGTTCTTTGCAGCCATGCATTCCAATTATTATGATATGGAATGGACATGGGCGTATGATATGCTGGAAGAGTATTACGGTGTGAACCTGTCATCAATATCGGCAGCACAGATCGTCGATCTTGTCCGCCGCTGGCAAGACTCGGTGATCGGATTGGATAATCTGCTTTATAAAGATGCGAAGAAAGAATTCTCCCTTACTTTCATGACCGGTTTCGGTGTGGATGGTTCGGATAAAGAGAAGCAGGAAGATTTCGAAGGTGTGCGCGGTGCATTCGAGAGCAATCCCTTTGTCACGGCAGTCAAAGAGCATATTGTTGTCAAAAGGGCTTTGGGCGATGAGCTGATCGAACGCATGGAACGGCTGTTCTAATCCCGCGGCTTGCTACGTGGATGATGTTCGAGTATCTCTTTCCGCAGGAACTGGCGGTCGATATGCGTATAGATTTCGGTGGTGGTAATCTTTTCATGTCCCAGCATCTCCTGGATAGCAAGCAGGTTGGCTCCCCCTTCCAACAGGTGGGTGGCGAAGGAATGGCGGAACGTATGCGGGCTCACGTTCTTTTTGATACCGGCCATTTCTGTTTGCTGCTTGATGATATGAAAAACCATGATCCGCGACAGAGCTGTTCCTCGTCGGCTCAGGAACAGGATGTCTTCGAATCCCTTTTTCACCGCGACATGGTTGCGGTCATACAGGTAGTTCTTGATCTCCTTGATAGCTGTTTCCGAGATGGGGACCAGGCGTTGCTTGCTCCCTTTCCCTTCCACCTTGATGAATCCTTCGTCGAAATAAACATCCGTGAAGCGTAGTGAAACCAACTCCGACACGCGCAGTCCGCAGCTATACAAGACTTCGAGCATCGCCCGGTTCCGTTGCCCCTCCGGCAATGTCAGGTCGATCGTGTCCAGGATGCTGTTAATCTCGTTGACAGTTAGGACTTCAGGAAGTTTCAGTCCGATCTTGGGCGATTCTAACAATTCGGTCGGATCAGTTGTTATATAATCGTCCAGGAATAGGAACCGGTAGAAAGATTTGATCCCTGAAATGATCCTTGCCTGTGAACGTGGGTGGATGCCGATATCATGTAGGCGGGCAACAAACTGTTGCAGGTCGTCATATGTGACATCCGCATACTTCTTGCCTTCGCTTTCGACGAAGTTTGTCAGTTTGTCGAGATCCGTCAGGTAAGCGTCTATAGAGTTGGCCGAAAGCGCTTTTTCCAGACGGAGGTATGTTTTGTATCGTTCTATTTTGTCATTCTCTCGGTGCATGAAACGAATTGTGATTTATGAATTATGATTTATGATTTACGGGGAAGTATGAGGAGCTGAAGGTTCGTCCGGTAAAATCTGCTCATGTAATGGATTTTACCGTAATGACTTAGCACCAATTCATAATTCATAAATTATAAATCATAAATCTTTACTATCTTTGCCGGATATTTCCTGTCCGTAAAAGACAGGGCAAAGGTAATAAATTACGGCAAAATGAAGAAAATTCAGATTATCAACGGCCCCAATCTTAATCTGTTAGGCAAGCGTGAACCGACAGTGTACGGAAATGCTTCGTTTGAAGGCTATCTGAGTGAGTTGCGTGCCAAGTATCCACAATGTGAGATTGCTTATTTTCAGAGTAACGTGGAAGGTGAGATGATAAACAAGATCCATGAAGTCGGCTTCGATTACGACGGGATCATTATGAATGCAGGCGCTTATACGCATACGTCCATTGCCCTCCACGATGCAATAAAAGCTGTAACGACTCCGGTTGTGGAGGTACATATTTCAAACGTACACGCCCGTGAATCTTTCCGTCATGTGTCCATGATTTCAGCCGCTTGCAAGGGGGTGATCTTAGGGTTCGGGCTGGATTCGTACCGTTTGGCGGTGGAAGCGGTGCTTCAATTGGCAATGGATAATTGACAATTAGGAAGAGATAGAAATTTGTTTAGGTAAAAAGAAGTTTAATAAAGGTTTGGCTCTTGGAGTTGAGGATTGGCTGTTTTTAAAATTGTCAATTGTCAATTGTCAATTGTCAATTTTAAAAAAGGGTTATATGTTAAAGCATACGAAGATTGTTGCTACAGTTTCCGACCAGCGTTGTGAGGTCGAGTTTATCGACGCGTTATACAAGGCTGGAATGAATGTCGTGCGCCTCAATACGGCTCACATGGCGGAAGAAGGTTTGACCAGAGTCGTTAATAATGTCCGTACGGTTTCCAACCGTATCGGAATTTTGATGGATACTAAAGGGCCCGAAGTGCGTACGACTGCTGCGCAGGCTCCCATCGAGTTCAAGACCGGGGAAATGGTTAAGATCGTGGGAAACCCGGAAGGGGAGACTTCGCATGATTGTATTTGTGTCTCATACCGGAATTTTGTCAATGACCTGACCGTCGGCAGCGATATCCTGATCGATGACGGGGATTTGGAACTGAAAGTAATCGATAAGAAAGACGATTTTCTGGTTTGCGAAGTGGAGAACGACGCGACCTTGGGAAGCCGTAAGAGCGTGAACGTGCCGGGTGTACGTATCAATCTGCCTTCCTTGACAGAGAAAGACCGTAAAAATATCCTGTGGGCGATTGAAAACGATCTGGATTTTATTGCTCACTCATTTGTCCGAAACAAGCAGGATGTAATGGATATCCAGCGCATTCTGGACGAACATAACAGCCCGATCAAGATCATTGCGAAGATCGAAAACCAAGAGGGTGTCGACAACATCGACGAGATCCTCGAAGTAGCCTACGGTATCATGATTGCCCGTGGTGACCTGGGTATCGAAGTGCCAGCCGAAAAGATTCCGGGTATCCAGCGTGTGTTGATCCGTAAATGCGTGGAAGTAAAGAAACCGGTTATCGTGGCTACCCAAATGCTTCACTCTATGATCAGCAACCCGCGTCCTACGCGTGCCGAAGTGACGGATATCGCCAATGCGATCTATTACCGCACGGATGCCTTGATGTTGAGCGGTGAAACAGCTACGGAAAATACCCTGTCGAAGCTGTCCAGACGATGACGAAGGTAGCCCGTGAGGCAGAAAAGACGAAACTTGCAGCCAATGATATTCGTGTCCCTATCGAGGGTAACGACTTGGATGTTACGTCTTTCCTTGCAAAGCAGGCTGTGAAATCATCTTCCAAACTGCATGTAAAAGCTATTATTACAGATAGCTATACCGGCCGTACGGCTCGTTACCTGGCTGCATTCCGCGGTACTTCCACCGTGTTCTCGATCTGCTACAATCCCCGTGTCATGCGTATGCTGTCTCTTTCTTACGGTGTCTGGGCTGTTCACCAGCCTTATAACGACAGTCGCCGCGGCTATTTCTATGATGCGCTGAACGAGCTGATCAAAAGCGGACGCATCACCCGTAACGACATGGTGGCTTACCTGAGCGGCAGTTTCGGTGAAGGCGGCGGTACGAGCTTCCTTGAAATTAATAATGTAGGGAAGGTATTGGACGCCGGAAGTAATTATCAGTTGCCGACGTTTAAGGAATAAACAAAGATTTATGGTTTATGATTTATGATTAATATCCCAGCAAGCAAATCATAAATCATAAATCATGAATCATGAATCATAAATCATGAAGATGACAATAGACGAATATATCCTTTCTCATAGTGACGAAGAAGGTGCACTGCTCTCGGCCCTGAACCGGGATGCGAATGTGAACCTGCTTCGTCCGCGAATGCTGTCGGGGCATCTGCAAGGGCGGATATTGAAGATGTTTTGCCGGATGCTTCGTCCCCGCCGTGTGCTTGAGATCGGTACTTATACAGGATATGCTACTCTTTGTATGGCGGAAGGGCTGGAAGAAGGGGCTTTGATCCATACGCTTGAGATCAACGACGAAATGGAAGACTTCATCATGAAATACCTGAAACAGTCGCCCCATCAGGATAAGATACGGGTGCATTTCGGCGATGCCCTCGATATTATCCCGGCGCTCGGTGAAACCTTCGACCTTGTTTTTATCGATGCCGACAAGCGGTTGTATTCGGAATACTTCGACCTTGTTTTCCCGATGGTGCGTGCCGGTGGCTTGATTCTTGCCGACAACACGTTGTGGGACGGTCATGTGGTGGAGGAGCATCCTAAGGATAAACAAACACTCGGTATTCTTAGTTTTAATGATAAAATCAAAGAAGACCCGCGTATTGAAAAAGTTATCTTACCTTTGCGTGACGGCCTTACGATGATCTGGAAAAAATAAAAAAGCAAGAAATTATGGAAAGTACAAGATTAAGTAAAATAGAGCGTCTCCTGCAAAAGGAGTTGAGTGATATCTTTCAGAAACAGACACAGGCTATGCATGGTATCCTGATCTCTGTCAGTGTGGTACGTGTAAGCCCCGATTTGAGTGTGGCACGTGCTTACCTGAGTATCTTCCCGTCCGACAAGTCGAAGGAAATGCTTGAGAATATCCGGGCGAATACGAAAGCCATCCGCTTTGATCTCGGACAGCGCATCCGGAAACAGGTCCGCAAGATTCCTGAACTGACATTCTTTATCGACGATTCCCTGGATTATATCGAAAATATTGATAATCTGTTGAAAAAGTAAAAGAATACCGCGTTGAACTTCCCGTTTTATATAGCCCGGCGTTACCTTTTCTCGAAGAAATCCCACAATGCCATCAATATCATTTCGATGGTGTCTGTTTGTGGAGTGGTGGTCGCTACAATGGCCCTGGTGTGTGCGTTGTCTGTATTGAACGGGTTTGTCGGGCTGGTTTCTTCCATGCTCGGCAATTTCGATCCGGAGCTGAAGATTCAGCCTGTACATGGAAAGGTGTTCGATCCGACTCTTCCGGCTGTCCGGGAAGTGAAGGAGTTGCCTGAGGTCGCTTTGTTTTGCGAAGTGCTCCAGGATAATGCGCAGGTCCGCTATCGGGATCGCCAGATTACCGCGACGGTCAAGGGTGTAGATGATACTTTCGGCCGTCTGACGCGGATAGACAGTATTTTAGTCGATAGCCGGGAAGGTTCCTTTGTCCTGTCCGACGAAGTGGCCAATTACGCCAACTTGGGTGTCGGAACGGCTTTTTCTTTGGGGGTGCGCCCTAATTATGCCGATCCTTTGGAAATTTACGCTCCCAAGAGGAATGAGAAAGTCAATCTCGCCAACCTGTCGCCTCCTTGAATTTGGAATATGCTTTTGTCGGCGGCGTATATGCCACTAACCAGCAGATGTATGACGAGAATTTCGTCCTGCTGCCTTTGCCGATGGTCCGCTCTTTGTTCGATTATGAAAAGGAAGTCTCGGCGATAGAGTTGTCATTGGTTCCCGGTGCAGACATCAATTCGGTCAAAAGCCGTATAAAATCACTCTTAGGTGATGATTTCTCGGTCAAGGACCGCTATGAACAGCAGGAAGCCTCTTTCCGGATGATGCAGGGGGAGAAGTGGATGATCTTTCTGATCCTGTGTTTCATTCTGATCCTGGCTCTGTTTAATGTGATCGGTTCGCTTTCCATGCTGATGATAGAAAAGAAAGAGGATGTCCGTACGTTGCGGAATATGGGTGCGGACGACCGTCTGATTCGTCGTATTTTCCTTTTCGAGGGTTGGATGATTTCCGGGCTCGGCGCTTTGATCGGTATCGTTATCGGATTGGCCCTTTGTTTGTTGCAACAGGAGTTGGGTATTATCAAATTAGGTCAGGCAGCCGGCTCCTTTATTATCGATGCCTATCCGGTCCGTGTCGAAGCCGGTGATATCCTTATTGTCTTTATAACCGTCCTTTCCATCGCTTCCTTGCCGCCTGGTATCCTGTCCACTATCTGGGGAAGAAATGGCTTACCCGATAATCATTGAAAGATAAGATATTACAAAAAGATTGCGGTTCGTTGCCCGTTCATAAATAATATGTATATTTGTGGATGAACTAATAAAACAGTAACTATGAAAAAGGAAGGGTCGGATCTGAAAATCATGGAAGAGATGGAAAGAAAAAAGTTGCAGGACAGGTATATTCGCTTCGATTGGGCCATTAAGCGTCTGTTGCGCCAGAAGGCCAATTTCGATGTGCTCGACGGTTTCCTGACCGTCATGCTGAACGAAGAAATCAAGATCGTCGAAATCCTCGAAAGCGAAGGCAACCAGGAAAACGCCGACGACAAGTTCAACCGCGTCGACATCAAAGCCTTGAACAGTAAAGGCGAAATCATCCTCGTCGAAATCCAGAACACACGCGAACTGCATTATTTGGAACGCATCCTCTACGGCGTAGCCAAAGCCATCACCGAACATATCTCGATTGGCGAAGGGTATGGGAAAATCAAGAAAGTCTACTCCATCAGCATCCTTTATTTCGATATTGGTATCGGGACAGACTATATCTATCACGGCCAAAATCATTTCGTCGGTGTACATACGGGTGACCATCTGCGTGTCAACACGCGTGAACGTGATGTGATCGTCTCGCATCTTCCCGCTGAAATCTTCCCCGAATATATCCTGGTCCGTGTAAACGAGTTCGACAAAGTGGCACTCACCCCTTTGGACGAATGGATCGAATACCTGAAAGACGGCACGATCCGTCCCGATACGACTGCACCGGGTCTGAAGGAAGCCCGCGAGAAGTTGAAATACTACTCCATGTCCCTCAGGAACGCCTTATCTACGACCGCCATCTCGACGCCATCATGATCCAGAACGATGTGATCGACACGGCCAAATTAGAAGGGAGAATAGAGGGAAAAGCGGAAGGCCTTGCCGAAGGCATGCGTCAAGTCGCTTCGAGGATGAAAGATACGGGTGTAGACGTTGCTACCATAGTAAAGTGTACCGGCTTAAGCGAAGAAATAGCTTTGTCTTTGTAAGGGGTGTTCATTTCTCAATCTCTCATTATTTGTACGCAGAAGGCTTGGTTCTGAGAACTGAATCAAACTGCCTTTACTTCAACATACAATAGTATGACTGTTTGTGCTTTAGCGGGTGAATGCAGGTACTAAAAGTGCCTTCACCGCTTACGTCTGCCTCCATCAGGGATAAAGTCGGGCCCGGAAGGTTCTATTTAAGTGACAATCGCCATGCTACTGTTGTCAAACAGCCTGCTCATAGACCTTTTGCCTTT
>ENA-OQCE01000051-OQCE01000051.1-human-gut-metagenome-genome-assembly--contig:-NODE-51-length-47481-cov-3.361997_pt1 | contig 47481 bp, 47 predicted proteins | sample MGYA00242495_ERZ504572 | MGnify/ENA primary metagenome ERZ504572 (study PRJEB26092, sample SAMD00036228) | human gut metagenome | host: Homo sapiens | study: EMG produced TPA metagenomics assembly of... | reverse complement strand
ACCTCCTCCTTTATATGCCCAGAGCAGACAACTAATATCCAAGGCGTCTACAACACTGTTTACAACACGAACGGGATGATTGGGAGCTATCTTTTCCGATAAGCTGACCGGAAAAAGTACATTTTGGTTGGATGTTAACTCTTTAAATACTATCTTAGCCATTGCTATAATGTTTGGTTTTTGCAACGGTAAGATAATACTTTTTACCGAAATAAACAATAGCAAAAGGGGCTATCCGACTTTTTGGACAGCCCCTTTTTTTATGCAGATACTAAAGCTATGCTTTACAGTGGCTAACCCTATGAGTTACGAGCACTAACCAATAGGGTTACGGACACCGACCAATAGGGCCCCATACTGTCCGCTTGAAAGACAGAAAATCAAAAAAGGGAAGTCGCACGACAGGCAACTTCCCCTTTTCAAGCTGATATAGATTTTTTTTAGGTTTAGAAAGCGTAATCCAAACTTAAGCCAAACACTTTATTGGTACGGCTATAGACATTCGTACCGGGGAGATTTGTACCGCAATAATTCTCCGATTTCTTTGTATAATCATGATAATTTGTCCACATATACCCCACATTCAATGCCATCTTTTCGCTCAGCATCACCTTGGCTCCAAAGCCCAACGAATAAGAGTCACAGGAGAAACTAACATCGCTTTGGAAATTATCAGACAAACCATAATCCGTAATTTGAGCGCCACCACTAATGGTCAATCTCTTGATCACGTCCCATTCAATACCAAATAGATACTCATTCGTACCTCTTTCCAATTCTTTCTGTTTTCCACCGGCCATGCCCGCTTTCTTGTCATCAAAGAAATGATACTCTACAGAAGCCTTCAACATGGGTAAAAACTGATAAGAGGCTGCCACCGAAAGCATGGAAGGAATATCGTTCGGCGTATTCACACCGTGCTTGTAAGGGCCGATCAAGTCTTCCGCACTATCAGGATAATCCAACTTCTTGGTATTGTTTTCGATGTTCAAGTTCGTCTTAAACTCATATTTAGCCCCGAAATTGAATTTACCGTATTTAACATCAACCCCCAAAACCGGTGTCAGCCCCCAACCTGTCTGATCGCAATCCAAAGCCAAATTCATCAAGTCTGTTCCACCAAAATCCTTTTTCAGCTTCGCATCCAGATACCCGTCATAGTTTCCTGAAAAATAGTTCATCCGACCTCCAGCAAAGGCAGAAAGCCAATCCGTGATCTTATATGACAAGCCAAGTTGCAGAGAATAAATATACTGTTTTCCGTCCATCGCACTGTTAATAGTATACATATCCGGCGTAACGATGGGACTTTTACCGCCCGTCTTTATATACTTCCCCAGACTTTCCTGGAATATACCAGCCATAGCTGCCGATTCGAACATCGGCAGGCCATCGTCAAACGATGCCTTACCGCCCCCACCCGTAATGGCAAAGAAACCGGAGATGGTCCAATCACCTTTTTTGTAAGCCGCAAAAACACTCGGAATCACAGGAGCGGCCGCCTTTCCTTTGTAATATTTTTTATAGGGAACATCGCTTACTGTCGGCACTTTATTTACCGGGTCGAAACCATTATATGTACCAAAAGAGGCATCTATATCCCTAGTCTGGAAAGCACTTTGGATACTCACACCGACACGGAAACCGTCTGTCGGCAAGAAAGAAAGACCCGCCGGGTTAGACAAAGCACCATCTATATCAATTGCAGCACCTCGCGAAAGTGACCTTAAAAAGGCTGCATGCTGATTCGTATTCGTCAAATATCCACCAGCGAAAGAAACCAAAGGCATCATCATCAATGCCGCACCTACTACTACTTTTTTCTTCATGTTTTACTTTTCTTAATTACAAAACGGCGGCAAAGATAAATACTTTTTTCAAACATTGCACACTTTTAATAAAAATGTGCCGCACAAAATCACACATATTGTGCAATATATATTCTTCCCAATTGTCAACAATCAATTGTCAATTGTCAACAAAAAAGGTATCTTTGCACCCGAAAAGGAATGTCTCCTTTTCCGTGTGCTTGCTAAACCACGTACTAAAAACAAGAAAGATATGAAACATAAAAAAGAAGCCGCTTTGGTATGCTTCTCCGGTGGACAAGACTCCACGACCTGCCTGTTCTGGGCCAAGAAGCACTTTTCTCGCGTAGAAGCCGTATGTTTTACATACGGGCAAAAACATTCCCTGGAAATAGAGGTTGCACGAAAAATTGCAGCCGATGCCGACGTCCCCTTCCAACTGTTGGACGTGTCGTTGATCAGCCAGCTCGACCCGAACTGTTCGCTGACAAACACCGGCATTTCAATGGATCAGGAAAAACCGGCAGACAGCTACCCGAACACCTTCGTTCCGGGACGTAACATGGTATTCCTGACCTTCGCAGCGATCCTGGCACGCAGCAAAGGAATCTTCAACTTGGTAACCGGAGTGTCGGAAGCCGATTTCAGCGGTTATCCCGATTGCCGCGATACATTCGTCCGCTCCCTCAACGTCACCCTGAACCTGGCGATGGACGAACGGTTCGTGATCCACACACCCCTGATGGACCGGGACAAAAGCGAAGTGTGGGAACTTGCGGACGAATTAGGAGTCTTCGACCTTGTACGGACCCAGACCCTCACCTGCTACAACGGCATCATGGCAGAAGGCTGCGGCCATTGCCCCGCCTGCAAACTGCGCCGCGAAGGTTTGGAGAAATATTTAAAAAGACGCCGATAAACCATCGTTTACAAGAATAACAAAAAGACATCATGGATACAAGAAAAGATGAAAACGAACTACATCTGTTAGGCGGTTCAACCGTATACAAACAGGATTATGCCCCGGAAGTACTGGAAGCGTTTACAAACAAGCATCCGGACAATGATTACTGGGTACGCTTCAACTGTCCGGAATTTACAAGCCTCTGTCCGATCACCGGCCAGCCGGACTTTGCAACCATCTACATCGATTATATTCCCGATGTAAAAATGGTGGAAAGCAAGAGCTTGAAATTATATCTGTTCAGTTTCCGCAACCACGGGGCTTTCCATGAGGATTGTGTCAATATCATCATGAAAGACCTTATCCGCCTGATGAATCCCAAATACATCGAAGTAACCGGTATCTTCACTCCGCGCGGCGGAATCAGCATTTACCCGTATTGCAATTACGGCCGGCCGGGCACTAAATATGAGAAGCTGGCAGAACAACGGCTTTTCAACCATCATGCGAAATAAAAAAGCACGCACAGCTTTTCCATTAACCAGCCAATTAGATGTAAGCGTATTTTATCCCCGACAACGCCGGGAACCGAATACACTTACATCTATTTTTATTTCTTAATTTCCTGTTTTCGATTTTATAGTCTTAATTAATCCATTACCTTTGCAAGCAATAAATTCTAAACCTATATATAAAACAATTTAGACCATGAACAAAAGCATTACAATGAAGACTGCTTTGGCAGCATTGGCTTGTACAGCTTGTGTCAGTGCAAGCGCGCAAAAACAGTACCCCGAACAGGAAAAAATGAAACCGGGAATGTCTGAATACTGGACTCCGCAACCGAAAGTAGTCACTCCGGGTGACATCAAGACAAACAGCGCCCCTTCCGATGCCATCGTCCTGTTTGACGGAAAAGACCTTTCCGCTTGGCAAAACGCTAAGGGCGGCCCCGCCGAATGGATCGTAAAAGACGGCGTTTTCACTGTAGACAAGAAGAAAGGCGACATCTTGACAAAACAGAAATTCGAGAACTTCCAGTTGCATATCGAATGGTGCGTACCGGAAAACATCACCGGCACAAGCCAAGGACGCGGCAACAGCGGCATCTTCCTGCAAGACATGTATGAAATCCAGGTGCTGGATTGCTATAACAACGAGACATACGTGAACGGACAGACCGGCAGCGTCTACAAACAAACGCCTCCTTTGGCAAATGCCATGCGCAAACCGGAGAATGGAATGTTTACGATATTATCTATTCCGCTCCTATCTTCAAGGAAGACGGTACTTATCGTGTTCCGCCGCGCGTTACAGTCATCCAGAACGGCATCGTATTGCAGAATAACACGACTATCCTGGGTACAACGGAATATATCGGTTTCCCGAAAGTCGTAAAACACGGAGCAGGCCCGATCCGTTTGCAGTCTCATGGCGACCCTAGCGAACCGATCAGCTTCCGTAATATTTGGATCAGGGAAATGTAAATTCAGGTGAAAGGTGAAAGGTGAAAAGAAATATAAATCAAACTTTTAACTTTCAACTTTCACCTTTCAACTTTCAACTATTTAGTCGAGTGTCAGATTAAACTCATCCTTCAACTTTACCAAAACCGGATTTATGTTCAGTAGGTGTTCATACTTCTCTGCCGACGTATAGGCCAAATGCTTCTGGTTCGTTTCATCTATACGGACACGCATCTGAATACGGGTATTCTTCAACTGCATCCGCAAATAACTCAATATATCGATACAATTATTCGTCAACTCATCCTGTTGGCCGGGGTTATGCACACAGACTTCAAAATAATAATTATCCTGCAAGGCCGGCTTGCAATTGATCATCGTATTTTTCAGATATACCTTCTTGTCGATAGCGGAAGCATACGCATCCCAATAATGAACCAATGCTTCCTGGCTGAAAGGACTTTGCATTTCCTGTACCACGGTAGCAGTCTGTGTCACAGCCTGCGCTTTCGGATGCTCTACGCCAATCTCCTTAATGGATGTACCGAACTGGGGCGGACGCGCCACTCTCTTGGGAGCCGATGCCGGAGGGGCCTGCGGAATAAGAGTCGGAGAAGGCGGCACATGAGTGGAAACGACCTGCTGGCGGGGAGTCGCTCCGGTCATTTCCTGCGGAGATTGTACCGGACGTTGCAAAGGAGGGGCAGATTGTACGGTATACGTCTGCTGAGCCGCCACAGCCTGGCCTGCTTGAGCAGGGGCCTGGCCCGGCCCGTTGGATGCTATCGGCTCAATCAGCCCTTTTTTTTTATCATCGGCCGGTTGTCCGACACTGCTTAACTGACAAAGCTGGATAAGCGTAAGTTCCAACAACAGGCGCTTATTCCGGCTGGCCCGGTAATTCAGGTCACAGGTATTTGCCAGCTCGATCGCCTTGAACAACAACCCGTCGGAACAGCGCTTCGCCATCTCCTTATAACGTTCACGGATAGAAGCGCCGACCTCGAACAGGATCAAAGTAGCCTCATCCTTGCAGACCAGCAAATCACGGAAATGCGATGCCAGGCCGGTTATGATATTCTGCCCGTCAAATCCTTTGCTCAATATATCGTTCAAGATCAGGATGGCAGACCGGACATTTCCGGAAAGCATTGCATCCGTCAACCGGAAATAATATTCGTAATCCAGGACGTTCAGGTTATCGATAACAGCCTGATAGGTAATATTCCCATTTGTAAAACTGACTACCTGGTCGAAGATGGACAACGCGTCGCGCATACCGCCATCCGCTTTCTGGGCAATCACATTCAGGCTTCCGGTTCAGCCGTCACTCCTTCGCAGGAAGATACGTATTCCAGATGCTCCACCATATCGGCAATCGAGATACGCGAAAAGTCGTATATCTGGCAACGGGACAGGATGGTCGGCAACACCTTATGCTTCTCCGTCGTAGCCAGAATGAACAAAGCATGATGGGGCGGTTCCTCCAATGTTTTCAGAAATGCATTGAAAGCCGCCGAACTCAACATATGCACCTCATCAATAATAAAGACCTTGTATTTTCCGATTGGAGGCGGAATGCGCACCTGGTCGATCAGGGCACGGATGTCATCGACCGAGTTGTTGGAGGCGGCATCGAGTTCATGGATATTATAAGAACGCTGCTCGTTGAAGGCCTTGCAGGATTCGCATTCGTTACAGGCTTCCCCGTCGCAGTCGGATTCAGACAATTGATCGTCTTGGCAAAGATACGGGCACAAGAAGTCTTGCCCACTCCACGGGGACCGCAAAAGAGGTAGCATGAGCCAGCTTGTTACTCTGTATTGCATTCTTAAGTGTAGTTGTCAAGGACTTCTGTCCTACCACACTACGAAAAGTAGAAGGACGGTATTTCCTTGCCGATACAATATAATTATCCATTCTCTGCTTTTTTATTAACAAGACAAAGATAAACAAAATAATTCATTTACCTTTGCAAAAACGAAGTTCCTATGTCACGCATAAAAGACTTTTACAACAAGTATCTATCCAGGATCAATGCCTACTGGCTGGTAACCATCGTGTTCTTCGCCCTGACATTCGTAATGGGCGATAGCAGTCTGTACAAGCGTTATACATACGATGAAAAGATTCGTAGCCTGGAAAAGGAAATCAAGCATTACCAGAAGGAGATCGAAATCAACAGCAAAAAGCTGAACGATCTGCATACGGATAAGGAAGGACTCGAACGCTTCGCCCGTGAAGAATATTTCATGAAAAAGCCGAACGAGGATGTATATATTATTAAGAACAAATAAATGAACGAAAAAGCAAGAACGATCGTTTTCAATATCTCCGCCCTGCTGTTGCTCGCCGGTGCGGGATTATATCTGGCATTGCCGGTTGCAGCTCCTTACCTGTTCGCCGTCGGGGCTGCCGGTATAGCGGTCAGTTACCTGACAATGCCTACCCAAGATATGAATTTTCGCAGGCGCAGATTGCACCGCTACAACATATTTGCCGGGTTGCTGTGTATATTCGCCTCCGCCTGATGTTCAGCGGACGGAAAGTGGATGATTTGCCTGACTATTTCAGCCCTGCTTCAGTTATACACGGCATTTGTCACCCCTAAAAAAGAAAACTAAAAACGAAAAATACCTACATATAGTTAGACGTATTGTCTAAATTACAATTACAGGGACAATAAAATTACCTAAAATCCGCGATTGATGCGCTTTCTATTTATAAGGAACTTTGCAGCGTTTTATTAACGATACAAAACTCTTTATAAATTGAAAGCGACTATTCTAAAAATTTCCGGTTTATTCATATTCCTCTTGGCTGTAATATCCGCCTCTGCTCAGGACAGGGCGATGATCTCAGGTAAAATCATATCCACGGAAAAAGAAACCGTTGATTTCGCAACGGTCTACCTGAAAGGTACCACATACGGCGGAACAACCAACGAACAAGGTATTTACCATCTGAAAGCTCCGGCTGGCGACTACACGTTAGTCGTATCTGCCATCGGTTACAAGACTGTTGAGAAACCGGTGAAACTTACCGGTGGAGAAAGGACCAGACAGAATATCACCATTACTCCGCAATCGACGGAGCTGGACGAAGTGGTCGTTGTCTCAAACGGAATAAGCCGTTTGAAACGTTCGGCATTCAATGCCGTAGCACTTGATACGAAAGAACTGCAAAATTCCAACAAAAGCCTGAGCGAGGCACTGGCGAAAGCTCCGGGAATGAAGGTTCGTGAATCCGGGGGTGTCGGTTCGGACATGCAACTTACGCTGGACGGTTTCAGTGGCAAGCACGTGAAAATATTTATCGACGGCGTGCCGCAGGAAGGTGTGGGAAGTTCGTTCGGGCTGAACAACATCCCGGTCAACTTTGCCGAACGCATCGAAATCTACAAAGGCGTGGTCCCGGTAGGCTTCGGTACGGATGCAATCGGAGGCGTGATCAACATCATCACTAAAAAGAAGCGGGACAGATGGTTTTTAGATGCCTCCTATTCCTATGGCTCTTTCAATACGCACAAGTCTTACGTGAATTTCGGACAGACGTTCAAAAACGGATTCACTTACGAAATCAATGCCTTCCAAAACTATTCGGACAATGATTACTACGTGAACGCTCCGGTAGAAAACTTCGAGACCGGAAGCATCGACAGAAGCAAGAAGGAACGGGTGAAACGTTTCAACGATACCTACCACAATGAAGCCGTCATCGGCAAACTGGGGATCGTAGACAAGAAATGGGCGGACCGCCTGTTGCTGGGTTTTACCTATTCGAATATGTATCAGGACATACAGACCGGTGTGCGCCAGGAAATCGTTTACGGGCAAAAACACCGCAAAGGACACTCTCTGATGCCCTCACTGGAATATGGCAAACGCGATCTGTTCACAAAAGGCTGGACATCGTGCTGACTGCCAACTACAATAAAAACCTGACAACCAACGTAGACACTTCTTCTTATGAATACAACTGGCGTGGAGAAAAGCACCTGATGAACTCCGCCGGAGAACAGTCAAGACAGCATTCACGGGCAGACAACAATAACTGGAACGGCACATTGACACTCAATTACCGGGTCGGTAAAATGCATACATTTACCTTCAATCATGTGTTGAACACTTTCCATCGCTCCAATACCTCCCTGCTTGCAGCCGAAGAGATGAAAAGCGCCATTGCCAAAGAAACCCGTAAAAACATTTCAGGCCTTTCCTACCGATTGATGCCGTCCGAACACTGGAACTTTCCGCTTTCGGAAAATACTACAACCAATTTGTAGCAGGCCCGATGGCAACATCAAGCACGCAGGACGAATACGTACGCAAAACACGTTCTGTCAACTCATTCGGATACGGGGCGGCCGGAACCTACTTCATCTTGACAGACCTGCAAGCCAAGCTGTCTTACGAAAAAGCTTATCGCCTGCCGACCATCGAAGAGATGTTCGGTGACGAAGACCTGGAAATGGGCGAACTGAGTATCCGACCGGAAAATAGCGACAATATCAACCTCAACCTGAGCTACAACAAGACATTCGGAAAACATACCTTGTATGTGGAAGGTGGAGTGGTCTACCGCAATACGAAAGATTACATACAACGTAACATCACAGACTTGAGTGGCGGCAAGCAAGCGGCAACCTATATCAACTACGGCAAAGTCGAGACAAAGGGATTTAATCTGTCCATCCGCTACAACTTCGCAAACTGGGTGAGCGTAGGCGGTAACTTTACCCAAATGGACGTACGCGACAAAATGAAAACCTCCATTACCAGCAGTGCCGAAAACCTGGCCTATGGAGAACGGATGCCTAACCTTCCCTACCGGTTTGCGGATTCCGACATATCGTTCTATTGGCGTAACCTTTGGAAAAAAGGCAATGTGCTGACTGTTACTTACGACAATCAATACCTGCATAGCTTTACTTACTATTCGTCTGCTATCGGATCGAAAAACAATGACTATGTCGTACCGAATCAGTTCTCCCATAATCTAACTCTTTCCTACAGCCTTCAGAACGGACGGTACAACGTGTCGTTAGAGTGCCGCAACTTTACAAACGAAAACTTGTACGATAATTTTAGTTTGCAGAAAGCCGGACGCGCTTTCTACGGTAAAGTAAGAGTTTATTTCGGAAATTAATTCAATTATCACAGTTACTAAATATAAATACATTTATTGCAAGATGAAAAAGAATCATTTATTAACCGGTATTGCCGCAGTTATGCTGACGGGTGGACTGTTTACTTCCTGTAGTGACAACGATATCCCGGCACCAGACGAAGGAGGGAAAGGCGAAATCAAAAACACATTCGTAATCCCTGCTTCTACAACGGCATCCGGAAATACGACCAACATACTGCTTACAGCCGAAAGTGTGGACGAAGGGACCATCACGACATTGAACAACGGCCTCGTGAATGACGGAGCCACACAATGGGTTTTCTATAAAGACCAGTATTTGTACGGCCTGACTTACAATCAGGGAAATGCCGGGGACACACGCTCGTATATCCTGAATGCGGACGGAGAACTTGAAACCCGCTCACAAAGCTATAAGGTCAAACGATTTACGACTTACGGCATTTATGACAAGTATATCATGACTCTTTCTTCGGGTGACGGTCCGACGGAATGGGCGGACGAGAACGGCTACGTCCCCCAATCATTCCTGGTCTCTCTTTTAGATGTCGCAGCCGAGACAAAAACGGACAACGACACAAAGAACAAAGCCTACCTGTCCGAAAACTTCCTGGGCAATGGCGAATATGTAACGCTGGCAGGTATCTTGGAACATAACAGCAAGATCTATAGCGTAGCCGTACCGATGGGATTAAGCCAGTATGGGACAAAAGACGGAAACGGGAAATGGATTCTGCCGGGTAACGAAGACTTGGTGAAAACCGAATCCGGTGGTTCGAACAGTAGCGCTTACGAAAAAGACGAGCTATTGTGGACACAGTATCCGAATTCCTGTTGGGTCGCCATCTTCGACGATGAAACATTTACAAATAAGAAAATCATCAAGACTGATAAAATCAGTTACGCTTGCGGCCGTTTCAAATCGCAATATTACCAGATGATCTGGGCCGCCGATAATGGCGACATCTATGTATTCTCACCATCATATGCCAAAACGATGACCGACCCGCGCCAACAGACTAACTTGCCGGCCGGTGTGGTGCGCATCCCGAACGGAAGCGAAGATTTCGACGATTACTACTGCAACCTGGAGGCACAGAGCAACGGCAACTCCTTCCTTCGCAGCTGGCATATAACAGAAGATTATTTCTTGTTGCTGATGTATGACCGTCCTTTCAGTGAAACAGGCTATACCGCAAATCAGTTGGCCGTATTCAAAGCCGGAGCCGAAAAATTGACTTACGTAAGCGGACTTCCTTCAACCGATATAATTTCCGGTTTCGGAAACACGATACATGTTGAAAACGGCAAGGCTTACATCGCTGTAACGACAACCGATGGGAACCCAGCAATCTACAAGATCGACCCGGTTAACGCCAGTGCTACGAAAGGTGTAACAGTCAAAGCAACCCAAATAACCGGTATCGGCAAACTGACAGCCCAATGAAAAAATTCTTTGCGAAAATACATTTATGGTTATCGATACCCTTCGGTATTATCATCGCGATCGTCTGTCTGACAGGAGCCATCCTGGTATTCGAAACAGAGATACTGGAGCTTTGCTATCCTTCCCGTTATTTTGTCAAAGAGGTAAAAGGCGAAATGCTTTCGCCGGCGGTGCTCATGGGCGCCGCCGGCCAGCAACTTCCCGACTCCATCAAAATAAACGGGATACGGGTTTCCTCCGACCCCAAACGGACCTACCAACTGATTTTACCCGGAAAAAAGGCTGCTTGCTTTATCAATCCCTACACCGGAGAAATTACCGACATAGACGATGGAAAAGGGTTCTTCATGAAGATAATGCGCCTTCACCGTTGGCTGTTGGACGAATATAAACGGGATGGAAGTTTCGCTTGGGGTAAAACTATTGTCGGATATTCAACCCTGGTACTGGCCATTATTATCATAAGTGGTCTTGTCATCTGGTATCCGAGAAACAAGAAAGCACTGAAAAACCGGCTCAAAATCAAAACAAAAGCCGGCTGGTTCCGCTTCCTGTACGATCTACATGTCTCCGGAGGTTTCTATGCAGCTTTACTTTTGCTTATCCTGGCATTGACTGGTCTAACCTGGTCGTTCGGTTGGTATCGTGACGCGTTCTATACCGCGTTCGGCATCAGCACAACATCTAAACAGACGCACGCTCCGACATCTGCCGTCCCCCAAAAAACAGCAGGTGAAAGAGGTTCGAAGAAACATCCCAAAACCGATTACACACAATGGTCCGAAGTCTTGGCCGATTTACAAAGCCGTTATCCGGAATATAAATCGATCTCCATCCAAGACGGATCGGCAACCGTTTCTACCGCTGCCTATGGAAATACAAGAGGAAGCGACCGTTATTCCTTTGACCCGGCTACCGGCAAGATCACTGAAATTCAATTATACAAGGACCTCCCTAAATCCGCCAAAATAAGAGGATGGATCTATTCCGTTCATGCCGGAACATGGGGAGGATTGACAACCCGGATATTAAGCTGTCTGGTTTCGCTCTTAGGGGCTGTCTTTGCCATAACCGGTTACTATTTCTGGATCAAGAAGAAACTCCGGAAGTCCAAACAAAGGTAAACAAGAACAAGCATGCTTCGCTTGCCGTAAAGCATAGCTTTGCAATAGCTAAAGCATAGGGTTACAAGGTCTAATGCATAGCATTATCCCCCAAGGAATCCTTAGGGCCACAATCAAAAAGGGCTGCCCCGTGCGGGACAGCCCTTTCGTATATATCTATATGTTTTATTCCTTATTTACCGGAAGAGTAGTTCTTATTCAGCACTTCGAGAAATTCGGCAGTGATGTCGTATGCCGGATTAGATAACAAAATGTTGTCACCCATTGTATTGCTGAAAATGATCTGATAGCCTTTTGTCTGGTTAAAAGTCGTCAACTGGGCAACGATCGTATCGCGAAGCTGTCCGTTCAGCTCCATCTGCTTGGCAGCCAACTCTTGTTCTTTCTTAGCCGCATAGTTCTGAAGTTCCTCCTGCTTTTTCTGCAAACGGTTTCCTTCCTGCTGCGCTCTTTCCGTAGTAAGGAAAGCATTGGCTTCATATTTACGTTGAAAATCATTTAATTCTGTCCGTAAGGCATTTGACCGCTGAGTCATATCTAAACGATAGTCTTCCTGCATCTTGAGAATACGTTCATTCAAATCTTTCGAATAGTTGTAATTCGATAAAAGAGAGTCTACATTTACATATGCTACAGGGAGCAGATTGGTAGAATCTCCCTCCGTTGTGAAAGCCGGAGCTACTGTGGATTCTTTTTTACTGGAAAACTGCATAACAAACAGGATTATGACAGCTACCGCGAGCACACCATTAATAACGTAGTTAATGTTCTTCATAAAGTGTAAATTAAATCTTTATTTTAATTTTATTCTTCTATTTCTTTTATTTTATCATATAGATTCTTCCGCAAACTATCTCTCTTATGACTTGGGTTTAGTCACAAGTCATTATACTTTCTCCCTTAGTGCCGCATTACCTTCAATGTGTGTATTCGGAAACTTCCCTCCCTTTTTGAAAATCACTTTTACACTGAGCAACACAACACAAATAACAAGAATTATGACAGTAATCAATAACGTTGTAAGCATTTTCTCTATATTTGTGGACGCAAATATAAGAGTTTAAGTGATTGGAAAGTATGTTTTTGATATTTAATTGTACTTTTTTTCATACAACCCCCTGTTTGCAGTGGTATTATTAACTATAGAGTAACATCTATAATACATTGTAACATTATGAAGATTACTGATTTAAAGCCTGAAATCGTCTGGAAGTTCTTCCACCAGGTAACACAAGTGCCCCGTCCTTCAAAGAAGGAGGGAAAAATGATCGAGTTTCTTGAATCATTCGCCAAACAGTATAAAATAGCGATCAAAAAAGATGCCGTAGGCAACATCCTGATGTCTAAACCGGCTACTCCCGGCAAAGAAAACCTGCCGACAGTCGTTTTGCAATCCCACATGGACATGGTCTGCGAAAAGAATAATGGAACCGCACATGATTTCGACCATGATCCGATCGAAACAATCGTCGACGGAAACTGGCTTCGCGCCAACGGTACGACTCTGGGGGCAGACAATGGCATCGGTGTAGCCGCCGAACTGGCTATCCTCGCGTCCGATGATATCGAGCACGGACCGATCGAATGCCTTTTCACCGTAGATGAAGAAACCGGGCTGACCGGAGCCAAAGCACTCGAAAAAGGATTCATGACAGGCGATATCCTGCTGAACCTCGATAGCGAAGACGAAGGTGAAATCTTTATGGGATGCGCAGGCGGCAAAGATACGCAAGCGGTGTTCTATTACGAACCACGTGACACCAATCCGAACATGCAATACTTCAAAATCGAAGTGAAAGGCTTGAACGGCGGACATTCCGGTGGCGAAATACACAAAGGTTGGGCAATGCAACAAGATTCTGGTGCGCTACCTGTACCTGTTGAAAAATCAAGCCGATTTCAACCTTTGCTTCATCCACGGCGGTAACCTCCGCAACGCTATCGCCCGCGAAGCGCAAGCGACCATCGGCCTGTATCCGGAAGAAAAGGAAGCAGCCCGTATTCTGCTGAACCATTTCACGGCAGATATCGAAAACGAACTGAAACATGTAGACCCGAACGTACAGATAACAATGGCATCGACCGACCGTCCGGACAAATACATCAGCGACTATGATGCCGAAAAACTGATTCTGGCTTACATGCCTGCCCGCATGGCGTGATCGGCATGAGCCACGACATCGAAGGGCTGGTGGAAACCTCCACCAACCTGGCTTCTGTCAAGATGGGAGATGACAGCACAATCATTGTCGGCACAAGCCAGCGCAGCTCCATCGAGTCTTGCAAGAACATGATTGCCAACCAGGTCGCATCTGTTTTCAAGTTAGCCGGTGCACAGGTAACTCACGGCGACGGCTATCCGGGTTGGGCGCCTAACCCGGATTCAAAGATCCTGAAAGTGGCACAAGAGACCTATAAACGTTTGTTTAACAAAGATGCAAAAATAATGGCGATCCATGCAGGACTGGAATGCGGCTTGTTCCTAGAAAAATATCCGAATCTGGATATGATCTCATTCGGACCGACGCTTCGGGATGTCCATTCCCCCAACGAACGCATACAGATTGATACCGTTGGATTGTGGTGGTCTCACTTACTCGAACTATTAAAGAACATCCCTGCAAAATAAATCGATACATTTCTCGTTATAAAAGAGGATTAACATTCAACAGATGTTTTTCCTCTTTTTTTATGTTAATGCCCGAAAACTTATTTATAATAAATTTGTTTTCTTATTGACATTATATGGTAAATAACAGTTTACCTGGACTATTAATAATTAATGAAATGAAAAAATTAGCCGCTCCGTTACTCATATTATTCTTTATAGTGCTCAACCTGTTGTCGTGTGACGGGCTGGACGAAAACTATTCGAATAACCCCAACCATCGGCTGAGCTTCTCGGTCGACACACTTTCTTTCGATACGGTATTCACCACAATAGGCTCCGCAACCAAAGAGTTCATGATCTATAACCGCAATGACCAACCTTTGCTGATCAGCGAGATCATGCTGGCAAGCGGTGAAGAAACCGGTTTCCGCATCAATGTGGACGGGCGTAAAGGCGACCATTTCCAGGATGTAAGGATACAGGCGGACGACAGCTTGTATGTTTTTGTGGAAGTGACCGTCAATCCGAACGCATCCAACCAGCCGCTGCTGGTAGACGATTCCATCATCTTCACCACAAACGGAGTCAAACAGTCTGTCCGCCTCGAAGCATACGGGCAAAATGTAAACCTGTATAAAAACGGGCTTATCCTGACACAAGACACGCATTTTACAGCCGAACGGCCCTACCTTATATATGACAGTCTGGTTATTTCTCCCAACATCACGCTCAACATCGATCCGGGCGCAACGTTCTATATGCACGACACAGCGAAAGTCATCACATACGGGACATTGCTGGCCAAAGGGACACGCGAAAATCCGATTGTCTTCCGCGGAGACCGTCTGGATTTCATACTGAACGACATCCTGCCCTACGACCGGACACCATCACAATGGGGAGGGATTTTCTTCCGTCCGGAAAGCTACCATAACATTATGGACAATGTCATCGTGCGAAACGGAAAAACAGGACTGACATTCGAAAAGTCGTCACCGGACGAATCCAAACTGAAACTAAGCAATTCCCAAATCACGAATATGGGAGAGCACCTATTCTCTGCACGCAATTGCAAGATTGAAGTGACCAACACGGAATTGACCAATGCCGGAGGAGGTGTCGTGGTTCTGATTGGCGGGAACTACTGTTTCGTCCATTGTACGCTTGCCAATTTCATGACATTGGAAAAACGGACCACGCCTTGCCTCACGATGGCAAACAATGCGAATGAAGAGGCTTATCCGCTCAAAGCGACATTCGACAACTGCATCATCGACGGCAGTTTCGATGCTGGCAAAGAAGCATATAAAGGAGAACTCAATCTATCCGTCGATGGTGCGGCATCATTCGAATACCTGTTCAACCATTGCGTAATCAAAACGAATGGCAGCAACAATGACCACTTCAAAGAGGTATTGTTCACCAATACCAGTCCGTCCTACAGGTTAAAAGGCGGCGAAAAAAACAAATACCGTTTTGATTTCCGTCCGGATTCGCTGACGACCTTAGGAGTTGGGAAAGCCGATATCTTCGTCACGCAGCAATATCCGGTGGACCGCTACGGCATAAACCGCCTGACAAACGACGGTCCCGATATCGGAGCCTACGAATTCGTACCGAAAGAAGATGAAACAAAATAAAACGATATGGCCAGAACCTTAACTATGACGTTTTTTATCCTGACATTGTTTTCTTTGCCTTCACAAGGGCAAACAGACTTCCGCGTGATGAGCTACAACGTCGAGAACCTGTTCGACACGAAAGACGATCCGCTTACGGCGGACAATGATTTCCTCCCCTCCGGCAACCGCCACTGGACGTCCGGACGGTTTTACCATAAACTACAACAACTGGCAAAAGTCATCACAGCAGCAGGAGAATGGAGCACTCCGGCTTTGATCGGACTTTGTGAAGTCGAAAACGATTCCGTCCTTGTCCGGCTTCTGAACTACACTCCGCTCCGTCGGCAGCATTACCGTTATTGCATGACACACGGACAAGACACGCGAGGGATTAATGTAGCATTTCTTTACCAGCGGGACAAGTTTCGCTATCAGGGACACACGGAACATCCAGTCCGTTTTACCCGCAAGCAGCATAAACACACCCGTAATATCCTGCATGTATGGGGAGATGTAATGACCGGAGACCGGATCGATGTCTTTGTCTGCCATTTTCCCTCCCGTTACGGAGGAGAAAAAGAAAGCGAACCGGACCGTTTGGATGCCGCACGTACCCTGCGTACATTATGCGACTCGATCCACAACCTCCGTCCTGCCCCACACATCCTGATTATGGGAGATTTTAATGATACGCCGGACGACACGAGCATCCGGGAAATACTGGATGCCCATCCGGTTCAGGTTCCATGCCTGTCCGGTTCAGGTTCCATGCCTATGAAACCTCGGACGAATGCTTATCCATCTCTCCTTCTATACAACCTGTTTGCCAAGAACCGGTCAGTTCCTCCTGGAAGTCATAAATATCAAGGGGAATGGAGCCAGTTAGATCAAATCATCCTGTCGTCCTCTCTCACCGACACCACCTCCCAGATGCAGCTCATCCCAGGAAGCGCCCGCATCTTTTCACCGTCATTCCTGCTCATAAAAGATAAAACCTGGCGTGGCGAACGCCCTTTCCGCACCTACTATGGCTTCAAATACGAAGGTGGCTACAGCGACCATCTCCCTTTGATCGTCGACTTTCTACTATTGAAATAAATGATTACTTTTGTTTTTTTAAATACAGATAGAATATGTACAAACTATATATCGCCATACTGTTTTTTTTCATACAGACAATAAGCGCCCAACAACTCCGCCAGCCATTCGATTTCCCGATCTTGTTGAGCGGTAACTTCGGGGAGTTGCGCAACAATCATTTCCATTCCGGAATAGATTTTAAGACACAAGGAGTTGAAGGGAAGCCCATCCACGCCGTACAGGACGGATACGTATCACGTATATCCGTCAGTCCGTGGGGATACGGAAACGGTTTATACCTGACACATCCGGACGGAACGACAACCGTCTACGGTCATTTGCAACGATTCGCCCCTTCCATCGCCCGATATATCAAGACACAGCAATACGAACAGGAAAGCTTCAACGTGAACTTGTTCCTCGACCCGGACCAACTCCCAGTCAAAAAAGGAGAAATTGTCGCTTATAGCGGAAACACCGGAAGTTCGGGAGGCCCGCATCTCCACTTCGAAGTACGCGACACGGAAAGTGAAGAGGTACTCGATCCTATCGAATATTTCAAAGAGAAGATAACCGACACCCGCGCACCGAAAATACAGGGAATCCTGGTCTGCCCGCAACCAGGCAAAGGAGTGGTCAACGGCAGCAGCCGTAAACTGGAGCTAAAACCGGTCACGGCCAAAAACGGCAAACAAACCATCACCGGTAAGATCGAAGCTTGGGGAGAAATCGGGCTTGCGGTCAAAGCCTACGATTATATGGATAATACGACAAATATCTACGGAGTGAAGGATATTACCCTCCGCCAAGACAGCCAGATCATCTACCATAGCAACCTGGACCGCTTTGCTTTCGACGAGACCCGCTACTTGAACAGCTATGTCGATTATGAGGAATGGAAAGAGCGTCGCTCCTTTTATATGCGCAGCTTCGTAGAACCAGGTAACCGCCTCCGTTTTAACGAAAGCATCAACCGGGGAATCATCCATATAGAAGAAGAGAAAACGTATCATCTCACGTATACGCTCGCCGATGCATTCGGCAACACAACTCGCCTCTCCGTTTGGATAGAAGGGAAAGAACAGGAGATTCCAGAGATCGAGACCGAAGGTACAGAGCTGTTTCATTGGATGGCCGACAACCGGTTCGGAGCAAAAGGTATCCGGATGACGATCCCGAAAGGAAACCTGTACGACGATCTTTATTTCCGTTATTCGGTAAAAGAAGACAGCACGGCATTGGCAGACACGCACATCCTGCATAACCGCCCCGTTCCGCTTCACAGCTCGGCCCGGCTGTCCTTGCGTTTACGAGTCGACACGCTGGAAAACAAGCAGCAATATGGTATCATCCGCACTCAGAAAGGACGTCGATCCTGGATCGGCGGCACTTACCGGAATGGCTGGATCGACGGCACGATCAAAGAACTTGGCAATTATACGGTCGGGCAAGATCTCAAAGCACCGACGATCACCCGTTGGGCGCCAACACATGGATCAGCAAGCAGGCATTCGTTTTCCGCCTGTCCGATAACCTGAGCGGCGTACAAACCTACCGGGGAGAAATAGACGGGCAGTACGTCCTGTTCGAAATGAACAGCAAATCGGTCATTACCTACAAGTTCGATAAAGAACGGCTCAAAAAAGGGAAACACACCCTCAAACTAACCGTTACGGATGCAGCCGGAAACCGGTCGGAATACAAGTATTCTTTTGTCTGGTAAATAAAAAGCCTGAATCTTGGAAATTATCAATTTATTTGTACCTTTGTTAATTTCAAAATCAGGATTTCTTTAAATTAAAAGCAAGACATATAGGTCATGGAAAACAAGGAACTGTTAGAAATGGTAAGAAGCAAGGCGCAAAGCTGGCTTACTAAAAGTTATGACGCTGAAACACGTGCACAGGTGCAGGCTCTATTAGCCAACGAAGATCCGACGGAACTGATCGAATCTTTCTACAAAGATCTGGAATTCGGCACAGGAGGTTTGAGAGGCATCATGGGAGTAGGTTCGAACCGTATGAACATCTACACGGTAGGAGCAGCCACACAAGGCTTATCCAACTATCTGAAAAAGGAATTTGCCGATCTGGACCAGATCAAAGTTGTCATCGGCCATGACTGCCGTAACAACAGCCGCAAATTTGCTGAAATCTCTGCCGACATTTTCTCAGCAAACGGCATCAAGGTGTATCTGTTCGAAGACCTTCGCCCGACCCCTGAAATGTCATATACCATCCGCAAGTTGGGATGCCAGAGCGGTATTATCCTGACAGCTTCGCACAACCCGAAAGAATATAACGGGTACAAGGCGTATTGGGACGATGGTGCCCAGATGATCGCTCCGCATGACAAGAATACGATTGCCGAAGTCAACAAAATCCGTAATGCCAGCGAAATCAAGTTCAAAGGCAACAAGGAACTGATCGAAATCATCGGCAAGGAAATCGATGAACAATATATCAACGACCTGACAAAGATTTCTTTGTCACCGGAATCCATCGCACGTCACCATGACATGAAGATCGTCTACACGCCGATCCACGGAACAGGCGTGACGGTTATCCCGCCGACATTGAAAGCATTCGGTTTCACGAATATCATCCATGTACCCGAACAGGACGTAGTAAGCGGCGACTTCCCTACCGTTGTTTCTCCCAACCCGGAAGAACCGGCGGCTTTGGCTCTGGCAGTTGAAAAGGCCAAGGAAACAGACGCCGAGCTGGTATTGGCTTCCGACCCGGATGCAGACCGAGTAGGTGCAGCCGTTAAGAACAACGAAGGCGAATGGGTATTGCTGAACGGTAACCAGACCGCTTTGATGTTCGTCTACTATCTCATCACCCGCTGGAAAGAACTCGGTAAGATCAACGGCAAGGAATATATTGTCAAGACAATCGTTACGACCGAACTGATCCGTACGATCGCCGAGAAGAACGGTGTCGAAGTGTATGACGTTTACACCGGCTTCAAATGGATCGCCGATGTCATGAAGAAGAACGAAGGAAAGAAGAACTATATCGGTGGCGGTGAAGAAAGCTACGGCTTCCTATGCGAAGATTCGTTCGCGACAAAGATGCCGTTTCTGCTTGTGCCATTCTGGCTGAAATCGCAGCTGGGCGAAAGACCAGGGTATCACGATGTACCAGTTATTACAGAACATCTACGTTCAGTATGGTTTCTCTAAAGAAAAAGGAATCTCCGTTGTAAAGAAAGGCAAGAGCGGCGCTGAAGAGATTGAAGCGATGATGAAACACTTCCGTGAAAACCCGTTGCAGGAAATCGCCGGTTCCAAAGTTACGTTATTCTACGACTACGCTTCCCTGAAAGGTAAAGACTATGTTGAAAACGAAACACTGACATTGGATATGCCGACAACCTCCAACGTTCTCCAATATTTCACTGAAGACGGAACGAAAGTATCTATCCGTCCTTCCGGCACGGAGCCGAAGATCAAGTTCTATTGCGAAGTCCATTCCAAAGTAAAGAGCCTCGACGAACTGCCGGCTGCCGAAAAAGCAGGAGCAGAAAAGATCGAAGCGATAAAGGCTTCGTTAGGAATCTGATCCCGGACAAACAATAACCGAATATAAAAAAGGAAGAGCGCCCGTTGTTTACGATAGCGCTCTTCTTTTTTATTTCAGATCTTTCGCCCCAAAACAAAGCGGCAACAGTGATTCGGCACTCTCTGCCACCACAACCTCTTTCGTTCCGCACAACAAAACCTTCATCGGCTTGCCATAGCGTTGTTCCGCCTCCAACAAAACCTGGCGGCATGCACCGCAAGGGGAAATGCTCTCGACCTGCCGGCCATTCGTGGCGGCTGCAATGGCAAGAGCGACAACAGGCATATCCGGATATTGATGACCGGCATGAAACAACGCCACCCGCTCCGCACACAGACCGGAAGGGTAAGCGGCATTCTCCTGATTACTGCCGGTTATGATCGTGCCGTCCTCCAGCAAAGCTGCCGCTCCGACATGAAACTTCGAATAAGGGGCATACGATTGTCCCGTCGCTTTTATGGCCGCCTCCATCAACCGCGACTCTTCTTCCGGAAGCTCGGCAAGAGGATAGATCCGGATTTTTGTCTCCAACTTGATTTCTTTCATGAAATAACACTCTAAATGATACAAGCAAAAATAAAGAAAATATAGAGAAAGCCCAAATACATTCGTGATAAACAATAGCCATGTTTCTATTGTCAAACAGCCCATTCATTAACCTTTTGCCTTTAGTCGAAAAGGCTTTCGCCTTGTCAAAAACACTTTCGACCAATGTCAAAAGCCTTTTCGACCAAGGGCGAAAGGTTAAAGAGCGGTAGTAATAGCTGTAAACTCCTATCTTTCATTTAAATATATAGTAGTGGAAACGAATCAGAGCGACATGGTCAACCTAAATCAGGACGAGATAATGGTGAAGGCAAAATCCTGAGGTGAAGGCAGTCCGGATGTTTACCTTCACCCTTATACCCCATAACAATCAAAAGGTTTCAAAGACAGGTGAAGCCGAATCGGAAATCCGCATAATCCTTATTTATAAATAGCATGGTGACCAATCATCATTTATGATCCATATCTGCCCCAATTATAATGCGGCCTCCCACCCCACCCCCGCCACAAGACTATGACAATGATGTAAAACAAATTAATTATCTTTGCCGTTAAATATAATTACATACAACGAATCAGTCATGCGATTAACATTACGAATCCTTTCCCTGTTGTTGGTGCTGTCCGTTACCGGAACGGCACTCGGAGCCAGCCAACGGAAAGTGCCGGCATACGAAAAGTATATCAAACAATACAGCAGTTTAGCGATCCAGCATCAAAAAAAGTACCGTATCCCTGCAAGTATCACGCTTGCACAAGGGTTATTGGAGTCGGGAGCCGGGCGAAGCGAGCTGGCACGCAAATCGAACAACCACTTCGGCATCAAATGTCATTCCGACTGGAGGGGCGGCCGGGTCTATCACGACGATGACCTGCGCGGAGAATGTTTCCGCAAATATAAAAATCCGGAACAGTCTTACGAAGACCACGCCCGTTTTCTGGTCGACCGTCCCCGTTATGCCTCTCTGTTCAAACTGAAAATAACCGACTATAAAGGTTGGGCAAGAGGTTTGCAAAAATGCGGATACGCAACAGACCGAGCCTATGCCAACCGACTGATCAAGCTGATCGAAGATTATGACCTGTACCGGTATGACACGGCAAAAGGCCGTAAAAAGTCAGACAAGCAACCGGCACACATCTCCCGCTATACAGTCTACCGTACAAACGGCCTGCTGTATGTCTATTCCAACGGCAAAGACAGCTTCGACGACATAGCCGCCAGTCTCGGCTTCCGGGTAAAAGACCTGAAGAAATACAACGAGGTGCCGGAAGATTTTCCGTTACAGAAAAATGACATCGTTTACCTGGAAAAGAAAAAGAAGAAAGCAGACAAGCCGAATTATGACCATGTCGTACAGGTAGGCGAATCCATGCACAGCATCGCACAGAAATACGGAATACAGATCAAGAGCTTATATAAGATGAATAAAAAGCACAAAGATTACATTCCGGAAGAAGGAGATGTGCTAAAACTTAGATAAGTAAGACAAAAAATAGTATCTTTGCAGACAAATTCACAAAAACAATGAGTGACCAACGTTATAATCTACGCGGTGTATCCGCTTCGAAAGAAGATGTTCACAACGCAATAAAGAACATCGACAAGGGAATCTTTCCCCAAGCATTCTGTAAGATCATTCCCGACATTCTGGGAGGCGATCCTGAATATTGCAACATCATGCATGCCGACGGAGCCGGAACCAAGTCATCTTTGGCTTATATGTACTGGAAAGAAACCGGAGACTTGTCCGTATGGAAAGGTATCGCGCAAGATGCTTTGATAATGAATATCGACGACCTGCTGTGCGTGGGCGCCGTAGACAACATATTGGTTTCCTCCACCATCGGACGCAACAAGCTGCTGATTCCGGGTGAAGTGATCTCCGCCATCATCAACGGGACTGACGAACTGCTGGCCGAACTTCGCGAAATGGGAGTCGGATGCTATGCTACAGGCGGCGAGACGGCCGATGTAGGCGACCTGGTCCGTACCATCATCGTCGACAGCACGGTTACCTGCCGCATGAAACGTGCCGACGTGATCGACAATGCGAACATCCGTCCGGGCGACGTGATCGTCGGGCTGGCTTCTTTCGGACAGGCCACTTACGAGAAAGAATATAACGGAGGCATGGGCAGCAACGGGCTAACCAGTGCGCGCCACGACGTTTTTGCCAAATACCTGGCAGAAAAATATCCGGAAAGCTTCGACAAGGCTGTCCCCGACGAACTGGTTTACAGCGGTGGCTTGAAGCTGACCGACCCTGTAGAGGGATCGCCGCTGAACGCAGGCAAGCTGGTGCTTTCTCCCACGCGGACCTATGCGCCGGTAGTCAAAAAACTATTGGATGCCTTGCGCCCAAATATCCATGGTATGGTACACTGCTCAGGCGGCGCACAGACCAAGGTAATGCACTTCATCGGAAACAATTGCCGTGTGGTCAAGGACAATATGTTCCCCGTTCCCCCACTGTTCAAGACGATCAAGGAACAGAGCGGTACGGCCTGGGACGAGATGTACAAAGTGTTCAATATGGGACATCGCCTGGAAGTCTACCTTTCTCCTGAGCATGCGGAAGAAGTGATTGCCATCAGCAAATCATTCAATATCGACGCACAAGTTGTCGGCCGTGTAGAAGAAAGCGACAAGAAGGAACTGATTATTAAAAGCGAGTTCGGTGAGTTCATATATGGCTGAGAATAACACGCTATTAGAGAAACTGGACGGATTGGTATCGCGCTTCGAAGAGGTATCGACACTCATCACGGACCCGAACGTCATCGCTGACCAGAAAAGATACGTCAAGCTCACGAAAGAATATAAGGAGCTGAACGAAATCATAAAAGCCCGTAAGGAATATATGCAATGTCTCAACGGCTTGGAAGAGGCCCGCCTGATGATGGCCGAAACCGATCCGGAGATGAGAGAAATAGCCCGCGAAGAAGCGGCTGCCTGCGAAGCGCGCATTCCGGAACTGGAAGAGGAGATCAAGCTGCTCCTCGTGCCCGCCGACCCGCAGGACGACAAGAATGCCATTGTCGAAATACGTGGCGGAACGGGTGGCGACGAAGCCGCACTCTTTGCCGGAGACCTGTATCGCATGTACGTGAAGTATTGCGAGATGAAGGGCTGGAAAGTGGCCTTGTCCAGTTGTAGCGAGGGAGCGGCCGGCGGTTTCAAGGAAATCATCTTTACCGTGAGCGGAGAAAAGGTGTACGGGACCCTTAAATACGAATCGGGCGTGCATCGTGTACAACGCGTGCCGGCAACCGAAACACAAGGACGCGTGCATACATCGGCAGCAACCGTTGCCGTCCTCCCCGAAGCAGACGAATTTGACGTGGAAATCAACGAAGGCGAAATCAAATGGGACACGTTCCGTTCGGGTGGAGCCGGAGGGCAGAACGTAAACAAGGTCGAATCAGGCGTCCGCCTGCGCTATGTCTGGAAGAACCCGAATACAGGCGTAAGCGAAGAAATCCTGATCGAATGTACCGAAACGCGCGACCAGCCGAAGAACAAGGAACGCGCCCTCACGCGCCTGCGTTCGTTTATATATGACAAGGAACACCAGAAATATCTGGATGACATTGCTAACAAACGTAAGACAATGGTTTCCACCGGCGACCGCTCGGCGAAGATCCGTACCTACAATTATCCGCAGGGACGCATCACCGACCATCGCATCAACTACACGATTTATAATCTTTCAGCCTTTATGGATGGGGATATACAAGGATGCCTCGATCAGCTGATCGTGGCCGAGAACGCTGAACGACTGAAAGAGTCTGAACTATAACATCATTTTTAGACTAATTTTTTACACGTAACAACATGAACAAGCAGCAATTATTCGAAAACATCAAGAAGAAGCAGTCCTTCCTTTGCGTGGGGCTCGATACAGATATAAAGAAGATCCCGCAGCATCTATTGTCAGAAGAAGATCCGATCTTCGCATTCAACAAAGCGATTATTGACGCGACAGCCGATTACTGCGTGGCTTATAAACCGAACCTGGCCTTCTATGAAAGTTTAGGCGTAAAAGGGATGCTGTCGTTCGAAAAGACTGTCGCTTACTTGCGTAAAAACTATCCCGACCAGTTTATCATTGCAGATGCAAAGCGCGGTGACATCGGAAACACTTCCGAAATGTATGCACGTTCTTTCTTCGACCATATCAAGGTGGATGCCGTAACGGTCGCTCCGTATATGGGTGAAGACAGCGTGAAACCGTTCCTGATCTATCAGGAAGCCTGGGTGATCCTGCTGGCACTGACCTCCAACAAAGGCTCGCACGATTTCCAGTTGACGGAAGATGCCAACGGCGAACGGCTGTTCGAAAAGGTATTGAAAAAGTCGCAGGATTGGGCTACAGACGAACAGATGATGTATGTGGTAGGCGCTACCCAGGGAAAAATGTTCCTGGATATCCGCAAACACGCTCCCAACCACTTCCTGCTGGTTCCGGGCGTAGGCGCACAGGCGGAAGCCTCGCCGAAGTGGCTCAGTACGGCATGAACGACCAGTGCGGATTACTGGTAAACTCTTCCCGTGCTATCATATATGCAGACAAAACGGAGAATTTTGCCAACGCAGCGCGTGAAGCAGCCCAAGCCGTACAACGCGAAATGGCAGGATATCTGCATGATAAAGGAATTATTCCCTGTAAAGCATAGGCTATCCCAATAATTTTCACCATTTTTGCAAACTGCCTTGAAGCAAGTCCGGGCAGTTGCATTTGAAATACATATAATAAGATTAAGTAATGGAGTTTTCAGCCCAACAAATAGCGAGCGTTTTAGGTGGAACCGTCGAAGGCGATCCTGAAGTGAAAGTCAACAACTTCTCAAAGATAGAAGAAGGTAAACCGGGAACATTGACCTTTCTGGCAAACCCAAAATATGAACATTTTATCTACCAAACTGAAGCAAGCATTGTTTTAGTAAACAATGATTTCACTCCCGCCGAACCGGTAAAAGCCACATTGGTCAAGGTTGCCAATGCTTATGCTTCGCTCGCCATACTGTTGAATATGGCGGAACAGGCCAATGTCAAAAAAGCGGGTATAGACGCTACGGCGTTCATCGCCGGTTCGGCAACGGTCGGCGAAGGATGTTATGTCGGCAACTTCGCCTACATCGGCGAAGACGTGAAGATCGGCAAGAACAGCCGCATTTATCCGCACGCTTATATCGGCGACCATGTGACCATTGGCGATAACTGTACGGTCTATCCGCACGCGACCATCTACAACGGCTGCGTAATCGGCAACAACTGCATTCTGCATGCCGGAAGCGTGATCGGGTCGGACGGTTTCGGTTTCGCTCCCGAAGGCGATAACTACAAGAAGATCCCCCAGCTGGGTAATGTCGTACTGGAAGACGATGTCGAAATCGGGGCCAATACCACGATAGACCGCGCCGTTATGGACTCGACCATCATCCGTCGGGGTGTCAAACTGGACAATCTGGTACAAATTGCTCACAACGTGGAAGTCGGCGAAAACACGGTCATGGCAGCCCAGGTAGGCATTGCGGGTTCCGTAAAGATCGGCAGCCATTGCATGTTCGGAGGCCAGGCCGGACTATCCGGCCATATCCATGTGGCGGACCATGTGGTATTCGGTGCACAATGCGGCGTGATCAGCGATGTAAAAGAACCGGCAACCCTGTTAGGTGCTCCGGCTATCAACGCAAAGGCGTTTATGCGTTCCAGCGCAATCTTCAACCGCCTGCCGGATATGTACCGCCAGATGGGACAGATGCAACGTGAGATAGAACGACTTAAATTGGCTATTGACAATGCGCGCAATGGCCAATGAACAAATCATAAATTATAAATCATAAATCATATAGATCGTATGCAGAAACAGAAGACGCTTGCCACGAGTTTCTCTATGCAAGGAAAAGGGTTGCATACAGGCTTGGATATCCAGATTACTTTCCACCCTGCACCCGAAAATCATGGATACAAAATCAAACGTGTTGACCTGGAAGGAGAACCTGTAATCGATGCCGTTGCTGAAAACGTAGCCGGGACCCAGAGAGGAACCGTACTTTCCAAAAACGGAATCCAAGTAAGCACCATTGAACATGCGATGGCAGCTTTATATGCCTACGAAATAGATAACTGCCTGATAGAGGTGAATGCACCCGAATTCCCGATTCTCGACGGCAGTTCCCGTTTTTTCAGTGAAGAGATTCAGAAAGCCGGTGTCGTGGAGCAAAACGCACCGAAAGATTACTATATCGTAAAGCATAAGATCGAAGTCAAGGATGAAGAAACTGGTTCTTCCCTCATTATCCTGCCGGACGACAAGTTTAGCGTCAATGTTTTGATTTCCTTCAATTCGTCTGTGCTTTCCAACCAGTTCGCCACGCTGAACGACCTGAGTGAATTCCCGACAGAATTGGCTGCTTCCCGCACATTCGTGTTTGTCCGCGAAGTAGAGATGTTGTTGCAGAATAACCTGATCAAAGGCGGTGACCTCGACAATGCGATCGTCATCTATGACCAAAAAGTATCGCAGGAGGTGCTCGACAATCTTGCCGACAAGCTGTCTATCCCGCATAAGGACGTACAAGACCTGGCTACATCAACAATAAACCGTTGGTATTCGACAACGAGCCGGCACGCCACAAGCTGATCGATGTGATCGGTGACCTGGCACTGATCGGCAAACCGATCCGGGGCCGCGTAATCGCTACCCGTCCGGGACATAAAATCAACAACCAGTTGGCACGCATGATCCGCAAGGACATCAAACTGAACGAAGTTCAGGCTCCCGTCTATGATCCGAACAGCACTCCGGTAATGGATATCAACCGTATCCGCGAACTGCTCCCGCATCGTTATCCGTTCCTGTTGGTTGACAAGATCATCGAAATCGGCGGCAACTATATCGTGGGTGTGAAAAACATCACGAGCAACGAACCTTTCTTTACAGGTCATTTTCCCCAGGAACCGGTTATGCCGGGTGTACTGCAAGTTGAAGCGATGGCCCAGACCGGTGGATTGCTCGTTCTGAATTCGGTAGACGAACCGGAACGCTATTCCACTTATTTCATGAAGATCGACGGCGTTAAGTTCCGCCAGAAAGTCGTTCCGGGCGATACGCTGATCCTCCGTTTGGAGTTGCTGGCTCCCATCCGTCGTGGTATTTCAACCATGAAAGGATATGTATTCGTAGGCGATAAGCTCGTTAGCGAAGCCGAATTTATGGCACAAATCGTAAAGAATAAATAAATCAATGATTTATGATTTCAGATGTATGACTTATGGTAACGACATGATACGATAAACCATACATCCGAAATCATAAATAATAAATCATAAATCATTATGAACATATCCCCTTTAGCAGTCGTTCATCCCGAGGCTAAAATCGGTCAGAATACAACAGTCGACCCTTTCGCTGTAATCGAAAAAGATGTCGTGATCGGTGACAACTGTCGTATCTATTCGCACGCGACTATTTTAGACGGTGCCCGGATCGGCAATAATTGCCAGGTATTTCCCGGAGCCGTTATTGCCGGTATCCCTCAAGACCTGAAATTTAAAGGAGAAATTACAACTGCCGAAATCGGAAACAACACCATTCTCCGCGAATGCGTGACCGTCAATCGCGGAACAGCCTCCAAAGGCAAAACCGTTGTCGGCAACAATTGCCTGATTATGGCCTATTCCCATATTGCCCATGATTGCTTGCTGAAAGATAATATCATTATCGGCAATGCTTCACAGATAGCCGGAGAAGTAGAGATCGACGACTTCGCCATCGTTAGCGGTGGTAGCCTGGTTCACCAGTTCTCCCGTATCTCCAAGCACGTCATGATACAAGGCGGTTCCCGGATCGGCAAAGATATTCCTCCTTATACCCTGATCGGACGTGATCCGATCGTGTACTGTGGTATCAATATCGTAGGATTACGCCGTCGCGGATTTACCAACAGCCAAGTATTCTTGATCCAAGATATCTACCGTACGCTTTATACACGCGGCCTCAACAATACGGAAGCCCTGAAAGCCATCGAAACCGAATACGAACCTAGTGAAGAACGGGATCTGATTCTGAACTTCATCAAATCATCCCAGCGCGGTATCGTCAGAGGTTCGATCGATGAATAAATAATATGCCAATTTGAAAATGTGCAATGTACCAATGAAAGAATGAATTTTATGGGGTATATTGGCACATTATTTTATTGCCACATTGTTTTTTTTACTACTTTTGAACCAACAAAAAACTAATAACGACTATGGTATTTAGATTTTTAATTCTATCAGATGAAGTTGACGACTTCAAACGTGAGATCAAGATCGACTCAGAAGCAACATTTCTGGATTTGTACAATGCCATTATGGATTCTGTAGGGTATACAAAAGACCAGATGTGTTCTTTCTTCATCTGTGATGATGACTGGAGCAAGAATACGGAAATCACATTGGTTGAAATGGATACTTCTTCCGAAGTAGACAATTATATAATGGAAGATACACGTCTGGAAGAGCTTCTGGAAGACGAACACCAGAAGTTGCTTTTTGTCTTCGATTATATGACTGAACGCGCTTTCTTCATGGAACTCCGTGAAATCATCCCAGGCAAAGATCTGGACAAAGCCGTATGCAGCAAATCTATCGGCGAAGCACCTGTTCAGATCATGTCGTTCGACGAAATGGACGCCAAAACAGGTAACACCGAAATAGGTGAAGATTTCTACGGCGATTCCGAATACGATATCGACGAACTCGATAAAGAAGGTTTCGACGGGCTTGGCGACGGACCGATGGATAACCCATACGACGACGAGCGCTTTTGATTAATGAACTCTCTTGTCATATTATTGGGGCCGACAGGAGTCGGCAAGACAGAACTGAGTCTGCGTGTAGCAGAGCATTTCGGTTCTCCGATCATTTCTTCCGACTCCCGTCAGCTTTACAAAGACCTTCCGATAGGCACAGCCGCTCCTACGGTTGAACAGATGGCACGTGTACGCCATTATATGGTCGGCACATTGTCACTCACCGATTATTACAGCGCAAGCAGTTTCGAGGAAGATGTGATGTCTCTGCTCAGGGAACTCCACCAGACACATCCGACTGTCGTTATGACAGGTGGTAGCATGATGTATATCGATGCCGTCACAAAAGGGATCGACGATATCCCCACCGTCACCCCCGAAATCCGAACCGCCATCTACAAGCAATTTGAAGAAGAGGGCCTCTCCCCTATCCTTGCCGAGTTGAAGGAAACAGACCCTATACATTATAATGAAGTAGATCGAAACAACTACAAACGCGTAATCCATGCCGTTGAAATCTGCCGCATGACCGGCAAACCCTATTCCTCCTTCCGTACCAACACCCGAAAAGAACGGCCGTTCCGTATCATCCAGATAGGACTTACCCGCGACCGTGAAGAACTTTACGATCGCATCAACCGCCGCGTAGACCAAATGATGGCCGACGGCATGCTGGAAGAAGCACGCCGCGTTTATCCTTTCCGCAAATTGAACTCCCTCAACACTGTCGGCTACAAAGAGCTGTTCAAATACCTGGATGGCGAATGGACATTAGATTTCGCCATTGAAAAGATAAAACGCAACTCTCGTGTTTACGCTCGCAAACAAATGACCTGGTTCAAACGGGATACCGACATCCGATGGTTCCATCCGGATGAAAAGGAGGCGATACTGTGCTATTTAGACGCCACCCTCAACACCCGCTTGTGACACAGGCGTTTTTTCCCTATCACTAATCCCAAACTTCTCTATCACTGTCTCGTCCTGATTTGAAGTGATACTAAAATCTTATTTCTTAAACACCAGATAAACTGCCGCCACCAGAAACAGGAAAGCCAGCGCATGATTCCACTTAAACGATTCGCCTTTGAAGGCAATCGAACTAAAACCGACAAAGACAACCAGCGTAATCACCTCCTGGATCACCTTCAATTGGATCAGGTTAAAAGGCCCGCCATTATCACGGAAACCCATCCGGTTTGCCGGGACCTGAAAACAATATTCAAAAAACGCTAAAAACCAGCTGAACAAGACAACACCGATCAACGGCAGATGCTCGAACCAACTGAACTGCTGCTTCATCTTCAAATGTCCGTACCAAGCACACGTCATAAAGATATTGGATGCGACCAATAACAGAATAGTATAAAATCCTTGCATGAGATGATTTATGATTTATGATTTATGATTTTAGGAAGATAGTCCTCCTGAATATTCGACATACTGCTCCAAAGGCTATAGCGCGCCTCAGTTGATCGCCTCTAGACGCGACAGTACCTCCTTCATATCCGAACGGCTGGAGCCGGATTCGTACGGGCAATTCTTGATCTGTTTCCGATATCCTCTCCACACAGCAATCCGGGTCAAATCTTTCTCCTCCACCAGACACATGGGGCGGATAATCTCCATATCGAACTTATCCATCTTTAGGCGCGGTGGCATCGTTCCGATCGCTCCCTGGTGGATCATGTTCATCAGAAGGGTTTCGAGAATATCGTCCTGATGATGCCCGAGGGCGATCTTGTTGCAACCATGCCTCTTTGCAATATCGAACAAGGCTTTCCGCCGCGTCCAAGAACAAAGGAAACAAGGAGACTTGCGGGTATCGGTCGAAGCGTCGAAGCTCGTCTCATGCACGAAAAAGGAAAGGCCGTGCTCATCTGCCCGACTTTTCAGGTAGTCAATATCCGAACGATAAGGGATATTTGACATCACGATATGCGTCACGACCACCTCGAACCGAGGCCGGAATATCTTGGAACGGCGTCCGAGCAAGTCCACCAACGCCAACGAATCTTTTCCCCCCGACAATCCGATTAATATACGGTCACCATCCACAATCAGACCATATTCGAATATCGCCTTCTTGACTTTCTCTTCTACTTTACGAAACAGGAGTTCCTCTTCTGTCAACTTTGCCATACTTTACTAATTAAGAATTAAAAATTAAGAATAAAAAAATAAGGGTTTTGATTCTTGATTTTAATTCCTATTTTTGTAATCGGACACAAAAGTAATGATTTTAGATTTATGGATTATAAATCTAAAATCAAAATCATAAATCATAAATCAATGAATTGGTTATCTAATAAACTGTTTTACACAATAGGAATCACGTTACTCTGCGGCGGGCTGCACGCACAAAGTCTGGCTGAAGCAAAAAAATTATACAATGAAGGTAAGTACGCGGAAGCCAAACCTGCCTTTGAAAAGCTGGTCAAACAAGCGCCAAGCAATTCCTCCTATAATCATTGGTATGGTGTCTGCTGCTACGAGACCGGTGATCTGACCGGTGCGGAAAAGCATTTGAAAGTAGCTGTCAAACGCAAAGTACAAGAGGCATACCGTTATATGTCCGAAGTCTACTACAAGACCTATCGTTTCGACGAAGCCGGAGAAATGCTGGAAGAATATATCAACCTGCTGGCAAAGAAAAAGCAGGATCCGCAATCGTTCGAAACCAAGCTCGACTTGGCAAACAATGCACAACGCATGATGGAAAAGGTGGAAGATGTTCAGATCATAGATAGCTTGGTCGTGGACAAAGGCGATTTCCTTTCCGCCTATATCCTAAGCGAAGAAAGCGGCACACTCGATTCCTACAAAGATTTTTTCCAGACAAACGAGCCAGTGAGCTCGACCGTCTACAAGAACCAGAAAGGCGACAAGATTTACTATGCTCATTCGACAGACGGCGACCGTTATTGCCTTTTTACCCAGTCCATGCTTATGGACGAATGGGGGGACGAGAAACAATTACCGATGAACATCAACAGCAATGACGATGACAACTACCCGTTCGTCCTTTCCGATGGCGCCACGATCTATTATTCTTCCAAAGGGAACGGTTCGATTGGCGGTTATGACCTCTTCGTCACCCGCTACAACATCAATTCCGACACTTATCTGGCTCCAGAGCAGTTGGGCATGCCGTTCAATTCACCCTACAATGATTATATGATGGTCTTCGATGAAGTGAAAGGATTGGGATGGTTTGTATCCGACCGTTTCCAGCCGGAAGGAAAAGCCTGTGTCTATCTCTTCATCCCGAATCCAGAGCATAAACGGGTGGAGAGCGAAGACATAGAAGTGAAACGCGCCCGTGCAGCGATCACTGCTATCCGAGATTCCTGGAAAGAAAGTTCCGACTATGCCGACCTGATTCGTCTGTCGCACACAGAAATACCTTATGGAGAGAAAAAGATCGAAAAGGATTTTGAATTTATCATCGGTAATAATATTGTCTATTACAAACTGGATGACATCAATAGCCCCGAAGCTAAGGGCTACTACGAAAAGGTGGTTGCCTTGAACAAACAGATCAAAGAGCTGAATGAAAAACTCGACGGCCTGCGCGTCTCTTACGCCGAAGGCAACAAGGCCCGCAAAGAGCAACTGAAGCCAACCATCCTGCAAGCAGAAGAGCAACTGAACGCCTTGTTGGAACAGCCCGGCGAGTTGGAGAAGAAAGCTCGTAATGCCGAAATCAATTATCTGAAAAACAAACGATAAAACAAGGCTCTATGATATTCGAAATGCTTATTATCGCCTTCCTAATGGTTGTAGCCATTGTGCTTATCCTGCTGGAAATATTTATGTTACCGGGTATCACAGTTGCCGGTGTCGGAGGATTCCTTTTTGCTGCCGGCGGCCTGTTCTATGCCTATTCGGTCAGTACGCCGATCGGCAATGTGACATTGGCGGTATCATCGCTTGTGTTCGCGGCCTCTTTCATCTGGTTGTTGCGTTCCAAATCCTTCAACCGGGTGGCTTTGAAAACCGACATCGATTCCAAGCTGGTATCCAGCCGCGACTTGGGAATCGTGCCAGGCGACGAAGGGTTGACACTTTCACGCCTCGCCCCAATCGGGAAAGCCCGCATTAACGGGATCACCGTAGAAGCCAAATCGATGGACGAGCTGATTGATGAAAACACGCCGGTCGAGGTAATACGCGTCGATGGCTACAATGTAATCGTGAAAATTAAAAATTGAAAAATAAATCATAATTCATAAATCATAATTCTACTCACATGGAAATGACCTTTGTACCTCTCGCCCTTTTGGGAGCAGCGATATTGCTGCTGGTAATTTTCTTTTATTATGTGCCGTTCCTTCTGTGGATCTCGGCAAAAGTTTCAGGTGTCAACATCTCGCTGATACAGCTCTTCCTGATGCGTATCCGTAACGTGCCGCCTTATGTCATCACCCGCGCCATGATCGAAGCCCACAAAGCAGGTCTGAAAACGCTGACCCGTGACGAATTGGAAGCACACTACCTGGCAGGCGGACATGTCGAAAAGGTTGTCCATGCCCTCGTTTCCGCATCGAAAGCGAATATTGACCTCCCTTTCCAGATGGCAACCGCTATCGACCTGGCAGGACGTGATGTATTTGAAGCCGTGCAAATGTCGGTCAACCCGAAAGTCATCGACACACCTCCCGTTACAGCCGTCGCTAAAGACGGTATCCAGCTGATCGCCAAAGCACGTGTGACGGTTCGTGCCAACATCAAGCAATTAGTCGGAGGTGCCGGCGAAGAAACGATTCTGGCCCGTGTCGGCGAAGGTATCGTATCCTCTATCGGTTCATCTGAAAATCATAAAAGCGTGCTGAAAAATCCGGATTCCATCTCCAAGCTGGTTCTCCGCAAAGGTCTGGATGCAGGGACTGCATTTGAAATCTTGTCCATCGACATCGCTGATATCGACATAGGCAAGAACATCGGAGCTTATCTGCAAATGGACCAGGCTCAAGCCGACAAGAATATCGCCCAGGCAAAAGCTGAAGAACGCCGTGCCATGGCCGTTGCCGTCGAACAGGAGATGAAAGCCAAAGCACAGGAAGCCCGTGCGAAGGTTATCGAAGCCGAAGCCGAAGTTCCCAAGGCCATGGCTGAAGCTTTCCGTAATGGCAATTTGGGTATCATGGACTATTATAAGATGAAGAATATCGAAGCAGATACCAGCATGCGTGAGGCAATCGCCAAACCGTCAAATGCACCTTCGAAACCATTAAAAGACTAACAAGGATTTATGATTCAGATTTATGATTTATCATCAACACATAAATCTGAAATCATAAACCTGAAATCATAAACCTAAAATCAAATGATCGCACCTTCCGAACTTATCATTAATCCCGATGGCAGTTGCTTTCACCTGCATCTGAAACCGGAACAGCTCGCCGACAAGATCATCATGGTCGCGACCCCGATCGCGTAAACACCGTCGCTTCCTACTTCGATACGAAAGAATGTGAAGTGTCGAGCCGTGAATTCCATACCATCACCGGCACTTACAAAGGGAAGCGCATCACAACACTTTCACACGGCATCGGAACCGACAATATCGACATCGTCCTGAATGAACTGGACGCTTTGGCAAACATCGACTTTGCTTCTCGTACCATCAAACCGATATTTCGGCAACTGACAATGGTACGTGTCGGCACTTCAGGAGGATTGCAACCGTTTGTTCCTGTCGGGACCTATGTGGCAGCAGGAAAATCAATCGGGTTCGACGGAGTTCTGTATTTTTATGCCGACTCCGAGAAAGTGCGCGACAAGGCTTTCGAATCAGACTGATGAGACAATTGAAATGGAAGCTAAGCGGTATCCAGCCCTATGTCGTTTCCGCCGATCCATCCCTGGTCAAGCAGATCACACAAGACGATATTATCCGGGGAGTAACGATTGCAGCCAACGGCTTCTACGGTCCGCAAGGCCGCAAGCTCCGCTTGCCGCTCGCCGATCCGGAACTGAACCGTAAAATAGAAGCTTTCGAGTTCAACGATAGCCGGATTACCAACTTCGAAATGGAAAGTTCGTCCCTCGCCGGACTGTCCGCCTTGATGGGACATCGTGCCATGACCGTGTGCTGCATCATTGCCGGTCGGGTAGCCCAAGACATGAATACCGAATACAAAGGTTCCATGACCGGCCTGATCGAAACGGTATTGGACCGGATCTAAAAGAAAGCTATGCATTACAGTTGCTAACCCTATGGGTTACGCAGGTTAAAGCATAGGGTTAGCAACCACAACGCATAGGGTTACAAAAAGCCTTGCCCTTTCAAGACTTTCAATAATACGTCGGAGAAATATTCATTGTTGGCCTTCGTATAACGTACATCCGTAAATACCTGGGCCAATGTTTTCTTATCATTCTCCCGTACAAATTGTTTATTTACTTCCAACTCTTCCTTATCGTGGTATAAGGCATCGATAGAAGCTGACGTATAATCCGTATAAACCTCCTGGTGAACCACCGCTCCGAGTGGCAAGCGTTCCACCTGTTCAGGCATTCCGTCGGGATAGCCGACCGTGACTGTCACGATAGGGACAACCAAGCGTGGAAGCGACAAGGCATCGATAATCTTATCTGCGTTATAAGCCGTCGTTCCCAAATAGCAGATTCCCAATCCTTTTTCCTCTGCTGCCGTACAGAAACTTTGGGCAAACAGCATCGCATCGATAGTCGAAGCGATAAAAGTCTGGAAATTATCGAAACCGGCCACTGCATCGCGCAGCTCCGCCCATTTTACAAAACGGTTAGCATCGGCACAGAAGGTGAGCACGACCGGAGCCGCCGTAATCATCGGCTGATTGAAATGGGCAGGAGCCAACTTTTCCTTATTTGCCTTATCGCGGGTAATGACCACACTATACAGTTGCATATTCCCCGTATTGGATGCACGGGCAGCAACCTCCAGCAATTCATTCAACAAAGCATCCGGAATGTCCTGAGTCGTATATTTACGGATCGTCCGTCTGTTTTTCATATTTTCCAACATAGCTTACATATTTAGTTGATGACAAAATCAATCAATAACAAAGACCGAGTGCCCAGACAGGTATTTTGTTTCCTACACTTTTAGGCTGTCCGTGTATAGCGGCAAACGCATTTTCCACATTCTTGATACGCTCATAATCCATCAACGGATCACCGATCATGAACGTGTACTTTTCATTCACACGATAATCTCCATTATGCAAAAGCTCCACAGTCCCGCAATTAGACATCTGATCGACGAAAAACGTCTCACCCACGTAAACCCGCTCCATCTCCCGGAAAAGACTTGCCATCAGATTCGTGTTCGCCAGGAAAGAGCGATACGAACGGGCCAGTGTGCCGTCTTCTTTTCTGACTTGTAGAATGCGGAGCACCCCTATCTCTTTTATATAACCCAATAACCGGTGTATATGTGTATTATCCGCCTCATATTTGGATGTCAAAGCCTGCATGCGGGGAAATTCCGGAGCTTCTTGGGCAAGTTGAATCAGCAATTGTTTCATCTTCCGGAACATGGCATTATTCATCTGTCGAATGGCGGGAAGGTCCACATCGATCGAATCTCGCACCAAATCCTGCAAACGGAAGTTGAAGGCATCCGGATCTTCCCAATAAAAAGGATAGCAACCATGTTCCAGATAATTCCGGAAAATGGGGACTATGTTTACTTCATCCATCACCTGTTGCGTCACTTCCGCATGGTTAAGCAAAAGTTCGTCCAATGGGACCGGTTTGAGATCTAGCGCACCTTCATAGGACAAATATTCACGGAACGACATGGTATGCAACGTATACCAATCGCCTTTCCCGTCAAAAGGCATCTCCGTCTTCTCTCCTTCAACCAGCAAAGGTGCAGCAAACACTATCTTCATATCAGGATAATCGTCGTGTAAACACTCTATCGCCTGTACCCAGCTACCATATCGATGGACATTATCTAGAAAAAGATGCCTGCCCCCCTCTTCATAAAATTGCCTAACCGTTTCGGACAACATGCACCGTTCCTGAAACCATATATTATCGAGAGGCAAATACAGGGCTTCATGAGAATCGCCATAAGCCAATTTGATACGCTGCAACAAAAGCGTTGTTTTTCCCACCCCTTTCGCTCCAAAGATACCGATCAGCCTCCTGTCCCACTTGACCTGTCGGGATAAGTAACGCTGGAAACCCAGATTTACGCCTTTAAGTAACTGCTCATGGTTTAACCAAAACATGTCCATAGTATAACTGATTTGACACAAAAATAATATATAAAAGCCAATCTACAAAACCAACAACTTACAGGAAGAATAGTTTTTTTCGTACCTTTGTCCCTATAAAAACCAATAAACAAATGGAAACGTCTAAAGTTTACTTTACCAATCTCCGTACGACCCCGTCCAGTAACTTGTTGGACAAGATGGAACGTCTCGTAAAACGTGCGGGCATAGCAAACATTGATTTCCAGAATCAGTTTGTAGCGATCAAGATCCACTTCGGCGAACCTGGTAACCTGGCCTTTATCCGGCCAAACTATGCAGCCCGGATGGCCACGTTGCTTCGCAACTTAGGGGCGAAGCCTTTCCTGACAGATTGCAACACCTTGTACTCAGGCCGTCGCGCCAATGCAGTAGACCATTTGGAAAGTGCAATGGAAAACGGTTTCAACCCCATTTCCGCCAAATGCGACGTGATTATCGCCGACGGCCTGAAAGGGACCGAATACCGTGAAATCGAAATCGACGGTGAATATTGTAAAGCTCCCAAAATCGGTTCCGCTATTGCCGATGCAGATATCATTATTTCTATGAACCACTTCAAAGGACACGAGCAGACCGGATTCGGCGGCGCTTTGAAGAACCTCGGCATGGGATGCGCCAGCGTAGGTGGAAAACTTGAACTTCACTCGGCATCGCAACCCAGAATCGACATCGAAAGTTGCAAGGGTTGCAATATATGCGTCAAGCATTGCCGCCACGATGCCATTCATTTGAACGCTTCCCATAAAGCAGAAATCGACTACGGAAAATGTGTCGGTTGTGGCCAGTGCGTAGCTCTTTGCCAATACGACGGAGCCGTCATGGGTGAAGGCGACACGTCTGAACGTTTAAACTACAAGATCGCCGAATATACCAAAGCTGTCTTGTCCGGCAAGCCGAATTTCCACATCAGCTTTATCATGAATGTCTCACCTGAATGTGATTGTTGGAACCACAATGATGCAGCGATTGTGCCAGATCTGGCATCGCCGCTTCTTTTGATCCGGTCGCATTAGACAAGGCTTGTGCCGATATGGTGATCAAGGCCCCGATCCTGGAGACTGGTAACCGCCTTTCAGACGCTCCGCATCACGAACATCTAGAAGGTTGCGACAAATTCCACCTCATGCACCCCGACACGAACTGGCAAGCAGGACTGGAACATGCTGAAAAGATTGGTCTTGGAACACAGAAATATGAATTAATAACTGTATAGACTAATGGAAGATACTATCTGCGCCGTATCAACTGCCCCTGGAGCCGGGGGGATTGCCGTCATCCGCATCTCCGGACCGGAAGCAATCGCAATCTGCAACACGATATTCGTACCGCGTATAGCAGGAAAAGGCCTGCTGTCACAGAAAGCCTATACACTGCGTTACGGTAGTATCAGGCGTGGTGAAGAGCTCATAGACGAGGTGCTGATCGCCCTTTTCCGCGCACCTCATTCTTTTACCGGCGAAGACACGGTAGAAATTACCTGCCACGGTTCCGTCTACATCCAGCAGCAGATCATGCAACTTTTGATTGAAAGAGGTTGCCGCTCCGCCCTCCCCGGCGAATATACGCAACGTGCTTTCATGAACGGCAAAATGGACCTGAGCCAAGCCGAGGCGGTCGCCGACTTGATCGCCTCGACCTCAGCCGGTCAGCACCGCTTGGCATTAAACCAGATGCGCGGTGGTTTCAGTCATGAATTAAAGAACTTGCGCGAACAACTTTTGCATATCACTTCTTTGATGGAACTGGAACTGGATTTCAGCGACCACGAGGAGTTGGAGTTCGCCGACCGTAGCGAACTCAGCACATTGGCGGCCCATATCGAAACAGTCATATCGCGTCTGGCCAACTCTTTCAGTGTAGGAAACGCGATCAAGAATGGCATTCCTGTAGCGATCATAGGTGAGACAAATGCCGGAAAATCGACTCTACTGAACGTCCTGCTGAATGAAGACAAAGCGATTGTCAGCGACATCCACGGTACAACCCGTGACGTCATCGAAGACACGATCAACATCGGAGGGATCACTTTCCGTTTCATCGACACCGCCGGCATCCGCGAAACGCACGATGCGATCGAAAGTATCGGTATCGAACGGACCTTCCAGAAGCTTGACCAAGCAGACATTGTCCTTTGGATGATAGATGCAGCCGATGCTTCTTTGCAGATCGCCCAATTATCCGAAAAGATACTACCTCGCTCGGAAGGTAAACAGCTGATCCTCGTTTTCAACAAAGCCGACCTGCTCACCGATCGCCAGTTTAAACCGACCGACCTTCCCGAAAACGTGCAATCGATCTTCATCTCGCTAAGAAAAGAGAGCATATCGACAAGTTGCAGGATCTTCTGATCCAAGCTGCTCATATTCCCTCTTTGTCCTCAAACGACGTCATCGTCACTAATATCCGTCATTACGAAGCCCTAACCCACGCCCTCGAATCCATCCACCGTGTCCAGGAAGGTTTATCCGCCAATCTTTCCGGAGATTTCATCTCCCAAGACTTAAGAGAATGTATCTTCCACCTCTCAGATATCGTCGGAGAAGTCACTACAGACCAGGTATTGGGGAATATATTTGAGAGGTTTTGCATCGGCAAGTAGGATATTGTAATCAACTGCAACGAATTAGAACCAACCATAATGAAGTCGCTGATTTTCAGCGGCTTTTTTATTTGCCAAAAATCCAGCTATAAACAGTTGGATACTGTTGTTCACCATATTTTTCTACCGTATTTCTACCGCGGAACAATTAAGTGATTTTGCCCGATGTCACACTGACGCATTTGTTGACGTGTGTTGACAATGGTTTACGTGAGTAGACAAAAAGGGAAATTATCCGAGCTGTAAAAAGCTCATGTTTCACTAAAATATGGAGAATAACAAAAATGGAAGTAAAAAGAATCTGCCAGTGGTGCGGCAAGCCTTTCATGGCAAAAAAGACCACTACTAATTATTGTAGTCCGCAATGTTCCAAAAGAGGTTACAAACACCGTATGAAGGAACGTAGAATGGAAATGCGCGAATTTCAGGAAATGCTGGAGGTAAAGAACAAACTGGAGAGCCAGGAATACTTTACCTTTTCTCAAGCAGCCAGACTAATGGGAGTTTCTCGCCAGTATGTCTATAAACTGGTAAAAGAGGACAAACTTCGTGCATCAAGGCTGAGTTCAAGAATGTCGCTCATCAGAAGAACCGACATCGAACTTATGCTGAAAACAAAACCTTATGAAGTTCTCAGACCAAAAGATGAATTTGACGTTACCGAGTATTATACCGCTGAACAGATTGCGGAAAAGTACAAAGTCAACGCCAAATGGGTGTGGACCTATACCCGGCAACACAATGTTCCCAAAGTCAGAATCCGCCAGTTCAATTATTACAGTAAAAAGCACATAGATGCGGCATTTGCCAAATATAAGACGGATGACGCCTTGACCGAATGGTACACTCCGGAAGAAATCGAGAAAAACTATGGGATGACACGTGTAGCCATCCGTTCACATGTTTATCGCAACAACATCCCTTCAAAGAAAGAGCACGGCCAGATATTCTACTCAAAACTTCACTTCGATCTGTCCAAGAAGACAATTGAAGATGATTCTTCAGAATATTATACCGTGCAGGAAGCCATGAAGAAGTATAGTCTCACACGGGATTCAGTTTACGGCATTCTGCAATTCCACGAAATAAAACGGGAGAAGAAAGGGCGCTTTGTGAGATTCCTGAAAGTGGAATTTGACCACATTATGGGCGCCAGATAATGAATCTGTACAGACAGATATACAGACTGGAAAATGATTTTATGCTGAATGCGGTCTGCATGAAGTCATTGTGCATCTTCACCGCAAAAATTAAGTCAACTAATAACATTTGTAACTATGTCAGAATGTAAAACTGTAACTTTGAGAACCCGCCCGTTAAAAAATGGTATGCTTTCCTTCTATCTGGACTATTATCCGGGCTACCGTGACCAGGAAACAATGAAGACTATCCGTCACGAAGGTTTGAACATTTATATCTATGCAAATCCGAAGAATCAGCGGGAACGTGACTTCAATGCAACCATGTCAGAGAAAGCAAAAGCCATCCGATGCCGGCGCTTTGAAGCTATCGTAAACGAACGCTATGATTTCTTCGACAAGAGGAAATATAAGGCAGATTTTCTGGAATACTACCGTAAGCAACTTCCCAAGCACGACCAGAAATGGGAATTCGTTTATCAGCACTTCTATAACTTCGTACATGGCAAATGTACTTTCGAAGAAATTGATGTGGAGCTGTGCAACAAGTTTCGTGAATATCTGCTCAATGCCAGACAGCTAAAACGGGATGGATATATTACACGAAACTCAGCGTCCGGCTACTGGTCCACATTCAGAGGATTCCTGAAGATTCTCTACCGCAATCGGCTGATCAAGTCAAACATAAATGATTTTCTGGAAAAGATTGAACCGGAAGATGTGGTAAAGGACTATCTGAGTGTAGAGGAATTGTACTGTCTGGCTGAAACACCATGCAAGATACCAGTTCTAAAAACCGCTTCCCTCTTTTCGTGCCTGACCAGTTTGAGACTCAGTGACATACTTACTCTCTGCTGGGAGGAAATTGTTGATTTTGCAGCAGGAGGAAAATGTGTACACACCACCACACAGAAGACAAAGACGGAAGACATCATCCCCATTAGTGATGAAGCCTTGAAGCTGATAGAATACTCACCTGAGAAGAAGGGTTTGGTATTCAAAGGTCTGAAAAGGTGCTGGACCCAGGTTCCCCATGAAGGAATGGATTCGTTCTGCCGGAATCACCAAGAATATAACATTCCATTCGTATCGTAGAACATTCGCAACCCTGCAAGGGGCGGCTGGAACCGACATCCGTACCATACAAAGTATGATGGCTCACAAGAGCATAACCACGACTCAAAGATACATGAAAGTAGTGGACAGCAACAAGCGTGAAGCAAGCAATAAGATTACCCTAAAAAGGAAAGAATAGCAGTCTGTATCCTATATAAATAATATGCCTAAAGTATGATTATAGTATGATTTAGAGTATGATTTTCGTACTTTAGGCTTATTTTTCTTAAAATCTCAACGATTATCTGTCACTAATTACAACTATTTGGAAATAGAAAATATATTTGCCATAAAAACTAGTACATATAATTACAGAACATGACAAACAATATTAAATTATTCGGCACGAAAGACAAAGTTTCATACTTGCTAGTAAGTTGTATCCTTTTTTCAGTAATTGCAACATATCTGTACATTAATCACCAGATAGATCTGACCAGATATACAACACCTATAATATTAGGAACTGTTGTAATAATCATAACGTGCGGAGGATTACAACGTGTATTCTATATATTCCTTACGGATGAATGTCCGCAGATCTTTTCTGATAATCAAAGAAATTCTATACCTGACAAGGTTATTCCCAAACCAGATATGATAATTGAAGAATGCAGTGAACCAACTGTAGAAGTTTCAGATATAGAAATGATTGAAGTTAGCAATGCAACAGAAGTTATTTCAATGATTGAGTTACCGGAAAAGACAAAGAATACTCATACGACAGAAAATAAAGCTGTCAGCTCTGAAATCGTTACATCCATTACAATATCAGAGCAGCATGATGATTCGAAAGAAATCAAAGTTTTGGAGCAGCAACCTACCTCAGAAGTTAAACCCGAAGCTTTTTCATATCTCCAGGGATTCGAAAGTCGTATGGAAGAAATTCAGAAGGAAGAATTAGAGAGAAAAATAATGATTATAAAGGCTATTCATGAATATGTCACCTATTCTACCGCAAAATTTCTTACCAAAGAGAATCTGCTTATACTACATGAAAACATAGACCATTTGGCAAGTGGGCAATCAGATTTGTATAAACCCATTCGTTCAAAAATGGAAACTCCTCTTACATCACCTTCATTACGACATTTTGTCTGGAATATAGGCGAACGGTTAGGCATATCATTATCAGAAAGAGCCAATTTCATAAAAACCATATTTCCTAATGAATTAAAAAATGCAACCTTGGGATACCTTGTCAAGAATCTCAAAGATACCATACACAGTCAGATTCCTATTGACAGTCCAAAATATGATGATTTTAAATTTGATTATACTCTTATAAACAAAGCGCAGTGTGAGAAAAAATGAATTAATACAGACCGGAAAATGATTCTCGTCTCCTATTTTTCTGCATAATGTCATTGATTTAGTTTGTGGCATATTTAAACACACAAATAAAGACATTATGCATTTCAAAAATTTAACCTTTAACGATTTACCTACAGTTGTAGGTGAATTATGTAAGAGAATTGAAAGTCTGGAAACTGTATTGAAAAACAGTCTGGCAGTCCAAAACAAGGTCAAAGAGAACCATCACGTTCCTATGACAGTTGATGAAGTATGTACCTACCTTGGTATATCCAAATCCTCATTTTATTATAAGGTCAAGCATGGGGGGATTCCTGTAATCAAACAAGGCAAACATCTTTTTGTCTATCGTGATGAACTGGACAAATGGCTTGAGACCGGAAGAAAAGTACAGGTTCCACTGACTTTTGAAGAAGAACAGGCACAGATGCTTGCTGGCACCCGTCGTAAGGCTAACCCTAAAAACGTGTAAGGGGCCTATGGACAAGACAGACATTAGAATTCCTACTGACGAGGAATTGACCGCTTATATGGAGGAGTCTGCTGTAAGTGCAAACAGAGCTTATGAACAGTCACCGGTTGTATTGATGGTAGATGATGCCGCAATCGGTACACTGGGGAACTTCAGTGCCTCTATAGGCAAGGCCAAAAGCAAGAAAACTTTTAACGTTACTGCCATTGCAGCATCTGCATTGAAAAACGGTACTGTGCTGAAATACCGTTCATCATTTCCAGAGGATAAGCGAACTGTTCTGTACATTGATACAGAACAGGGACGCCATCATTGCCAGAAGGTATTGAAAAGAATCCTGCGCCTTGCCGGACTCCCGGAGGACAAGAATCCAGACAATCTGGTTATGCTGGCTTTGCGCAAGTACGCCCCTCCGATACGTCTGGCTATAGTCGAACAAGCTATCGGCACAATCCCCGATCTCGGACTGGTGATTATAGATGGCATCCGAGACTTTCTTTATGACATCAATTCCCCAAGTGAAGCGACCGATATTATTTCCAGATTCATGCAATGGACAGATGACCGCCAGATTCACATTCATACCATTCTCCATCAGAACAAGAATAACGAGAATGCCCGTGGTCACATCGGCACGGAACTGAATAACAAGGCAGAAACAGTCATGCAGGTAGAAGTGGACAAAATGGACAGGACAGTGAGCGTAGTAGAAGCCATTCATATCCGTGATCGGGAATTTGAACCGTTTGCTTTCCGTATAAACGATGAAGTCTACCTGTATTGCTGGATTCCTATCAGCCCCAGGAAAAGAAAATCGGAAGACCTGCAAAAGAACCGTTTGATCCGTACAAGGAAATTTCCGAGAGCGTGCATCGGGCAGCTCTGGACGCAGCTTTTACAAACGTCTGTATTACCAGTTATGACGATTATCTGGAACGACTGAAGGAAGGATATGCCCTGCAGAACATTAAGCTGGGACATAACAAAGCAGTTAAAGTTGCCACCTTCCTCAGTAACAAAAGGATGGTCATAAAAGAGGGAAAGGAATATAAAATCAACCAGACAGCCATTATTGAATCCGGCTTTACTTTATTGGCAGGGTGTACATATTAGAATAAAGCAAAGTCATAAAGACGTTATAGGGAATATTCATCCTCTCCCCTTTTATTGGATAACCAGAATACTTATATCGTTTATGGTAGCAGTCGAAATGCCAATTTCATTTGTATATACGACACGGCTTGCCGTGCAGTTTCAACAGGTATCTGTTGCGAGATATGCCAAGGTATAACCTCCACTCCGTTATGGTTGTACATTGTCGCTCTCGCCGGCTTAGCCACTTCGCCGGTGCGGTACTCGCAAGCTCGCACCTTAACCCGTTATAATATTAGATTTTCATGGAAAAAGAAATAATAAAACAAACAGAACAGAACGAGACTCCGGACAACAGGAGAACCGTATTTATCGGGGCCAAAGTCAGCCCCCGACAGAAAGAACATATCAAGTCACTGGCCGAACAATGCGGAATGACCGTAAGCGATTATCTGCTTGCGCGGGCATATAATTATAAGCCAAAAGCAAGACTCTCCAAAGAAGAAGCTGCACTGCTGCAGAATCTGGACAACTGCCGTGCTGACCTGGTGAAATACACATCAGCCTTCATGGAATGAGTGCAAGCCAACGGCACACGATGTTCAACCAGATTCCATTTATGGTGAACTGGCTGAAGGAGCTTGGCAATGTGGCAGAAAATGTCTGCCAGTTCCTAAATTCCGTAAAAGAGCCAAACAGTATTCCAACCAATAATAAAACTGAAGAATCATGATCGCAAAGGCTAAAGCAATATCGCATGGCATAAACGACATCCGTTATATAACCGGCGAATCACATAATAAAAAACATCCGGAAAAAATCTATCGGGTATTGGACAATATGATGCCATCGGAACCAGATGCAATGGGTGTCTGGAATTCCATGCAATTTACTCTTTCCCGCTTCCGTCCGGTGAAGAACTCAGTCATCAGAATTGAACTTAGTCCGTCACCCGAACATACAAAGGACTTCACCATTGAAGACTGGCAAAAACTTTGGCAGGATTTCGCTAAAGAGTTTGACAAACAGGCGTTCAAAGACAAGGACGGGAAAGTACGAAACTGTCCGACCAATCTGGCCAACAGCAAATACACAGTCTGGCTCCATATGGAATCCAATAGCGGAGTTCCTCATCTTCATGCTGCTGTCTGCAGGATGGATGAAGACGGAGAGATTAACAACGACCACAATATACACCTTCGTGCCCAGTGGGCAGCAGAAAGAGTGGCAAAGAAACGTGGATGGACAACAGCAAAACAGGTAAGAAATGTCAACATGCCATTGGTTACACGGGATTGTATGAATGTCCTTAAATCCAATGTCATCATGGTCATGGGATGAATACAAAGCTGCATTGACAAAGAAAG